>Ga0075327_1000500_pt1 | contig 11135 bp, 7 predicted proteins | sample MayberrySE_Catta_2_FD_120056 | JGI IMG/M metagenome (GOLD analysis project Ga0075327, IMG submission 120056) | Natural and restored wetland microbial communities from the San Francisco Bay, California, USA, that impact long-term carbon... | ecosystem: Environmental > Terrestrial > Soil > Wetlands...
CAAGGTGGGCGAGTGCGGCGCCCTGTGTGCCACCAATCCCCAGTCGGGCGTCATCCTTGTCGATTTCGATGAAGAAGGATTCACCGTGACTCCGACTGCGGACGGAGCGATGGCGACCCCGCATACGGTGTCCGCTCACATGCTTTACGAGAATTCCGATCCCTTCATTCTGTATGAACCGGGGGGGCATCTCGACGTGACCGACGCGCGCTACGCAGCCATCGACAATCGGAGCGTCAGGGTGACCGGCGCAAAATGGATCCCGTCGCAACGCTACACAGTCAAGCTCGAAGGCGCGCGTGTCGCTGGCTATCAAACTGTTTTGCTGGCAGTCTTGCGTGACCGACGCTACGTGGAAAATGCGCAAGCCTGGGCGGAGGATATTGTCGGTCGGTGCCGCGCCAAGGCTCAGGAGCGCCTTGGCCTATCGGCGGAGGAGTTCGATATCGAACTCCGGCTAATCGGGGTCAACGCCAGCTTCGGGACTCGGGAGACGCGGATCGGTGTGCCGTCCGAAGTCGGTGTCCTCGGTATCGTGACGGCGAAGTCCGAGAATCTTGCCAATGAAATCGGGAAGATCCTCAATCCTTATCTTCTCCACCACCCGCTCACCAGGGAAGAGGAGCAGCCAACCTTCGCCTTCATGTTCTCGCCGGCCGAGATCAATGTCGGTGCGATCTACGAGTTCTGCCTCAATCACGTGATGGAGCTCGACGATCCAATGGATGCATTCTCGCTCGAAGTCTTGGACGTCGGTTATGGCCGAGTTGGGCAAGCTGGTTGAAAAGGTCCGTTCAAAGAATGCTGGGCCTTTCTGGCTGACAATCGACATTTTCTGCGGGTCGGGTGAAGTGTTCGAGAGGGTGGCGAACAGCCTTTCCACAGAAAGGGTTGCGGCCTTGTTCGGAACGGAAGTTGGCGCAATGAAACGCTTCGAGATCGCCTCGCTCAACGTCGTCAAATTCAGCATGCCGCGACCGCAAGTGCAGGGTTCGATTGGAGACCGCGACATGCACGGGGCAAGTTGGGCTGCACTGCTTGCCGAGCTCGAGTTGAACTGATTGTCGAGCATCTCTGAGCGCAGAATCGGCAAGCTTCAGGCTTTGACCTTTACGTAGCTGCCCGGTGCGTCCTCGATCGGCTTGAGCTTGCCGCCGCCGATCTTGCGCGCCTTGATGCGGCTGTCGTCCAGGTCCTCGATCCATTTCTCCCAGTGCGGCCACCAAGAGCCCGGATGCTCCTTGGCCCTTGTCAGCCACTGGTCGTAATTATCGCCTTTCGGCGCTGGACCGGTCCAATACTGGTATTTTTCCATGGCGGGCGGATTGACCACGCCGGCGATATGCCCCGAGCCGGCCAGCACGAAGGTAACCTTCCCGCCGAAAAAGGATCCGCCGTAGAAGGCGGATCGCGGCGGTGCGATGTGGTCCTCGCGCGTTGCGAGATTGTAGATCGGGATTTTGACCTTCTTCAGGTCGAGGCGCACGCCCGCGATCTCCATGGTTCCTTTGGTCAGGCGATTTTCAAGATAGCAGTAGCGCAGATAAAAAGCGTGGTTCGCCGCCGGCATGCGGGTAGCGTCGGAGTTCCAGTAGAGGAGGTCGAAGGGCGGCGGTGACTTTCCCTTGAAATAGTTGCCGATGACGTACGGCCAGATCAGATCGTTCGAACGTAGCAAATTGAAGGCCTCTGACATGTTTCTGCCTTCGAGGTAGCCACGCAAGTTCATCTTGTGCTCAAGACTGGATATCTGCTCCTCATCGACGAAGACTTTGAGGTCCCCGGCGTGACTAAAATCTACCTGCGCGGCGAAAAGCGTTGCCGACTTGATTCGATCATCGCCAGTCGCCGCGGCATAGGCGAGGGCAATTGAGAGGAGTGTACCACCGACACAATAGCCGATGGCGTTGACGCCGCTCTTGCCGGCGACTTTCTCGATGACGTCGAGCGCGGCGAAGATTCCTTCGCGCATGTAGTGTTCAAAGCTTTTTTGAGCTTGGTGTTCGTCAGGGTTGACCCATGAGATGACGAAAACCGTATGGCCTTGCTCGATGGCCCAGCGAATGAAGGATTTTTTGGGGTTGAGGTCGAGAACGTAGAACTTGTTGATCCACGGGGGAACAATCAGGAGCGGCCGCTTGAGGACGGTTTCAGTCGCAGCGTGATATTGAATAAGCTGGCAGATCTCATTCTGATAAATGACCTTCCCGGAGGTGGTTGCCAGATTCTCGCCGACCCGGAAAAGCTTGGCGTCAGACTGGCGGATCTTGAGATGGCCGCCGCCTGCCTCGATATCTTCGGCAAGGAGGTGCATTCCCTCGACAAGGTTTTCGGCATTCGAGCCGAGCGTCTCACGAATGAGCTCTGGATTGGTCAGGATGAAGTTCGATGGCGCCAACGCATTGGCGATTTGTCTGACGTAGAAAGCCGCCTTGTGCCGCGTATGCGGGTCTAGCTCATCGGCCCTTTCGACCAGGTCCTCCGCCCAGCGCGAGGTGATCAAATAGACCTGCTTGATAAAGTCGAAAAACTGGTTGTCGGACCACTCGGGGTCCTCGAACCGGCGGTCGCGCGGATCGGGCTCGACGACCGGCTCAGCCTGCTCACCCATCATGCGTTTCAACGCGCTGCTCCACAGTCCGATATAGCCGGAGATGAGCCGGTTCTGAGCCTCGATCACGCGTTCCGGTTCGCCAAGCCAGTACTCGCTGACCTTGGCGAGCGTCTTGACGATTTCGCCGTATCTGTCGGCAATTTCGAAGTCAGCCTTTCCTTCCTCGCGGGGTTTCAAATAGGCTGACGCGGCCTTTCCCGCTTCCTCGACGAAACGCGCAAGATTGTAAGCGAAAGCCTCAGGGTCCCTGACAAGAGGGCCGACTTTAGGACTGTCGTGGTCGTTGGACATTCCGTATCCCAGGCGGAAGGGTTCGGGCGCTCCGGCTTTCCTGTCACATAGAGTCCTGCGTGGGAAACCGGGTATCAGGATCCTGTTCTGAGGGCTCTCTATCTACATCTATGATTACGTAACGATGAGCGCCAGGGGAAGTTCGTGGCGACGGGTTGGGCCGACCGGAAGGTGAGGCTCCACAGCCCTTACCTATATACAGTCCTATCAAGTTACATCGGCCAAATCGGCGAGGCTGAGCGCGCGCCGGATTCGGGCCGACCGGCTTTGCCGCAGAGTTCAACCCGCACCAGACAGCGCATCGGCGTCGCACCCAGCCGACCGGCCTCGGCGCTGAGCTACGGAAAGGCAGCGAAACCGTGCCCCCAGGGCGGAGGTCACAATTCCAACAAGGACTTGGGAAATTGATTGGATTGGAACGACGTGGCGCGGGATGTCGGTAGATAGTGGCGGTCGCGGGCAACCCTTTCGGAACTGCAAAGCGGGTATTGCAGAGCATCGGAAAGAGAGGATTCTGGTGCGAGGCATCAGAGTCGATCTGACACCCTAGAATTAACGCTCTATCATTGCGATCGGTACTTCGGACATAGTAATGTGACAGGTGACCTCTGCCGCGACCTTATAAATGCTGCCGATATTTCGAGCTATCCGGCTAGGTTCAACGGGCGATAGTAGTGACGATAAAGAGTAAAAAGCACCGTAAGCCGATTCGGGGTCTCGTCTGCGCGGCGATGCTGCCTCTTGTCGTCTCCGCTTGTGTGCAGACCTCGCGAACCGGATCGCAACTGGCCGAACCTAGTCAAGACTCGGGCGTCATCGCAACGTCTGATCCGCTGGTCCTGAATGGCGCAGCGCCCACGCAAGGCAACGCTGCGACACAGTCCAGCAATAGCAGGCCGCCGCAAAATGCCGATATCGTCGCAGTTCCGGCCGTAGGCGCGCCCGAGCCGGTGGCAAGCTCTGCGCCGCCTCCACAAACCGGTCCGGCGTCGACTGCACCACCAGTCGCTGCCAGCCAGCCGAATGCGTCACCGGCCCTTGCCAACCAGCCGGATGCGCAGGCGGTCCCGGTTACTACTGCGGATGGATATCCCAATATCAACCTCACCCCGCAACAGCCGCAGAGTAAGCTCTTAACTCCCGAAGAACGTGCCAAATTGATTGAAGAATTGAATGCTCTGGCTGGACGCTCGGGGGCCGGACAGTAGAGTGGATTGCTATCTGGGCCACGAAAAATTAACCATCAAGGCGATTCACTTGTCTTTGGATTAGCGCTATCGCGACAGCAGCGAATTGGGACGCGGGTCATGAGCGAGTTCTACAGTGTGCGGCGGCTGCCGCCATACGTCTTCGAACAGGTCAATCGCCTCAAAGCGGGAGCCCGCGCTGCCGGGGCCGACATCATCGACCTCGGTATGGGCAATCCAGACCTGCCGACACCCGCGCATATCGTCGAAAAACTTGCGCAAACGGCCCGGCGCGAAGACACGCACGGTTATTCTGCTTCGCGTGGGATCAACGGCTTGCGCAAGGCTCAGGCCGCATACTACGGCCGGCGCTTTGGCGTGAAAGTCGATCCCGACAGCCAAGTGATCGTAACGATCGGCTCGAAGGAAGGTTTTGCGAATATTGCCCATGCCATAACCGCGCCGGGCGACGTGGTCTTATGCCCCAATCCAAGCTATCCGATTCACGCGTTCGGATTTCTTATGTCAGGTGGCGTTATCCGTTCGCTGCCGGCGGCTCCAGACGAGCAGTATTTTCACGCTCTCGAGCGGGCTGTTATGCATTCGATCCCCAAGCCGCTGGCGGTCGTTGTTTGCTATCCTTCCAACCCTACCGCGCACGTTGCCGACCTCGACTTCTACCGCGACCTGGTAAGCTTCGCTCGGCGGAACGAGCTAATTCTCCTGTCGGATCTTGCTTACGCCGAGGTCTATTTCGACGACAATCCGCCTCCCTCGATCCTCCAGGTGCCCGGCGCTGTCGAGGTGGCTGTCGAATTCACATCGATGTCGAAGACGTACTCGATGGCGGGCTGGCGCATCGGCTTTGCGGTCGGGAACGAACGCATGATCGCTTCGCTCGGACGGGTCAAGTCATACCTCGACTACGGTGCATTCACGCCAATCCAGGTCGCGGCAACCGCAGCGATAAATGGCCCCCAAGATTGCGTCGCCGACATGCGCGCAACCTATAAGCGCCGCCGCGACGCCCTTGTCGAAAGCTTTGGCCGGGCAGGGTGGGAGATCCCGCCGCCAAGCGCTTCGATGTTCGCATGGGTGCCAATTCCCGAGAAGTTCCGGGGACTTGGGTCGCTGGAGTTCTGCAAATTGCTGATCGAGAAGGCCGACGTCGCAGTGGCCCCCGGCATCGGATTCGGTGAGCATGGCGACGACTATGTGCGTATCGCCCTGGTCGAAAACGAGCAACGTATTCGCCAAGCCGCGCGCAACGTCCGTCGCTTTCTTGAATCGGCCGATAAAACGTTGCACAACGTCGTTCCCATGGCCAGCGCAAGGCGCTGATTTTTCGCCGTCGGAGAACGAAAAATGCCGGATGTTGTGCGTCTCGGCCTCGCCGGAGTGGGCACGGTGGGTTCTTCCCTTGTGCGTATGATGGAAAGGCATAGCAACGACCTTGCCGTTCGCTGTGGTGTGCCAATCACCATCTCCGGAATCTCGGCTCGCGATCGGACGAAGGATCGCGGCATTGATTTGTCGGCATTGACTTGGTTTGACGACCCAATTTCGCTTGCTCGCGATCCCGGCAACAATATCTTTGTCGAGTTGATCGGAGGCGCAAACGGCGTTGCGCTCGATTCCATCAAGGCGGCGCTTGCTGCAGGTAAGCACATCGTCACTGCCAACAAGGCGCTGCTTGCCGAGCATGGACTGGACCTCGCTCGCCAAGCCGAGGAGGCCGGCGTTAGCCTCAATTTCGAAGCTGCGGCGGCCGGCGGTATCCCGATCATCAAGACGTTGCGTGAAGCGCTCGCGGGCAACACGGTCACTCGCGTTTACGGTATCCTCAACGGCACCTGCAACTACATCCTCACGCGAATGGAGCAGGACGGAATTTCTTTCGAGGAATGCTTGAGAGCCGCGCAGCAACTGGGGTTCGCCGAAGCCGATCCCACATTCGACGTCGAAGGTTACGACGCCGCGCACAAATTGGCACTCTTGACTGCCATTTCTTTCGGCACGGAAATCGATGCCAGCTCCATCTACGTAGAAGGAATTTCCTCGATCACGCCGGCGGACATCGAGGCAGCCGATGAACTCGGCTATCGGATCAAGCTCCTCGGCGTGGCCTGCCGCACCGAATCCGGCATTGAGCAACGCGTTCACCCGACGATGCTACCGAAATCGTCGGCCATAGCCCGTATTGACGGCGTCACTAACGCAGTTGCCGTTGAAGCCGATTTTGTGGGGCAGCTGGTGCTATCGGGCCCCGGCGCTGGTGGTGACGCCACCGCTTCTTCGGTGATGAGCGACATTGCCGACATCGCTCGTGGCGACCATGTAGGCACGTTCGGGCGCCCGGCGACAAGCCTCGAGCCGTACCGCCGAGCAGCGATTCGCCTTCACGAAGGTGGCTACTACATCAGGCTATCGGTCTTCGATCGCCCGGGTGCTTTCGCAGCTATCGCCGCGCGAATGGCGGAACATAGGATCTCCTTGGAATCGATTGTCCAACGGCGCCGGGCCCCCCGTTCAACTGCCCCTGAACACCCTGTTCCGGTCGATCCCCAGCCGGTAATCCTGATAACTTATGAAACAACGGAGGACATAATCCGGCTGGCCCTCGATGCGATATCGCGCGACGGTCATATCGCTGACGAGCCTAAAATGATACGTATCGAACAGCTCGGCTGACGGGGTTCTGAGGCCGTTCGGAAAGGCACTGGTGATGAACGAGCAGGTTCGGCTTGCCAAGGGCGGCCCCAGCATAGACCGCATCCTGACACTCGAGCTTGTTCGGGTGACAGAGCGGGCGGCAGTGGCCGCGGCGCGACTTCGCGGCCGCGGAGATGAAATGGCCGCCGACCAAGCGGCGGTCGATGCCATGCGCCAGGAGCTCAATCGTTTGCCGATCGATGGTACCGTAGTTATCGGCGAGGGCGAACGCGATGAAGCGCCGATGCTTTTCATCGGCGAGAAGGTCGGCACCAAGAAGGGGCCAAAGGTCGATATCGCTCTCGATCCGCTCGAAGGCACGACGATCTGCGCCAAAAATCTTCCCAACGCACTGGCGGTTATCGCGATCGCAGCAGAAGGCAGCCTCCTGAACGCGCCAGATGCCTATATGGAAAAAATCGCAATCGGCCCTGGATACGCCAGCGGGATCGTCGATCTCGATGCAACTCCGACAGACAATATCCATGCGCTCGCCAAGGCTAAGGACGTGTCAGTCAGCGAGATCACCGCCTGCATTCTCGACCGGCCGCGTCATGCACGGATCATCGAGGAAGTACGTGCCACGGGTGCCTCTATCCGTCTGATCGGCGATGGCGACGTGGCCGGGGTCATTCACACGACCGAACCCGAAGAGACCGGAATAGACATCTATATGGGTATCGGTGGTGCGCCGGAGGGCGTGCTCGCGGCAGCGGCGCTTCGTTGTATCGGAGGACAGATGCAGGGTCGTCTGGTAATCAACTCAGACGAGCAGCGTGAGCGGGCGAGGCGGATGGGCGTCGAAGATATCGACCACAAATTCGATATGATCGAGATGGCTCGGGGCGATGTGCTGTTCGCCGCCACTGGGGTGACCGACGGGAATCTGCTCGCCGGCGTCAAATTCGGGCGCCGATCGATCGCCACCCACACCGTAGTCATGCGGTCGTCTTCGGGAACCGTGCGTTGGATAAAGGCCGAGCATCAGGATCTCGAAAAATTCGACGCAGCGGAGCACAGCAGTTAGCGACTATAGCGAACATCGGACTTTCCTCGGCGTCCAACGCTCGCTGACCGGGCGGCGCTGGTACGAGCGCCTCGATACTACTGGAAGCAACACTGCGCTCGCGATTGCCCAGCGACATGGCCTGCCCGAGTTGGTTGCGAGAGTGCTTGCCGGCCGAGGGGTAAGCGCTGAGGCCGCTCCGGAGTTTCTCGACCCGACGCTGAAATCGCTGATGCCGGATCCTTCGAGCTTGACTGATATGGATCGCCTCGCGGAGCGGCTTGCGGATGCCGTCGCTGCCAGCGAGACCATCGCGATCTTTGGTGACTATGACGTTGACGGCGCTTCCGCGGCGGCGTTGCTGACGCGTTTTCTGCGCACGCAGGGGGGCAAACCGCAAATATACATTCCTGACCGGCTGTTCGAAGGGTACGGTCCCAATCCTGATGCCGTGCGCAGCCTAGCCGCAGCCGGCAACAGTCTCGTCATCGCCGTCGATTGCGGCACGTCGAGTTTCGAGGCGTTCGAGACGGCCAGGGATCTCGGCCTCGATGTCGTCGTGATTGATCATCACCAATCCGGAACAGACCTGCCGCCGACGAAGGCGCTGGTCAATCCGAATCGTCAGGACGACCTTTCCGGCCTCGGCTATCTTTGCGCCGCCGGCCTGACCTTCCTGGCGGTAGTTGCGGTAAACCGTCTGCTGCGCCAACGAGGCTGGTACAGCAACGATCGACCTGAACCCGACCTTCTGGAGTGGCTTGATCTTGCCGCGCTCGGGACGGTCTGCGATGTGGTTCCTCTGATAGGACTCAATCGCGCGTTTGTCAGCAAAGGACTGAAAGCGCTGGCGCGCCGTGAGAACCGTGGCTTGGCAGCGCTCGCCGACAATGCACGCCTTGGCAGCGGCGTCGGTCCTTATCATCTTGGCTTCCTCATCGGGCCGCGCATCAACGCGGGCGGGAGGATCGGCGATGCGGGGCTTGGCGCGCGGCTTTTGACTAGCGACGACCCAGACGAATGCGAGCGGATTGCACTGGAGCTCGAGCGTCTGAATCAGGAGCGCCAGGCGATCGAGGCTGCGATGCTTGAGGAAGCCGTAGCCGAAGCCGAGGCCGAGGTCGGGACGGGTGAAGGGCCGCCTGTGCTGCTGGGTGGCAGCGAGCGCTGGCATGCCGGCGTGGTCGGGCTGATCGCGGCGCGCCTCAAAGAGCGCTTCAATCGACCCGCGGTTGCAGTTGCGTTTCAACCCAATGGTTTAGGAACGGGGTCGGGCCGTTCGATTGCCGGGGTCGATCTGGGCCGCGCGGTGCGCGGTTCGCTCGAGCGGGGTATTATCGTCAAGGGCGGCGGCCACGCCATGGCCGCAGGCCTCACAATCGAACGGTCGCGACTGGGTGATCTAAGAGCCTATCTGGTCGAAACGTTGAGTACGGCGGTTGAGGCTGCGCGCGGTCATCAGGGCCTCGCTGTGGATGCAGCGATGACGGCGCGCAGTGCTAGTCTCGACGTGATCGGACTGGTCGAGCGTGCCGGACCGTTCGGAACCGGACATCCTGAACCGGTGTTCGCATTCCCGGCGCATCGGGTCGACTATGTCGAAACGGCAGGAAACGGCCATGTGCGCCTCTCGCTGGCGACGGGAGAGGGGACCAGATTGAAGGCGATTGCGTTTCGCGCTGCGGACGGACCGCTGGGCAAGGCCCTGATCGCGGCGCAGGGCCGCTTGCTACATGTCGCAGGCATCCTGTCGATCGATCAATGGCAGGGCCAAAGACGGCCAAGCCTCCGGGTGATCGATGCCGCGGAGCCGAGTTTGTGATGCAGGTCTACACTGTTCAGGGTCGCATCAGTCGGTTCCTTGGCGTAAGTTCGGACGGTTTTCCCTCCATCGGTACATTTCCTAGCACATGCGATTCCTGATTACCGGCACTGCCGGCTTCATCGGCTTTCACTTAGCTCGGCGGCTCTTAGCCCAAGGCCATGTGGTGCACGGGGTCGATTCGTTCACCCCGTATTACGATGTCAATCTCAAACATGCCCGTCACGATATCCTCGAGGGATCTCAGACGTTCGTCCCGCACGCCATTACATTGGAGGATGATTCCGCGCTACGCGAGGTAGCGGCGATGGCGGAGCCCGAGGTCATTATTCATCTGGCGGCGCAAGCCGGCGTCCGTTACAGCCTCGAAAAGCCGCGTGCTTATGTCGACGCCAATCTCATCGGGACCTTTAATGTCCTCGAGATTGCCCGGGAAGTTATCCCGCGTCACTTGCTGTTTGCCTCGACCAGCTCGATTTACGGAATGGATACGACAAGTCCGTTTCGCGAGGCGTCGTCCGCCGACCATCCACTCTCGCTTTACGCCGCGACCAAGAAAGCAGGCGAGGCGATGTCCCACGCATATTCCCATTTGTGGAATATCCCGACAACGGTAGCGCGGTTTTTCACCGTGTACGGTCCGTGGGGTCGACCCGACATGGCGTTGTTCTCATTCGTCGCGGCAATCCTCGATGGCCGGCCGATCGATATCTACGGCGAAGGACGGATGACTCGCGATTTCACCTACGTCGACGATGTCGTCGAAGCACTGGTTCGGCTCATCGATGTCGCGCCAGTGGCAGGTAAGCCCGTGATCGAAGGTGACACTCTGAGCCCGGCAGCGCCGTGGCGGCTCGTCAACATTGGAAATGGTTCCCCGGTCGGCCTTCTGGATTTCGTTGCAGCAATCGAAACACATTTGGGCCGCAAGGCGATCCTGAACCTCATGCCGATGCAGGCGGGCGACGTAGCCGATACCGCCGCGGATACCGACCTGCTCAAACAGCTTACCGGCTTTCGACCGCAAACACCGATCGATGAAGGTGTCAGGGCGTTCGTCGAGTGGTATCGATCGCACAACCGGCGATAGCGGGGACAATGGCGCGCCCTAGGGGAATCGAACCCCTGTTTCCGCCGTGAAAGGGCGAGCCGCCTGTCTATTACCGCCTAACGGTGTCCAGCTAAAACCGTTGTGCTGCTTGGCATGTGTCCATATCAAGCTATTGTTGTCCAATACCGTCTAATGACGTATATTGGACAGATGTTGGACAAAAAGGGGTACGGCTATGGCGCGCAAGGTTGTAGATCAGAAGCTGGATTCGAAAACGGAACGGCGACGGCTGGAGATTTCCGCAAAGCCCTATTACCGCGAAGTAGGGCAGGGGCTGCATCTCGGATTCCGAAAGGGCAAGCGCGGCGGAACGTGGGTCGCTCGGTTCTACGCCGGCAATCAGACGTACAAGATCGAAAGCATCGGCGCGGCTGATGACGACAAGAACGATG
>Ga0075327_1000501_pt1 | contig 11135 bp, 10 predicted proteins | sample MayberrySE_Catta_2_FD_120056 | JGI IMG/M metagenome (GOLD analysis project Ga0075327, IMG submission 120056) | Natural and restored wetland microbial communities from the San Francisco Bay, California, USA, that impact long-term carbon... | ecosystem: Environmental > Terrestrial > Soil >...
GGCGGGGTGAAGAGGTCGGTCCGGAGCTTCAGCCTTTTTCCGTTGAGCCCGAGCCGTCGGGCGGCGATCTCGAAGCGCCGGCCGATCTGCCAGGCATGCGGTCCGTCGCCGCTCATGCGCGTGCCCCATTCGGCGTCGTAATCCTTGCCGCCGCGCATCGAACGGACCAGCGACATCACATGTTTGGCCTTGTCCGGATATTCACGCTCGAGAAACTCGAGGAAGATATCGCGAACCTCGAGGGGGAGGCGCAGAATCACGTAGCCGGCCTCGCTGACCCCGGTCGCCGCCGCCGCATCGAGAATGCGCTCGATCTCCGATTCGTTGAGCGCCGGAACGATCGGCGCCACCATGACGGTGGTCGGCACGCCGGCCCTGGCGAGCAGTGCCAGCGTGTCGAGCCGGCGCTGCGGCGTCGCCGCGCGGGGCTCCATGGCGCGCGCAAGCGCCCGGTCGAGGGTCGTGACCGAGAGCGCGACCTTGACCAGGCCGCGTTCCGCCATCCGCGACAGGACGTCGAGGTCGCGCGCGATCAGTGCCGATTTGGTGACGATCCCGACCGGATGGCTGGCCCGGTCGAGAACCTCCAATATCTCGCGCATGATGCGGTAGCGCCGCTCGATCGGCTGATAAGGATCGGTGTTGGTTCCGATCGCCAGCGTTTTCGGCTCGTATCCGGGCTTCGCGAGTTCGCGCTCAAGCAGCTTTGCCGCGTTGGGCTTGGCGAAGAGCTTCGACTCGAAATCGAGGCCCGGCGACAGCCCCATATAGGCGTGCGTCGGCCGCGCGAAGCAGTAGGCGCAACCATGCTCGCAGCCGCGATAGGGATTGACCGATCGATCGAAGGAGATATCGGGCGACTGGTTGCGGGTGATGATCTGGCGCGCATTCTCCTCCGTTACCACGGTCTTGAACGGCGGCAGCAGATCGAGCGTGCGCCATCCGTCGTCGACGAAAGCGCGCTCGAGCTTCTCGAAGCGGCCGCTTCGATTGGTCTCGGCACCGCGGCCGCGCCGCCGGGCGGGGTCGATCCTTACACCGACGCCGTCGTCGCGATGCCTTTGCGCGGGACGCGTGGCCCGGCTGGTCTGATGCAGCGAATCCATGAAAGGATTCCTATCTCCAAAGTGAGAACAAATCAAGAACACGGTATCGTGAGGTCGGCGTCATACCAACGGCACATCGGCAAGCTGCTTATCGCCGGGATTTGGCTTTTGGACGCCGGAGATGCTCGTCGAGGCGCGGCATGATCTCGACGAAGTTGCACGGCGGGTGCCGGAAGTCGAACTGCTGGACGAGAATGCCGTCCCATGCGTCGCGGCAGGCGCCGGGCGAGCCGGGCAGGCAGAAGACGAAAGTCGTGCCGGCGCTTCCGGCGGTTGCCCGCGACTGGATCGTCGACGTGCCGATCTTGTCGTAGCTGATCCGGTGAAACACCGCCGAGAAGCCGTCCATGCGCTTCCCGAATAGCGGCTCGACCGCCTCCGGGGTGACGTCGCGGCCGGTGAAGCCGGTGCCGCCGGTGGTGATCACGGCGTCGATTGCCGGATCGGCGATCCATTTGCGGACCACGGCGCGGATCTTCCTGACGCTGTCGGTGGTCAACGCGCGCTCCGCCAGGATGTGTCCGGCGCCGGTGATGCGCTCGGCGAGAAGCGCGCCCGAGCGGTCGTCGTCGAGCGACCGCGTATCCGACACCGTCAGCACGGCGAAACGAACAGGCAGGAACGGTTTGTCTTCGGCAGCGGTCATGAGCCTTTCGCTTCGGTCGCGACGACCCACCAGTTGGGGCGCTTGAGGCGGATGCGTTCCGCCGCGCGCTCGGCGGTCGACATCTTGGCAAAGATTCCGAAAGCGGTCGCGCCCGATCCCGACATTCTCGCGAACATGCAATCGGGATCGGACGACAGCGACTTTACCGCGCTTTCGGCCAGCCTGGTAACCGACCTGGCCGGCTCGCTGAGGTCGTTGCGCGTTTGCCGGAGCCAGATCACGAAGGCGATGACCGAACCGAATTTCGCCTGGATCGGGAGCATCGGCGAACGTTCGGCGCTTTCGAGTTCGCGGAAAACGGAAGCGGTCGAAAGCGGAAACCTCGGATTGACGAGGACGAGGGGAAGATCCGGGATGCCCGCGGCCGGCATCAGGCGCTCGCCGATGCCGCTGGCGATGACCGGTCTCGAAGCGATGCACATCGGAACGTCTGCGCCCAGTTCGAGCCCAATCCTGGCGAGCTCGCTGTCTTCCAGCCTGAGTTCCCAAAGCCGATTGAGGAGTCGCAGCGTCGCGGCAGCGTCGGCAGACCCGCCGCCGAGCCCGGCGGCAACGGGTATTCGTTTGGTCAGCGTCATGTGCAGTGGCTGAAGCCGTTTCCGAGCCGCCTGGCTCAAGACCTCGGCTGCGCGCAGCACGAGATTGTCGGGCGGGGGGCTGAGAAGATCGAGCTCGTCGGCGAATTCTCCATCCAGCGCGAGACCGGTGCGTCCCCTGGGAGAGGGACCGACACCGACGAGATCGGCGAGCTCAGGGAAAACGGCGAGGCTTTCGATCGTGTGATAACCGTCGCCGCGGCGGGACAGCACATGCAGCGTGAGGTTCACTTTTGCACGGGCTGTCTCGACGCCGATGTCGCTTGTAAGCGCCTGGGCAACTGCGTCTGCCGAGTGTTGCAAGGCCGATGTTCGCGGTTAGTGCCGCCGATTTGAAGTTCCTGCACCAAGTGCAGCAATCTCTTCCAGGAACTTCAAATCGAAAAGCGACACTAGAATCATAAACTTGCCAGTGCCCCTTTGCTGCCGAAGTTCGTGCCTGAGAGTGCTGCAATGTATCACGAACTTCGGAAGCGGGGCTCTAGTTTCTTTCCGGTGCCGGGATCTTCAACGTCATTCCGGGGTAGATGACGTTCGGGTCGACGATCCGGTCCTTGTTCGCATCCAATATCCGATAATACAGGTCCGGATTGCCGTAGACCCGCTCGGCGATGGTCGACAAGGTATCGCCGTTCTGGACCGTGACCGATGACGTCGAGCTTGCGCCATCAGCCGGATTGACGGCTCCCACCTTGGTCTCCATCGGGTCGCCGTCCGATGTTGGCGGAGCCTCGATCTTCGACTTTTGTCCATCAAGCCCGTTCTCGATCTTGTCGAGGATTTTCGGCAGCTCCTGCTCCTCGGGGTCGAGATCGCGCGCGTGCGTCCACTGGAACGAAGCTTCGCGTCTGCGGCCGACCTGCCAGTAGGCATCGCCGAGATGATCGTTGATGACCGGGTCTTCAGGGCGCAGCTCGACGGCTTGCTCCAGCTGCTCGACGGCGTCCTCGTAGCGGCCGAGCCGATAATACGCCCAGCCCAGGCTGTCGATGATGTATCCGTCGTTTGGCCTGAGATCGACCGCGGTACGGATCATGTTGAGGGCTTCGTCGAGATTGAGGCCCATGTCGACCCACGAATAGCCGAGATAGTTCAGGACTTGCGGCTGGTTGGGATTGAGTTCCAACGCCCGCTTGAAGTCGGCCTCGGCGAGCTCCCATCGCTTGGTGCGCTCGTAGGCGATGCCGCGGAAATAATAGATACGCCAGTCGGGCTCGGGCTCGTCGGTCATCGACTTGATACCGACGCTGTAAGCTTCACTGGCCTCGGCGAAGCGATCGTGCGACCGATACAGACTGCCGAGAGCCATCGCCGCCCCGATATCGTCCGGGTTGGAATCGAGGATCCGTTTGATCCGATTGGCGCCTTCGTCGGTGCGGCCAAGCGTGTCCAGACAGACTCCGATCTGGATCGCCGCCGTGCGATATATCGGCGAGGTCTCCGGCACCCGCTCGTAGACCTCTATCGCTTTCGCGCATTGCTCGTTGCGCTGGAAGATGTCGCCGAGCGCCACATTGAACAATCCGTTGCTCGGGTCGAGATAGTGGGCGAGTTGCAGGTAGCTGGCGGCGAGACTGGTTCCGTCCTCGGTTCCGATTGCCGAGCCGAGGCCATAGAACACCTCCGCCGCGCCCGATTGCACGGTCGGGGCTACGGGCTGCGGCACCTTGCCGGCTTTCAACTCGGTCGCAAGCTCGGTGAGGAACGGATAGCTGGCGGCATTTCCGTCAAGCTCCTCAATGGCTTTCAGGGCCGTGTCGCTGTCTCCGTTTCTCGCCTTGATGCGTGCATAGGCGGCGACAATACCGATCGGTGTACTGTCGGTGTCGTAGGTGGCGCTGATCGCTGCGTCGGCTTCGGACTCCCGCCCGGCGGCGTCGGCGATAAGCGCGCGATGATAATCCTTGAAGACGTTGAACCAGGTCGGCCCGGTCAGATCGGCGATGGTCGACAGCGCTTCGTCGGTCCGGCCGAGACCTTGATCGGCCCATGCTCGCAGGAGCGCGGCGGTGAGCGTGGTCAGGGGCGACTCGCGCAGAGTCTCGAGCTCGCGCTTGGCGAGTTGGTACCGGGCGCCTTTGATTGCGGACGCCGCCAAAGCAATCCGGGCGGCAGGATTTTCGTCGTCGGTGATCGTGAGTCTTTCGGCAAGCTCCAGCGCCGGTTCGATTTCGCCAGCGGCAAGCTGCAAGGTCAGTACGCGGTCCCCGAGCGCCGGGTTGCTGCGATCGGTTTCGAGCGCATAGCTGAGATAGGCAAGCGCGGAATCGATGTCATTCGATATGTCGGCGCTCCGTCCGGCGAGATAGCTGCCCGACAGGCTCGCCGGCCGTTCCTCGGGGGCGAGCTCGACGATTGCTTGCGCCGCTGGCGCGTAGCCAAGCGCCGACAACGCCATGCCGCCGGCAAGCGCGGCGTAGCGAATTCGTGAAACGTGCATGGTGATCGACATCATCATCCGTATTTCGGAGAGAATGTGCTCCCCGAGGGTTCACAAGTGACGGCGCGGCCAAGCGGCTCTATGGCGCACCTTCCGGCCGAGTGATCAATAAGCCCGCGCGATGCAGAAGTCGACAGCCTCCAGCAGGGCGGCCTTATGCTCCGATTCGGGGAAGGGTGCGAGCGCGTCGCATGCCACGGCCCCGAAGTGTCGGGCGCGTTCAATGGTATCGTCGATCGCCCGATGCCGTCGCATCAGGCCGATCGCCCGCTCGAAATCGCCCTCCTCGATCTGGCCCGCCGACAGCGCCCGGTGCCAGAAGGCGCGGTCTTCGGCGGACCCGCGCCGATAGCACAATACCACCGGCAGCGTGATCTTGCCTTCTCTGAAATCGTCGCCGGTATGCTTGCCGAGCTCCTCCGAACTGCCGCCATAGTCGAGAGCATCGTCGATCAACTGAAACGCCAGGCCGAGGTTGGTCCCGTAGGAGCGGAACGCGGCACGTTCCCAGCGATCGCGCTCGCCGATGACCGGGCCGACCTCGGCGGCTGCCGAGAAGAGCGCCGCCGTCTTGGCCTGTATGACCTCCAGATACTCGTCTTCCGTCGTCGCGGTATTCTTCGCGGCGGCAAGTTGCATGACTTCGCCCTCGGCAATGACCGCGGCGGCGTTGGACAGGACGCCGAGGGCCTCGATCGAGCCGACCTCGACCATCATGCGGAAAGCCTGACCGAGCAGATAATCGCCGACCAGCACGCTCGCCTGGTTGCCCCAAATCATGCGCGCCGCGGCCTTGCCGCGCCTGAGCTCGCTCTCGTCGACGACGTCGTCGTGAAGCAGAGTCGCGGTGTGCATGAACTCGACGCTGGCGGCAAGCTTGACGTGCAGGGCGCCCTCGTAGCCGCTCATGCGGGCGGCGGCCAGCGTCAACATAGGGCGCAGCCGTTTTCCGCCCGATTCGATCAAATGATGGGCGATTTCCGGAATCATTTGGACGTCGGAACCGGCCCGCGCCAGAATTAACTGGTTGACCTCACTCATGTCTTGACGCGTAAGCCGCACCAGCGGCTCGATGCTCGCGCCGTCAGCGGTCTTGCCTTCGTCGAGGGGAACGACGACACCCACGATGGTCTCCCAAGTTCTGGCCGATGGGAACAATAGGGAGGTGGCGCGACGCGAACAAGGGAGTAGGTGACGCGGGCCAGGCCGGCGTCATTGTTGTGAAAGTCACGCCGAAACCTTAACCTGCGGTGGAATACAAAATATTGGCGGCTAACCAAACGGAATCTCCCATTGGAAGAATTGCTTAGAACAAATGATGTGGTGCTGATTTCCTTCGTCGAAGCGCTTCTTCGGGACGCCGGGATCGAACACATCGTGGTCGATACGAATATGAGCGTCGTCGAAGGCTCGCTCGGCGTGTTGCCGCGCCGGGTGCTTGTCGATGGCGAAAAGGCCGACGCCGCCCGCAAGCTTCTCGATGATGCCGGTGTCGGTGCCGAAGTCGCCCCGCCGAAGAAGGGCGGCTGAGCGTGCCCGCCCTGTCCGTTGCCACGGGCGGCGTGATCGACGGCGGTGACGTCACCATCGACGCTTTTTTCAGCGGTCTCGTCGAGGCGGTGCAGCCGGCAGCCGGCCATCACCGAGCGGGGCTGGAGGCGGTGCTTCTGGCCGCGTCGGTGCCGGAAGGGATGAAAGGGGCGGTGATCGACCTCGGCGCCGGTGCCGGGGTCGCCGGTCTCTGCATCGCCGCGAGGTGCCCGGAAGCGTCGGTCGTGCTGGTCGAGCGTGACACGACGCTGACGGAATGTGCCCGCGCCGCGCTCGCCCGCCCGGCAAACCGCCGCTTTGTCGCACGCATCGAGGTCGTCGAGACCGATATCGCGAACCGCGTCGGACTGAGTGACGGCATGGCTGCAGCGGTGGTCTGCAACCCGCCGTTCTACCGGGCGCGTGCTGCCAGCGCGTCGCCGGCGCCCTCCCGCGCCGACGCTCATGTCCTCGGTGAGACAGGCCTCGATCCGTGGTTTCGGGCCGCGGCGGCACTGGTCAGACCGGGCGGAACGGCGACGGTTGTCTTTCGTGCCGACGGGCTCGATCTGGTGATCGAAGCGGCGTCCAACCGCTTCGGCGCGCTCGATATCCTGCCGATCGCGCCACGGCCCGGTATGGTCGCCCACCGCATTCTCGTCCGCGGCGTCAAGGCGAGCCGTGCTCCGCTCCGCCTGCTTCCGCCGCTCGTGCTTCACGACGACGACGGCAATGGCTTCCGGCCCGAAGTCGACGCGATTCTTCGTCACGGAGCGGAACTGTCGAGCGTGGTTCCGTCTTGGAATAGCGACCGCAATCGCACATCTTAAGATAGGCGAGTTGCTTCGCGCGGAGATTCCATGGCGTTCTCACTCAAAGACCTTCTTCCGAAAAACCTGAGGCGTGACCGGCCGATCGTTCCGGTCTTGCGGCTCTCCGGCGCGATCGGCATGAACATGCCGCTGCGGCCGGGCCTGTCTCTCGCCGGCCTCGAGGCGCCGCTGGCGCGGGCGTTCGCCATCAAGTCGGCGCCGGCGGTGGCCATCCTGATCAATTCGCCGGGCGGCGCCGCCGTCCAGTCGCACCAGATTTTTCAGCGCATTCGCGGACTTGCCGAAGAGAAGGACAAGAAAGTCATCGTCGCGGTCGAGGATATTGCCGCCTCCGGCGGTTACATGATCGCGCTCGCCGGCGACGAGATCGTCGTCGATCGAAGCTCGATCGTCGGCTCGATCGGCGTGGTCGCGGCCACGTTCGGTTTTCCCAAGCTTCTCGAACGCATCGGCGTCGAGCGGCGGGTTTACACCGCGGGCGACAAGAAGGTCACGCTGGACCCTTTCCAGCCCGAGCGAAAAGAGGATGTCGAGCGTATCAAGTCCCTCCAGCAGGACGTCCACGCTGCCTTCATAGACCTCGTCAAGACCCGCCGGGGCGCCGCCCTTGCCGACGATCCCGACATGTTCTCCGGCGCCTTCTGGTCGGGCGAGCGTGCCGTCGCTCTCGGCCTTGCCGACCAGGTCGGCGAGCTTCGCAGCATCCTCAAGGAACGCTACGGCGACGACGTTCGCATCAAGACCATCACCACCGAACGCAGCGCCTTGCGCCGGCGCCTTGGCCTGACCCGCCGCGAGGATCCGATGACGCGGATATTCGACCAAGGGATCGCGGCGATCGAGGAGCGCTTGCTTTGGAGCCGCTTCGGGCTCTAGGAACCGCTCATGGCCCGGCTTCTTCTCATCCTCCTCCTCGGTGCCGCCGCCTGGTACGGCTGGCGCTGGTTCCGTCGCCAGCAGGCCCGCGTCACCCGCGACCTCAAGGACGCGGAGGGCACAATCGCGCGGGAAAAGACGGTCGAACTCGAGCGCGACCCGAAAACCGGCGTCTATCGTCCGAGCGATCGTCGCGATTGACCTGCCATCGCTGTGCGTCCGTGCGCTTGACCCCCGGCTTGGCCGGCGGATAGGTTCCCGGCCGCCGCGGCAGCCGTCGTGGCCGTCATCGGACCACTGCCCTTGCCCGAAGCCCTGCCGCCACATATGCGCCCCGAACGTTCGTTCCAGGGCTTGATCCTGGCGCTCCAGCGTTATTGGGCCGACTACGGCTGCGTCATCCTGCAGCCCTACGACATGGAGGTTGGCGCCGGTACCTTCCATCCGGCAACGACACTACGCGCACTCGGGCCGCTCCCGTGGCGGGCGGCTTTCGTCCAGCCCTCGCGCCGTCCCAAGGACGGCCGCTACGGCGAAAATCCCAATCGGTTGCAGCACTATTACCAGTATCAGGTCATCCTCAAGCCGAACCCGCCCGACCTGCAGGACCTCTACGTAAAGTCGCTGGCGGCGATCGGTATCGATCTCGACCTGCACGACATTCGTTTCGTCGAGGACGACTGGGAGAGTCCGACACTCGGCGCCTGGGGGCTGGGCTGGGAGTGTTGGTGCGATGGCATGGAAGTGTCGCAGTTCACCTATTTCCAGCAGGTCGCCGGCTTCGAATGCGCGCCGGTCTCGGGTGAATTGACCTACGGGCTGGAGCGTCTGGCCATGTACGTCCAAGGGGTCGAGAACGTCTACGACCTCAACTTCAACGGCCGCGACGGCGCCGACAGGGTCACCTACGGCGACGTTTTTCTCCAGGCCGAGCAGGAATATTCGCGCCACAATTTCGAGCACGCCGACACCGACATGCTGTTCGAGCAATTCCGCATGGCGGAGAAAGCCTGTCAGGAATATCTCGACAAGGGCTGGGAGGGCGGTTCCAAGGAGCGGCATCTGATGGCACTGCCGGCCTACGACCAGTGCATCAAGGCGAGCCACACCTTCAACCTTCTCGATGCCCGCGGGGTCATCTCGGTGACCGAGCGGCAGAGCTATATCCTGCGCGTGCGCGACCTCGCCAAGGCTTGCGGCGCAGCGTGGCTGGCAACGGCGGCCGGCGGGGCCCCGTGAACGGGCGATAAGCGAGGGACGATGAAGCGCGCGAACATCACCGCCCAGGCGCCGATCCTGTTCGCCAGCAACTTGCCCGCGACGATTTCCTATTGGGTCGACAAGGTCGGTTTCGAAGCGGGCGGCGTCTGGGGCGAGCCCCCGGATTTCGCCATCCTCGTCCGCGACAGCGCCCATCTCATGCTGAGCCGAGCGCCCGCCGACCATGAAATCGTTCCCTACTGGCGCGTCAAGGACAAGCTCTGGAACGCTTACTTCTGGGTCGATGACGCCCGAGCGCTGTTCGAAGAGCTGACCGGTCGCGGCGCGGCGATCGACTATAATCTCTGCGAACAGCCTTACGGCGTGCTTGAGTTCGGCATCCAGGATCCCGATGGCCACGACATCGCGTTCGGCGAGGTTCTCGGCAAGGGATGAGCCTCATCACGTCGCAGCTCCTTTCAGCGGGTGACAATCGGGCGCGAACCCACTAATCAGCGTCGGAACCGACGCGAGCCCTGCCATGCCCGACCTGCTTCTCGAGATCTTCTGCGAGGAAATTCCCGCCCGCATGCAGCGCCGGGCGGCCGACGATCTTCGCGCCATGGTAACCAACGGGCTGGTCGATGCCGGCCTCGCCTATGAGGGCGCCAAGGCGTTCGTCACGCCGCGCCGACTGGCGCTCACGGTCCACGGCGTTCCCGCCCGCTCGCCGGACCGGCGCGAGGAGAAGAAGGGCCCGCGGGTTGGCGCTCCCGACAAGGCGATCGCCGGCTTCCTGCGCGGCGCCGGCCTCGAATCGATCGATCAGTCCAGGATCCAGCCCGACAAGAAGGGCGACTTCTACGTCGCCGTCGTCGAGACGCCGGGACGCGCCGCGCCCGAGGTGGTCGCCGAGCTGGTTCCGTCGGTGATCCGCAGCTTTCCCTGGCCGAAGTCGATGCGCTGGGGCGAACGGTCGAAAGAGCCGGGGAGCCTGACCTGGGTCCGCCCGATCCATTCGATCCTGTGCACCTTCGGTCCCGAGACCGAGGAGCCGGAGGTGGTCGCCTTCGAGATCGACGGCATCCGCGCCGGCAACGTCACTGAGGGCCACCGCTTCATGGCGCCGGGAGAGATCGAGGTCCGCCGCTTCGACGACTATGTCCGCAAGCTCGATGCGGCCAACGTCGTCCTCGACGCCGAGCGGCGCAAGGATCTCATCCTCCATGCCGCCCGCGACCAGGCGCTGGCGCTCGGGCTGGAGCTCGTCGAGGACGACGGACTCGCCGACGAGGTATCGGGCCTAGTCGAGTGGCCGGTGGTGCTGGTCGGCGGGTTCGATCCGGCGTTTCTCGACCTGCCGCCCGAGGTGGTCAGGACGACGATCCGCAGCAATCAGAAATGTTTCGTCTTAAAAGAGGCGAGGAGCGCCGAAGGCGCGACAGGGACTAAAGAGAACAGCGATTACAAACTTGCGAGCAAGTTTGTAATCGTCGCCAATATCGAGGCGAGCGACGGCGGCAAGGCGATCGTCGCCGGCAACGAGCGGGTCATCCGCGCCCGGCTCGCCGACGCCGAGCATTTCTGGAAAACCGACCTGGCGCCGCTGCCGGACTATCGCGACAGCAACCTGAATCCGCTCGACCAACGGCTGGCGAAGCTCAAGGCGCAGGCGATCGTGTTTCACGAGAAGCTCGGCACGCAGGGCGAGCGGGTCGCGCGGATCGCGCGGCTGGCCAAGGAGATCGCGCCGCTGGTCGGCGCCGACGTCGAGAAAGCGGAGCGCGCCGCCTGTCTCGCCAAGGCCGATCTGGTTACCGAGATGGTCGGCGAGTTCCCCGAGCTGCAGGGCCTGATGGGCAAATACTATGCGCAAGCCCAGGGCGA
>Ga0075327_1000502_pt1 | contig 11133 bp, 9 predicted proteins | sample MayberrySE_Catta_2_FD_120056 | JGI IMG/M metagenome (GOLD analysis project Ga0075327, IMG submission 120056) | Natural and restored wetland microbial communities from the San Francisco Bay, California, USA, that impact long-term carbon... | ecosystem: Environmental > Terrestrial > Soil > Wetlands...
CGCCGTTCATGAGCCGGGTCGAAAAGGCGATGTAGATAACCGTCAGGCCAACCACCAAGATCGAGACCGATCCGTAAATCGGAATAAATCTTCCCGGTGGGTTAAGGAATACGAATATCAGTGCGATTGCGACCGTGACCCCGGGAAAAGCGTAAGGAAGGAAGCTCAAACCGTCCAAGAGCCCGCGCCCCCGCCCTCTTCCGCGCACAATCGCCCAGGAGACGAGAAACGCAATCCCCATCGTTATCGTCGCAGTCGCAGCCAGCATGACAATCGTGTTCCAGACGATATGCAGGTTACGCGAGTTCGTGAACATGTTGACGTAAATGTCGAAATTCCACTTGTCGAACGTTCCGAGCACCGGTGCCACATTGGGCGGCAGCAGCGAAAGCCATACCAGAATAGCTGCTGGGAGAATGACCGTTACAAGGCTAAAGACGGCAACGACGGCAACCGCAAGATAGCGCCATCGCCCAAGGGCAATTCGTCTCGGACGATAGGCCTTTCCGCTGACCGTCACGAAACGCTCGGACTTTCGCACGATGCGGCGATAAATCACGAGCAAGACCACCATCAGAATCATGAAAAAGATCGAGTAAACTGCACTCAGACCGTAGTCGGCCGGCGACCTCAACTGCACAGTGAAGTAAATGAGCGTCGGGAGCAGGAAGACCTGGCCGGGAAGACCGGCGACCAGCGCCGCCTCGAACTGGTCCATACTGCTAATGAAAGAGTACATACCTGCCGCGAGTATTGCCGGCACCAGGAGCGGAATGGTCACGCGACGAAGCGTTTCGAATGTTCCAGCTCCGCTGACCCTTGCGGCTTCCTCGAGATTGGCGTCGAACAGGCGAAACGCGGCGACAAGCATCAGAAAAACCGTCGTCACGCCTCGAACGCTGTCCAGAAAGATCACCCCGCCAAGCGTGTAGATATCGAGGGGGCCTTCCGCCAATTGGATGCCGACGATCTCGAGCATATTTCTCAAGGAAATATTGAGGAGGCCTGTACGCGGCGCTAACAGGACCGTCCACGATAAGACGAAAAGTATGCTTGGGATTGCGATCGGGAGCAGGAGAATCGTGAAGGCAAGGTTTCGGTACGGCATGTCGGTTCGCTCGACCAGCCACGCAAACAGGCCTGCCAACAAAAGACTGATGAATGTCCCGAATGCCGCAACTCCGATCGTATTCCTGAACGCTTCGAACACGAGGGTTGTCGAAAAGGCGTCCTGGTAGTTGGTGAGGGTCCACTCGCCAAGATGGCCGGGCGAACCCTCCCTCAGACTCGTGACCAAAAGCAGGGCTAGCGGGACGACGACCAGCAGCACAAGCAGAATGACCGCGCAGATGACGGCCCAGTTGCTGCGCGCAACTTCAAGTTTTCGGCCGCTGAGGCCAATCGCGCGCCGTTCAGCCAGGACGGTTTCGCTCATCGTCGGTCTGTTGCTCGCCAAGACACTCGAACGCACCTAAAAAGATCACTTCGCCTCAAGCTTCCTGCGGCTGCTTGCACAGCCGCAGCGGCGGCGGCATGGGGGTGCTTCCCTTACGCCGCGCGCCAACTTGCGAGGAAGCCGGGCGATCCGTGAAAGAGATCGGGCGCCCGCGCCCTCCCGACTATTTCGCCGGTGACGGGAAGCCCCATTCGGTCAGGATGATTTCGTTCATCTTGGCCGCGACGCTGGACGTCTGCTCCTGTGTCGCCTGGAGAATCTCGGCGCCGGCCTCCTCGATCGCTTTCTGGGTGAAACTTCCCTTGATGTGAGGCGACGAATAGCCGGGATTCTTTGCCGCGATTTCGGTCTGGCCGCCCGCATTGGAGCCCATCCAGGCTGCAAAGAGGACCGTCCCGTTCGGCGCAAGCGGCTCCGGCGCAAAACCGAGCCTGAGGTAGTCGTATACGATCACCGTCTTCGGGATGATGAACTTGACCACCGCATCCGCACTGGTCGGGTCCGTCCTGTCGCCGCGGAACAGACCGTGCAGCTGCTGCCCGCACACAATCCCGCGTTCACCGGCCGAAGACACCTGAAACGCCTGAGACGTGCCGCGAATCCAGAGCGGCTCATTCGCGGCAATGCCCTTGGCCCATTCGCGCATCTCTTCGTCGCTCCAGGGCCCGCCGATCTCCTCCATCATGTCGAAAAAGGGCGGCCTCACGTCCTGAGCCAGCATTCCCTTGTACTTGGGATCCGCACACTCGTCGTAGCTCTTTGGCGCGTCTTCGTAGGACACGAGCGACGGATTGTACCAGATTACGCGGAAGCCCGAGCCGACCGAAACAATTCGACCGTCATATAGACGGTGGCGCTCATCGACCTCGACCGGCGTCCCGTCGAACACCGACCAATCGAAGACAAGCGACAGATTCTCTTTATTGAGTGTATCCAGAATTTCGGTATCCATATCGAGGACATCGACCTGTGGCGCGTTTGCGGTCCATTCCGCGACCACGCGCTGCGTCGCATCCTCACCGAAGCATTCGAAATCGTTCGGCTCCGGCACCCCCGGAAATGCCTTTGCAAAGGCCTCGACAATCGGCTGCGACTCGTCGGGGCCCAATCCCGTGCACCACTGAACCGGTGGCTCCTCTTTGGCAGCCGCGACAATCTCATCAAAGGTCGACTTGAACTCCGCGGCATAGGCGCCGCTCACCACCGCCAGTGATGCGACCGCCGCTAACGCGGTCGTCGATGACATCGATTTCATGCAAGGCAACATTTTTTCCTCCCGATTGGTTGTCTAATTCTTAGTTTATTCAGCCATGAAGCAGCTTTCTTACCGTGCCTCATGGATGCCCGCTGGCCCTTTGACGGCCCCAAACCGGTCAGGCTCGGCAGCCGAAGTTGATCATTTCGATAATCCGAAAGCAATCTCTTCAAAAGCGTTATCCGGTTGAACGGCCTGACAAAACGACACGCGCCACGGCAGCATTGGCACTCGATTTCACCCACCGGATGACGCCGAAAAGTGTCGGGACGCCTCGCGTCCACGTCAGTGGCCCCCTTCAATCCATTTTCGAGCTTCCTCGCGTGCCGCCTTGTCCTGTTCGGTTCCTCTCAGGCAGATATCCTTTGCCGGAGGCGACCCCATCATTTCGTTTCGCCAGAGGTGATAACGAAGCTTCTGGGGATATTTGGCGAGCGCTTCAGGGTCGTAATATTGATCCGGGCTCACGGTCGGATCGACTGGGTCCATGTGGTCGCGCTCGTAGATGACCCAGCGCCGCAGGATCTTCCAGTCACCATTTTCCTTCGCCATTAGCTGCAGTCGGCGGCTCCAGGTTGTGAAGTCCAGATCGACGCCGTTTATGGCACGGCGCATGAAAAGGATAAGGTCGCACTCGGCCACCGCGCGGTCCCCGTTAATCTCGATCCAGTGGTTGCTGGTCACATGCTTTTGTTCGCCGCCCTCGCGACGCGCTCTTTCGAGCTTTTCGCTGGCAACCTTGAAGAAATCCGATGCCTTTCCGTCGTACCAGGACGAAATGAACTCGGCCTTGGAGTGATAGCATTCTGCCAACTCCTCCCACCGGCCGGAATCTCGTGTCAGGATCGACTTGGAGATGACATTGATGATCTCACTCCGGTCGATGCTTTCCTGCAGCTTCTTTTCGTCAATCATCAATCGTCTCCATTCTCTCCTGATCGCACCTAGACGAACTCGATGACTTCGGCGAACAGCCCTTTTACCCGACCGTCCGACAAGTGCCCGACATTGACTTCCTGAGGCCGATACGGACCGCCGCTGATGGCGAGATGGATGTGCACATACGGCTCGGGTTCCTGCCAGGTGACGTCACCCATCACTGCCGGCGGTTTATCTGGCCATGAAATATTGCCGACCCCGACGAACTCACGCGGATCATTGAAGCGAAGTTTGGCCGAGTCGCCGATAATGGCCAGGAAGCCGCTGCGCATGTCGGTCTCTTTAAGCGCGCCGAAAATCGTGATCGAGGCGTTGCGGATGTTCTTTTCCTTTACGAAGGCATTGAACGCCTCGAACAAGTCATCGTCTTCGTCGAATGCGAGCTGGAAAACCCGACCTACCTTCCGTTCGGCCGCTTTCATTACCCATCCTCTCCGTATGCAATTCCGCTTTTCTCGCGGTGTCTTTTTCGGTCTGAAGTTCCTTACGCCTCGACATCGCTGCGGGCTTCCTCGTAAAGCTTCTCCAGCCCGAGCCGGAACGTGCGCCGACGACCCTCGATCCATGACGGTCCTCGCGACGTATCCGACCAGAAGAACTTCTCGAAGGAGGGATCGGCGGCGGCCGCTTCCCTGCTTGCCCCGGCACGGACGAGGTCACGCATCATGCCGCGGATTTCAATGAACTGTTCTTTTAAAGCATGGACTTCGCGGACGGTGCATATTTCGCCGTGACCGGGCACGACGTGATCGACCGGCAGCTTCTCCATCCACGCAAGCGCGTCGATCCACTGGTTGATGCTCGCGTCGCGCATCCCCGGGCCGCGCTCGTTTATCATGACGTCCCCGGAAAAAAGCACACCCTCCTCCGGAACAAGCACTGTCGAACAGGCCGGCGAATGGCCACCTTTGTGGTCGATCTGGAAAGTCAGCGGCGGCAGATGCAGCGTGAGACCCTGCTCGAAGCAGATTTCCGGAGGCGGGACATCCGCGTCGCCGACCAGTTCAGCCTCTCCCGGTTCACCCATATCGATCAAGGTGTCAGTGAAGGTCTTGCGGGCTGCACGCGTGTTACCACGGTTTTTTTCGAGTTCGTCGAATACGCGTTGAGAAGCGATGAAGGTAAAATCGCCCTCGAGGAAGTTGATGCCGGTTGTATGATCGACGTGGTAGTCGGTACCGATGAGGTAGCGAATTCCCTTGTCGCTCAGAGGCCGCAACATGTCCTGCCAGTGACGCGACTGGCTGGGTCGCACTGGGCAGTCGATGAGCACGATGCCGGCGTCAGTCACAGCAGCGCCGACATTAGCCCAATGATATTCGGTCTCAGCATAGAGATGCTTCGTAAGCTGGCGCATCATCCCCGTTTGTCTCCGCATGAGCGTTTAGTGTGCCTTCGGGGGCGCGGCGTGCCGATTGTCGCCTGGCCGCGCCTCCACGGTCTCCCGCTCATGCAGCGCCCCTGATCCATTTCTGCGCCTCTTCGCGCACAATTTTTTCTTGCTCCGTGCCCTTGATGCAGAGATTTTTCGATGGCTCGGAGCCCATCACCGCGTTGCGCCACAGGTGATATCGGATCTTCTGGGGGAACTTGGACAGGGCCTCGGCATCAAAATATTGGTCGACGCCCACGGTCGGATCGACCGGGTCCATGCGGTCCCGTTCGTAAATGGCGAAGCGCCTCCAGATCTTCCAGTCGCCATTCTCCTTCGCCATCAAATGAAGCCTGCGGCTGAAAGTGGCGAAATCGAGCTCGACGTCGTTGATCTTGCGACGCATGAAAAGAATCAGGTCGCATTCGGCGGTCGCGCGGTCGCCGTTGAGCTCAATCCAGTGATTGCTGGTTACGTGTTTTTGCTCGCCGCCCTCGCTGCGCGCGGCCTCGAGCTTTTTGCTTGCCACCTTGATAAAATCGGACGGCTTGCCCTGCCACCACGATGAGGTGAACTCGGCTTCGGAGTGGTAGCACTCGGCCAATTCTTTCCACATTCCGGAGTCGCGGGTGATGATCGATTTGGAAACCACGTTGATGATCTCGCTTCGATCAATGCTCTCCTGAAGTTTCTTCTCGTCAATCATGGAAGGCGATTCCTCCGACATCCTCGATTGTTGGGCACTGCCGACCCGCCTCCCGTTTCGGCTCGAACGTGCGCTTCCTCTAGCCCGTTTTTTGGCGACAACGAAAATTCAGCGCGGGAGCGCCGTTTCGTTGAGCAGTTCGTATATCTGGGTGGCCATTCCGCCTTTCAGCTTGCCGTTGCTGAGATGGCCAACCAGTACCTCGTCCGTTTTTCCCGGCCGGCCGCTGATCGCCATGTGGATGTGGACGTAGGGCTGCGGCTCGTCCCAGACGACGCCCGCGCCGAGCGCCGCCGGCGGTTTCTCGGGCCAGGAAATGTTGCCGTAGGCCACGAGTTCCTGCCATCCGGTGAAATGGTGGCGGGCGACGTCATAGCCTTCCATGCTGTGAAAACCCGAAATCATCTCGGTCTCGGCGAGGGCTCCGAGAAGGAAGACCGAACCGGCACGGATGTTATTGTCCTTAACGAATTTTGTCAGCTCGACCATGTAGTCATCGCCCGGATCGAAGTTCACCTGGAAGATCCTTCCAAGCTTCATTTCCTTAGCCCTGTACATATTATTGCTCTCCCTTGACTTCGTCGTAGACGCGCGAAATGCCGTCTCGAAACGTCTGCTGGCGCTGCTTGAGCCAGTATTCACCGCGTGACGTGTCGACCTTGAAGAACCGCTTCGCGAGAGATTCGTCGGCAACGGTGTCGGCTTTTGAAAGTCCCTTTTTGACGAGTTCGGCAACGGCGCCGCGGATCGTGATCATGCGTTCCTTCTGTCTGCGCACCACATCCATGCCGCAAACATCGCCATGACCGGGAACGATCGTGTCGATCGGCAGGCTCTCGATCCATTCGAGCGCCTTGATCCAGTCGCCGAGATGGGCGTCTCGCATGCCGCCTCCGGTATGACTGACCACGTCACTGGAAAACAGCACGCCTTCCTCGGGCACGTAGACCGCTGAGGTCGCCGGTGAATGCCCCCCCATCCGCTTGATGTTGAACGTGAGCGGCGGCAGGTGGAGGACCATCGTTTCCTCCCAGCAATAGGTCGGTAACGGCACCGGCGCATTCGTAATGGTATCGGCTTCATCGACGTGACCCAGGTCGCGCAGCGTATTGACGAAGATCTCTTTCGAAAAGGCGTTGTCGCCTTTGGAAATCTCGGCATAGGCGTATTGAGGCGCGAGGAAGTTCACCGTCTCATTGATGCCTTCGATGAAAGACGAGCCGGTGACGTGATCGCCGTGGTAGTCGGTCGTGATCAGATACCGTGCGCCATTCGGGTGCAGCCCCCGGATCGTATCCTGCCAATGCTTCGAGTCCGACGGACGGACGGGGCTGTCGATCAGCACCGCTCCGGCGTCAGTGATCACGGCAGCGACGTTGGCCCAGTCGTAGCCGGTTTCGACGTAGATATGTTTGCCTAGTTGTTGCATATCCGATCCTCCAGGCGGCGCTTCAGCCGGTGTACTCCAGGATGTGAAGGCCGAGCCCCCAGCGGTCGCTGATATAGATCAGACCGGTGTCGCGATCGACGAACACTTCGTTAGTCTGGGGACAGAAGCGCTCCTTGTTTCCAGCTGGGATGTAGTAGCCGACCTCTTTTGGCTCGAAAGGATTGGACCAATCGACGACCCTTATGCCCGCATTGAACCAGGTCAAATAGAGAAGATCGTCAGCCTTCATCCACTGCCAGGTATTATGCGCTCCGTAGCGAGCGCCCTGCTGGCACCAGGTCTGGTCTTTCGGACGCATGGTGATCGGATCGATCGGATAGGGATTGAAGGTGCTGATTGAGATCGGGTCCATCGGATCGCGCATGTCGAAGAAGGTGGCGAAAGCCGGCGGATGGGCGCAGTTGTTCGTGTGAGTTTCGGTGGTAAGAATTCCAAACTCAGATCCTTTGGGAACCAGGAATGTGTGGCAGGCGGGCGACCAGCCATGGGTTTCATATGGATTCCGCCGCCACAGGAATTTCGGCTTTGTCGGATCGGTCAGATCCATCATCCCGTAGCCGCCGCGCCGCCACGCGCAGGTCACGTAGTTCCCGTATGGTTGCGCTTCGTGCAGGTCGACCTGGTTCTTGTTGACGATATTCAGATTCCAGGTCGGTTCCTCGCCGGCCGCTTCGTTCTGCCCCGGCACCCACCCTTCTCCGATCAAGGTCGGATTGTGCGGGTCCTTCATGTCATGGACGATGAGGACCCGACCGTTACAGCCGTCCTTGAAGCCGCCGCTGTACAGGAGCTTCCGATCGAAGTCGTAGACGCATCGGTGAATGCCGTTGCCGTCGGTCTCGACATATTTGACGAATTTCGGATCACGCGGGTTCGAATTGTCGTAAATCTTGAGACCGCCTTTGACTTCGGGATCGTCAACGCCAGGCTTCTTGTCCACGTTGGTGATCAGCACGTCGTCGACGAGCAGGACTTTGTGGGTCCGTCCGGAAGGACGGTCCTTCATCTGCTTGATGACTTTGGGCTTCGACGGATCGGACACGTCGAGAACGGTCAGCCCGAAAGACGTGTAGAGGCCGGACCCCATGACGTAGCAGATGCCGTTCTTCACCCGGATCTGGAAGGCATCGCCCCATCCATTCAAATCGGAATGGCCAATCAGACGAACGTTTCTCGACTCTTCCGGACGCGGCCCGGTCAAGATGCTCGGACATTCGGCTTCCGGTATGTTCGTGTCGAAATACGGCTTCGTCATTCTGGTTGTCTCCTGGAATCGGCACGTCGAACGAGACGCGCGGTTAGATGTCTTTTGTAGCCGGATCCTGCGGTAGAACCAGGCAAGCGTCCGGCGCGAACCGCAGGCTGATATCCTGGCCCTCCACTATTTCTCTCTTCGCCGGAATCTTCGCCGTCACGATCTTGCTGCCCACCGACACCAGGCATTCGATTGCTTCACCGAGAAAAGTCGCCTTTTCGACCTTGCCGCCGAGGGCATTGAGTTCGCCGGCCTCGGCCGAACCCTGGAGCGTGAACCCCTCCGGCCGCACTGCCACGCGCACCTTGTCGCCCTTGGCGAAGGCAGCCGGAACCGGGCAGCGCCAGACGCCTTGGATAGTCTCGACCTGGCCGAGGCCCTCGGCTGTAGGATCCAGCACGGTCCCGTCGAAAAAATTGATCTGACCGACGAACTGCGCCACGAAGCTGGTCTTCGGATTGAGGTAGACGTCGCGCGGCGGCGCCTCCTGAATGATCTTGCCGCCGAGCATGACGGCGATGCGATCCGACATCGCCAGCGCTTCGAGCTGATCGTGCGTCACATAGATGGCAGTCACGTTGAGCTTGCGGGTCAGATCCTTGATCTCGGTGCGCAGGTCCTCGCGCAGCTTCGCATCGAGGTTGCTGAGCGGCTCGTCGAGCAGCAGCACCTCCGAACTGGAAACCAACGCACGGGCCAGCGCCACGCGCTGTTGCTGACCGCCGCTGAGGTACGGAGCCGGCCGGTGCGCGAGATGCTCCATTTGCATCAGCGACAGGACATTCATGACACGCTCTTTCCGCTCGGCACGAGACACCCGCATACGACCGTGCTTCAGCGGAAACGCAACATTGTTGAACACCGTCATGTGCGGCCAGATCGCATAGGACTGGAACACCATTCCGATCGGCCGTTCGTCGGCCGGTACCGAGAATCGTGGCCCAGCGACACGCTGGTCGCCGATCCATATTTCTCCGGCGTCCGGATCCTCGAGCCCTGCGATGCAGCGTAAGGTCGTGCTCTTGCCACAACCACTCGGGCCGAGCAGCGTGTAGAATTGCCCTTGCTCGATCTCGAAACTGACATCCTGCAAGGCAGCAACGTTCCCATCCAAAGCGTCGAAATTCTTTGAAAGATGGCGGACCGAGACCTTCATCGCTTTGTTGCTATCCTTGCTGCCGACTGAGTTGGGAGATGAATTTTCGTAACAGGAGCGTGAGCGGGATGAGGGCGACGATCAGCAGGACGCCCATGGCGCACGCGACCGGTATCGACTTTTCCCAGTATTCCCACAGGAGGACGGCAAACACCTGGTTTTTGCGGCCGGCCAGCATCAGCGGAATGGCGAATGAACGCAGCGAGTGGACCGCGACCCAAACCCAGCCGGCGACGAATGCCGGCAGCAGCAAGGGCAGGGTGATGAACATCAGGGTCCTCAGGAGCTTGACGCCGCTGACTTGCGCGGCCTGCTCGAGGTCCTTGTGAATCTGGACGATTGCACCGTTCATCAGTCGCGTGCAGAACGGCATATAAGAGACTGCCAGGCCGATGACCAATATCCAGATGGTTCCATAAATTCCCGTATAGCTCAGCGGCGGCGTCAGATAGGCGAGAAGCAGCGCCATGGCGATGACGATGCCTGGAACGGCGAGCGGAATGAAGACCAGAAGATCAAGCGCCGCCTTACCGAAGCCTCGACCCCGCACGATCATCCACGACACAAAGAAAGCAAGCAGCATGGTCGCCGTTGCGGTGATGAGCATAAGAAGCAAAGTGTTCCAGATGACCTTGTAGACCTGCGGGTCGTTGAAGACGGTCATGAAGTGCTTGAACGTGATGAGATTCAGGACTTCGAAAGACGGCACGCGATAGCTCGGCATCAAGCTCGTCCACAGCAGGATCGCGAACGGCAACAGCACTGCGATCACGAAGTAGACGACGAAGAGGCAGAACGCCGGCCAGCGCCATTTGCCGATCGAAATCACCCGCGGGCGAAAGCCTTTGCCGGTGATGGTCGAGAAGCGCTCGGAATGACTGACGGCCCGGCGATAAAAAATCAGAAGAACCAGCATGATCAGCATGAAGATCACCCCGAATACAGCTCCGAGTCCGTAGTCGGGTGGTGGCTGGATTCGGGTGGTGAAGTAGATGAGTGTGCTGAGCACGAAGACGCCGCCCGGCAGGCCGACCGCGAGCGCCGCCTCGAACGACTCCATGCTGAGAATGAAGGAATACATGCCGGCCGCGAGGATCGCCGGCGACATCGCCGGCAAGGTCACTTTGAAGAAAGTGACGACCCGGCTTGCCTTGGACACCCGTGCTGCTTCCTCCAGGGTCGGATCCATCATGCGGAAGCTGCCGACAACCATCAGGAAGATGGTCGTGACGCCACGGATAGCATCGAGAAAAATGAGGCCGCCAACGGAATAGACATTGATCGGACCCTCATCCGTCGAAAGGCCGAAGACCGACAGGAAGTCGCGAAGGAACACATTGACCGCGCCGGATTTTGGCGCAAGCAGCAGGTTCCAGCCCATGGCGAAGAGGATCGCGGGAATCGCCATCGGCACCAGGATGATGACCCAGGCGAGATTGCGAAACGGCATGTCGGTCCGCTCGACGAGCCAAGCGAGAAGGACGGCAAGACTGAGCGAGATTGCCGTCCCGGCCGCGGCGATCCAGAACGTCCGGCCGAGAATA
>Ga0075327_1000503_pt1 | contig 11129 bp, 10 predicted proteins | sample MayberrySE_Catta_2_FD_120056 | JGI IMG/M metagenome (GOLD analysis project Ga0075327, IMG submission 120056) | Natural and restored wetland microbial communities from the San Francisco Bay, California, USA, that impact long-term carbon... | ecosystem: Environmental > Terrestrial > Soil >...
TACCTGACGCAGTCGACATGGTCTCACGCCGCCGTCTATATCGGCGATCCGTTGAAGCCCGGCGACGACAGCGACGCGGTTCTTGTCGAGGTGACGCTTGCCGAAGGGTGCGTTGCGGTCCCCCTGGCGAAATATCGCAACTACAATACGCGTATCTGCCGGCCGGTCGGCCTCACCGCAGCCGACCGGAAGGCCGTCACAGATTTCATGGTCGGCAGCCTCGGTCGTCGCTACGACATGAAGAATATCGTCGATCTCGTCCGCTACCTCTTGCCTACTCCGCCGGTGCCGGTGCGCTGGCGCCGGCGCATGATCGCGCTCGGCTCGGGAGACCCGACCAGAGCGATTTGCTCGACCCTGATCGCCGAAGCCTTTCAACGGATCAGATACCCGATCCTGCCGGTGATCGCGCCGGCCGACGAAATAGCGGTGGCGGTGAGCGACTATTCCCGAAAGGACATCATCCATATCCGGCATCACTCGCTCTACACGCCGCGCGATTTCGACCTTTCGCCCTATTTCCGGATCGTCAAGCCGACGATCGAGCGCGGCTTCGACTACAAGCAACTGACTTGGGGCGACCCCGCCCAGACTTCCCCCGGCGAGCAGGCGGTCCCCATCTCGTCGCCGCCGCATCCTTGACAGCAGATCTGGAATCCGGCTCCCCGCTTCCTGCCGTGGCATATGCCGCGGATTCCCTTATGTCCCACCGGTCTATTTGCGCGTTGGCGCCACGCTGATAGTCTGGCCGAGGGAGCGAGTGGAGTTGATTCTCATGACCAGACCGCACGATGGGCCGAATCGGCGCCGCGTGATCGGCATGGGCGTTGGTGTAGCCGGCGGGCTTGCCGCCCCGGCGCTCGTCCGGGCGGACGACAAGCGGGTATGGCGAATGGCCACCGCCTGGCCGAAGGACGAGCCGGGGGCGGGCACCAATGCGAGCCGACTGGCCGAAATGATCAGCACGCTTTCCGACGGTCGTCTGATGATCCAGGTTTTCGCCGCCGGCGAACTGGTGGCGCCAAGCGACTTGTTCGATGCCGTCGCTGCCGGCACGGTGGAACTCGGCCATGCCACCTCGAATGCGTGGCAAGGCCGCGACCAGGCCTTTCATTTCTTCGCAGGCGTGCCGTTTGGCCTGACCGGCCACGAGCATGCCGGCTGGCTGCGTTTCGGCGGCGGCGAGCAGCTATGGGAGCGCGCTTATCAACCGTTCGGCGTCGTTCCGCGGTTCGCGGGATCGTTCGGCCCGCAAGGCGCGGGCTGGTTCAGCAAGGAGATATCGACACCGTTCGATCTCAAAGAACTTCGGATGGGCATTGGCGGTCTCGGCGCCGAGATCATGCACCGGCTCGGTGTCGAAACCGTATCGCTGCCGCGCGAAGAGCTGATCGCGGCATTTCGCCTCGGCGATATCGACGCGATCGAATGGATCAATCCGTGGAACGATCTCGGCGCCGGCATGGCGGACTACGCAAAGCTTTACTACATGCCCGGCTTCCAGGGCATCGGTGCGGCGATCGAGCTGATCGTGAACGGCGCCGCCCATGACGCGCTACCCGACGACCTCAAGGCCGTCATTCGTCACGCTGCCATGGCTTCGGCGATGGAAACCTATGCAGACTACACCTACAACAACATTGCCATAACGACGCCGCTGGCCGAAAGCGGCGTCGAGTTTCGCACCCTGCCGGATGCCATCGTGCGAGCTCTGGCACGAGAATCGGAAGCCCTGTTGAAGGAGATAGCCGCCTCCAGCCCGATGGCTACCGAAGTCTATGGCTCGTTCGTCGCGTTTCGCGCCAAAGCCGCCGCTTACGCCAAGACGGGCGACCTCGCCGCCCTGCGAATGCGCCAGACCGCGCTCGAGTCCTGAAGCGTCGACGCGCCGGCGCCCTCGTCGGCTTGCAGTGCCGTCAGCCTGGCTTTCGGCGCAAAACTCCGAACGGGGGCCGACAAACCGACTTCAGGAAGGCCGTCCGTGGCTGGCACGGTTTCCGGCCGACCGCGGCCCGTATCTACGCACGCAACATCCGGATCGCGGCCCTTCCGAGACCGCTTCCCGCCCGTGCGGCGGTCTGCTAAGAGCCGGCCATGACCAGCGGTCCGCAAGAGCACATTCGCAACTTCGCCATCATCGCCCATATCGACCATGGCAAGTCGACGCTGGCCGACCGGCTGATCCAGCTCACCGGCGGCCTGAGTGCACGCGAAATGCGCGAGCAAGTCCTCGATTCCATGGATATCGAGCGCGAGCGCGGTATCACCATCAAGGCGCAGACCGTGCGGCTCAAATACCGGGCGCGGGACGGCAAGGACTATACCCTCAACCTGATCGACACCCCGGGCCATGTCGATTTCGCCTATGAGGTCAATCGCTCGCTCGCCGCCTGCGAGGGCTCGCTTTTGGTGGTCGACGCCTCTCAGGGCGTCGAGGCGCAGACCCTCGCCAACGTCTATCAGGCGATCGACAACAATCACGAAATCGTCCCGGTGCTCAACAAGGTCGATCTGCCGGCCGCCGAGCCGGAGCGCGTCAAACAACAGATCGAGGACGTGATCGGCCTCGACGCCTCCGACGCGATCCCAATCTCGGCCAAGACCGGACAGGGTGTCGAAAACGTGCTGGAAGCGATCGTGACGCGGTTGCCGCCGCCGAGCGGCGACCGTGCGGCGGCGCTGAAGGCGCTCCTCGTCGATTCCTGGTACGACCCCTATCTCGGCGTCGTCGTCCTGGTGCGCGTCAACGACGGCGTGCTCAGGAAGGGTATGAAGATCCGTATGATGCAGACCGGAGCGGTCTACGACGTCGACAAGGTCGGCATCTTCTCGCCCAAACTCGTCGACTGGCCGGAGCTCGGACCGGGCGAGCTCGGCTTCATCACCGCGTCGATCCGCGAGGTTGCCGACACGCGCGTCGGCGACACGATTACCGAAGACCGCACGCCGACCGAACACCCGCTGCCCGGCTTCCGTCCGGCACAGCCGGTGGTGTTCTGCGGTATTTTCCCGGTCGATGCCGCCGATTTCGAGACCCTGCGCTCGGCGATCGGCAAGCTCAGGCTCAACGACGCTGCCTTCAGCTACGAGATGGAGACCAGCGCCGCGCTCGGCTTCGGCTTCCGCTGCGGCTTCCTCGGTCTCCTGCACCTGGAAATCATTCAGGAACGGCTCGCTCGCGAGTTCGACCTCGATCTCATCGCTACAGCGCCCTCGGTCATCTATCGGGTGCGGCTGACCAACGGCGACGAGATCGAGCTGCACAATCCCGTAGATATGCCGGATCCGGTCAAGATCGCCGAGATCTCGGAACCGTGGCTGCGGGCAACGATCCTTACACCCGACGACTACCTCGGCGCCATTCTCAAGCTCTGCCAGGAACGCCGCGGCGTACAGATCGATCTGTCCTACGCCGGCAATCGCGCCATGATCCAATACGATCTGCCCCTCAACGAGGTCGTCTTCGATTTCTACGACCGTCTGAAATCAGTGTCGAAGGGCTACGCGTCCTTCGACTATCACCTTACCGACTATCGCCCGGGCGACCTCGTCAAGCTGCAGATCCTGGTCAACGGCGAGCCGGTGGACGCCCTTTCGATGCTGGTTCACCGGACGGCGGCCGAAAAACGCGGGCGGGCGATGTGCGAGAGGCTGAAGGATTTGATCCCCCAGCACCTGTTCCAAATTCCGGTGCAGGCGGCGATCGGCGGCAAGATCATTGCCCGCGAGACCATCCGCGCCCTGCGCAAGGACGTCACCGCCAAATGCTACGGCGGCGACGTCACCCGAAAACGCAAACTCCTCGATCGGCAGAAGGAGGGCAAGAAGAAGATGCGCCAGTTCGGCAAGGTCGACATCCCTCAGGAGGCCTTCATCGCCGCACTGAAGATGGACGCGTAATCGCGGCCGAAGCGAAACGCCGCCGACATCGTCGTTATCCTGCCAGCCAGGCCTTGGCACGATCGAGGTCGCCGCGTGCGAAACGACGCAACGCGGCAGGCATCAATCCGTCGAGCGCGTCGATCGCCCGCGCGTACGGCCCCTCTTCGCCGACGAACGCGATCCGCTCGAAGGACATGAAGTGGCGTGTTCCGAAGATCGAATCGTCGAACAGGGTCCCCGGTTCGTATCCGCAAAAGTCGGGGCCGGTGACATAGAGGAGCTTGACCTTGCCGGCGGTGCGTGCCGCGTCGATGCTGGGGATCAGAATTGCCTGACGGTCGGCACGGGTGATCCTGCCGTGTGCCTCGAAACCGATGACGCCATTCGGCAATCGGTCGATCGGAGTGAACATTGTCCATCCTCCTTCATCCACTACTGGTCGCGAGGATGGCTGTCGAACGCGTTGGTAGCTTGACCGGCAGGTGAATTTTTCGCTGCAAAATTCCGGCGCTTTAGTGGCGAGGGGCGGCGCACACCGGCAGCCGAGCACAGACGAAGACTGCGCGGATAATTTATAAGTTATATCAAAGGTTTAAGTTTTATTAATGGATTTTTTTATTGCGTTGCAATATACAAAGTTTGACTGCGCTCAAACAAAAACCTCATCTTGGCGTTAACCGTTCAAGTGTATTCAGCATCCGAGGAGAAATTCGCCGCCGCGTCCCGGCGTAAGGACAGGAGGTCCCGTGCCCAGACTGATTGTCGTGTCCAATCGTGTCCCCCCGCCAGCCGACAAAGGGGCCAGTGCAGGCGGCCTGGCGGTCGCGCTGACGGCGGCGCTGAGCGAGCGCGGCGGTCTGTGGCTCGGCTGGTCCGGCGAGACCGCCGCCGACGATGAGGAAAGCGTACGCATCAAACCCCGGGTCGAGGGCAATGTCGTCTTTTCGCTGGTCGACCTGTCCAAACGCGACCTTGAAGAATATTACAGCGGCTTCGCCAACGGTGCTCTCTGGCCCTTACTCCACTATCGACTCGATCTGGTGGATTTCGATCGGAGGGATACCTCCGGATATTTCCGGGTCAATGCCTTTTTCGCGCGCACGCTCGCTTCCCAACTCCAACCCGACGACATCATCTGGGTCCAGGACTATCACCTGATACCGCTGGCCGCAGAACTGCGCGCGATGGGGGTGACCAACCGCATCGGCTTCTTTCTCCATATTCCATGGCCGCCGCCCGATGTCTTCTTTGCCCTGCCGCCACATCGACGCCTGCTCGAGACCTTCAGCTCGTACGATCTCGTCGGATTCCAGACCGACTATGACGCCGAGAACTTCGTCAGCTGCCTGACCCGCGAGAAGCTCGGCGAGGAGACCGGTCCCGGCAGATTCCACGCGGGTGGCCGCGAGTTTCGCATCGGCGCGTTTCCGATCGGCATCGAAACCAAGGCTTTTGCCCAGGTCGCTACCGAGGCGGCGAATAACGCGTTGGTCAAGCGCACAGCGGCAAGTCTCAAGGGCCGCAGGATGATCATCGGCGTCGACCGCCTCGACTATTCCAAGGGTATCGACCAGCGCATGCTCGCCTATGAGCGCTATCTGGAGAACAATCCGGACGCGCAAGGCGAAATCGTCTACCTACAAGTGACGCCAAAATCGCGCTCGGAAGTGCCGCAATACGCCGATATGCAGCGCGAAATCGCCGAGACCGCCGGGCGCATCAACGGCGCCTTCAGCGACCTCGACTGGGTACCGATCCGCTACGTCAACCGGACGATCAAGCGTACCACGCTCGCCGGCCTCTATCGGCTGGCCGACGTCGGGCTGGTGACGCCGATGCGCGACGGCATGAATCTCGTCGCGAAAGAATTCGTCGCCGCACAGGATCCGGAAGACCCCGGCGTGCTGGTGTTGTCGCGCTTCGCCGGCGCGGCCCGCGAACTCGAGGCAGCGCTGCTGGTAAACCCCTACGATCTCGATTCGACGGCGGCGGCGATCGCGCGGGCAGTGTCCATGCCGCTGGAAGAGCGAATCTCGCGTTGGCAGACGATGTTCGCCCAGCTCGCGGGCAATGACGTCAACCGATGGTGTGAGGATTTTCTCGCAATACTCGAAAAGCCGACCGAGCCGCCGGACGCCGTGCCGCCAAAAGCGCGCCAGCCGGAGCTGGTCAAGGCGGGCTGACTCCACGCCGGGACGAGTCGAGGCTGCGCGTCGACACCGGTCAACCGGTGCTCCCGACCTCGACTGGTTCTATCGTCCAGGGGGAAATACCTACATCGGGTTCAGGACCGACTTTGTTTGGGGCGTGATATACGCCAAGAAGGAGATTGCGCCAGACGACATCAAGGCTGACCGGAAATAAGACGACCCGGTTATTCGGCCAGCCAGGCCTTGGCCGCCTCCAGCTCCTTGACGGAATATACCCTGACCGCCGCCGGCATCAGCACGCCGAAACTCCTGATCATCGCGGCATAGACGTCATGATCGGTGACGCAGGCAATCTTTTCAAAGTCGAAATAGTGGCGGGCGCCGAACAGCGTATCGTCCCACATGGCACCCGGCGCATAGCTCTCGAAGCCGGGACCGAGGACATAGAGGAAGCGAATCTTGCCGCCTTTCTCGAGTGCCTTCTCGACCGTCGGAATCAAGACGTCCCTGTAGTCCTTGCCGGTCACGGTTCCCTCGGCTGAAAAGCCGACAACCCCCTTTGGGAGATCGCTGATCGGTTTCAACATCGTGTGTCCTCCAGAGGGTTGTTTGCTTACGGAACCAACACCGCGGCGCCGCTGAGCCGACCTCGGCGGAGATGGTCGAGTGCATCGTTGGCGTCGGCAAGGGCGAAGGCCGCGGTGCTGACCTCGATCGGTGCCTCCGCGGCCAGCCGCATGAAATCCTCCCCGTCGGCACGGGTCAGATTGGCGACCGACTTCACCGTTCGCTCCCCCCAAAGGATTTCGTAAGGAAATGACGGGATATCGCTCATATGGATGCCGGCAGCGATTACCGAGCCGCCCTTGCGGACCGCTCTCAGGGCGGTCGGCACCAGCGATCCGACCGGGGCAAAGATGATCGCCGCATCGAGCGGTTCCGGCGACGCTTCGTCCGACCCGCCCGCCCAGGCCGCGCCGAGCCGGCGGGCGAAATCCTGCGCCTGCGCGTCGCCCGGACGGGTGAAGGCGTAGATCGACTGCCCCTGGTAACGCGCCAGCTGCGCCATAATATGGGCGGCAGCGCCGAAGCCGAAAATGCCGAGCCGCTCGGCGTTGCCGGCCATGCGATGGGCACGATGGCCGATCAGGCCCGCACACAGCAGTGGTGCCGCCGCGACATCGGAGTATCTTTCCGGCAGGCGGAAGCAGAAGCGGGCGTCGGCGACCGCGAACTCCTGATAGCCGCCGTCGATCTGACAGCCGGTGAACCGTGCCTCGTCACACAGGTTTTCCAACCCTTCGCGACAAAAACGGCAGCGACCGCAGGTCGCACCGAGCCAGGGCACGCCGATCCGCTCGCCCTCGACGAAGCCGGAAACGCCACCGCCGATCCGATCGACGGTGCCGACGATCTCGTGGCCCGGCACCACCGGATAGCGGCACTGCGGCAGCTCGCCGTCGGCCACATGAAGGTCGGTGCGACAGACCCCGCAGGCGCTGACGCGAAGCCGAATCTGGCCGGGTCCCGGCTCCGGCAGCGCACGTTCGACGCATTTCAGCGGCTCGCCGGGCCGCTCGATGACCATCGCCTTCATCGATCTATCCGGCCTGATCTTGTCGCAGAGAACAAGACCGGGTTTGTTTGCAGCGCAAATCCGCGCGATAACTATTACTTAAAATCGGCGAAGAGGCGACAGTGAAGGGAATGCGATGAGACCCGCGACGGTCCCTGCGGTCCTATTGTCTGCCGGTCTGCTGGCGACAGCGACCGCAGCACTCGCCAGCGACATTCCAGCCAAGCAGCTCTTCTCGAAGGCGGAGACTCCGGCGCCGCTCGACCCGCGCCCGGTCGGTTTCTATACGCGCGGCTGTGTTGCCGGAGCCGTCGCCCTGCCGATCGACGGCCCCGAATGGCAAGTCATGCGCCTGTCGCGCAAGCGAAACTGGGGAACACCTCAGCTTGTCGACATGATCCAGAAGCTGGCGCGTGACGCCAAAGAGAAAGACGGTTGGCCGGGCCTGCTGGTCGGCGATCTCGGCCAGGTGCGCGGCGGTCCGACGTCGAGCGGCCATGTCAGCCACCAGAACGGCCTCGACGTCGATATCTGGTTCGAGCCGATGCCCGACCGGCGGCTGACCGTCGAGGAGCGGGAGAGCAAGACCATGGATTCGGTGCTGGTATCGGGATCCGGCTACGAAGTCGACATGACAAAGCTGCCCGAAGGGCTGGGCCGGCTCCTGAAGCGCGCCGCCAGCTACCCGGAGGTTCAGCGCGTCCTGGTCAACCCCGGCGTCAAGAAAGTGCTATGCGACGGCGCCGGTGACGATCGTGCCTGGCTCAGCAAGATCCGGCCCTGGTACAAGCATGACGAACATATGCATATCCGCCTGCGCTGCCCGTCCGGAGTCGACGGTTGCCGCGCCCAGGACCCGCCCCCGACTGGCGATGGCTGCGGCGAAGCTCTCGACTACTGGCTGACCCCGGCGCGCTACAAGCGGGCGCCGCCGCCGAAAAAGCCGGCACCGCCGCCGCGCCAGATCATGATGTCCGACCTGCCGGCCGCTTGCACCGAAGTCCTCGCTTCCGGCGACAGCGGACTGCTCGACCCGCCACCGCCGCCCCTGCCGCGGATGCGTCCCGCAATCAACTGAGCCGCAGCTGACGGCGCAACCTCCTGGGTTTCTGCCGGTAGAGTTTGGCGCCGAGGGCGAACGCTTCCGATTCGAGCACCACTCGCTGCCTGGCGATCAGCGACAGCTGCTGCATCAACGCCGGATCGCCCTCCGGCGAGAGCGCCAGCCGTTCGGCAAGCATGGCATGATCGTGGTCGAGACTGAGGGTTTCACCAAGCCGCTTCAGCCGGGACACGCGCTTGGCCATCGGCGAGGGTAGGCGCTTGCGCGCAAGCCGGATGAGGTGCCACAAATCCTTGACCGCCTTGCGCCATTCATGCAGGTCGGGCGTCGAAAGGCTGAAGGTTGCCCGCCGCATCGCTGTGCGGCCACGGCGGTAGGCGCGATCGATTGCCCGCCGAAGCAGGCGGTCGCCATCGACGACCTCGTCGAAGTCCGCGATCTGCCGTTCGGCGACCGCGAGCAGTCCGACAACCTCGCAGAAGGACGCGGCCCTGAAGTGGCGGCTTTCGGCCTCCCGATCAAGCATGGCAACAACTCGTTCAAGGCCGGCGCCTTCGGTGTCCGCAACCGCCATGAGGCTGCGCGCGCTCTCCGCGGCGGCGATGGTGTCACGGGCCTCGGCAAGGAACCGGCCGACGTCGCGCAACTGGCCGGAGAGATTGGAAACCTGCACGCCGAGTGTCGGACGGAGCGCTCGCAGTATGCTGCGGACTCGTTTCAGCCGCTGACGAGCCCGATGGACGCCCATCGAAGGCGATCCGGCATCGTTCAGATCGGCGCGAGCCGCCGCCAGATCGGCGACCATGAGACGGATAAGGGCAAGGCCGATATCCTCGTTCTTGCCGATCCGATGCGGCATTCCAGTCTCCCGTTGAGCCCAGCCCATCTTCAGGTTTGATTCGGCCTGGCTGTCAACGTTCTGCCGTACCGGAAAACGTGACGGATCAGCCCGCAGCCGCGCCGACCGGGCAGGCGACGCCGGTTCCGCCGAGGCCGCAATAGCCGTGCGGGTTCTTGGCTAGATACTGCTGATGGTAGTCCTCGGCGAAATAGAACGGCGGCCGGTCGACGATCTCGGTGGTCACCGGACCGTAGCCCTTGGCCTTGAGCGCCTCTTCGTATGCCGTCCTGGCCTTGACCGCTGCGTGTCTCTGATGCTCGTCGGCGACGTAGATGCCGGATCGGTATTGGGTGCCGATGTCGTTTCCCTGGCGCATCCCCTGGGTCGGATCGTGCGCCTCGAAGAAAGCCTTGAGCAAGGTCTCGTACGAAACCTTGGCCGGGTCGTAGACGACGAGCACGACCTCGTTGTGCCCGGTCCTGCCGCTGCAGACCTCGTTGTAGGTCGGGTTCGGCGTCTCGCCGCCGGCATAGCCGACAGCGGTGACGTAAACGCCTTCGATTTGCCAAAACGCCCGTTCCGCGCCCCAAAAGCAGCCAAGGCCGAACAGAGCCGTCTCGAACCCGTCGGGATACGGTCCGGCAAGCCGCCGGCCGCTGACGAAATGGGTCTCAGCCGTCGCGATCGGCTCGGCGCGGCCTTTCAGCGCCTCGCCGGCGCCGGGCATCGCCACTTTCTTGGTCAGCATGTCGAGAATTCCCATTGACGCCTCCATATTCCGGCCGATGGACCGGCTCGTCGGTACGGTTCGTTGGCAGCTCACGCGTAGGCGCTTCGATAGCCCCGGCGACGTCCAACGTAGACCAGCCACACGCCGACGACGCCAAACACTACCCAGGTCGGTGCCATCAGGATCCACTGGACGATCGGATCCCACAACCAATGGCCGATATAGGCTTCGACCTCGCGCTGGACGAATTCCTGCGTGCGCATGAGACTCGACGGACTCAGCGAATACCAGGCAAGCCCGAGCGGCGTCACGGTGAGCCGCGAGGCGGAAATGGTCTTGGTGCCGTCGACGACCAGCGCGACCAGCGCGCCGGCGATCAGCCATAGACCGATGAACCTTGCCAGAAAGGCGATCATCGCTGCACTCGTCGACCCACCTGCTGCTCCCCGCCGGGAATCATGAAATAAGCCTGATCCACGGCCTCCGCAACCACCGACCCCGACCCCGGATCGGGCCGATCGGCGACGCTGCTTGCACGCCCTTCCGCCATCGCTATAGTGCGCGCCCTGACCGGCGGCAATGGCCCGGAGGGGTGGCCGAGTGGTTGAAGGCGCACGCTTGGAAAGCGTGTTTGCGGGAAACCGTAACGAGGGTTCGAATCCCTCTCCCTCCGCCAATTATTTATAATAAATATATGATTTTAAAGACTAAAAGCTCACTACGTGACCCTAACTCAAGCCCTAACTTACCAAATCGGTGCCGTTTGAAGTGGTCCCGCTTGTCTGAACAGATTTTCCGCATCGATAAGTGGAGCCTCTGCCGGGGTTAGGCTGCCCTGCGGAGCGGCAGCGTGGTGAAGTAGGCTTGATCGGGCGTCGCGCCGTCAA
>Ga0075327_1000505_pt1 | contig 11113 bp, 9 predicted proteins | sample MayberrySE_Catta_2_FD_120056 | JGI IMG/M metagenome (GOLD analysis project Ga0075327, IMG submission 120056) | Natural and restored wetland microbial communities from the San Francisco Bay, California, USA, that impact long-term carbon... | ecosystem: Environmental > Terrestrial > Soil > Wetlands...
GCCGCGTGAACGTGTCGACCCCGGTTTACGTCGCTGCGGGCAGCAACGTCGACCCGCTGGTGAACCTGCGCCGCGCGCTCGACGTGCTCGACCGCCATTTCGCGCCGCTCACGGTTTCGCGTGCCTATGCGAACGCCGCCGTCGGCTTCGAAGGCGACGACTTCATCAACCTGGTGGCGCGTGTCGAAACGGAGCTGAGCCCACTCGAGATCAAGCGGTACCTGCACGATCTCGAAGACCGGCACGGCCGTGTGCGCAGCGGCCCCAAGTTCTCCGACCGGACGCTGGACATCGACCTCCTGCTGTACGACGACCTCTGGCTGCACAGCCCGGCCCTGGAAATCCCCCGCGACGAGATCCTGACGGCCGCGCACGTGCTGCGGCCGCTGGCCGACCTCGCTCCCGCTGCGGTACATCCCTCCTCGGGACGAACATTGGCGCGGCTGTGGCGGGATTTTGCCGGCGACCGCGGCGGCCTGCGCCCGATCCGACTCTGAGCGACACGGCTTGAACGGAAATATGATGCATGTAGAATGCATTATTGACCGAACCGATTGACGCACATCAATGCGACAGTCTGGCGTATACGTCAAGGTAGGTGTCCGGCACATACAGGGTGCCCTCGTCCGTGCCGGTCAGACGCATCTCTGTGCGTCTGAAACAACTTGAATTTGGCACAATGAGTCAGGAGGTTTCAGGATGGGACCGATACGCATCGTGCTGGCCGACGACCATTCGTTGGTACTGGAAGCATTCCGCATCATGCTCGCGACAGACCAGGATGTCGACGTCGTAGCCACCGCCACCAACGGCCGGGAGCTGATCCAGGCCGTCAAGCAGCACAAGCCCGACATCGTCGTCACCGACATATCGATGCCGACCCTGAACGGCATCGACGCCTGCATTCGCCTGCGCCAGGTCATGCCTGACATCAAGGTCATCTTCTTGACCGTCAAGGACGACCCCGACCTGATCGCCAGCCTGCTGCGCTCCGGCGCCAAGGGCTACCTGCTGAAGAGTTCGGCCGCTTCCGAGCTGCTCCAGTCGATCCGCGCCGTGGCCGGCGGCTCCACCTACGTCACGCCCCTGGTGACCGCGAAGATGATCGGATCCCTGAGCAGCGGTGAGCACGCCCGCCCACTGGACCGGCTGACCGTGCGCCAACGCGAGGTGCTGCAGCTACTGGCCGAAGGCAAGACGATGAAGCACGTCGCATCCATACTCAGCCTCACCCCCCGCACGGTGGCCTTCCACAAGTACCGCCTCATGGACACACTCGGCATCGAGAGCAGCGCCGAGCTGGTGCGCTTCGCCCTCGAGAGCGGTTTGCTCGATACCTAGTACCCTGTAACGATCCGGTCTTTTATCACCCCCGCACTGTCATCAATGACAGTTATGGCAATGGTTCCGTTGCGCGACCATGGTATTGCGCCAGAGGGAACCCGGATTCGACATCGGGTTGGGCAAGGATGCACGAGCAAGGATGCGCAAATTCTCCGGCGCGCAAGGAAGCACGGCTCAGTTTTCAATGGCATGAAAACCGAAGCTCTCATCTCTGCGGATCGGGGAATGACACGGACGTTATTCCCCGTGTTTATTTGAAGCAACCGCACGTCCTCCGTGCATGATCACACCCCGAGAAGCGGCCAGGCGCCCCGCGTGCTCGTCACGGAGGAGCCGCCATGGATTGGACCACCCGCCGCGCCACGCTTTGCCTGTGCGCATTTCTGCCGCTGTCCGCCTGTGTTCACTGGCCGGACGTCACGACCGACTGCGCGCCCTACGGGGTCGCGGAAAACCACCAGCCGCTGGGACAGCACGTGATCGCCAAGGCGGTGTATCGCGACGAACTCGATGCGCGTTGTGTCGGTACGGGCAACGCACATCTCCGGGTCCGTGCCGACAGCACGGTCGTGGGCTGCGTGGTGCCCTACCCCGACGGCACGGTCTACGCGTATTACTGGGCCGGCGACCGCTGCGCGATGAATCACGAGCTGTGCCACGCCATACACGGCACCGAGCACACCCAGAGCTACCTGGACGACCTGGCGAGCGGCGTCGCCGCCCCCTATTGTCCGCGTAACCCGTTCCGCACGCGGGCTTCGGCAGGCTGAATCGGCTCGGGATACGGGCGTCCGGGGGGCGCCCGCAGAAAGCAGCCGTGGGTCTTGCAGTCCGTTCAGGCGGGCTGCGGCGCAGCCGGGAGCTCGAACCAGAACCGTGAGCCGGTAGCCACTTCGCTCAGGTAGCCGATCTCGCCACCCATCAAATCGACCAGGGACTTGCAGACACTGAGGCCGAGCCCGGCGCCGGGCGTCCAGTTTGCGACCCCTCGTTCGAACGGCTGGAACAATCGGGCCTGATCCTCGGCGGGGATACCGATGCCCGTGTCCTGCACGGTGATGCGCACTTTGCCGTCCGCCATCGTTTCCACCCACAGGACCACACGCCCGCCGGGGTGGTTGTACTTCACGGCGTTGGTCAGCAGGTTGAGCAATACCTGTCGAATGCCCTCCGGATCGCCGACCACGTCGGGCAGCGTACCGGACGGACCCGTCAATTCGACCCCTGCCGCGATTGCGCTCTCCTCGACCTGCGCCAGGCATTCGTCCACCAGGGGGCGGATCAGGATGCGCTGGCGCTTGGCGTCGAAGGTGCCGGCCTTGATGCTGGAGAGGTCCAGTACGCCCTCGATCATGTCCAACAGGTGTTCGCCGCTGGTCAGAATGTGATTCACGCCTTCCCGCTGGCTCGCGCTCAGGTTGTCCTGTTCCAGTTCCAGCAGTTGCCCGAAACCCAGGATCGCGTTCAACGGCGTGCGCAGTTCGTGGCCCATGCGCGCCAGGAAATCCGTTTTCGCCCGGCCGGCGCGCTCGGCGAGGTCGCGGGAGATCCGCAATTGCCCTTCGTACTGTCGGACCCGCGAGATGTCCGTGCAGCAGCCCAGGAAGCCGGCGAGCAGGCCTTCGTCGTTCAGCAGAGGCACCGCTTGGCCGGATACCCAGGTCACGCGGCCGTTTGGCCGCACGAAGCGGAATTCACCGGCGCACGGCTCCTGCCGTTCCACGAAGGCCTTCAGGCGCTCGACCACAACGGCACGGTCGTCCGGATGGATGGCCGTGTGCCAGCGCATGCCGGAAGCCTGCTGCGCGGTCAGGCCGGTCATCTCGTGCCAGTGGGCGTTGGCGTAAACGCAGGCACCCCTGGTGTCCGTCACGTAGATGCCCAACGGCGCGTTGGCGGCGAGCTCCCGGAACCGGGCTTCGCTCTCCCGCAGCGCACGCCCCTGTTCCTGCAGGCGGGCCTGTGCCGCTTTCTGGGAACTGATGTCGACGGCCCAGCAGACGATTTCGCTGTCGCAGGCCGGATTGGCCCGCCAGTTCAGAACGGCGTCGAATTCTTCGCCGCTTCGGCGGCGCAAGCGGACCTCACCGGTGGCTTTGCCGGTCCGCGCCAGCTCTTCATTCAACGCGAGCCGGTCCGCCCTGCGCACCCAGAGGTCCAGCGAGAAGACGGTTCCTGCTGCGCCGGCATCGACGCCCAGCATATCGATGGCCGGCGCATTGGCGTAGCGGACGATGCCACTGTTGCGTTCGACCATCATTACCCCGACCGGGCTGGTCTCCAGCAGTTGCTCCATGCCCTCGTACCGCGGCCGGTCCACGTTCGAACTGCCGACGGGCCGGACACCGCCGGCGTCTGCCGGTCGCTCAGGCTGTCGCTGTGAATATTCGAGATTCATCGGCCAGGCTCAAGGTTTGGCCCCCAGGCTCAGGGACCGTTCGGCGAGCGCCGCGATCAGGCGCTCGGTCAGCTCGCGGCATTGCGCGTCGGGCAGGCCTTCCGCCCCCGCCTCCAGTTCGGCGGCGAGGCGCGACAGGTCAACCTCCCCCATCAGATCGGCCAGGCCGCGAATCGTGTGTGCCAGGGCACCGGCCTGGCGCCACTCCCGCCGCTCGCTGTGCCCCCGCAGCTGGGCTTGCCACGCTTCGAGCTCGCCGGCCAGCGCCCCGGACATCGAAGCGAGGATGTCCTGCAGGCGCGGCCCGGGTGCGGCTCGCTCGGGGGGCCTCGCCGGGCTGGCACGCAACAGCTTCTCCACCTTTTGAAACAGGGCCTCGGCCTGGACGGGCTTGGCCAGGTGATCGTTCATTCCGGCCGCCAGGCAGGCCTGGCGATCCTGGTCGGTGGCCAGCGCGGTGGTTGCGAGGATGGGTATGCCGGGATCGAACGCACGCCCGTCCGCGGCGCGAATGGCTCGCGTCGCTTCGAAACCGTCCATTTCGGGCATCATGCAGTCCATGATGATCAGGTCGAACGTCCCGGCACGCAAAACATCCAGCGCCTCCACCCCGTTTTCGACCAGGGTGACCCGGTACCCGTCGTGCTCGAGCAAGCCTTTGAACAGCGCCCGATTGATGTGATGATCGTCGGCCACCAGGATGTGGCCCTTGCCTCCGTTTTCCACTGGGCAGCTCCACGTGCGCACCTTGTTCCTTCCGGTCTGCACACGAATGAATAGTAGCGCCGGCGGACCGCCCGCGATAGCACGGTGGCCCCGGCCTGTCGTAGTTGCGCATCACCTCTGTCAATTGTTGCAGTGTTCGCACAGCTCGCGGATCCGTATAAATACGTCTCAAGGGGGCAATTCCGATTGGGCTGTATCCACAAGGGGCTTCCGCAAGGAAGCCCCGGATCAGGAACATCGGACATGAAACGGAATTCAATACCCGCGAGGGGGAACTCGCAGCACTGCTCAACTGGCCGGCCCGGGTCCGGTCTCCGGCACGGCAAAGGATTCGGCACCGCTGAGCTCCTGGCAGGGTTGTCGCTCGTCGCCGTGGTCGCCGGGCTGGCCGCGCCAACCTATACGGACGCCGTCGACAAACGGCAGATCGTCAACGACGCCGAGCACGTGGAGCACTTCGTCAATCTCGCCCGCAGCGAGTCCGTCAAGCGTTTCAGTCCGCTCACCGTCTCCTACGCGAAGGACGAGACTGGCGAATGGTGCATCGGCTCGACGCTGGGTCACACACCCTGCGACTGCATGGAAACCGACGCCACCGCGGACGATTTTTGCGCCATCGAGGGGGCGCCCTGGATCCTGCGTAACCGGGACCTGCAGTCCGACTGGCCGCTCTACTCCATGGAAGGTGACGGCGCCTACGCCTTCGACCCGGTGCGCGGCATCCTCGCCAATCCGCGGGACAGCCTGGTACTGGGCCTGAGCGAGGGCGACGGCCGATTTCGGGTCGAGCTCGAAGTGCGGCCCACCGGGCATTCCGCGCTGTGCGTACCACCGGAAGGCGAACCCATTCGCGGTATGAATGCCTGCGCGCCCGGTTCCTGAGCGGCGCACCAACCAAGGGAATGGAATCGATGAACAGGAAGTTCGTGAATCGCAAGACCCGGCAATCCGGGATGACCCTGGTGGAGATCCTGGTGGCGATGGTGCTCAGCATGATCACCACCGGGGCCATGCTGGGACTGATGTCCAGTTCGCTCAGCAGCACCGCCGGGATCGTGCAGCAGACCAAGCTGACGGACGATCTGCGGGTCGCCATGATGATGATGTCGCGCGACCTGCGGCGCAGCAACTACACCGCGGATTCGATCCACTGTTACGCCAATCCCGACTGCGCGTTCGACGGCAGCCTCGACATGGCCGGCGACGTCCGGATCAGCGACGCAGGCGACTGCTTCGTCTTCAATCTCGACCGGGACAGCGACGGCGACGCCAGCGCGGACCCGCCTGGCGGTTTCCGCTGGATCGTCAACGACGGTGTCGGCGAGCTGCAGACCTGGGTCGGCACGGGTGCGGCCGACTGCGATTCCGCCGACCTCAAGTGGCGGGCCGTCACCGACACCACGGTATTGGATGTCACCGGGCTGCAGGTCGACGACGCGCTGTCGTACCAGGAAGTCATCTTCGACGACGGCGACGGCACGCAGTTTTCACAGCGCGTGCGCCGGATCCGGATCCTCATCAGCGGTCGCCTGCGGTCGAACGAGAGCGTCCAGCGTACTCTCGAGGACGTCGTGAAGCTGCGCAACAACGTTTATCTCTGAACCGGGCGGGATTGGGCAATGAACAGACAGATCACAGGTCACGGCCTCGGGCGCACGCCGCGACGGCAGCGCGGGTTCCTCACCGTATTCACCGGCATCGTCATTCTTCTGATGCTCACGCTGATGATGATCTATGCCGTGCGGGTCGGTATGGAAGACCAGCGCATCTCCGCCAACGAAGTGCGGCAGAAGCTGGCCTTGCACGCTGCCGAGGCGGGGATTCAGCATGCCAAGGAATTCATCATCGCCAATTCGGCGCTGGTCGCCTCGGACCGCATCGACAAGCTGCCGGACGGCACCGACGGCTGGCTCGCGCCCGGCGCCGAGCGCTGGCTCCCCTGCAGCGAAGTCGACCTTTCGGCCGGCCACGGCGACCACCCCTGCTATGCGGAGCCCGATCTCGACCGTCGCGCCAACAGTTACTACTGGTTCTACCAGGGGTCCGACGAGTTGGCGCTGCAGACCGATGCACTGCTGCCGGGCACGACCGAAGCGGTCACGGTGCACGTACTGCTGTGCAAGCTGGTGGTCAGCTCTTTCACCAATCCGCCGGTGCAGGGCTGCAGCACCGACCCGGCGCTGGCCGACGAATATCATTACATGGTCACCCTCCTGGCCCGCGGACGCGCCGACTGCAGCGGCGGCGTCTGCGGGGCCGAGGCCCTGGTGGCCGAGCCCATGGCCAACTACGGCGTGCTGTCGGGCGGCAACGGCGCCGGCGTGCCGCTGACCACGCGCACCACCTGGCCGCCGTCGGGCAATGCGGAGATCGTGCCCAACCCGAACGGCGGCGGGCTGGGCGTTCCGGTATCGGTCTGGATGAATGCGAACCCGAACTGCGGTACCCAGGCCGTCGTCGACCCGAGCAGCGGCGCCTGGGCGACCTGCGAACTGCACGAGTGGTACGAAACCGACCAGGTGCCGGAGAACCTGGTGTGCCCGGGCAGCTGCAGCTGCAGCGTCGGCGAGTCGATCAGCTACACGCACGGTTCGTCCGACGTGATCGGCATCGACATGGATTACGACCCCGAATTTCCCTGCGACCTGTTCACCTTCTATTTCGGCATCCCGAAAGCGCACTACGAGGCGATCAAGAGCCAGGCCATCGTCATCGACGACTGCAGCGAACTGGGGCCGAACTCCTACGGCACCTACTGGGCCACCGGGCCGACCTGTCACATCGGATCCAATACCGTCATCGGCTCGCAGCACGCGCCGGTGATGCTGATCTCCGCCGCGTCGGAGACGCGCTTCAACGGCGGCACGACGCTGTTCGGCACCTTTTACCTGACCGACGTCGAGGACCCCGCTGCCACGATTACCTCGAACGGCAACATGACCATTTACGGCGCCGCCATCATCGACGGCACCATCGGCGACTACACCGGCACGTTTCAGCTGATTTACGTGGAAACGGTGGCCCGCATCGTGGCCGGCACCGGCGGCATCGGATCGCTGGCGGGCGGCTGGACCGATTTTCACAGGGACTGGGAGTAAGGCGCCATGACGGCAAATTGCGGAAACCATCAGGGCCGGCAGGATGCCGGCATGAGCCTGTTGGAAGTGCTCGCTGCGATCGCCATCTTCGCGATCGGCATTCTCGCACTGGTGCAGTTGCAGGGCGGCCTGGCGCGCTCCTCGGGCGACGCCGCCACGCGCACGGTGGCGGTGAACATCGCCGAGGACACGATCGAGCGGCGGCGCGCCTTCAGCCGGCTGACCGCCGACCCGGACGGAATCGAGTCCGCCTATGCCGACATCCAGCCCACCCAGTTCACGATTGCACGCGAAGGCTTCACCTACCACGTGGACATGGCGGTGCAGGACTACTGGTACGACGGCGACACCGAGCTGTTCACGCCCACCGAGCCCCTGGTTGCAGCGCTGTCCGATTTCAAACGGGTGACAGTGACGGTGAACTGGGGCGAAACGCCCGAGTTCTATGTGGACGAAGCCCACTCTACTACCGGCAACCTCGGCAGTGGCGACGTGCGCCTGACCGAAATCATTTCCTCCGTCACGTCGGCGGCCGACGCGAAGTCGGCGACCGGCGGCACCGGCGGCCTCTACCTGCCCAGCATCAACTACAACCCCGGCAGCAACCCCGAAATCATTTCCCTGTCGCTGGGCGAGAACAAATTCAAGGAATCGACCGTCCCGCAGCCGAAAGTGATCCGCGCCGACGCGCTGGCGGAAACGACCTTCGACGTGGTGACGTACTCGCAAAACGACGAAGGCGCCACCTTCCTGCGTCGTGAGGAGTTCCGTGCGGTGAGCTGCGAATGCGCCCTGACCGTGCCGAGCGACGCCACCAAGGGCGGCCTGCGGCCGACGGTCTGGGACGGCCAGGACTACACCCTCGGCGAATTCGTGTCGAAGACCTACGGCGTCAGCACGTCCAACGTGCAGAGCAAACTGTGCACCATCTGCTGCCGCGACCACCACGATGGCGGCGTCGGCGAGGACGACGATCCGGACGACCTCGGCCGCGCCCGCTACGATCCCTGCCGCCAGTCCGCCGGGTATTGGGACAGCGGCGCCCTGGCCGGCGATCACCGGCACTATTTCCGCAACAGCAGCGGTGGGCTGACGCTGGCCACCGCGGGCGGCAACGCCTACATGGAAGCCTGCCGCATGGTGCGCAAGGACGGTTTCTGGCAAGTGGCGCAGGACCTCCGGCAGGAAGGCCTGTACGCATTTCCGCAGGACTACCTCGACAATACGACCGAGGTCGAGTACTACTCGGATTACGTTACTGCCGCGGTCGCCAATTACGAATCGGCCATCGACGGCGTCACCGGCTACGAAGCGTCGCCCCCTGACCTGACGGCTCCCGTCGATCTGACACCGCCGGTGGTCTTTCCGGCCGCGGCGGCCACGGATCCGACCCTGCTGCCGACGCCGTTGGGCAACCTCTCGCAGCAGCTGCGTTCGCGCGGCGTCTATCTCGATTACATGAGCGGACGGCTGCGCACCATCGTCGACTGCCTGCAGGCCGGCGGCAGCGGCGAAACCTGCGGTGCGCCGGACATCACCACGCCGCTGGAAGTCCTGCCGTTCTACGACGTACAGCTGACCTGGCTCAGCCGCTGGACCGAGTCGCCCGTCAATAACCCGGTGGACGTCAGCAACCAGGCCATCGCCAGCAACAACACGCACAGCCGCGGCGTGGCGGCGCTGACCGCCGGCACCGGCCCCACCGTCATCGACGTCACGCTGCACCGCGGCAACCTCGGCCTGACCGGCACCGACCCGATCGACCCCGGGTACTCCGAGGCGCTGCGTTCGCAGCTGCTGCACATGAGCGCGCTGAACAGCACGCCGCCGCCGGCGCTGCACCAGTTCCTGATCTCCGGACAGATCACCACCAGCATCAAGGGGTTCCGCGCCGCCGACGTGGAGATCAGTTCCAGCGGCGCCCAGTGCAACCGCACGAACACCGGCTACCAGTGTTTGGTCGAGGTTGCGGCGAACAACCCGCGCCTCACGGTGACCAGGTACTACAAGTCCAACGAAACCCGCGTTGCCTGCAGCCCGGTGCTGCAGTTACACGGCAGCGAGAGCGGCGCCAACGGCTGGACCCGCTTCAACCTGCCGTCGTCGGCCGCGACCAACGCGGACATCGTCATCAAGCTGGGATCCTGCTGACCGGCGGCCCGGGCGCACCAACGAGAACGGGGAGGAACGACAATGGCAACGAATCGCGAACTGGCAGCCCTGCTGGACAATTACCTCGAATTCAACGTCGGCGAGATGCAGCGCAATTTCGACCTGGACAAGACCATCAAGCTGGTGAAGCGGCCGGTGCAGCGGTATTCCTATGCCTTGATGCGCGCCTCGCTGAACGTGTTCGTGCACCGCCACTTCGCCGATCCGCTGAATTCGCTGGCCTTCGACGGCGAGCACTTCGCCGAGGAGGTGCGCGCCTATGTCCCGCAGGCGTGGCCGTATTATCTCGAGGAGGCCAGGCAGGCGTTGCCGACCGCTTCCATGGAACCGCTGGAGCCGTTGCAGTTCAAGGATTGGGAGGTCGGCGGGGGCAACCGCATCGGGGCCTGGCACCGCCTGGACTTTCGCGAGTTCGAACTGGACGTGCTGCTGCAGGTTTCCAATGAGAAGAAGCGTCTCGGCGCCTTCGAAGGGCTGTCCTTCCTGCACCGGGATCAGTCAATGGGCGAGACGACCCGTCCGGGCGACGACAGCGGCGCCAGCCAACTGGGCTCGCTGCACATGCAGATCATTACCGACGAGATCCTGGAGTCGCTCGGGATATCGCCGGAATCGGCCATCTCCGCCATCAAGTGGCAGATGAAATAGGCCGGGCACGACAAGCGGTCAGGATCCGGCAATTTGCCCGGATGGGGAATCGACGTCGTCGAACGGGACCGTGAACCAGAACGTGGTGCCTTCGCCCGGCACGCTGTCGAAACCGATCCACCCGCCCATCTTCACCACCAGCGAGCGGCAGATCGACAGGCCCAGGCCGGAGCCTCCATGCAGGCGCTCGCTGGACGATCCCGCCTGGCTGAACGGCTCGAAGATCCGCTCCTTGGCGGCCTCGGGGACACCCGGACCGGTGTCGCTCACTTCGAACCGCAAGACCGTCCTGCCGTCACTGCGATCCTGCACGGCTGCCCGGATCGCCACGCGGCCGTCGCGGGTGAACTTGATCGCGTTGTCGACCAGGTTGGAAAGGATCCGCTTGAGGTGCGTCGGGTCACCCCGCAGACGGTCCGGGATCCCGTCCGCCACGGTTGAGTCGAGCTCCAGCCCCTTGGCGCTCGCCCGAACGCGAAACGTCTCCACAACCACTGCAACGCACTCCGTCGGGGCAAACGCGATGCGTTCGAACTCGGTACGGCCCGATTCGATCCGCGCCCAGTCCAGTACCTCGTTGGTCAAGGTCAGGAGGCTCGCTGCCGAGGCCTGCGCCAGTTCGAGGTAATGCTGCTGCTGCGTACCGGTTTCCGTGAGGCGCAGCAGGTCGAGCATGCCGACCACGCCGTTGATCGGTGTGCGGACTTCGTGGCTGATGCTCGCGAGC
>Ga0075327_1000506_pt1 | contig 11093 bp, 6 predicted proteins | sample MayberrySE_Catta_2_FD_120056 | JGI IMG/M metagenome (GOLD analysis project Ga0075327, IMG submission 120056) | Natural and restored wetland microbial communities from the San Francisco Bay, California, USA, that impact long-term carbon... | ecosystem: Environmental > Terrestrial > Soil > Wetlands...
CGGGCGACGAGTCTCATCAGCCGGATAGGGCCGCTCGGTGGCCGTGCGCTGAAATCGGGAGACGTGCTGCCGCTCTCGCCGGCCACCGTTGCCGAACCGTCTGCCAGCCCCATCGTCCCGCTGGTGCTTCCGACCGGAGGCGCCAGGCTGCGGGTGCTCGTCGGGCCGCAGGAGCGCTGCTTCACCGCCGAAGCGTACCGGACCTTCTTCGGGTCGCGATACGTCATCACGCCCACGTCGAATCGCATGGGCTACCGGCTGGATGGTCCCCGCCTGGAACACGCGGGACGTGCCGACATCCTGTCGGATGCGACACCAATCGGATCGCTGCAGGTCCCGGCCTCTGGTCACCCCATTCTCCTGATGGCCGACCGGCAGACGACGGGCGGGTATCCGAAGATCGGGGTGGTGATCGGCGCCGATCTCCCCCTGGCGGGGCAGCTCGCGCCGGGTGACTGGGTCGAGTTCGAACCGTGCCCGCGCGAGGCCGCCGTCGACGCCCTGCGGGCCAGGGTCCGGTTGCTCGAGGGTAAGGTCCCGTGACGATCGGCATCGGAGATCGCCTCCGCGAGGTCCTTGGTGAGGCGCGCGTCCTGCACGACGCGCCGCTCGCGCCCGTCACGACCTTCAAGGTCGGTGGTCGAGCGGACTGGCTGGTGCAGGCGCGGACGGGCGACGAAATCCGCCGCGCGCTCGAGGTCGCGCGCGAATTCGCGCTGCCCGTCACGATCCTCGGCGGCGGATCGAACGTCCTCATCGCCGACGCCGGCCTGCGGGGACTCGTGATCAGGATTCACGGCGGGGCGGTCTCGCGCGTCGATGATGCGCTTGTTCGCGCCGATGGCGGCGTCACGATCAACGGACTGGTGCGCTGGACAATCAGCCACGGCGTAGCGGGGCTCGAGGCCTGGGCCGGGACGCCTGGCACGGTGGGCGGAGCCATCCACGGCAACGCGCACTTCAGGGGGCGCCTCATCAGCGAACTCGTCGAAACGGTGACCCTCGCCTCGCTCGACGGACGAACGGCGACCGTCCCGGCGTCGGAGATGGAGTTCGGCTACGACTACAGCCGCCTGCACCGGACGCGCGAGGTCGTGATCGCTGCCGATTTCCGCGTCACCGGGGGGAATCCCGAGCTGCTCCGCGCGACCGCGCGCGAGTCGCTGGCGTTCCGCAAGCGCACGCAGCCGCTCGAGTCCGCGAGCGCCGGTTGCATCTTCCAGAATCCCGATCCCGCGCGGGACGTCGTGCCCGACGGGATACCCTGGTCGGCGGGCGCGCTCGTCGATCGCGCGGGCCTCAAGGCCGCGCGGGCAGGGCAGGCCCGCGTCTCGACGACCCACGCCAACTTCATCGTCAACGAAGGCGGCGCGAGCGCCGATGACATCAGGAACCTGGTGGAGCGATGCAAGCGCGACGTCCAGTCGCGATTCGGGGTAGCGCTCAGGGAAGAGATCGTTTATCTGGGATTTGGTTCGTAGTTCGTCGTTCGTGGTTCGTCGTTTTTGTCTTCGGTGTGGGTCGTAGGTCGGGCTCGCCGCCGTTGGAGGTCGCAATCGGGACGCCGCAACCTGAATGCGGAAGCTGGATCATCACACCCGGAACGAACCGTGAAGGACGAACCACGAACCGCGAACGACGGTTAGGAAATGTCTGAATGGCCACACTGAGGATCGAGGGCGGGCGGCGACTCGAGGGCCGGGTTGCCGTCGAGGGAAACAAGAATGCGGCGCTGCCGCTCGTGGCCGCGTGCCTGCTGACCGATGAGGAGTGCGTGCTGACCAACGTGCCGCGCATCCGCGACGTCGAGGTGCTGGTCGACCTGCTGATCGGGCTCGGGGCGACGGTGCAGGGCCGTGGGACGTCTACCTTACGCGTCCGCTGTGAAACGGTGAACTCCGATCGGCCGGATCCCGCGCTCGTGGGCCGCCTGCGCGGATCCGTCCTGCTGCTCGGCCCCCTGCTCGCGCGCCGAGGCTCGGCGCGTCTCGCCCCGCCGGGCGGCGACTTTCCGGCCCGGCGGACGATCGCGACCCACCTGCAGGCGCTCGCGGCCATGGGCGCCGTGCCGCTCGAAGAGCCCGGACACGCGCTCGAGGCGCCGTGGGGGCTGAGCGGCGCGTCGTTCTACCTCGACGAAGCGTCCGTGACCGGGACCGAGACGGCGCTCCTCGCAGCAGCCGCGGCGAAGGGTCGCACGGAGATCCGCCACGCCGCAATGGAGCCGCACGTGGCCGAGCTCTGCCGTTTTCTTCGCGCGATGGGCGTGTCGGTCGAGGGCGAGGGCACGTCGACCATTCGCGTCGAGGCACCGGTCCGCTTCAAGGGAGCGGCGCACCGGCTCGACGGCGACTACATCGAAGCCGGCAGCTGGGGCGTCGTCGCGGCGATCACCGGCGGCAGCATCGAGGTCCGCGGCGCGCGCTGGGTCGACCTCGAGGTCGTGGGTGCGCCGCTCAAGAAGATGGGTCTCCGGTGCACGTGGGACGACGAGCGTTTCCTGGTCGAGCCCTCGTCAGGACTCGTCGCGGCGAGGCGGATCACGACGGGCCTCTGGCCCGGCTTTCCGAGCGACATGGTGAGCCTGGTGACCGTGCTCGCCACGCAGGCCGAAGGCGAGACGCTCGTGCACGACTGGATGTACGAACTGCGTCTTTTTGCGCTCGAGCAGCTGAGCGCGATGCGCGCCGATCTTTTTCTGTGCGACCCGCACCGGATCATCGTCAGTGGCGTGACCAGACTGAAGGGCCGGCACCTCGACACGCGGGACATCCGGTCCGGGATGGCGCTCATCGCCGCCGCGCTCGCCGCGGAAGGGGAGAGCCGCGTGGGGCCGCTCGAGACGGTCGAGCGCGGCTACGGCGCGCTCGTCGAACGTCTCACGGCGCTCGGCGCGCAGGTCGAGCGGATCGCGGATCGGTGACCGTCTTGACGGGACGCGGATCGCGGATCTGATGACGGGACGCGGATCGCGCGGACCACCGCGGTTCGCGCCGGCCGGACTCTTGGTTCCGATTTGACATCGTCGCGAGGCCAATCCAGTCTAGGCATAGTTTAGATAGGTATAGCATGCACGACCGGACCGACAGGATCTCTTCCCTGGCGCGCTCGCGATCATGGTGTTGCAGACCCTCAGGCTCGGCCCGCTGCACGGCTATGCGCTGGCCAAGGCGATCATGCGCGCTTCCGACGATCTCGTCCGCGTACCTCGAGATTGCCGCGATCCTGCTGGCCAGTTCGCTGGCCGCGACGTGGATTCCGGCGGCGCGGGCCACGCGCGTCGAACCGGCAGTCACGCTCAGGGGCGACTGACTGGGGCTAGATGAAGGAATCCGAGCGAACCCGCGTACTCGGCGCACTCCGCGTAATCCGCTTCGCGTAAAAGAAGGAATCCGCGCGATCCGCGTCCCGTTGAATGGCTTCGCGTAATCCGCGTGATTCGCGTCCCGTGAAACTGAGGAATCCGCGTGCTGCGCGTCCCGTGGCTACATCGGCGATCCGCCGCCACCTTTCTTGGGTGGTGTCACCGGCACGATTATCCCGGGGAGCGTAGGCTGCAGCGGTTGCGGAAACGGGAGCGCGGCCGGCGTCTGTGGTGTCGCGGCGCCAGGCGCCGCCACCGGATCGCGCGGCGGCTGCTGGAGCCCCGGGCGCTCCACTGGTGTGACGGCCGAGCCGCCGGCACTCCGGCCCAGTCGAAACGGCCGCAGGTCGGCCTCGGTCAGGTCGAGGGTGCGGACGATGTGGGGCGTCAGGGTGAGGATGATGTCGGTCTGGGTCGATTCCTTGCGGTTGCGAGCGAAGAGCCGGCCGACGAGCGGGAGGTCGGTGAGGCCCGGGACGCCCTCGAGAACCGTGCGCTCCTCGTCACGGATGAGCCCGGCGAGCATGTTCGTCTGACCGTCCTTCAGCCGGATGGTCGACGTGATCTGCCGCGACGCGAAGGTCGGCAGGCCGGCGGCCGCGCCGGCTGCCGCGCCCGAGATGCTGCTCAGTTCGATCTTCAGCGTCAGGGACACTTCGTCGTCGTGATGCGTGCGCGGCGTGATGTCGATGTTGACGCCGATCGGACGGTAGTTGTACGACGTGATCGGCTGCTGATTGATGCCGCCCGTGGCAATCGGGGCGAAGACGGTCACCGGGACCGGCACTTCCTCGCCGAACTTCGCCTGCGCGGCGGTGCCTTCCGACGTGCGGAGCTGCGGGTTGGCGAGGATGCGCGTGTTGTTGTCGCTCTTGAGCAGGCGATAGTAAATCCCAGGGACACCGGTCACGAAGACGTCGGCACGTGTCAGGTTCGACAGGTCCTGGAGCGTCAGGCCCTCCCGGTTCACGTCAGCTGTACCGGAAATGCCCGGCGAACCCGGCGAGGCAATCTGGATGCCGTACTCGCGGAGCCGTCCGCGATCGACTTCGAGCAGCTCGACGTCGATGATGACCTCCGGCCTGGCCTTGTCGATGGCCGCTATCAGTCGGGTCGCGGCGGCGATGCGCTCCGGAGTGTCCTGGAGCGAGATCGCGTTGATGGCGGTCATGCCCGTCACCTGGCGGACGTCGACGACGATGCGGAGCAGGTCGATGACCTCCTTGAGATCCGCGTTGCTCAGGTAGAGCGTTTGAACGACCGATTCCTCGTACTCGCGGCGCTTGGCTGGCGTGTCGGGAATGATGGTGATCGTGCGCTGCGCGCTGACCCTGTAGAACGTGCGTGTGCTCGCCGTCACCGACGTCAGCGCGTCGGCCAGCGTCATCTTTCGGAGGTCGGCGTTGATGGTCTCGTCGCGAAAGCCCGGATCGAACACGATGTTGAGCCCGGCAAACTGCGCGATCGAACGAAAGACGTTCCGGCTGCTGGCCGAGCTGAACACGAGCGAATCAGGGAGCTTGGCGTCGGCCGGCAGATCGAGCCCCGGTGGCGGGAGCTCGCGGGAGCGCTCGATGAGCGATTCGAGCTCCGTCTTCCCGTTTCGCGTCACGGCGATCTTCGTGCGAAGCTTCTGGCGCGTGTCCCGCAGGGCCTCTTCCACGAGAGCATCGGAAGGGTTCAGCTCCGAGGCGAGCTGATATTCGCCGAGGGCTTCCTCGTAACGTTCGGCGCCCGCGAGCGTGCGCGCGCGGAATGCGTGCTCCTGCGAGGCCCGCAGCTTCGCGCGGTCGAGAGCCAGCCGCACCTCGTTGTCGTTCGGGTTGGCGCGCAGGGCCTTGGTGTACTCGACCACGGCGAGGTCGTAGTTCCTGGCCATCTCGGCGCGCTCGCCGGCACGAATCCCCGAGCCGCTGCCGGTCGCGCAGCCGGCGACAACAGCCAGCCAGAGGCCGAGCGTCCACGTCCACGCCTTCCGTCGAGGGCTGCTAGCGCTTGATCGGTCCTGCATTGGTGATCTCCGCCCCGCGTGGAATGGAAAACGCGAACGTCTTATCGGCCAGTCCCGGGTTTTCCTTGAAGTTGGTGAACACGAAAGTCGACCGGCTGCCCTGCTTCTCCGCCACGGTGAGCGACTGAAGTGCGTACGTGCCGCGCGCAGCCGTGATCTCGAGCCAGTCGTACTCGGGTTGCGGCCGCTTCGGTTCGAGACGGAGCGTCCAGCTGCCGGCGGCATCCGCGGCGCCGAAGCTGACCGTGAAATCGCGCGTGAGGCTTCCGCGACCCGCAAGGAAAAGGACCGCGGCCTGATCGTTGTCGGGTGCGCCGCTGACGAGGGCGCGGTTCTCCTCCGGAAAGTACTGGATCAGGCGGACGCCGTCGGACACGAAGACTTTCTCGTCAGGTGGCCTGTAGTTCCACCGCATCTTGCCCGGTTTCTTGACGAGGAGCGTCCCGCGCTCCTCGCGTTTCCGCTTGAGCACGCCGCCTTCGTGGGTGTGCACGAAGTCGGTCGAAAAATCCCTGATCGTGTCGTACTTTCGCTGGAGTGCGGCGGCCACGTCCTGGGCTGACGGCTCGCCCTGTGCGGCGGCGACGGCCGCGAGCGAGACGGCAGCCAGCGCGATCAGGAGCCCCGAGATGCCGGGAGCGCGACCACCCTTCGCCAGCGCCGCGGCGGTTCGAGAAGCAGACTTTCCCATTCACTTCGAGTCGGCAGGACGCATGGGCCCCATGTTACCACCCGGCCGCCGAAGAGGACGCCCGCGGCCGACCCCGACGCTTGGCCGCGATGAATTCCCGGACGGTGCCGATCGAGCGCGTGTTCAGGACCTGCTGCGGGCCAATCCACCCCCTGCGTGCCGTGCCGAGCCCGAACTGCATCTGCCGGGCGAGCGCCTGCGCGCGGTGGCAGTCGCTGTCGATTGACAAGGTGACCCCGGCGGCCGCGGCCGCCCGCGCCCGGGGTCCGTCGAGGTCCATGTGGCTCGGCGCGCCGTCGATCTCGAGCGCCGTGCCTGTCTCTGCGGCGGCTTCGTAGAGGGCCTCGAAGTGGAGCGCGTAGCCATCCGAGTGCCCGACGAGCTGGTTGGCCGGGTGGCACAGCACGTTGACGAGCGGGTGCCGGATGGCGGCAAGGCTGCGGCGCGTCAGGCGGCCGGCATCCTGAAACGCGTGATCGTGGAGCGACGCGAGGACGATGTCGAACTGCTCGAGGATCGCGTCCTCGAAGTCGAGACGGCCGTCCTGAAGGATGTCGACCTCGACGCCGTGGAGGATCGTCATGCCCGGATAGCGCTCCCGGACGACCTCGACTTCCTCGCGCTGGTGGGCGATGTCCTCGCGCGCCAGCGTGCGCGACGCAGCCGCACCCGACGAATGGTCGGTGATGGCGATGTACTCGTACCCGAGCGCATGGCACGCGTCGACCATCGATTCGAGCGGGTCGCGCCCGTCGCTGTAGGTCGTGTGCATGTGCAGGTCGCCGCGGATGTGCGACCGGTCGACGAGCGCGGGAAGCGAATCGCGGGCGGCGGCGTCGATTTCGCCGGTGCCCTGTCGCAGCTCGGGTGCGATGAACGCGAGTCCCAGGCTCGCATACAGCTCCTGCTCGGTGGAATGCGTCCCGCCTGGAAGTCCCAGTGTCCGCATCTCCTCGACGTGCGCGTCCGAGCCCGTGGCGTGAAAAAGTGTCGATCCGTAGTCGTCGCGCGTGCCGATGAGCAGATCGATCGGACGGTTGCCGGCTGTGCCGGACAACTGGCGGCCCGAGCGAGTCGTGACGCGATCGAGGACGCGCCCCGACTCGAGGGCCTTCACCACCTCATCCGGATCGTCGGCGCGAGCTACGATCACGATCGTTGACACGAGGGCCTCGACGCGACGGACCTCGCCGGCGGGCTCGAGCGATTCGAGGGTGGGGCAGGCTGCCTTCGCGGCGTGTACCCAGGTGTCGATGAGGTCCCAGGCGCGGCCGAGCGTGATGGACTTGGTGGTCACGGACCGTGTCGCCGGCCGGTCAGCGGCGACCGCGCGGCGCGGTGTTCTCGAGAGCGGAGCAGAGGGACACCCGGGCATTGTCGCCAGCCGACAATCGCGGTGTCAACGCAGCGATCACGCGCCGTGCGTGTGTGACGGCTTGACCGAGACTTCCCACCCCTGGGATCGGCGCTCGCAGACGAGGCAGCGCAGGAACATCGAACCGCGTTCACACGAGACGCAATAGTCGTGGCCGGTCACGTAGCAGCGAATCCAATTCCACATAGCACACCTTGCATTGAAGATCGACGACGGTGCGCTCGACGGCAAAGAAGGTGCCACACTGGAACACGCCGCACCATTACGAAAAACGGGCTCCAAATCGGAACAATTCTCGCTAACCGCTTGCGCGAGAGGTGTATCTGGCACTGGCCCGAAGGGACGCGCCGATTACGAATCTGGCGTGTGGATGACGTGATTTGCGGCTACTTCGTGAAGTCGACCGCGACCGGCGCGTTGTCGCTCGCCTTGATCGTGGTCGTCACTTTGCGCTCGCCGAACTGCGAATTCTTGAACACGAACTCGCGCAGTCCCAAGGAAACCGGCGTTGCGGCGAGCGGCGTGTCTCCGAGCTTCTGTCCGTCGAGCCACACTTCCGCCCACGGGACGGCGTTGAGATTCACCGTCCCTCGCGGATCGACGTTGACCGACCTGATCTCGCCCGGTTCGATCTCGACCTCCTGGGTACTCGTGTAGCCGAGCTCCCGGTTGCTGAGCGTGAGCTGGTGCTTGCCGGGCGGCAGCATCAGGCGGCTATCCTCGGTCGTCCCGATGTTCTTGCCGTCGGCCGCGACGCTGAGAACAATCGGCGCGAAGACGGCGACCCAGCCTGAGAAGACGGGTATGTCCACCGATTCAGTCTTGCCGGCGCCGACCCGGACGCTGCGGATGACCTCTCCGCCATTGGTCAGGAACGTGAGCATGCGGCGGCCAGGCGTGACATCCAGACTGAGGGGCGTCTCGCCGACGGGCTTGCGGTCGAGAAGGACCTTGATGCCTGGAGGCTGCGTGACGACCACCAGTCGTCCCCGGCCCGCCGGAATCGGCGAGTCGTCTTCAACTGCCGGCGAAGCCGGCGTGGGATTGGTCGCCAGCGCGGATTCGACCGGGGCGCCAGGCTCGCCCGAGACCGCCGTGCGTCCGGGCAGATACGTGCGCCCGACGACGGCCGCGATGATGGCCACACCCACCGCAACCGCGGCGAGCTTCCAGGGGAACGCGCGCGGTGCGTCGGCGGCGGTCTCGTCACTTCTTCCCAGGCCCAGCGTGCCGAAACGTTCCGGCATGTGCACGACCGGAGGCTCGGCAACCGGGGAGCGGCGCGGCGTAAAGCCCGACGGTGGTTCAGCCTTGACCTTCAGCTGCACGGTTGGTTGCGGCGCCTGCTGAATCGGAGGCGGTGCGAGCGGCCCCGGTCGCACGGGCTGCGGCGCGGACGGTGTGCCATACGCCGACGCGGGCGCGGCGCCCGGTGAATAGACAGGCTGAGGCAGTGCGCTGACCGGTGTTGGTACGAACGACGGCACCGCAGGCATCGGCACCGGCCGCGCTGGCGGTGGTGGCGCTGGTACAGGCACTGGTATTGCCTGAGGAATCGGCACCGGCGGCTCGAATTGGGCCGCGCGCTGCGGCGATACCAACCAACCCGTCGGGCTTGCCGGGCGCGGCGGCTCGGGCACCGGCGGTGGTGGCGGCGCTTTCTGGCCGGCCGTCGTCGAACGCAGCTTGTCTTTGCGCGCGCGCGCCGACTTCTGCTGCTGGCGCTTCCGGCGCCGCGACGAGGCCGAGTCTTTTTCCTGTTCCTGCTCCGAGTCGGCCGCGACGGATGCGGCGGACTGCGGGAGGGGCATCGGCGGCTCGGTCACGAGCTCGGGCGCCGGCGCCGGAGGAGCGGGCGTGGCGGCTACAGGCTCGGCGGGCTTGGCCTGCAGCGCTGGAGCCGAAGCGCTTGGCTCCGCCTCCTCCGGCGGAGCGGGCGCTGGTGGCTCGGACGGCGGAACCGGCTCGACCGCCGGGACGGGCTCGATCACGCGGGCAACGGGTCGCTCGTGCGCGACGTCGGGTGCCGGGTCGGCCGGCCGCGCGGCCGCGGCCGGCTGCGGCGGTGGCTCGGGTTCGCGGTACGAAGCTGTTTCCGGGGGCGACGCGGGCGTCAGGAGGTTCGCGCCTGCCAGCACTTCATCCAGTGGCGGGAGCTCGTAGATCTCGTCGACCTCCGTCGCGGACCTTCCCGGGGTCGTTCGGGCGGCCGCGACGGGTTCCGTATCCAGATCATCCAGCGAGAGCTCGGTTTCAACCGACTCTTCGTCGGCCACCGTCGCGCCCCGCACTTGCGAGCCAGTGGCCGCCGGCCCGACTTCGATGTCGGTCGAATAGTCGAATCGATCGAGGAACGCGTCGAGCTCCGGCACCCGCGGGCTGCCCGACGAGGCCTGACGCTGTGCGGAACCATCGTGGACTTCGGCGGTCGAAGCGTCTGCGGGCGCCGCGGCAAAGGCTGTGTCCATCTGCGCGGCGAAATCGACCACCGCCTGCCGGCACACGTCGGCGCCGATGTCTCGACGAACGAGCTGCCGTACGTCGGCGACCGCCTCGTTGGCGCTCGCGTATGCGCGGCGGCCTGGAAGCGGCATCGACCGCTGCAGGAAGCGCTGAAACCCTGTGGCGAAGGCAGCGGATCCGCGAATCTGCGCGACCTCGATGACCTCCATCAGGAGCGACGGAAGGGCCTCGGGGTACTCGTCCGGTCTCAGATTGCGGCCGAGGACCAGAGCCACCGCGCCGAGCGCGACCTGCGAGACGTCGGCGGACGCATCGAAGTGCACGACGCCATCCCCCGATGGGGACGCGACGCCGAACCTGGCCCACAGCCGCTGACGCGAGAGACTGAGACGCTCGACGGCCGCTCCGAACACGGGGTCGAGGAACACCAGCTGCCCGTCCGGAGTCAGCACGGTACGGGACGCGTCGATGATGCCGTGCGTGACGCCAGCGGAGTGGAGCAGGCCAAGCGCCGGCAGGGTGTCGAGCAGGTAGCCGAGCGCGACATCGACGCCGGGAACGATGCCCGCGTCGGCCGTCGCCTCCAGCAGATCCGAGAGACGGCTGCCGGTGATGAACTCAGCGAGGACGGTGAGCTCGCCGGTCGCGGGGTCGCGCTCAACGCGCGCAGGACGCGCGAGCCGTTCGTCCTCGAATGTCGAGAGCCGCGTGACGCGCTCGCGAATCAGCGCCTCGAACGCGGCCAGCTCCGGCTGGACGTGCAGGCGCTCGAGCATCTCCCCCGTTTCACGGTCGAAGGACAGAGATCTCCGTCCAAGGCCGTCGATGTGGCCCGACGACGAGATCGATGATGACGACGAATCGGTCACTGATGCCGACATTGCAGGAACCCGCACAACTCTGCAACCCGCACACCACCAGACCACATTTGTGCCAGGCGGCCGTCCGCGCGTTTTTCAAGTATTTCCGGGGGTTCGCCGCGACGTGTGCGGGCTGTGTGCAGCGCGATGTGACCAGATCGTAACCATCGATCCGAATCCTGTAATCGAGTGGCGGCGGCGCGCGAGGCGTGCGGCCGCCTTGCCTGGAGTCCGCTGCCTCGTGACGATCCATGCAGGGTCGCATCGGGGCGTGGCGATCATTGTGTTTGGCCGCCCGCCGTGGCCAGGAGCATGGGCTCACCAAGACC
>Ga0075327_1000507_pt1 | contig 11084 bp, 11 predicted proteins | sample MayberrySE_Catta_2_FD_120056 | JGI IMG/M metagenome (GOLD analysis project Ga0075327, IMG submission 120056) | Natural and restored wetland microbial communities from the San Francisco Bay, California, USA, that impact long-term carbon... | ecosystem: Environmental > Terrestrial > Soil >...
CCGCGCCAACGCCAACGGATTGTCGGATACGTTGGCCGCCGTCTCACGGTCGTCGTCGCTGATGACGATGCTGCCCACCGGGAGCTGATGCGGGAAATGCTCGTGCCTCTCGGCTTCGTCTTGCTAACCGCGGCGGACGGGCCAAGCTGCCTTGAACTGGCCAAGGCATGCAAGCCGAGCCTCTTTCTCCTCGACATTGCCATGCCGGGGATGGACGGCCTTGAGCTGGCCGAGCGCTTGCGTCGACAAGGACACACGCGTGTGCCGGTACTTATGGTGTCGGCCAACATGACTCCGACGGGCGATATGGCCGCCTCTGACGTCCACGACGGCATCCTTCCCAAGCCGCTCGACATGCAAAAGCTTTTAGACCGTATGGAAAGCTTGCTTGGAGTCGAGTGGATTTTCCAGGGAGAGGAGCGCGCACCGGTTCAGGCGCCGAGACAAGACGAGAAACGACCCATCCACGTAATAGATCAACGCCACGTCGCCGAACTACGCCGCCTCGCGGCCATCGGCTATGTGCACGGCATAAAGGCCAAACTCGAAGAAGTTGCAGCCCAACAGCCGGAAAGCAGCGCTCTTGTCGACAGCCTGACCTCCCATATCCGCGACTTCGATCTGAAGCGTTTCCTTGCCACCCTCGAGAACGCCTCCGTTGACCAACCCAGTCCGCCCTAGAGATATCGTCCTCGTCGTCGAAGACTCGACCGACAACCTCGGCATGCTGACCGAGGCACTTGAAGCGGCAGGTATGACCGTGCTGATCGCGATAGACGGCGACGCGGCCCTCGATCTCGTTTCCAACATCACGCCCGACTCATCCTGATGGACGCGGTGATGCCGGGCAAAGACGGATTCGAAACGACCCGGCTCCTCAAGCGCAAAGAGGCTCTTGCACATGTGCCTGTCATCTTCATGACCGGACTTGCCGAGACCGAGCACATCGTCAAAGGGTTGGAAGCCGGAGGCGTCGACTACGTTACCAAGCCGGTTGATCTCGACGAGCTGATCGCCCGAATTCGTGTCCACGTCGCTAATGCGCACGCGTCACAGGGGGCACGCGTCGCTCTCGACGCCAGCGGTCGATACCTGATCGTCGTCAACGGCGCCGGCGTCGTGTTGTGGAGCACACCACAGGCGAAGCGCCTGCTTGGCTTTCCCTCGGATACGGCTTCTGGAGACCTGTCGCTGCCACCGTCAGTCGGCGCCTGGCTCGCCACCAACATTGATGGCGACGCCGCGTCACCGCAATACACAGTTGCAATCAGTGAAAAGACAATCGAGTTCTCCTTCCTGGCGCGAACCGGTGGCAACCAGTTCATGCTCCGGATTGCCGAGGAGAAAGGCGGCACGCCGGAAAGCCGGCTGCGTGACCAGCTCGGTCTGACCCGGCGCGAGGCTGAGGTGTTGATTTGGATCGGCTGCGGCAAATCCAACAAGGACATTGCCGATATACTCGCGCTCAGCCCGCGCACGGTCAACAAACACCTTGAACAGATCTACACGAAGCTTGGCGTAGAGAACCGCACCGCCGCAGCGGCTCTCGCCGCAAAAACGCTCGCTGATCACTAGTTAGGCTGCGGCGTCCCATCTCGACTTTCTGGATCGCGGACGTCGGCCGCCAGCGTTTGCTGCCTCGGCTGAAGGCATCGTTTCGACGGAAGGCGGCACCGTGGCCTGCTTGCCTCAACGAACACCCACAATCGCGGTTTCGAGTTGTTCAACGCCGATGGAGGCGATAGTCCTCACGTTCATCCATGCGGTCCTGGGCGACTATCTTCTTAGCCGCACCGCATGCATACGCAACCACCCGCTCACCTGTCGCGGTATCTGATGATTTTGGAAAGGAATAAACATGGGCGAAGTTCTCATGGCCGAATGGTTCGATCTTGCCGACGCCGCCCGTGACGGCGTCTGGGCGTGGATGCACAACGACTACCTGCCGGAGCTGCAGGCAGCGCCGGGCGTCGCATGGGTCGGCCACTACGAGATCGTCGCGCACCCGGACAAGCCGTATATCGAAGGCGCGCCCAAAAAGAAGGAAACGAAAGATCCCGCGGTCGCGACCGGCTGGCAGAACATCATCCTGACGGCGGCCGTATCGCCGGAGGTCTATTTCGGCCCGGATAATCCCATCGACGCGCTGCGCGAAAGGCATGCCGGCAAACTCGCGGCCTTCGAGAACTACCGGTCTGCCGTCTTCATCGAGGAGCAGGTGATCAACGCGCCGGAACAGCGGGCTTCACCCTATGGAATGGGGCCGCCGCCGGCCATGCAGCTCGGCAACTACAACGCGGATACGCCCGAAGACGAGGTCGAGCTGGCGCGCTGGTACCGAGCCGAACGATTCCCGAGGGTTTCGGTGTCACGCGGCATGATCCGCGGGCGCAAGCTGCTCTCCATGGCAGGCTGGCCCAAGCACGGTGTGTTGTGGGAATTCACCGACATGCCCGAAGGCGAGTTCACCTTCGAGCCGCGCTTCATCGAGGCGGACCGAGGCGAGAACTGGCAGGGGCGCCATGTTCTCGAATACGTCACCCACGCCCCCCACGGCCCCCATGCCGGACGCCGCATCTGGCCGCCGGTAAGTTGACTGGGCACTCAGACTCCGAACGAATGGCGATCCCTACCGCCACCCCAGCGCCGGGGCGACATGGGTCAGGATCGCTTCGATGACATGCGCGTTGTAGTCGACGCCAAGCTGGTTGGGGACGGTCAAAAGGAGCGTATCGGCCTCTGAGATGGCTTCGTCCTCGGCGAGTTCCTTGACGAGGACATCCGGCTCGGCGGCATAGCTGCGCCCGAATATCGCGCGGGTGTTTTCGTCGAGATAGCCGATCTGATCGCGATCCTGATCGCGGTGGCCAAAATAGGCGCGGTCGCGCTCATCGACCAACGCAAAGATGCTGCGGCTGACCGAGACCCGCGGCGTGCGCTTGTGACCGGCGGCTTTCCAAGCATCACGGAATGCGCGGATTTGCTCAACCTGTTGAACGTGGAACGGCAGTCCCGTCTCGTCATTCTTCAGCGTCGAGCTTTGCAGGTTCATGCCCTTCCGGGCTGCCCACTCGGCGGTGGAATTGGAGCCGGCCCCCCACCAGATCCGGTCGCGCAGCCCCTCGGAATGGGGCTCCAGGCGCAGCAGCCCGGGCGGATTCGCGAACATCGGGCGCGGATTCGGCTGGGCGAAGCCCTCGCCGCGCAGTACGTCCAGAAACACCTCCGCGTGATGCCGTGCCATGTCGGAATCGGTCATCGCTTCAGGCGGACTGTAGCCGAAGTAGCGCCACCCATCGATGACCTGCTCCGGCGAACCGCGGCTGATGCCCAACTGCAGGCGCCCGCCGGCGATAAGATCCGCCGCGCCCGCGTCCTCGGCCATATACATCGGGTTCTCGTAACGCATGTCGATAACCGCGGTCCCGATCTCGATGCGATGCGTCTTTGCTCCGATCGCCGCCAGCAGAGGAAAGGGTGTACCAAGCTGGCGGGCAAAGTGGTGCACGCGGAAGAACGCTCCGTCGGCGCCAAGTTCCTCGGCTGCGACCGCCAGGTCGATGGACTGCAGAAGCGCGTCGGACGCCGATCGCGTTTGCGAATGAGGCGACGCCGTCCAGTGTCCGAAAGAGAGAAAGCCGATCTTTTTCACGGGACCCGCATGGTAAGGAATCGATTGATGCTCTCATGCTAGCTTCACGCAGCGGTGCAGCCACTTGTGGCCGCCACAGCCCAACACCGCAAGCCCGTCAAGCAAGAAATAAGGCAAGAAATCAGAATCGGCCTGACGGCCAAACCGGAGAACGACGAACTCCATTTGAAGCGAGGTTCAACAGATGCCAGACAACCGCGTGCTTCTGATCACCGGCGCCTCGACCGGGATTGGCGCCGCAACCGCCCGCGCGGCAGCGGCGGCAGGGCTTCGTGTTGCTCTTGCGGCACGCTCGATAGGTGCCTTGGAGACGCTCGTCGACGAAATTGGTGAAGACCGAACGATAGCGCTTCCGTGCGATGTGACCGACTACGAAAGCCAGCAGAAGATGGTCGGCCAAACGCTGGATCGCTTCGGCTCAATCGATGCCGTATTCGCCAATGCCGGCACCGGCGGAAGGCCTGGCGGCTTCTCCGCGGCGCCGATCGAATCCTGGCAACGGATCATCGAGGTCAACATCCTTGGGGTTGCCTATACGTTGCGGGCAAGTCTTGAGGCCCTCAAGCGCGCGAAGGGTCACGTGCTGATCACCGGATCTGTTGCAGGCCGGCGCACTATCGCCGGCTCGATGTATTCCGCATCGAAATGGGCGGTCACCGCGATAGGATACGGTCTGAGAGAAGAGCTTCGGGGAACGGGAGTCCGGGTCACGCTGATCGAACCCGGCATGGTCGACACGCCATTCTTCGATGCCCCCAAGCCTGAAGCCCTGCGAGCGGACGATATTGCGAGGGCCGTTATCTATGCGCTTCAACAGCCGGCCAGCGTCGATGTGCATGAGCTAATGGTGTTGCCTACGCCGCCGGTCGACCACGCTTGACAGATATTTTGAAGTCTCGGGCCATCGGCAGACGCGTGCCGTCGGGCTCGGGAACTGGAGGACAGAGTGATCAAGGCGCTCATATTCGATGTCTTTGGAACAGTGGTCGATTGGCGCACCGGAATCGCGCAGCAAACGGCAGCATTCTTCAAGCGACACGGCATCCGCGCCGACACGAATTCATTTGCCGACGCCTGGCGGGCGAAATACCAGCCGGCCATGGAACGGGTTCGCAGCGGGGATCGCGGTTACGTTCCGCTTGACGTGCTGCACCGGGAGAATCTGGAAGAGGTTCTAGCAGAATTTGGAATCGCAAAGCCCATCGAGCCCTCGGAGCTCGCCGAATTCAGCCGGGCATGGGAGAAGCTTCCGCCCTGGTCCGACTCGGTGTCCGGACTGACCAGACTCAAGGAGCACCATGCGATCGCTCCATGTTCGAACGGGTCCATCGCGCTCATGACATGGCTTGCTAAGTATGCCGGGCTCCCCTGGGACGCCATCCTGGGTGCGGACATCGCACAGGCTTACAAGCCGCAGCCCGAGGTCTATCTGCGATCGGTGTCTGCCCTCGGCCTCGCGCCGCGAGACGTCATGATGGTCGCAGCCCATAACAGGGATCTCTTCGCAGCGCGCGAACAAGGGCTCCGAACCGGGTTCGTGCCCCGTCCACACGAGCTCGGACCCGGTCAGACCACCAATCTCGCACCGGAGTCTGACTGGGACGTCGTTGCCGTCGATTTCAACGACCTTGCCCGCCATCTCGAGGACAGGCGTGCAATCAAAAACTAGTTGCGGCGAACCCCACACCAGCCCACCCGGCATCCATTTGCCTGCGGAGACCGACGTGCGAGCGACGGCAGAATTGATGTGGCTTTGATCGCGATTGGCTGTTACTCGATCCGGCGATGAGCGGGCATCATCATCCTGAAGCGGAAATGGGCGACCGGCGGGTGCTGTGGGCGGTCGTCATCAATACGGCGCTGACGGTCGCCCAGATCATCGGCGGCATTTTCGCCGGCAGCTTGTCGCTGATTGCCGACGCGATGCACAATTTCAGCGACGCGATATCGCTGGCAATCGCGTTCGCGGCGCGACGGATCGCGCGCCGCCCGGCCGACGAGGCCATGACCTTCGGCTATGTCAGGGCGGAGATCGTCGCAGCGCTGATCAATTACACCACACTCATTATCGTCGGCCTTTACCTCGCCTACGAAGCCATCCTCCGCTTCGCCGAGCCGCATCCGGTTGCCGGCTGGATCGTCGTCATCGTCGCCGGGATCGCCCTGGCCGTGGACGTGGTGACCGCGTTGCTGACCTATGCGCTTTCCAAAAAAAGCATGAATGTGCGCGCCGCTTTCCTGCACAATGTCGCCGACGCGCTCGGCTCGCTCGGCGTCATCGTCGCCGGCACCCTCATCATCCTCTACGAGTGGTACATCATCGACCCGCTCGTCACGCTGCTGATCGCCGGTTACGTTCTGTGGCAGGCATTTGCGGAGATCGGCGCATCCGTCCGCCTGCTCATGCTCGGGACGCCGCACGACCTCGACATAAACGCACTGGTCGACGCCCTGCGCGACGTCGAAGGCGTGCACGACCTGCACCATGTCCATGCCTGGGCCATCGACGAGAACCACAATGCGCTGGAGGCGCATGTGGTGGTTGCTGACGAATCCGGCATCGACGACGAGGTCAAACGCCAGATCAAGGCTCTGGCGCGCGATCGCTTCGACATCCGTCATACGACGCTTGAAATCGAGCGACCCGGCATGCCCTGTGCAGAGGAGAGAGCGCAGCTCATCGGCCATCGTATCGCGCCATCCGGCCACAGCCATGCAGACGGCAATAAAAAAGCGGTGACCTGACGCGCGCAATCAGGCGTCTGACACTTGTCCTCACTGTCAATCGCGCTGTTGTGAAACCGGTACCGCCATTCGGTACGCTTCATCGACGAGTGCCATCGCCCGCCAGCAGTCCCAGGCATCGGTCACCGGCGGCTCGCCGCGGCGCCAGCGGTTCAGGGTGTCTTCGAGGATGGCAAGAGCAGGCGTCTTGTCGGGCCGCGCCGGCATCACCTCCTGACGATCGGCAGTGATCATGCGCAACGAGCCACCCCGTGCCGTGAGCAAGGCATCGCGGCCCGACAACGAAAGCTCGGCGCCGGCCCCGATGTGGTCCTTCTCGGGGTCTGGCGGTCCCCGATAGGGAAAGCAGTTGCCGACGGCGACCGTGCCGAGAACCCCGCTCGCCGAACGCAACTGCACACAAGCGTAATCCTCGATCGGCTGGCCGAGGGCGCGATTGCTGACTTCGGCACCGACGACCTCGGCGTCTTCGCCGAGGATGTACAGGAACATGTCGAGGAAGTGCAGGCCGACATTGCGCAGACAGCCGCCGCCGGCGATCGCCGGATCGAGCATCCACGGTGCGCCCCATTTGACGTAGCGGTCCGATCCCGGCCTGAGGCTCGTCAGCGACATATGCGACAAGAAGCCGAAGACGTTCTCGGCAATTCCGGTTCTCGCTTTCCCCACGAACGGCAGGTAGCGCTGGAACAGGGGCACGGCGGCGAAACCACCGACTTTATCGGCCTTCTCGGCAATACCGCGAACTTCCTCGGCGTTTATGCCCATCGGCTTTTCCATCAGGAAGGGAACCCCGAAATCGAGCAGGTGATGGGCGGTCTCGGCCATGATGCTGTGACGGCCGAGAGCAAGCACGAAGTCCGGACGCGTTGCTGCGAGCATTTCCCGATCGTCGGTGAAGAGCTGCGGCCGCCCGAGGGCGGGATCGAGCGCTGCCGCCACCTTGGCCACCCGATCGCCGTCCGGATCGTGGAGGGCGACGAGCGTCACGTCGGCGACCTTCGGCAAATGGGTCAGATACGCGGCGTCCTTGAGGGCGTGCCAATGGCTGACTTCGATAACGGCGATCCGCACGCTCATATTCGGCGCTCCCTATGGCTGGCGGCTGCTGACGCTACCCGCCCCCGGTCCCGTAGGTCGCGTCGCCGACGCGGCCAGCAAGGATCGTTTCGTCGGCGCTCATGTCGATGATCGGAAGCTCTGAGGTCATTGACAGCGCCCCTTGCGCAGCACGGATCTGTCCGGGCAAGGTACGCGCCCTTTGCAGAGAGGGATAGGTGCGAGGTGCCGGCCCGCAGCTCAAAGCGGCGGTTTTCGCCCGAGCAGTTCGTTGATCGAGCCGCCGTCGTGACAGCACCGGATCGCGCCGGCGAAGATCGGCGCCACATCGACTTCCGCTAACCGATCGCCGAGGTCGCCGAGACGTTTGGGTGAGCGGGTAACCGTATTGGCGACGACGATCCTGTCGACCGGCGCCGCGGCAAGCTTGGCGCCGGCTTGCTCGGCAAACAGCCCGTGGGTCGCAGCCAGATAGATATTCTCTGCGCCGTTGTCGCGACAGGCTGCGGCGACCCGCACCATGGTGCCGCCGGTGCTGATCAGATCGTCGATGACGATGACGTCGCGGCCGGCAACGTCGCCGCCAAAGATTTCACCGGTGACCTTGCCCATGCTGCGATGCTTTTCCATGAAGCCGGCGGCAACCGGGCGGCCGAGTGCGCGCTCGATATCCTCGCGGAAGATATCGGCGCGCTTGACCCCGCCGGGATCCGGCGACACGACGGCGAGCGGCCGTTCGCCGATCAGCGGGGCGAAATAATCGATCAGCGCCAGATTGGCATCGAGATGCTCGGTGTCGCAGCGAAAGGCGTTCTGGTAGGCGGCCGGATTGTGCACCTCCATGGTCACCACCCCATCGGTGCCGACGGCCTCGAAGAGCTGCGCGACATAGCGACTGGTGAGCGGATCGCGGGTCTTGGTCTGCCGATCCTTGCGCGCATAGCAGAGATAGGGGGCAACGGCAGTGACCCGTCCGGCCGCGGCGTCTTTGAGGGCGCCGATCAGGAAAAGCATCCGGCAGAGCTTGTCGTTGGCGCTGTTCGCGCTGTCGCCATTGAGGCTGTGGATCACATAGACGTCGCGGTTGCGTACGCTGGCCAGCGGCCGGATCTTGTGCTCGCCGTCCTCGAAATCGCGCTCCTCGAGCGGCGCCATATCAACACCGAGATGCCGGCAAACCTCGCGCCCGAAGTCGGCACTGGCCCCAAACGCAAAGACCATGGGACCGCTGCTCTTTCCGTCACTGCTCACCGCCATGTCCCGATCCACCGCCACAGTCTCTCCGCGAGCAATTTGCCCACAAGCGGCCGGCACTGATTTGATGCCGATCAACTGGCAGTGAAACAAAGTCCGTAGCCTCAATGCAAATCCAGGGGATGCCATGCCCGCCGACCGAAGAACCGCCGATTGCAGCAAGGTCGGACTTGATGAAAAGGTCGCCTTCCTCTCCGATCCAAAAGTCTATCCGGCACCTCCACGGCATCTGACCTGTCGGGAGACCCATATGTCGTGGGTCTTCATTGGTGACCACTACGTCTACAAGCTGAAAAAGCCGGTCCGCTTCTCCTATCTCGACTTCTCGACATTGGAACGTCGCGAAGCCGCCTGTCGGGCCGAACTGAGGCTCAACCGGCGCCTGGCGCCGCATGTTTATGTCGAGGTGGTCCCCCTGACGCTGGGCGCGCGCGGTCTGGCGATCGGCGGTGTAGGTGCCGCGGTCGACTTCCTCGTAGTCATGCGCCGGCTCGACCAGCGGCTCATGCTTGAGAACGCTCTTGTCGAAGTCTCGCTCCGCCGGGCCGCGCTCGATCACCTGGCGGCGATCCTCGTGTCCTTTTACACCCGCGCCCGCCCCAGCCTGGCCGATCCGGCGAGCTTTCTCGCCGACTGGCGGCGCAAAATTGCCGACAACCGCCGGATCCTGTCGGACCGCGCCCTCAAACTCGACTTCGGCGTCCTCGCCAGGATTGGTCGCGCCCAGCGGCGCTTTGTCGACGAAGGCGCCCGGTTCCTGATCGAGCGGATCGTGCAGCGGCGGGTCGTCGATGGGCATGGCGATCTCAGGCCAGAACACATCTGGCTCGGAAGCCCGATGGCGATCATCGACTGCCTTGAATTCAGTCCAGCACTGCGGATGGTCGATCCCTTCGACGAGATCGCCTTTCTCGATATCGAATGCCGCCGGCTCGGCGCCCCCTGGCCGGGACCTTATCTGGCCAACCAACTCGGTCATCGCCTGGGTGATGAGGTGCCTGAGCCCCTGCTTGCCTTCTACCGTTGCTATCGCGCTATGACGCGGGCCCGTCTCGCTTTCGCCCACCTCCTCGAACCGGATGGACGCGAGCCGGAGAAATGGCCGGCGCAAGGCCGGGGCTATCTCGCCATTGCCCTCAGCGAAGCACGCGTTATCGAGCGCTTCCTGTCGGAACGGCACCGCCGGCCGGGGCCGCCTATTCGTGCCGCAGCGCCTCGATCGGATCGAGGTTGGCGGCGCGGCGCGCCGGGAAGAAACCGAAGATAACGCCGACCGCCGCCGAGAACAGGAAGGCGCCGGCAAGTACAGAGGGACTAACAACGAAAGGGATGGTCAGATAACCAGCGGCGACCGCAGCCAGCGACAAACCCAAGAGGATGCCGAGGACGCCGCCGAACAGGGAGAGCACAACGGCCTCGATCAGGAACTGCGTCAACACTTGACGCTTGAGAGCACCGATTGCCAGCCGAATACCGATCTCGCGGGTCCGCTCGGTCACCGACACCAGCATGATATTCATGATGCCGATGCCGCCGACCAGCAGGCCGACCGCCGCCACCGCGCCGAGGAGGCCGGTGAGCACGGTGGTCGTCGCCGACAGCGTGTTGGTCAGCTCGGTCATGTCGAGGACATGGAAGTCGTCCTCATCGCCATCAGCGATATGGCGTCGCTCGCGCATCAGATACTCGATGTCGCGTTTGACCTTGGCGGTCGACACGCCGTCGCGCACCGAGGTCTGGATCGTCGACACATCAGTGTCGCCGGCGATCCGCCTTTGCAGCATACGGATCGGAACCAGGACGACGTCGTCCTGGTCGGTGCCGAAGCCGCCCTGCCCCTTCTCGGCCAGCACACCGATGATCCGGCAGGGAATCTTCCGCAGACGGAAGACCTCGCCGACCGGATCGTAGTCGCCGAAAAGCCCCGACTTCATCGTCTCGCCGAGGATGCAGACAGCGCCGCCGCTTGCCAACTCGCCGCTACTGAAGGCTCGGCCCGAGGCCAGCTCCCACTGTGAGATAGTCGTTGTCGGTGCCGACTGCCGTCGTTGTTCGATTGTCATTGCCGTTAACGGCGACGACCGCAGCCTGCTTGACCGGGGCCACGGCGACAAGGCTGGGGATCTGATCGCGGATCGCCGTGACGTCGGCCATGGTGAAATCGGCGGCGGCGATACGCACGCCGCCGGGGCGGAAGCCCTGGCCCGGTCGCACCGTCAAGAGGTTGCTGCCAAGTCGTGAGATGTCCGATACCACTCGTTCGGTGGTTCCACTGCCGAGGGTCACCATGGCGATGACCGCGCCGACGCCGATCACCACACCGAGCACGGTCAGCACCGACCTGAGGGTATTGCGGCGGATCGCCCGATACGCA
>Ga0075327_1000508_pt1 | contig 11083 bp, 15 predicted proteins | sample MayberrySE_Catta_2_FD_120056 | JGI IMG/M metagenome (GOLD analysis project Ga0075327, IMG submission 120056) | Natural and restored wetland microbial communities from the San Francisco Bay, California, USA, that impact long-term carbon... | ecosystem: Environmental > Terrestrial > Soil >...
CTCGAGAGCTAGCGCGCGCCCGCCGGGGCCGGCACGGCGACGGCGGCGAGCGTGCGCGGGCGCAGTTCCTGCTTCAGCGTCTCGAGCTCGCGGCGCGCGGTCTCCTGCTCGGCGTCGGCGCGCAGCGCGCGAATGCGCTCGCCGACGCCGTCCGGGACGCCGAGCTCGCGCTCGAGCTCGCCCTCCGACACCATTCGCGCGACGTGGCTGCGGACGCTCTCGAGCGCACGCATGTCCGCGTCCACCGACAGGCCCTCGAAGGCCTGGCGCAGGCGGCGGCGGGCGCGCGCGTTCGCGAGCGTGGCGAGCGTGCGGCCGCGCTCGCGCTCGAGCGCGCGGATCTCCTCGCGGAAGCGGAGCAGGTTGCCCTTCGCTTCGTCGGCCTCGCGCTGGAGCCCGCTCCACTCGCGCTCGGCGCGCTCGGTCTCGCCGACGAGCAGCTGCTTGTGCTGGATCAGCGCGAGCCCGACCGCGTCGTCGCCGCGCAGCACCGCACGCCGGATGTCCTCGTGCGTGTGGGCGAGCTCCGCCCGCCGCTCGTGCAGCTCGGCCTCGAGCTTGTTGCGCATGAACAGGATGCCGGCAACCGCCTCCTTCAGCTCCCCGTACTGCCGTACGCGCTCGGCGATGGCGTGCTCGTACACGGCACGCGGGCTCTGCTCCTCGCGCTCGCGGAGCCAGTGGCTCGCTCCGCCGCGGACCAGTCCGAACAGCCGCCCGAAGAAGCTCGCTCGATGGGTCATGACTCGTCCTCCCTCGCGCGCCGCGTCGCGGCGTCGCTCACTCCGACTGCTTCCAGTCCTCGTCGCGCAGGCCCAGCTCGCGGATCTTCAGCTGGAGGCTCTGCCGCACCATCCCGATCGCCTCGGCGGTGCGCGACACGTTGCCGCCGTTCGCGCGCAGCGCGCGCAGCAGGAACTCGCGCTCGAAGCCCTCGACCGCGCGGCGCTTGGCGTCAGCGAAGGGCAGCTCGCCGTTCGCGGACGCGGACGCCGCCGCGGAGCCGCCGAGGCGCAGGTCCTCGGCGCCGATCTCCTCGCCGGCCGCCAGCACGGCGGCCTGCTCGATCGCGTTGCGGAGCTCGCGCACGTTGCCGGGCCAGGCGTGGCGGGCGAGGGCGGCGAGCGCCGCGGGGGCGAGCCGCTTCTGCGGCCGGCCGAGGCGCCCCGCGAGCTCGGCCAGGCAGCGCTCGGCGAGCGTCGGCACGTCCTCGGCGCGCTCGCGCAGCGGGGGGAGCGCGATCTCCACCACCTTGAGGCGGTAGTAGAGGTCCTCTCGGAAACGCCGCGCTGCGACTTCCCTTTCGAGGTCCCGATGCGTCGCGGCCACGACGCGGACGTCGACCTGGATCGGCTTCGCGCCGCCCACGCGCTCGAAGGTCCGCTCCTGGAGCACGCGCAGCACCTTCGCCTGCGTGTCGGGCGCCATGTCGCCGATCTCGTCCAGGAAGATCGTGCCGCCGTGGGCGGCCTCGAAGCGGCCGATGCGGCGCGCATCGGCGCCGGTGAACGCGCCCTTCTCGTGGCCGAAGAGCTCGCTCTCGACGAGCTCCCGGCTGATCGCGGCGCAGTTCACCGCCACGAACGAGCCGCTCCGCCGCGCGCTCGCCTCGTGCAGCGCCTGCGCGACGAGCTCCTTGCCGGTGCCCGACTCGCCGCGGATCAGCACGGTGAGGTCCGTCTCTGCAACCTTGCGGATCGTCTCGAACACGCGGCGCATGGCGGCGCCGCGGCCGACGAGGTTCCCGACGCCGAAGTCGCGCTCGATGCGGGCGCGCAGCTCGCGGTTCTCGCGCGCGAGGCGCGTGCGCTCGAGCGCGCGCCGGACCGCGAGCCGGATCTCGTCGTTGTCGAAGGGCTTCGGCACGTAGTCGTCGGCGCCGAGCTTCATCGCCTCGACGGCGATCTTCTCGTTGCCGTGCGCGGTGATCATCACGACCGGCGTCTCGGGCTGGCGCTGCCGCACCAGGCGCAGCACGTCGAGGCCGGAGGGGCCGTCTCCCAGCGCGAGGTCGGTGAGCACGAAATCGAAGGCCTCGGCCTCGAGCAGTGCGAGCGCGTCGGCGCCGCGCTCGCACTGCACCACCTCGTAGCCCTCGCGGCGCAGCAGCCCGGTGAGCGCGAGGCGGATGCCGGCCTCGTCCTCGACGATCAGCACCCGGCCGCCGCTCATCCCGCCTCTCCGGGCGCGGGCCGGCGCGGCAGCGTCACGATGAACTCGGTGCCCGCGCCCGGCGCGGAGCTGGCCTCGATCGAGCCGCCGTGCGCCTCGATCACCTTCTTGCTGAGCGCGAGCCCGAGCCCGGTGCCGGTCGACTTCGAGGTGTAGAACGGGCTCCAGATGCGGCCGAGCTTCTCGCCGTCCATGCCCGGGCCGTTGTCGCGGACGCGCAGCCATACCTCGCTGCCCGCCAGGTTCTTGCCGGCCGCGAGCTCGAGGCGCGGGGCCGCCGTCTTCGCCTCGGCGAAGGCGTCGAGGGCGTTGCCGAGCAGGTTGATCACGACGCGGCGCAGCTTCTCCGCGTCGCCGCGCACCGCGCTCGCGCCCTCGACGTCGCGCTCGACCTTCACGCCGAGCCCCGCGATGCGGCCCGCGAGCGTGTCGAGCGCGGCGTCCACCACGTCGGCGATCCGCACCTCCGCGAGCGCGACGTCCTCCTCGCGCGCGAAGCGCAGCAGGTGGGAGATGCTCTTCTCGACGCGCTCGAGCTCGCCCAGCGCGACGTTCGCGTACTCGACGTTCTCGCGGGCGGTCGGGTCCTCGCCCATCTGCTGCACGAGGCTCTTCGCCGCCGTGATCGGGTTCCGGATCTCGTGCGCGACGCCGGCGGCGAGCTCCTCGACGTGGCGCGCGTGCGCGTCCGCGAGCGTGCGGCGCTCGCGCGTCACGTCGGCGTGCACGCGCTTGCGCACTTCCTGCTCGATGATGCGCTTGCGCATGCGCGGGGCGACGAGGGCGCCGAAGCCGTGGCTCGCGAGCCCGATGCCCCACGCGAGCGCCACGATCGAGGCCGCGCGCACGCCGGCGACCAGGGTGAGGAAGGTGACGACGGCGAGGTACGGGATCAGGTGCGCCACGAACGCGATCCGCCGGTTCGCCTCGGCGCGCGCCTCGCGGAGCGCCCGTTCCTCGGCCGTGAGCGGGCGCTTCGGATCGAGCGGCACCGGGTCGTCCTCCGGATCCTCGGCCCCCAGGGCCGCGCGCCGCGAGCGGCGCGCCTCGCGGCGCAGGCGCCGCCATTCCTCGCGTTGCCGGTGGTTCATGCGCGCTTCCTCGCACCACATGCCGGACCCGGAGAGCAAGCCACGTGCCAGCGGAAGGGCTCACGGGACGCGCTCCGGTGCGGCTTCGGGCGCTTCGCCTGCAGCGTACACGCGACACGGTGCAGCGGCTGCGCTGCACTGCGGGGCCGGCGCACTGGAGCTGCCGGGGGTCAAGGGCGGCCGCCGGCCCGCCGATCGGAGGGCGATGTGGCTGGACGCACTCGTCCTCGCCTCGATCGCCTTCCTCGCCTGGTCCGGCGCCCGGCGCGGCGCCGCCGTGGCGGGCGTGCAGCTCGTCGGGCTGCCGCTCGCCTACGCGGGTGCGGTCGGCGCGGGCTTCGCGTTTGGGCCGGCGCTCGCGCGCGAGGCCGGCTGGAGCGCCGGAGCCGCCACGCTGGTGGCCGGCACGGCCGGGCTCGTGCTCGTGCATCTCTTCGTGAGCGCCGTGGCGCGCGCGCTGCGGGCGCGCGCCGAGACGCCGGACGGCTCCTCGCAGGCGGTCGGCGCCGTGTTCGGCGCGCTCCGCGGCGCGCTCCTCGCACTGCCGCTGCTCTGGCTCGCCGGCTTCGCGGAAGGCGCGCGCGTCGCCGGCGTGCGCCCGGGCCTGCCGGATCTCTCCGGAGCCAAGCTGCCCCAGCTCGGCACGGGGGTGCTCGGGGCGGGCGCCGGCGCGGTGCTCGACGAGAGGGCGCCCGGGGGCCGCGTCGCGGTCCGCTTCGTGGGCCATCCGGGCGAGACGCTCGACGCGCTCCAGCACGTGGTCTCCGATCCGCGCGTCGTGAGCCTCCAGCGCGACGCCGCCTTCTGGCGCGACGTCGAGCGCGGCGCGGTGCGCGCGGCGCTCGCGAAGCCGACGGCGCGCGCGCTCGTGAACGACCGGCGCTTTCGCGCGCGGCTCGGGGACGTCGGCGTCGTGTCGGCGGCCGCGGTCGGGAACGCGCGCAGCTTCGAGGCCGAGCTCTCGGTGGCGCTCGCGGCGCTCGGCCCGCGCCTCGAGGCCGTGCGCAACGATCCCGCGCTCGACGAGCTGCTCGCCGACCCCGAGGTGCGCGCCAGCCTCCAGAGCGGCAACACCCTCGCGCTGCTGCGCGACCCGCGTTTCCGCGCCCTCGTCGCCCGCGCCTCGCGCTGAGTGTTCACGAGGGGGACGGTCCTTCGTGTTTACTGGCGCGAGGTACGCTCCGCACGGACGCATCCGAGGAGGGCGCCGTGCTGAAGCTCACCTTCTGCCTCCACCGCCTGCCGCATCTCTCGCGCGAGGCGTTCCAGCGCTACTGGCGCGAGACGCACGCGCCGCTGGTGCGGCGCCACGCACCGGCGCTCGGCCTCGAGCGCTACGTGCAGGTGCACGCCGCCCACGACGACGTCGCCGCCGCGCTCCGCGCGAGCCGCGGCGCCCCGGAGTCCTACGACGGCGTGGCCGAGCTCTGGTGGCGGGACCGCGCGGCCTTCGATGCCGCGCTCGCGCGGCCCGAGGCGCAGCGCGCCGGCGCGGAGCTGCTCGAAGACGAGAGGCGCTTCATCGACCTCGCACGCTCCCCGCTCTGGCTGGGCGAGGAGCATCCGGTGGTGGTCGAGAGCGGGGTCTAGAAGAGCGGCTCGCCGTCCGGCGCGTAGGCCGTGATCTCGCAGGAGAGCGAGATCACCTCGACGCGCGGAGCCTCCCAGCGGGAGGCGGGAGTCGTCTCGGTCTTGCGGGGCTCGGCGTTCGGCATGCCCTGGGTTCTAGCATCTGGTCCGCGCGGACGCCCGGGCCGTCTCATCAGCGGAGCAGCACGTCGCAGAGCGTCCGCACGCGGCGCACGAGCCGCCCGAAGACGTTGCGGTGGATGTTCCGCCGCAGCCGCACGAGGAGCCTCCGCTCGAGCGCATAGCGCGTGCGCCGGGCACGCCCGGGCCCCGTCCCCGCCGGCGCGAGCTCCGCGAGCGCCTTGCGCAGCTCGGGCCCGGGCGTCCCCCAGAGCGCCAGATCCTCGTCGGCGAGCCGCTCCACGATCTCGCGGCTCTGGGCCAGCAGGACCGGGTCCGCCGCCAGGGCCTCCGCCCACTTCCCGACCGAGCGCGTCGTCGGACGGCTCTCGCGGTTCACCGTGACCGGGTCGCCGAGGCCGCGGCCCGCCCGCGGTGCGGTCTGCTCGGCGCGCCCGTACTCGACCATGCCGGGCTCGAAGCCGACGCCCACGTGCTCGCAGATCGCGCGGAGCGCGGCCTCCGGCTCCGCCACCATCTCCTCGTAGCGGACGTGCACGAGCGGCACGGGGCGCTCGCGCAGCAGGCGCGCGATCGCCGGCACGTAGCGCTCGAGCACGGGGTTCCGCGCGTAGGCCGCCGCGGCGTCGCCGTCGAAGAAGGAGTCGACGTAGGACGCCCACACGGCGAGCGGGTGGCGCGTCAGGACGACGTAGTGCGCGTCCGGGTAGAGCCGCACGAGGAAGTCGAGCACGAGCGCGTAGGCCGGCGTCTTGTCGAGGAAGACGCGCCGGCCCGAGTCCCCGAGCGCGCGCTCGTAGAGGTGGTCGGTGGCGCGTCGCAGCGCGGCGAGCCAGTCGGCCTCGCCGCCGGGCAGCAGCGCCACGAAGCTGCGGAGACCCTGCTGCGTGATCACCGGGTCGTAGGGCGCCTGGTCGACGCGCTCGTGGAAGCCGAGGTGCGCGAGCGGCGGCATGAGATGGGGCTCGGCCGGCGCGAAGATCTGCGAGTGGCTGCCGAGCATGCGCGCGAGCAGCGTCGAGCCCGAGCGCGGCGCGCCGATCAGGAAGACGGGACGGTGCGGCGGGCGCTCGTTCGGGCTCACGGCGCGGGGAAGGTGGCAGGCCGCCGGAGAGGCGCAAGCGATAGGCTCGCGGGGTGAGCATGGATGGCAGCGCGAGCGAGGGTACGTGCGAGCGCGAACGCGCGGAGCGCGTGCGCGCGGCGGCGCGCGCGCTGGGCTTCGACGCGGTCGGGATCGCGCCGGCCGAGGCGCCCCCGCACGCGGAGTTCCTCCACGAGTGGCTGGCGCGCGGTCACGCGGGCGAGATGGGCTGGCTCGCGCGCCGCGCCGAGGTGCGCGCGGACCCGCGCCGGGTGCTGCCCGGCGCGCGCAGCGTCGTCGCCGTGGCGCTCGTGTACGACGACCCGGGCCGCGGCTCGTCCACGAGCGAGGCGCGGGGTGCGAGCGAAGCCGCGGCGGCCCGAGGCGCCGGGGCCCGCGGCCGGGTCGCTCGCTACGCCGGCGGCGCGGACTACCACGACGTGCTCGGCCGCCGGCTGCGCTCGCTCGCTCGCGAGATCCAGGCGCTCGCGCCCGGCACGCGGACGCGGAGCTACGTCGACACCGGGCCCGTGCTCGAGCGCCCTTTGGCCGCGCGCGCGGGCCTCGGCTGGATCGGCAAGAACACGCTGCTGATCCATCCGCGCCTCGGCTCCTACCTCTTCCTCGGCGTCGTGCTCACCGATCTCGCGCTCGCGGCCGACCGGCCCGAGCCCGACCACTGCGGGAGCTGCCGCGCCTGCCTCGACGCCTGTCCCACCGGCGCCTTCCCGGAGCCCTACGTCCTCGACGCCACGCGCTGCCTCTCGTACACGACGATCGAGCTGCGCGGCGCCATTCCAGAGCCGCTCCGCGCTCCCCAGACGGACTGGGTGTTCGGCTGCGACGTGTGCCAGGACGTGTGCCCCTGGAACACGCGGGCGCGGCGCAGTGTGCCCGCACCCGACTCGGCGCCGCGCGGGGAGCTCGCCGCGCGCGCGCCGTGGCCCGCGCCGTCGCTCGCGGCGCTGCTCGCACTCGACGAGAGCGGCTTCCGCGAGGCCGCGCGCGGCACCGCGCTCCGGCGCACGAAGTGGCGGGGGCTGCTGCGCAACGCGCTCGTCGCGGCCGGCAACAGCGGCGACCGCTCACTCGTGCCCGCCCTCCGCCGCCACGCCGACGGCCCCGACCCGCTGCTCGCCGAGCATGCCCGCTGGGCGCTCGCCCGCCTCGGGGCCTAGGCCGGCTTCCGGGCCACCAGGCGGGCGACCACCGCGGGCGCGGGCACCGCGACGCGCGCCTCCTCCGCGGCGAGCACCTCGAGGCCGGCGAAGAGCCGGGGCAGCTCGCCGGGCTCGAGCAGAAACGCCGGGTTCCTCGGGTGTTGCACGACTTCCCGGTGAATCCGCGTGAAGGTCTCGTAGAGGAGCACGCCGCCGGGCCGGAGCACGCGCTCGATCTCGGCGGCGAGCGGTCGGTGCAGGTAGCGGAACACGAGCACCGCGCCGCAGCGCGCGCTCGCGAGCGGGATGCCGCCGCCGTGCTCGAGATCGGCCTGGACGAGCGGAACGCGGAGCCCGCGCTCCCGGGCGCTGCGCGCGAGCAGGAGCAGCCGCGCCCGGTCGCGGTCGAGCCCGATCACGCGGAGGCCCGCCGCCGCCACGGCGAGCGCGTTGCGCCCGCTGCCGCACGCGAGGTCGAGCACGGGGCCGCGCGCGGCGGCGGCGGCGAGGCGCCCGAGCTCGGCGCGCACCAGCGCGGCCGCCTCCGCGTCGCCTCCGCTCACCGCGCCTGCGCGCGCCTCTTGTCGACGAGTGCGCGCAGCCGGCCCGGGAAGTCGCTCATCACGCCGTCCACGCCGAGCTCGAGCAGCCGCTCCATCTCGGGCTCGTCGTTGATCGTCCAGACGTGCACCTCGACGTCGTTCGCGTGCGCGAACGCGACGAGGCGCGGCGTCACGAGCGGCTCGCCCGCGAAGCTCGGCGGGATCTGGAGCGCCATGGGCTCGCGCGGCGGCTCGCCCTGGCCGAGCGCGGCGCGCACGTAGGCGACGACCTCGCCGGCGGAGGCGCCGAGCGCGGTGCGGACGCCGCGGCGCGCGAGCTCCGCCCGCACCGCGGCGAGCGTCCCGTCCTCCGCGGCGGCGAGCAGCGTGCGCTCGGCGCGCGCGTGCTCCGCGACGAGCCGCACCACGCCCGCCACGAGCCGCGGGTCGTTCGCCTTGATCTCGATGTTGAGCCGTGCGTCGGGCAGGGCCTCGAACACCTCGCGCAGGGTCGGGATCCGGACGCCGCGGCCGCGCCAGGGATGGCTGACGCCGCCGTCCGGGCTGAAGCGATGGCCCGCGTCGAGGCGCGCGAGCTCGTCCCGCGTGAGATCCGCGATCCGTCCGGCGGCCTCCGTGTTGCGCGACACGTCGGGGTCGTGCGCGATCACGACCTCGCCGTCGCGCGTCACGTGGACGTCCGTCTCGAGGATCGTGGCGCCCGCTTCGAGCGCGCGCTCGAAGGCGACGAGCGTGTTCTCCGGGGCCTCGCCGCTCGCGCCGCGGTGGCCGAACACGATCGGCTTCTCGACGGCGAAGTACGGGTGGCGCACGCGGCTACGGTATCGTGCGCGCCATGTCGGTGCTCACGCGCGACGCGCTCCTGGCCGAGATCGAGAGGGGTGCGCTCGTGCTCGAGCCCTACGACCCCGGGGCGGTCGGGCCGGCCTCGATCGACCTCACGCTCGGCGACGAGATCCGCGTGCTCGAGCCCGGGCCCGATCCGATCCCGATCCGCGACGACGCCGACTTCCGCCTCTACACGCGTGTGGCGAAGCTCGACCGCCCCTACGTCCTGGCGCCCGGCGAGACCATCCACGGCATCACGCGCGAGCGCATCACGCTCTCGTCCTCGCTCTGCGGGCTGCTCGAGGGACGCAGCCGCTTCGCGCGGCTCGGCCTCATGATCCACGTGACCTCGGCCTTCGTGCAGCCGGGCGTGTCGAACCGGCAGGTGCTCGAGATGAGCAACGTGTCGGGGCACCCGCTCGAGATCCACGCGGGCGTGCGCCTCTGTCAGCTGGTGGTGCTGCGCACCGAGGGCAGCGCGACCTATCGCGGGCGCTTCTCGCGCCAGGAGTGCCTCTGACCCGCGCGCGGCGCGCGGCGGCCCCGGCGTCCCGCGCCGCGCGCGCGGGCCGCCGGGACGCCGGAGCCCGGCACGGCGCTGTCGCGCGCTAGCCGCCGAGCGTCCGCGCCCACTCGTCGACCTCTCGCTCGGCCTCGTCGCGGGCGATGCCCTTGCGCTTCTGGATGTGGCCGACGAGCTCCTCCTTGCGACCCTGGACGACGTCCAGGTCGTCGTTCGTGAGCTCGCCCCACTTCTGCTGCGCCTTGCCCTTGAACTGCTTCCAGTTGCCCTCGATGCGTTCCCAGTTCATTGGTTCCCCCGATGTGTCGCCGGCCGACGCGGCCGGCGCCCCGGCTCGAGGTGCAAGACACGTGCCGCCGCTCGCGCGGCGTCCGAGGGACGCTCGACTCGTGCGGTCAGCCGGTCTGCTGCTCGCACTCCGCGTGGCCGCACGGACAGGTGTCCTGCTGGCTCGCGCTCCGCGCCGCGGCGCGGCACGGGTCGCTGCACCAGCGCTCGCCCTCCGGCGCGTCACAGGAGCAGTTCGCGTGCTCGCATTGCATGTCGATCCTCCCGCGCTCGGACGACGCAAGCGGCGTGCCAGCACGGTGCGGCCGTCAGCGGGACGTCGGGATCACCGTGATCTCGCCGTTCGGCTCGATCACGGCGCGGCGCACCTCGGTGACGGTCTCCACGCCGCCGCGGCGCAGCGCGGTCTCGAGCTCCTGGCGCGTGACCCGCTCCTGCTGCGCGGCCGCCGCGTCGAGCTTGCCCTCGCGCACGAGCTCGACGGGCCGGCCCTCGATGAGCCGCTCGATCCGGCGCGAGCGGTACGCGAGCCGACCCATGCCCGCGGTCAGCACGATCAGGGTCGCTGCGGCCGTGAGTGCGGCGGGGAGCGAATCGTCCTGTGCAGTGAGCGCCGGGGAGACGGTCTCCGAGAGGATCAGCATGGCGAGCAGATCGAGCGGGCCGAGCTGGCCGATCTCGCGCTTGCCCGCGACGCGCACCATCACCACCAGCGCGACGTAGACGAGGACGACGCGCAGGACGATCGCCACGAGCGGCGTGCTCGGCTCCCACACGTCGCTCGGCGATGCACGCGCCGTGCCAGGCGGCCGCGCACGCGCCCGCCTGGCTCGCTAACGCGGCGCCGGTGACTAGCCCGGGCGCGGCCCGCGCCGCTCGTCGGGCGACGGGATCTCGCCGCGGTAGGCGCCCGACTCGACGCCGCGCGACTCGATGAACTCCTTGAAGCGCTCGAGGTCCCGCTCGGTGCGCCGGCCCATCGTTCCGAGCCAGTCCCCGACGTTCTCCACGACGCCCTCGGGGTCGTACTCGAGCTGGAGGGCCACGCGGCAGCTCGTGTCCGAGAGGCGATGGAACGTCACCACGCCCGCGTTCTTCGCGCCCGACGTGCTCCGCCAGGCGATGCGCTTGTCCGGGATCTGCTCCGTGATCTCCGCGTCCCACTCGAGGCGCTTGCCGCCGACGTTCGCGCACCAATGCAGCCGGCGGTCATCGAGCTGCGTGATGCTCGCGACGTCCTCCATGAACTCGGGGAACGCCTCGAACTGGGTCCACTGGTTGTACGCGGTGCGCACGGGCACCTCGACGTCGATCGACTTCTGGATGCTCGACATGTTGCCTCTCCTTGCCGCCCTGCGCGGGGTGATTCGTAGAACCGTTCGAACGCCCTGGATGCCGGGCCGCCACGGCGCGCGCCTGCGCGCCCACGAGACGCCGCGCCGTGACGGCCCGGGATCCTCACCAGGAGGAGCAAGCGCCGTGCCAAGGGCGGCGCGGCGCCGCAAGCGCGTTCTACAAAGAGGCCGTGCGAGCGCCGCTAGATCCGTCCCATCAAGAGCAGCACCACCACGATCACGAGGATCACGCCGAGGGCGCCGCTGGGTCCGTAGCCCCAGCCGGTGCTGTGGGGCCAGGCGGGAATCGCGCCGATCAGCAGCAGGATC
>Ga0075327_1000509_pt1 | contig 11083 bp, 5 predicted proteins | sample MayberrySE_Catta_2_FD_120056 | JGI IMG/M metagenome (GOLD analysis project Ga0075327, IMG submission 120056) | Natural and restored wetland microbial communities from the San Francisco Bay, California, USA, that impact long-term carbon... | ecosystem: Environmental > Terrestrial > Soil > Wetlands...
CGCGCCGGCGCGTGCTCGAGCACACGGCTCGGCAGGTACGTCTCGAAGAGCGCCGCGTGCCGCTCCTTGAGCGCGCGGTTGTCGACTCCGTGGTAGGCCCATTCGATCGGCGGCTCGGCGCGCGAGGACTGCACGCGCTCCTGCGCGAGCCGGAGGTCGCGGCCGGCGAAGCCCTCGACCACCGCCTCGGCGTGCTCGCGATGTGCGGCGAGCGCCGCGGCGCTCTCGAAGACCGGCGGGCACAGGAGCTCGCGGTGGAGCTCGAGCACGGGATCGCGGCGGAGCGCGAGCGCTCGCCGGTACGCCTCGCGCGCCTCCGGCACCTCGCAGCGGTCCTCGTGGATCTTGCCCACGTTCTCGTGCGCTTCGAAGAAATCGGGACGGAGCGCGGCGGCCCGCTCGTGGAGGCGGAGCGCCTCCGCGAGCCGCTCCTCGATCTTGAGCACGCCGCCGAGGTTGTTGTGCGCCTCGGCGAAGCCGGGCTTCGCGGCGATGGCGCGCTCGAACGCCGCCCGCGCCGCGCCGACCCGTCCGTCCTCGTAGAGCGCGAGGCCGAGCTGGTTCCAGAGCGCCGCGTTCTCGGGCTCGCCGCGGAGCGCCGCCTCGAGCGAGCGGATCGCGCCGCCGAGCTCTCCCCGCGCGTGGAGAAGGCTCGCGAGGTTCGCATGCGCCTGCACGAAGCCGGGATCGGCGGCGAGCGCGCGCCGGTAGCAGTCGAGGGCGAGCTCGCCGTGTCCGAGCCGCGCGTGGACCGTTCCGAGATTGAGCAGCGCCTTCGTGTGACGCGGGTCGTGGTCGAGCGCCGCGAGAAACGCGGCGATCGACTCCTCGAGCCGTCCTTGGCGCACGAGCCGGTTCGCGCGCCGGTAGGCGGTCTCGGCCGCCTCGCCTGCGCCCGCCGCTGCGGGGAGGGGCGTCTCGCCCTCGGCCCCCGCCGCTGGCTCCTCGCCGGGCGCTCCGGGCGGCGACTCGCGCGGCGCCTTCTCGCCGTCGCTTGCGCTCGCACGCCCCACGAGGGGCTGGAAGATCGGCTGCGGCGCGGCGTCGATCGTGATCAGGCGCTGGATCTCGTCGCTCTTGAAGCCGAGCGCGGTGGGCCGCCTCACGCCGGGCAGCACCTGCACGTCGTAGAGCTCCTCGACCACGCCTTCGAGCTCGAGCCAGTGCGCGACCACGCCGCTCTTCGTGTCGATCACCCAGAGGCCGCAGCGCGCCTCGGCGTCCTTCTCGCGCAGGCGCGCGTCGAGCGCGAGGCCGTGGAAGGTCCGCTCCCGGCGCGGCTTCGAGAGCCCGACGACGGCGAAGTCACCGAGGAACGCGAGGCCGCGCAGGAAGCCGGGACAGAACGCGACGGGCTCGAAGCAGCCGCGCTCGCGGTCCGCGAAGCCGAGCTCGCCGGTGCCCGAGTTCAAGAGCCAGAGCCGCTCCCCGTGGACGCGCGGCGAGTGCGGCATCGAGAGGTCGCCGAGCAGCGTCTCGCCCGAGCCGACATCGAGGAGGCAGCCGCCCTCGTGGCGCCGCTCGCGCCAGCCCGCCGCGACGTCCGAGCGGCTCACCGCGGTGACGTAGGCCGGACGGCCGCCCTCCAGCGCGAGCCCGTTCAGGTGGCAGCGGTCCTCGGGCGCGAGGCGCGAGACGAAGGGCGGCTGCCAGAGCGGCGCGAAGCTGTAACGCTCGGAGAGCGTCGCGAGGCAGCTCCAGGCCGTGTTCACGAACACGACGCGGCCAGCGGCGTCGACGGCGATGTCGTGGACGTCGAGGTCGCCCGTGGTGTGCGCCCGGCGCGGCACGTAGAGGCGGTCGAAGCCTGCGTAGCGCTCGCCCGGCGGCAGCGCGTTCGCGAGCTGCCAGAGCTGCCAGCGCGTGCTCATCCAGAGGCGCTCGGGCGTGGCATGGAGTCCCATCGGCCGGTCGAAGTGGCGCTCGAAGACCGAGAGCCGGCCGCCCTCCTTCGTGCCGATCAGGAACAGGCGGTTCGTCTGGTAGGTCGTGAAGGCGAGGCTCGCGGCGGACTCCGCGAGCCACGACAGGAAGTGGCGCGAGACGCGGACCTCGAGCGGCGGTGCGGGGGCAGCCATGGTGCGGTCTCGAAAGCGCCGGTGCCGGCGGAGCGGCCAGACTATCCGAGGCGCGGAGCCCGGGCGATGCGTCCGCGCGCCTGCCGCGGCCCCTCTCCAGCCCCGGCGCGGAACAGACGATACGGGCTCGTGCCGACGAACGAGGCCGACGCATTCTCGGATTGGCTGCTGGGCTCGCTCCGCACGGGGCTGCTCGCGGTGGACTGCGAGAGCCGGCTCGTCCGGCTCTCGCCCGAGGCCGCGCGCGTGCTCGAGCTTACCGACACGGCGTCGCCGCTCGGCCGGCCCGCCTCCGAGGTGCTCGCCGCGCATCCCTCGCTCGTGACGCTGCTCGGCGAGGCCCTGCGCGGCCACGAGCTGCCGCCCCGCGCCGAGCTCGAGCTCGCGCTCGCGGGCGGCCGCGAGCGCCGCCCGATCGGCTTCACGCTGGTGCCGGTGCGCGACGCCGGGGGCGCGCTCCGCGGCGCCGCTCTCCTGTTCCGCGACCTCACTCCCTTCGAGCGCCAGGACGAGCAGGCGCGCCTGCGCGAGCGGCTCGCCGCGCTCGGCCAGATGGCCGCGGGCCTCGCGCACGAGATCCGCAATCCCCTCGCGAGCATCCAGGTGCTGCTCGAGCTCCTGAAGCGCTCGCTCACGGGCTCCGGCGACGTCGAGCTCGTGGACGAGACCCTCGGCGAGCTCGAGGCGCTCACGCGCATCGTGAACGGCAGCCTCGAGTTCGTCCGGCCGCACGCCGCGATGCGCGCGCCCGTCGAGATGGAGACGCTCGTCGGCGAGGCGCTCCGCCGCGCGCGTGCGCGCGTGCCCTTCGAGGGCGCCGTCGAGGTCGCGGTCGAGCCCGGGCTCGCGCCGAGCCTCGACGCGCTCCAGCTCGAGAGCGTGCTCGTGAACCTCGTCGCGAACGCCTTCGAGGCGATGCGCGACCACCCGCGGCCGGAGGGGCACCGCCTCGAGCTCGCGGCCGCGACCGTCGACGGTGAGCTCCGCCTCTCCGTCGCGGACAGCGGTGCCGGCGTCCCGCCCGAGAACCGCGAGCGGATCTTCTACCCCTTCTTCACGACGCGGGAGCAGGGCACCGGCGTCGGTCTCGCCGAGGTGCACAAGGCGGTGGCGAGCCACGGCGGCTCCGTCGAGGTGTGTGACCGCGTGGGCGGCGGCGCCGTGTTCGTGATCCATCTGCCGCTGGAGGAGCGCGCGTGAAGGGGATTCCCGGTCCCGAGACCCGGCTGCTCGTGGTGGAGGACAACCGCGCGCTGCGGCTCGGCATGGCGCGCGCGCTCGCCGAGCGTTTCGACGTGATCGACGTCGAGGACCGCGGCGACGCGGCGCTGGCGCGGCTCCGCGACGCGGGCGTCGAGCCCTACGACGTGATCGTGACGGACCTGCGCATGCCGGGCGCCGACGGACAGGCGGTGCTCCGCGCGGCGCGCGCGCGCGACAAGCGCACCGCGGTGATCCTGGTGACTGCCTTCGCGACGATCGACGCCGCGGTCGCGGCGATGAAGCAGGGCGCCTTCGACTTCGTGGAGAAGCCCTTCCCGCTCGAGGAGCTCGACGCGCGGGTCGCCAAGGCGCTCGGGCACGCGCGGCTGGTCACCGAGGTGGTGACGCTCCGCGCCGAACGCGCGAGCCGGCGCGGCGCCGACCGCATCGTCGGCCGGAGCCCCACGCTCGCGCGCGCGATCGAGCTCGCGACGCGCGTGGCGCCGATGCGCTCGACCGTCCTCCTCACCGGGGAGACCGGCACGGGCAAGGAGCTCGTGGCGGGCCTGATCCACGAGGCCGGCAGCCGCGCGGACGGCCCCTTCGTGAAGGTGAACTGCGCGGCGCTGCCGGAGACGCTCCTCGAATCGGAGCTGTTCGGGCACGAGAGGGGCGCCTTCACCTCGGCCGACCGCGTCCGCATCGGGCGTTTCGAGCAGGCGAACGGCGGCACGCTCTTTCTCGACGAGGTCGGCGACCTCTCGCTCGCGACGCAGGCCAAGCTGCTGCGCGCGCTGCAGGATCAGGAGTTCCAGCGCCTCGGCGGCACGCGCGTGATGCGGACGGACGCCCGCATCGTGGCCGCGACGAATCGCGACCTCGAGCGTGCGATCACGAGCGGCGACTTCCGCGAGGACCTCTACTTCCGCCTCAACGTGATCACGATCCCGCTGCCTCCGCTCCGCGAGCGGCCCGACGACATCGAGGCGCTCGCGCTCCACTTCCTCGAGCAGTTCGGGCACGAGCTCGGCCGGCCGCGGCAGGGCTTCTCTCCGGACGCGGTGGCACGGCTGCTCGCGCATCCCTGGCCCGGCAACGTCCGCGAGCTCCGCAACGCGATCGAGCGGGCGGTGCTGCTCTCCGAGGGAACGCGCATCGAGGCGTCGGATCTGCGCTTCGCGGGGGCGTCGCCGTCGGGCGCCGGCGAATGGCGTCCGGCGCTGCCCGCCGCCGGCGTGTCAATGGACGCGATCGAGCGCGCCGTCGTGCTGGAGGCGCTCGAGCGCCACGGCTTCGTGCAGAAGGATGCGGCGGCCTGGCTCGGCGTCTCGCGCCGCAAGCTCAACTACATGATCCAGCGGATGGGGCTCACCCACCCGAGCTGGAGGCGGAATCGCGACGGCGGCGACGGAGGCGAGGCCGCCGACGGGCTCTGAGCACGGCTGCCGCTTGCGTGCGGGCGCAAGTCCCGTTGCGTAGCTTCTCGACCGCAACGTCGAGGAGTCCGCATGTCCCCCCGCCTCCGGCTCGTCGGCCCGCTCCTCCTCTGCGCCCTGCTCGCCGCGTGCCAGAGCGAGCAGGAACGCCTCACGGAGCACCAGCAGCGCGGCGAAGCGTTCCTCGCGGAGAAGAAGTGGGACGAGGCACGGCTCGAGTTCGCGAACGCGCTCCGCATCGACCCGAACAGCGCGGCCTCGCACTACGGGCTCGCGCAGGCGCATCTCGGCGCCAACGAGGTGCAGCGCGCGTTCTGGGAGCTCGAGGAGACGGTGCGCCTCGACCCGAGCCACGCCGATGCGCGCCTGCGCCACGGCGAGTTCCTGCTCTTCGGCACGCGCGAGGACCAGGCGCGCGCGCTCGAGGACGCGGAGGCGGTGCTCGCGGCGCAGCCCGGGCGCTGGGAGGGCTTGCTGCTCCGCGCGCGCGCGCTCGATGCGCTCGGCCGCCGCGACGAGGCGGGCGCCGCGTACGAGGCGGCCGTCGCGGCGGCGCCGGACCAGCCCGGTCCGCTGCTGCTCCACGCGAACCATCTGCGCGAGGCCGGCCGCACCGCCGAGGCCGAAGCCGCGTTCCGGAAGCTCGCCGAGCGGCACCCCGGCTTCCCCAGCCTGGCGGCGCTCGCCACGTTCCTCGCGAGCGAGGAGCGCGATGCCGAGGCGGAGGAGGCCTTTCGCAAGGGCATCGCCCTCGCGAAGCCCGAGGAGCGCGTCACGGCGACGTCGACGCTCGCGAGCTTCCTGATCGCGAAGGAACGGCCCGACGATGCGGAGCAGGTGCTGCGCGAGGCGCTCGCGAGCGCTCCGCACGACCTCGACCTGATCTACGCCCTCGCCCGCTTCTATCACGCCGCCGGCCGCACCGCCGAGGCGGACCGGATGATCGACGAGGCGACGCGCGCGAAGCCCGACGACCCGGCCCCGCTGCTGCTGCTCTCTTCGTATCGCGGGCGGACCGGCGACCTCGTCGGCGCGCTCGAGGCCGCCGACCGCGCGCTCGCCGTCGCGCCCGACGACGTGCTCGCGAAGCTGCGGCGCGCGGAGGTGTTGATCGACCTCGGCTTCGGGGACGGCGACGACGGCAAGGTGTCGCAGGGCCAGGCGATCGCCGAGGCGGTGCTCGCGCAGGAGCCGAGCCGGCCCGAGGCCCTCTTCGTGCTCGCCAAGGTGGATCTGGCGCGGCGGCGCTACGACGAGGCGGTCACGTCGCTACGGCGCGCGGTGGACGGGCGCCCCGACTGGGCGCAGGCGCACTTCCTGCTCGGCACGGCGCTCTTCTTCTCGGGCGACGCCGCCGGCGCGCGCAGCGAGCTCACCCGCGTGACGGAGCTCGATCCGACGAACCTCGAGGGAATCCGGATGCTCGCGCGCGTCCACGCCCGGCTCGGCGACCACGCGCTCGCCGTGGAAACGGGCGAGCGCGCGCTCGCGCGCGAGCCGGGCCACGTCGCGACCCGCATCCTCGTCGCGCAGAGCCTCGTGCACGAACGCCGCTTCGACGAAGCGCTCGGGCGGCTTCTCGCGATCCCCGAGGAGAAACGCGGCGCGGAGGGGAACTTCGCGATCGGACGGATCTATGCGTTCCGCGACGAGCCCGAGAACGCGCGCAAGTACCTGCACCTCGCGCTCGAGGCCCGGCCGGCGCACGCCGAGGTGCTCGGCGCGCTCGCGCAGGTCGACGCGCGGGACGGCAAGCTCGCCGACTCCTACGAGCGCATCCGCGCAGCGCGCGACGCGAATCCGAACGATGCCTCGCTCGAGGTGCTGTTCGGCGAGCTGTCGCTCCGGATGGAGCGCAGCGACGACGCCGAGGCGGCCTTCCGGCGCGCCATCGAGCTCGAGCCGAACAGCCTGCGCGCCTACACGAGCCTGGCCGGCGTCTACCTCGCCAGCGGGCGCGGGCCGCAGGCGATCGCGACGTACGAGAAGGCGCTCGAGCAGAATCCCGAGTCGGGCTCGCTGCACCTGCTGCTGGCCTCGCTGCTGGAGGCCGGGGGCCGGACCCAGGACGCGATGGGGCACTACGAGAAGGCGCTCGCGGTCGACCCGGGGCTCTCCGTCGCCAAGAACAACCTGGCGTACCTGATGGCCGAGCGCGGCCAGGATCTCGACCGCGCCCTCGAGCTCGCCCAGGAGGCGAAGGCGGATCTGCCGGACAACCCGAACGCGGCCGACACGCTCGGCTGGGTGCTCTACAAGAAGAAGCTGCCCGCCGCCGCGATCGGCTATCTGCGCGAGGCGGTGGGCGGACTGCCGCCCGGCGATCCCAACCTTCCGCTCGTACGCCACCACCTCGCGCTGGCCTACGAGGCGAACGAGGAGCGCACGCAGGCGATCGAGTCGCTCGAGCAGGCGGTCCGGGAGCTCGACGCGCTGCGCGGGAACGGGGAGGGCGGCGGCGCGCGCGCCGAGCCGTCCTGGGCCGAGGACATCCGGAGCCAGCTCAGCCGGCTCCGGGCGCAGTCCTGAGGCCTCGCGGCGCGGCCGCGAGCGATTCAAGGGCGCCGCGCCGCCGGCCGATGAGCCGGCCGAGCCCGTACGCCCGGCCTCGGGCGCTCGGAGCTCGGAGGGAGCGCCATGAACGTCGCGAAGCTCGCTGTCCCCGTGCTGCTGGCCCTCGGCCTCGCGGCCGGCGCCTCGGCGCAGGAGGTCGAGGCCGCGGCGCCGCCCGCACTCGAGGCCGCGGCGCCGTCCGCGTTGGAGACCGCACCGGAGGCGCCGCCCGCCGCGAGCGAGCCGGTCGCAGCCGACGCCGCCGAGCCGGTCGTAGCCGAGCCGGTCGAAGCCGGCGCTCCCGCCGCCGCCGATACGGCCGCGCGCGAGCCGAAGCCGCGCGAGGTCGAGCTCGGCCCCGTCGGGCACGACGCCGAGGGGCGCGCGGGCCGCATCCACGTGGTGCAGCGCGGCGACACGCTGTGGGACATCTCCGACGCCTACCTCGGCACGCCCTGGGTGTGGCCGTCGCTCTGGAAGGACAACGACGCGATCAAGAACCCGCACCTGATCCACCCGGGCGATCGCATCTGGATCAGCCCCTGGGAGATGCGCAAGGTGACGGAGGCCGAGGCCGCGGCGCTCCTCGCCGGCCAGCCGGCCGGCGCCGGCGGCGCTCCCGCCGCACTCGCCGAGACCGACGCCATGCCGAGCGAGAAGACGCTCGGGACGTATCGCTTCACGAGCATGGACAACATCGGCTTCGTGACGCTCGACCAGGCCGAGGGCGCGGCCGCGATCATCGAGAGCGCGGCGCCGCGGAAGTGGCTCAGCGACAACACCGAGGTCGTGATCGGGCTCGGCGCCGGTCAGGTCCAGGCGGGCGACCAGTTCGACATCTTCCGCACCGAGACGCGCGTCACGGATCTCGACACCGGCATGCAGTACGGCTGGGCGACGAAGCAGCTCGGCTGGCTCGAGGTCACCGACGTCCACGAGGAGAGCTCGCGCGCGCTCATCCGGCACTCCGCCTCCGAGATCCAGCGCGGCGACCAGCTGCTGCCGCGGCGCGTGCGCTCCTCCGACATCCCGGTCTCCGGCTCGCCCGGTCCGGTCGAGGGCCGCATCGTCTACCTGCCCGAGCAGCGCCTGCAGCTCGGCCAGCGCGACGTCGTGTACCTGGATCGCGGCTCGCGCCAGGGCCTCGCCGTCGGCAACGCGCTCGAGATCTACCGCCGGCTCGGCGACAACGGCCGCGCCTACGACGAGAGCCAGGACGCGATGCGCCGCGTGCCCGATCACGTGGTCGCGAAGCTCCTCGTGGTGGACGTGTACGAGGACACCTCGGTGGCCGTGGTGACGCACACGACCGAGGAGCTGAACCGCGGCGATCACTTCCGCGGCTCGGAGTCGATCCAGCCGTAGCGCGTTTGCCGCCTCGCGCGGCCGCCGCTAGAAGGCAGGACGCCCCGGGTCCCGCGGAGTCCGCTCGTGGACGTCCTCGATCCCCGGGACGGCGCCGCCGCGTCGCGCGCGCGGCTGCTCGGCTGGCTCGCGGTGCAGCGCGCCTTCGCGCTGGCGCCCCAGCAGATCCCCGAAGCGCTGCGCGAGGCGCCGCTCGAGGCGTGGCTGCGCCTGCCCGGCGTGCGCGCGTTCTCCCCGCGCGAGGGGGCGCACGTGCTCGGGACGCTCGCGCGTCACGGCGTGCGCGCGCTGCCGCTCGTGTCGCCCGCGTATCCGGAGCGGCTGCGCCGGCTCTCCGACGCGCCGGCGCTGCTGCTGGTCCGCGGCACCGCAGCGCTCCTCGGTGTCCGCGCGGTCGCGATCGTGGGCTCCCGCGCCGCGACCGCGTACGGCCTCGCGACGGCGCGTCGGCTGGCGTTCGATCTCGCCCGTGCGGGCCTCGCGGTCGTGTCGGGGCTCGCGCGCGGCATCGACGCCGCGGCGCACGAGGGCGCGCTCGAGGCCGGCGGCGCCACGCTCGCCTTCCAGGCGTGCGGGCCGGAGCGGGTCTATCCGGCCGCGCACCGCCGGCTCGCCGAGCGGATCGCCGCGCAGGGCGCGCTCGTCACCGAGTTCCCGGTCGGGACGCCGCCGCTCGGCGCGTACTTCCCGCTCCGCAATCGGCTGATCAGCGCGCTCGCGGAGGCGCTCGTGGTGGTGGAGGGGCGCGAGCGGAGCGGCTCGCTGGTGACGGCGCGCCTCGCCGGCGACCAGGGCGTGCAGGTGCTCGCGGTGCCGGGCCCGGTGGACTCGCCCACGAGCGCGGGGCCGCACGCGCTGATCCGCGACGGCGCGCGCCTCGTCCGCGATGTGCGCGACGTCCTCGGCGAGCTCGGGATCGAGGCTCCCGAGGCGCCCGGGCCCGCGCCCGCGCCGCAAGGCCGCGACCCGCTCGTCCGCGCGATCCTCGCCGCGCTGCGCCGCGAGCCGCTCGCGCGCGATGCGCTCGCGGCGCGGCTCGCGCGCTCGCCGTCCGAGCTCGCAGCGCCGCTGCTCGAGCTCGAGCTCGCCGGCCGCGTGCGGGAGGACCGCGACGGCAGCCTGCGGCTGCTGCCCCCCCGACCGCTATGATGCCCAGCCGTGCGTGTCGTCGTGGTGGGCGCCGGTCTCGCGGGCGCGGAGGCGGCCTGGCAGCTCGCGGAGCGCGGCGTCTCCGTGCGGCTGTTCGAGATGAAGCCGCAGCGCTTCTCCCCCGCGCACACGAGCCCCGAGCTCGCGGAGCTCGTGTGCAGCAACTCGCTCCGTGGCGCGAGCCTCGCGAACGCGGTCGGCCTGCTGAAGGAGGAGATGCGGCGGCTCGGCTCGCTCGTGCTGCGCGTGGCCGACGAGACCGCGGTGCCGGCCGGCCGCGCGCTCGCGGTGGACCGCACCCGGTTCTCGCGCGAGATCACCCTCGCGATCGAGTCCCACCCGCGGATCGAGCTCGTGCGCGAGGAGGTCGGGGCGCTGCCCGAGACCACGCCCGCGATCCTCGCGACCGGCCCGCTCACCGCGGAGCCGCTCGCCGCCGCGCTCCAGCGCCTCGTCGGCGAGGAGTCGCTGTACTTCTACGACGCGATCTCGCCCATCGTCTACGCCGACTCGATCGACGGGAGCGTCGCGTTCCGCGCCTCGCGCTGGGAGGACGGCGAGGGCGACTACTGGAACCTGCCGCTCGACGCCGCGGCGTACGCGGCCTTCGTGCGCGAGCTCCTCGCGGCGCAGACCGTGCCCCTCCATCCCTTCGAGGCGGCGCTCTACTTCGAGGGCTGCCTCCCGATCGAGGAGATGGCGCGGCGCGGCCCCGAGACGCTCCGCTACGGACCGATGAAGCCGGTCGGGCTCGTCGACCCGCGCACGGGCCGGCGCCCGCACGCGGTCGTGCAGCTCCGCCACGAGGACAAGCGCGGCCTGCTGCTGAACCTCGTCGGCTTCCAGACGAAGCTCCGGAAGGCCGAGCAGGAGCGCGTGCTGCGCGCGCTGCCCGGGCTCGGCGAGGCGGTCTTCGCGCGCCACGGCTCGGTCCACCGCAACACGTACCTGAACGCGCCGCGCGTCCTCGGGCCGACGCTCGAGCTGCGCGCGCGGCCGGGGCTCTACCTGGCCGGCCAGATCGCGGGCGTCGAGGGCTACGTCGAGAGCGCAGCGCTCGGCTTCGTGGCCGGCGTGAATGCGGCCTTCGCGCTCCGCGACCTGCCGCCGCCGCGCCCCGACGAGCGCACCGCGCACGGGGCGCTGCTCCAGCCTCTGCGCGGCGCGCGGAGCGAGGGCTTCCAGCCGATGAACGTGAACTACGGGCTCTCCCCGCCGCTCGAGGCGGCGGGACGGCTCGGAAAGCGCGAGCGGAACGAGCGGCTCGCCGCGCGGGCCCTCGCCGCGCTCGAGCCGTAC
>Ga0075327_1000510_pt1 | contig 11080 bp, 11 predicted proteins | sample MayberrySE_Catta_2_FD_120056 | JGI IMG/M metagenome (GOLD analysis project Ga0075327, IMG submission 120056) | Natural and restored wetland microbial communities from the San Francisco Bay, California, USA, that impact long-term carbon... | ecosystem: Environmental > Terrestrial > Soil >...
CCGGCCGACAAGGCGAAGGATCTCCAGGACAAGTTCGGCTACCTGCCGATCACCATCCCGGCGGGCACCTTCAGCGGTCTCGTTAAGGAAGACCTGCCGGTCTTCGGGTACTATGGCTATGTCATTACCAACCGCAATGTCCCCGACGACGTCGTCTATGAGCTCACCAAGCAGATGTACGACACCGCCGAGCGGATCCAGAAGCTTCACCGGAGTTTCAACAGCTTCGATCCGAACAACATGGCAACGGGCTTCCCCGGCCCGCTGCATCCCGGAGCGGAGCGGTTCTACAAGGAAAAGGGCATCCTGAAGTAATCCGGGATACGCAGGAAGCCATCCGCGCCCGGCGCTCTCCCGCCGGGCGATCTCCGAGGAAACGATATGCGCAAGTGGATGCTGCTGGCCGCGGGGCCGATTGCGGTCGGCCTGTCCTTGTTCCACCTGTACACCGGCTACTTCGGCGTTCTCGTTGCTCTTCTCCAGAAGTCCGTCCACCTCCTGGTGGTGATGGTGCTGGTGTTCCTCCTGCGTCCGCTTTCGGAGCGGCACAAGGACCACCCGCTCGTCATTGCGGCTGACCTTCTGCTCCTGGTCGCCTCTGTGGTGGTGTTCGGCTACGTCACGTTTCAGTACGACTACATCATCAGCCGCGAGGGCCTCGCCAGCCCGGTCTCTCCAAGCGAATACGTGATGGGCGTGGCCGCCTTCCTGATCCTGCTGGAGGCCGTGCGCCGCTGCGCCGGCTGGCCCCTGTCCGCCGTCACCGGAGCGGCGCTCATCTACGCAATGACCGGCCCCTACCTGCCGGGTATCCTGGCGCACCGGGGATGGAGCATGCACCACCTGATCGCGTACCTGTACCTAGACCAGGAGGGAATCTTCGGGCTGCCGCTGGGCATCTCGGCCACTTACGCGGCCCTCTACATCCTGTTCGGTGCATTCCTCGGCGCGACGGGCGCCGGGCAGTTCTTCATCGATCTGGCCTGCTCCATGGCGGGGAGGAGCCGCGGCGGTCCCGCCAAGATTGCGGTCATCTCCAGCGCCCTGTTCGGCTCGGTCTCAGGGACTCCGGTGGCCAACGTCTACGGGACGGGCGCCTTCACCATCCCCATGATGGTCCGCCTGGGCTACCGGCCCCACTTCGCCGGGGCGGTCGAGGCCACCGCCTCCACGGGCGGCGCCTTCATGCCTCCGGTCATGGGGGCGGCCGTCTTCATCATGGCCGATATCGCGGGCATCCCTTATGCCACCATTGCCTTCTCGGCCTTGATCCCGGCGGTACTCTACTTCCTCGCGGTGGGGCTCATGGTCCACTTCGAGGCGATGCGGGCCGGGTTGCAGGGCCTTCCCGACGAAGAGGTGCCGCCGTTCCGGAAGAGCTTGCGCAACATCCACCTGCTCATCCCGCTTGTCGGGCTGGTCTACGCCCTTGTGGCGGGGTACACCGGCTTCTGGGCTGCCTTCGTCGCCATTGTCCTGTCGATGGTGGTGAGCTTCGTCCGCGCCGAGACCCGCCTCACCTGGAGGAAGACCTGGGATGCCCTGGAGAAGGGCGGCAAGGACATGCTCCTCATCGCTACCGCAACGGCCGCGGCGGGCATCATCGTCGGGGTCGTGGGGCTGACTGGCCTGCCCCTGCGCTTCACCTCGCTTGTGCTCTCCTACGGCCAGGCTACCCTGGTGCTGCCGCTTGTCCTGACCATGGTGGCCTGCCTCGTGCTAGGCGTGGGCATGCCCGCCGCGGCGGAATACATCATCGTGGCTTCTCTGGCGGTGCCAGCGCTCATCGACCTGGGAGTCCCCATCCTCGCCGCACACTTGTTCGCGTACTACTTCGCCGTGCTGGCGAACGTGACGCCTCCCGTCGCGATGGCGGCCTTTGCCGGGGCAAGCGTGGCCGGGGCAGCTATGATGCGAACCGCGGTGACGGCCTCGAAGCTCGCCCTGACGGGCTTCTTGGTGCCGTACCTGTTTGTCTTCGGCCCCTCCCTCCTCATGACGGGGACCGTGCCGACGATCCTATGGTCCAGCCTGACGGCCCTGTGCGGGGTGTTCACGCTGTCGGCGGCGCTGGAGGGCTGGCTTCTGGGTCGGGCCAACCTCCTGGAGCGGGCGCTCCTGTTGGGGGCCGCGTTTTCCCTCATCAAGACCGGCGTCTGGACCGACACCGTCGGGTTCGTCCTGTTCGCCGCCGCCGTCGCGTGGCAGCTTCGATATAAGAGGAGTCCGAAAAAATACTCGGACTAACCGTCATCGGAAGGGTTCCGCGCCGTGTTTGTGAGCCGGCGGCCCAAACGAAAAGGCGCGGCCAGAGGCCACGCCCAGTCGCTGTCAGCTTTCGAACTGGCTACCAGCCGAAGGTGACCGTGGTGCACGTCTCGCTATTGCCGTTCTGTTCGACGTCGGCGTTGGTGGCCTTGCCGAACTGGAACAAGCCACAGGCGTTGTTGTCTCCGTTCTGGACGAGCGTGCCGGTATGGTCGTCGCCTTCCTGATGGACGATGCCGAGGTTGCCCTGGCCGATCTGGGCGAGGCCGGCGGAGTTGTTGTTCCCGTTCTGCTTGATCGATCCGTTTTCGACGGCGTTGACGATCGCGTAGATGGTCAGGCCGGCTCGCATCGCCTGTTCCTGCTTGGCGTTCTTCGGTTCCAAATGGAGGGAAATCGATCCGCCGGCGTTTGCCGGGGTTACGAGAGCGGCCGATCCGATGGTCGCGGCGACGAGGCTGGCGATCAGGGGCTTAAGCGTAATGGGCGTCATGGTCCTTCTCCTGGCTGTCGAATCTGGTTGTGCGACGTCTGTTCAACTGATGGCGAGGAGTTTGCGCTTTCCCGGCTGAACCCGGTCGGAACGCGGCGTTCACGCGCCGTTAATCGGGGCGGAATGCTTGAGCTCGTTCGGAAATGCGCAAAGGGCCCCGACCATCCGGGGCCCCTTTGCGATTGATTGCGTCCGTGCGCGGCTTAGATCTTACCGCCGACCCGCCTGGTGCAGGTGACCGCAATTCCGTCCGCGACAATTTCGAGGGTGGCGTCGTAGATGGCGCCCCCATCGCCGAGCAGGATTCGGCCGAGCGTTACCGGGCTGCCGGGCGCGGCGGAGAACCCGCCGCCCTGCTGGAAACTGGTCGAGCCGGAGTGCGCGGCACTGGCCACCCGGAATCGGTAGGAGCCGCTGAGGGCAACCTCGGTTTGGACCGTGCTTGCGAGCGCGATAATGCCGCCCGCGTCAACCGCCTCGATAGAGCAACTGAGCGGTCCATCCGATGTCGCCTGACCGGTTCCGGCCGCCATCGCAGCCAGGCCGAGACCAAGCGCAATCGTTGCAGCAAGCGCGGCAATCCGCATTTTCTGTTCGGGCATTGTCTTTCTCCTGTGGTCGCTCATTGCGACGGCCGAGGGGAACGGTGCCCCCTCGGCCGGTCGATCCGTCTCGCTGACTTCGATTACGGGCAGGCCTGGACGAAGGCGGCGACGTTGCCGGCCCCGGTTTGGGCGACACCGGCATTGCAGCCGTTACCGACCTGGACGCCGGCGGCGACGTTGCCGTTGCCGTCCTGGCTCAGGATCGAGTTGTGGTTGGTCCCGAATTGGCCGACGCCGGCGGCGTTGCTGTCGCCGTTCTGGTAAGTTTCGCCGTAGTTGTTGATACCGTCCTGACCGATCGCCGCGACGTTGCCGTTGCCGGCCTGATTGGCGACGGCGCCGTTGATGATGCCGTTCTGGTATACGCCAATCACGTTGCCGGTGCCGACTTGGCCGCCGCCGGCCTGGTTCCACCAGCCGAACTGCTGCAGGAACAGGTCGTTGGCCGAAGCCGGAACCGCCGTCAGTGTGACGAGGGCGGCGAGTGTGCTTGAGATGATGAACTTGCTGATCATTGCACCGTCTCCTGGGTTGTGCGTGTTTGAACCGCGTGTCGATGACGGTACGCGTTTTAGCGAGTCGGTCTCGAACTGAGCCTGAATCCGCTGTTCAGATTTCGTTCACGGGAAACGGCGGAGATCGGCCGGCGCTGGTCGCGCCGCGGCGGGCCTCCGCGCGCTGGGTTTCAGATGATCGCTTCGCGGACCTTGGCCGAAACCCATTCGGACACGACGACGGTGGCGAGGATCACCAGAAAGATGAGGGTGACCTGCGGCCAGGCGAGAATATTGAGAGATGCCTGCAGCTGCAGGCCGATGCCGCCGGCACCAACCAGCCCGAGGATGGTCGACTCACGAATATTGATATCCCAGCGGAACACCGAAACGCCGAAGAAAGTCGGCAGCACCTGGGGGACGATGGCGAAGTCAACGACTTGCGATCGCGAGGCGCCGGTCGCGGTCACCGCCTCCACCTGATTTTCGTCGATCTCTTCGATCGCCTCGTAGAGCAGCTTGGCGACGAAGCCGATCGAGCGGAGACCGATGGCGACGATGCCGGCAAGCAGGCCCGGGCCGATGATCGCGACCAGCAGCAGGGCCCATATCAGCGAATTGATCGACCGCGAGGAAACGATGATCAGGAGCGCCAGCGGCCGTACGAACATGCGGCTGGGCGTCGTGTTGCGGGCGGCAAGGAAGGCCACCGGCACGGCGAAGACAATGCCGAGGAGGGTGCCGAGCGTGGCGATATTGATCGTGTCCCACAAGGGAAGCAGCAATCGGTCGATATAGGACCAGCGCGGGGGAAGCATGCGGCTGACGAGGTCGCCCGCCTGCGTCGGGGCATCCCACACGAACGCCCAGATCGTCGATTCGGTCATCACCTGCCAGGAAAAGACGAACAGAACGACGACCGCGAACCACAGGCCCCATAGCGTCCACTGCGCGGCGGTCGTGCGCCGCTTCCAGACCGGGGACTCTGCGGTGCCGCCAACCGGCATCATTGCACCCACTTGCGGACGTGGCTGGAGCTGTACTCGGCCAGCATGACGATGACGATGATGAGGATGAGAATGGCGCCGGCCGAATCGTATTCGTAGCGGTCCATGGCGGTATTGAGCGTGGCGCCGATGCCGCCGGCACCGACGATGCCGATCACCGCCGATTCGCGGAAATTGATGTCGAGCCGATAGAGCGACAGGCCGACCAGCCGCGGCATCACTTGCGGCTGCACACCATAATTGACGAGCTGGAACCAGCTCGAGCCGGTGGCACGGATCGCCTCGGCCTGGCTCTCGTCGATATCCTCGATGTCCTCGGCGAGCAGCTTCGCCAGAAAGCCGATCGTCGCGAATGAAAGCGTCAGGAATCCCGCGAACGGCCCGAAGCCGAACATGGCGACGAACAGGATCGCGATGATGATCTCTTGCAGGCTGCGGGAGACGGCGATAATCGCCCGGCAGACGAGATAGACCGGCAGCGGAGCGAGATTGCGCGCCGCGCCAATGCCGATCGGGACCGAAATCACGATGCCGACGACGGTCGAGGTGACGGTCATCGTCAGGCTCTCGGTCATTCCCTGAAGGATGTCACCCCACCGGCTGACGAAATCGGGAACCAGAAACCCCTGAACGAAACGCCAGCCGCGTTCGAGGCCATCGTAGACACGGATCCAGTTGACCTCGATCGTCGAAATCGCCAGGGCGAGATAAGCGAGGAAGCCCAAATACACGAGCCGCCGGACCGCCGTGTTCTTGATCAGAACCGGCGGGCGTTTCCAGCGACTGGGGAATTCCCCGGCTGTGACCATTCAGACCAGACCCGCCATGCGCTCTTCGGTCTCGCGTTCGTCCTCGACTTCGTCGTCGGCGAGCTTGGCCTTGCGCATCGCAGTCCAATCCTCCTCGCCGTAGATCATGGTCAAGGCCGAATCGTCGAGATCCGCCGGCGGTCCGTCGAACACCAGCTTGCCGGCGCGCAAGCCGATGATCCGCTCGGTGAATGATTGCGCCAGGACCACGTCGTGGATGTTGATGATCGCCGGCAGGCCGCGTTCCTCGCAGACCTCGCGGATCAGCCGCATGATCTGGCGCGACGTGCGCGGATCGAGGCTTGCGGTCGGTTCGTCGATGAGAAGAAGTTCGGGATCCTGTTCCAGGGCACGCGCGATGCCGACGCGTTGGCGCTGGCCGCCCGACAGCGCGTCGGCGCGTTTGTCGGCGTGCTCGCTCAGCCCGACCCGGTCGAGAAGGCGGAAGGCGTTCTCGACATCCGCCGGCGGAAAGCGGCGGGTGAAGCTTCGCCAGAAGGCGACGTAGCCGAGGCGCCCCGAGAGCACGTTCTCCATCACCGTCAGCCGTTCGACGAGCGCGTATTCCTGGAAGATCATGCCGATGCGGCGACGCGCGGCGCGCAGCCGCGCCCGGCCCATCGCCGTCAGTTCCTCATCGCCGAGGAAAACCTTGCCCGCTGTCGGTTCGACCAGCCGGTTGACGCAGCGGATCAGTGTCGATTTGCCGGCGCCGGATGGCCCGATCAGGCCGACGACTTGGCCTGACTCGACCGCGAAGCTGACGTCGTCGAGCGCCCGGTCCCCCGTCCGGTAGACCTTGCCGAGATGTTCGACCCTGAGCACCGCCGGCTCGTCTCCCCCATCAGCCGGATTTCGCCGGGCTGGGATGCCCGGCGAAAACCGTCCTCACGCCTATTTGCAGTCGTACGACACCCCGTTGGCTTCGTCGATCTGGCGGATCACCGCCCAATTGTCCTTGAACGTGATCGGGATGAACTGCGCTTCGCCCGACTTGGAGAACTCTTCGCCAAGCGCCGAGCCCTCCCACTCGAAGGATGCGAACGACTCCTTTATCTTGTCCTGCAACTCCGGTGTCAGATTGTAGACGATGCCGTAGCCGGTGGTCGGGAATGTCTGCGACTTGTAGACCGACTTGATCTGGTCGGACTTGACGACGTCGCGCTCGATCATCCGGGCGAGCACCGAGTTGGCGATCGCAGCAGCGGGGTAGTCTTTGTTGGCGACGCCGAGGATGGAGTTGTCGTGCTTGCCCGAGAAGACCGGCTCGAAGTCCTGCCCGGCCACCATATTGTATTCAGACTTGAGCAGGGCTGACGGTGCCTTGAATCCGGAATTCGAGGTTTCCGACGTGAAGGCGAGCTTGCCACCCTTGATGTCCTCGACCTTTTCGATGCCGGAGCCGGGATAGGTGATGATCTCCATCTCGTAGCCGAACGAACCGTCCGCGGACGCCATCATCGTGAACGGCCGGAATCCGGCGCAGGCAACTGCGAGCGGGTTCGAGCCTGTATTGAAGCCGGCAATGTGCAGGCGGCCCGCGCGCATCGCCTCGATCTGCGCGGCGTTTGACTGGACCGGGAAGAACTGGACCTTTTTGCCGGTGATCTCTTCCATGTGCTTGAGGAAACCGTCCCAAACCTTGGCATAAACCGCCGGATCTTCGACCGGGGTATATGCGAATATCAGCGTATCCGGGTCGATTTGCTGGGATGGGTCGGTCGGAATGTCGGCAATCAGGTCGCCGTCGGCATCTTGGTAGCGGCTGTCGAGCATAAAGTCGGCGCTGGCGGCGGTCAGGCCGAGCGATAGTGCAGCGGCCGCTCCGATCGTTCTCGAAGAAAAGCTCAGAAGCATGGTTGGTCCTCCCTACAGGTTGCTTTTGCCTTTTAACGCCGATCCGCATTTATGACCACAGCATGCTGCAGAGACCGAGAGAGCCCTCTGACGACGCATCGCGCGGCGGAGAAGCGGCCTGGCGCTTACTTGCAGTCGTATGATACCCCGTTGGCTTCGTCGATCTGGCGTATGACCGCCCAATCGTCTTCGAACGTGATCGGGATGAACTGCGCCCCGCCGGCAATGGCGAACTCCTCCGCGAGCGCCGAGCCCTCCCACTCAAACGTCTCGAAGGACTCCTTGATCTTGTCTTGAAGCTCCGGTTTCAGATTATAGACGACTCCGTAGCTTGTGCTCGGGAAGGTCTGCGACTTGTAGATTGACTTGAACTGTTCGGGTAGGACGACACCGCGCTCGACCATATGAGCAAGCACCGTGTTTGCGATCGCTGCGGCCGGATAGTCCTTGTTGGCCACGCCGAGGATCGAGTTGTCGTGCTTGCCTGAGAAGACCGGTTCAAAGTCCCGCGAAGCCTCCATATGAAATTTCGACTTGAGCAATGCGGAAGGGGCCTTGAATCCGAAATTCGAGGTCTCCGAGGTAAAGGCAAGCTTGCCGCCCTTGATGTCTCTCACCTTTTCGATACCCGAGCCGGGATAGGTGATGATTTCCATCTCATATCCGAACGAGCCGTCGGCGGCGGCCATCATGGTGAACGGCCGGAACCCGGCGCAGGCAACGGCGAGCGGATTAGAGCCGGTATTGAAGCCGGCAACGTGCAGGCGCCCTGCGCGCATCGCCTCGATTTGCGCGGCATTCGACTGGACCGGAAAAAACTGGACCTTCTTGCCCGTCACTTCCTCCATGTGCCTGAGGAATCCGTCCCAGGCCTTCGCAAAAACTGCCGGATCCTCGACCGGCGTATAGGCGAAAATCAGCGTATCCGGATCGATCTGCTGAGAGGGATCGGTTGGAATATCGGCAACTAGATCGCCATCTGCGTCCTGGTAACGGCTGTCGAGCTTGAAATCGGCGTTTGCGGCGGTCAGCCCGAATGATAGTGCTGCCGCGCCGACAATTGTCCTCGCACAAAACTTCAGCTTCATGGTCGGCCCTTTGCTGGCTAAGGAGCCTTCCTAGCGTTTTTCAGACAGATTACCCAGTGCCTATTATAGTAATCGCCGCTTTCTTCCGATCAGCCTGTTGACGAAGAACGAGAGACGCGGACGGGCACCCGATGCCGGATTTCTGCTCTTCCTCGCCCTGTTCGGTGGTATCGGCCTGTGGTCGGCGCGCCCCTCAAGGCGGAACGAATCCGATTTCTTGCTCGCTGGTCGCGCCGCGTCGGCGTTTCTCGCCGCGCCGTCAGCCGCGGCGACCAAATACAGCGGCTACATGGCCATGGGTTTGATCGGCTATCCTGCGGTGGACCGGGTTCAACGATGCGGTCTATGAAGGCCTGCCCGGCATGGCTGCGGCGTTCGGCGTCTGGATCGCTGCGAGCTTGCCGATATGGCTCGGAACTGGCGCCTCGCAACGACGGTCGGGCAAGGCCGAAATGGGTGCAATGCCGGGCGACCAAGTCTGACAAGAAAGGAAATGCAAGGAATGGCGCGCTTACCCTATCCGGACGAAACCGGCGATGCCGGCATCGCCGCGCTCGCCGACCAGATTCGGGCCGAGCGCGGCGGCAAGCTGCCCAACCTCTACCGCATGCTATTGAACAGCCCGCCGGTGGCGAGCGGCTGGCTTAATTTCCTGACCGCTATTCGCCAGAAGGCAAGTCTCCCAGGCAAGCTGCGCGAACTCGTCATCCTGCGCATCGCGCTGGTCAATCGAGCCGACTATGAATATGCGGCGCATACGCCGTTCGCCCTCAAGGAGGGGCTGAGCCAGGAAAAAATCGACGCCTTGCCGAACTGGTTGGAGTCGGATGCGTTCGACGATACCGAGTGCGCCGTGCTCGCCTATACCGACGCGATGACGAAGTCCGTGCAGGTCAGCGATGCTGTGTTCGATGCCGTCGCGCGCCGCCTCAATACCCGTGAAATGACCGAACTCACCGCCACGATTGCCGCCTACAATCTGGTGTCGCGGTTCCTCGAGGCAATCAAGATCGACCCGGAGCATTGAGCCGGAGTCACGTGCCGCACATGAAAAGGATGCAGCAATGCCCGATCCGTTGAAACCGATCCGGCGCGTTGTCACCGGCCATGACGATCGAGGACGCTCAGTCGTCGCCATGGACGGTCCCGCGCCGAACACCAACGCACCGTCGATGGGTTCCGGCCGGCGCTATACCGACCTCTGGGTCTGGGAAAAGACGCCGCTGTCGCTCACCGACCCGTCCGATGGCGGCAATATCGCCTACAATTTCCCCGGGCCGCCGGAAGGCGGCCATCTCCGCGTCGTCCAGGCTCATACCGTTCCCCCGACCTTCAACAAGACCGGAGACAGCGAGAGCATTCCCCTGCACGAGCCGCGTCTCAGGCCGCCCGGTCGGATGTGGGACCGCGGCGGCGACAACGCGTTCACCTCGCCGATGCACAAGACCGAGACCGTCGATTACGGCATCCTGCTCGAGGGAGAGCGCGTCCTCCTGCTTGACGACGGTGAGCTGATGATGGCCCCCGGTGACGTGGTGATCCAGGTCGGTGCTTTTCATGCCTGGGCCAATCCGCGCAAGGCCGGCCTGATGGCGTTCGACATGATCGCTGCCCGCTTCGTCGACGGCGCCGCCGGTCTGGGGCAGGGCAATGACGCGCCAATGTCTCCGCCGCCGGGATGGCGGCCCCCGGACGGCGTCGAGCCAGTGCGCCGCATCGTCACCATCGACCGAGAGCCCGGCGTGTCGAGCCTGGTCAGTGACGGTCCGGCGCCCGATGTCAAGACCGACCCGGCACGGCCGGGCTTCGCCGCGACCCGCCTGTGGGTGACCGACTCGAGCCCGGCCAGGATCGTATTCGAGACGCTGCATATTCCGGACAGACTGGTGCCGCCGCCGAACGGCTCGGTGATGCGCGTGATGACGTTCCCACCTGACGCGACCTGGCAGGGCAGGGTCGGCGAGCGTGAGGTGCGCGCCTGGTTTGCCGCGATGGATGCGCCGGGCGCCTCGACCTTCGCGCCGGACGCGCCGCACCCCTACATGCAGAAGACCAACACCTTTGACTTCTGTTTTGTCCTTAAGGGCGAGATCGTGCTGGTTCTCGACGACGGCGAGGTCACTCTGATGCCCGGCGAGTGCGTCATCCAGCGCGGCACCAATCACGCCTGGAGCAATCGCTCCGACAGTCCGGCCGTCGTTGCCATGGCCTCCCACGACGCAGTCTGAGCCGATACGGCAAAAGGCGGGGCGGGCCCGTCACACCGTCCCGGCCCCGCGCATCCGTGCGATCTCGCTGTCGTCGATGCCGAGACCGTGCAGGATCTCGTCGGTATGCTCGCCGGGATCGGGTGTGGGATAGCGGAACTTCTCCGGTTGGGGCGCCGTCGACAGGTTGATCGGCTGCCGGACGACGTCTTTGTGGCCGAGCCGGGGGTGATCGAAGTGGTGAACGACGCC
>Ga0075327_1000511_pt1 | contig 11068 bp, 10 predicted proteins | sample MayberrySE_Catta_2_FD_120056 | JGI IMG/M metagenome (GOLD analysis project Ga0075327, IMG submission 120056) | Natural and restored wetland microbial communities from the San Francisco Bay, California, USA, that impact long-term carbon... | ecosystem: Environmental > Terrestrial > Soil >...
CGGCGAATCCCGCGCAGATGCCGAGAACCGCGCCGCCGGCGGACCCCTCCTTCCAGTACAACCCGCCGAAGACCGCCGGGCCGAACTGCGCGACCGCCACGAAGGAGATGATGCCGATCTCCATCAGCGCCGCGTTGTACGACATCAGGCGGGCGTACAGGTACCCGAGGAGGATGACGGCGAGCATCGACGCGCGCGTGGCGGCGAGCAGGTACCCGTATCCGTGGAACCCCTTCCGCGCCCACAGGATCGCCGGGATGACCAGGTTGTTCGCCACCATCTTTCCCAGCGCGACCGAGGAGACGACGACCATCGCCGTGGCGGCGGAAAAACCGCCGAGGAAGACGAGAAGGCTCATCGCCCGGTTCCCCGCGAGCATCGGGATGGCGAGGATGAACTTGTCGCCCGCGGCGGCGGGAAGGCCCAGGAGCAGCCCCCCGAACGCGATCGGGATGATGAAGAGGTTGATCAGGAGCAGGTACATCGGGAACATCCACATCGCCGTCTTGATGTGGGACTCGTCGCCGTTCTGCACGACGAACACGTGGAACTGGCGCGGCAGCAGGAAGACGTCGATCACGGCGATGGCGAAGAAGGCCGTCCATCGGGCGTAGCCGTTTCCCGACGCGCCCGACAGCCCCGTCAGCTTCTTCCATTCCGGGTTGGCCAGGACCCGGGTGTAGATCTCCCCCATCCCGTCGAACATCCCGTAGCAGACGAACACTCCCGCCGCGAGGAGGATCACGAGCTTGATCACCGATTCGGTCGCGACCGCGGTGAGGACCCCCCCCTGCGGCCGGGTGAAGTCCAGGTACCGCCCGCCGAAGAAGAGGGCGAAGGCGGCGAGGAACAGGGCGACGAGGAGCATCGGGTCGACGGCGGCGGCCATGCCGCCTCCCGGGGAGCCGGCGATCGTGTCGTAGGAGATGGCGACGGCGCGCAGCTGCAGGGAGATGTACGGCACGCTGCCGATCACGAGGAAGAGGGTCGCGAGCGCCCCCAGCCACGGGGTCCCGCCGTACCGGACGCTCAGGAGATCGGGGACCGAGGTCACGTTGTGGGTGCGGCAGAACCGGACCATCTTCCGCAGCACCGTCCACCACGAAAGGGCGAAGACCGACGGGCCGATGAAGAGGGCGAGGAAGGAGGGGCCGGTCTGCGCCGCGTTCCCGATGCAGCCGTAGAAGGTCCAGGAGGTGCAGTAGACCCCGGCGGAGAAGACGTAGACGTACCGGTCGAGCCCGCGGGCGCGCAGGGCGTCGAACTTCCGCTCCCCGAGGTACCCGATCCCGAACAGCAGGAGGAGGTACCCCGTCACGACGGCGAGGACGAAGCTCCCCTCGAACAGCGGTCCCGGCATCAGCGCGTCACCCGGCTACTCCCCCGCGCGGCGGCCGGCGGCGGAGAGGGCGTACACGAGGACCGCCCAGAAGAGGAAGACGCCGGCGGGAAACGACGGGACGCCGAGGAAGGTCGCGGGAAGGTCCAGGACGCCGAGGAAGGGCCACGAGAAGACGGCGAGGAACAGCAGGATGCACACCTTCACCGACACGCCGCCGCCCAATCGACACTCCTTCCGTTGCCCGCGCAGGATCATTCATTGTACTATCAGTTCATGAAGCGGAAGAAACGCCCTTTGGGACCGGCGATCCCGTCTCTTCGGCTGCTCCTGGGAATCCTCGCCGTCTCCGCGCTCCTCAGCACCCCCGCCGCCGCCGACATCTACCGGTGGGAGGACGAGAGCGGCGTCATCCACTTCACCGACGATCCTTCGTCCATCCCTGCGAAATTCAAAGGGAAATCCCGCGAGATCCTGAAGACTCCGCCCGCGCAGGGACAGCCGTCGTTGTCCCCGATGGGCGGCCCCTCCTCGCCGCCGGGCCCGTCCCAATCCCCGAGGCCGTCGAACGGGGAGACGCTCGGTCCACCGCTGTTCCCGGAGGACGACGACGCGACGCAGGCGGAGAAGCTCCGCGCGAAGATCGACGCGAAGGAACGGTTCATCAACGCCGTGGACGAAAGGCAGTCCCTTGCCACCAATCCGTATCGCAATCGCCTGGTTTCCCCCTCGGACCTCGAGCTGTACAAGAAGTACAAGGAAGAGCTTCCCGTCGACCGCGAGCGCCTGAAGGAACTCGATTCGCGCCTCACCCCGGTCAGGGAACCGTAAACTCCGGGCCCGGCGGACAGACGATCCGCATCGGCTCCCCCGTCGCGGGGTGCCGGAACGTCACCTCCTCCGCGTGCAGCATCAGCCGCGACTTCCCCGGGCCCTCCGGGGGGACGGCGGCGTACCGCCGGTCGCCGACGATCGGATGCCCGGCGGCGGCGAGGTGCGCGCGGATCTGGTGCCGCTTGCCGCGGGAGATCGTCGCCCGGACCAGGGTGCGGCCGGCCCCCGCGCTCCCCACCGGCTCGATCCAGGTCCACCGGGACGGGTCCGGGTCCGCCGAATCCACCCGCACCCGGACGGTCCCTCCCCCGCCCGAATCGATCGCGTAGTCGATCGGGATCGGCTCCGGCACCTCCCCTTCCACGAGGCAGAGGTATCGCTTCCCGACGGCCCCCATCTCCCGCTCGTGCCGGAGAAACGTCCACGCCTGCGCCGTGAGCGCCGCCGGAACCGCCCCGCTGGTGGCGAAATCGAGGCGCGTGAGCAGCGTGAGGCCGGGGGCCGTGGAGATCTCCGCCGCCTCCGGGTGAAGCGCCCTCAGGTAGCCGGCGAGCGTCCCCGCTTCCAGCGGCCGCTGGGGCTCGGTGTGGACGTCGTGCGGCTTGCACAGGACGGCGACGTGGGCATCCTCGTAGGCGACGGACGCCCCGGGGAGATCGGAGGCGACGGGGAACCAGTCCGCGGCCTCCGCGAGGGACGCCACGGTGACGGTCTCGCCGTCGCGGAGGATGCGCCCCTTCGGGGAGGCGGCGTCGCCGACCCGGACCGCTCCTCCCTCGATGGCGAACCGGACGCTGCGCGAAGGGACCCCGGGGAACCGGTTCCGCAGGAACCGGTCGAGGCGGACCCCGGACTCCCCCGGGAGGACGCCGAGCGACTGGAGGGTCAGCATCTTACGGTGTATACTGTATACAAAGAAAGGGAGGGCCCGCCATGTACGAGAAGATCCTCGTCCCGCTGGACGGCTCCGCGCTCGCGGAGCGGGCGATCCGGCACGCGCAGGAGATCGCCCGGGGCGCCCGGAGCGAAATCCTCCTGCTGCAGGCCGTCAACCTCCCGATGCCCGTCGTCCCCGAAGCCATCCTGGTCCCCGACGGCAAGTGGCTCGCCGAGGGGAGGAAGGAGGCCGCCCTGTACCTCGAAGGGATCGCCGCGCCGCTGCGCGCGAAGGGGGTGCGCGTCCGCACGCTGCTGGACGACCGGCCCCCCGCCGACGCGATCCTTCACGTGGCGGCGCGCGAGGAGGTCGACCTGATCGTTATGAGCACGCACGGACGCGGCGGGATCTCCCGCCTGCTGATGGGCAGCGTCGCGGAAAGCGTGTTCCGGGCGACGTCGCGGACGGTGATGCTCGTGAAGCCCGAGCGGCCCCCCGTCACGGCGCACCCCGATCCGGAGCGGTACCTCCATATCCCGTAAGGCCCCGTCACTCCTGTACGACGGTCGCCTTCGTGATGGTGACGGGCTGAAGGGGGACGTCCTGGAACATGCCGGAGTTCCCCGTGGGCACGGCCCGGATCTTGTCGACGACGTCCATCCCCTCCGTGACCTTCCCGAAGACGGCGTACCCGTACCCCTGCGATGTCTTCGCCCGGTGGTTGAGGAAGTCGTTGTTCACCACGTTGATGAAGAATTGCGCCGTCGCGGAGTCGACGACCGAGGTCCGGGCCATCGCGAGCGTGCCGCGCTCGTTCTTCAACCCGTTGTCCGCCTCGTTCTTGATCGGCGGGTGCTTCGATCCGCGCTCCTTCATCTCCTTCGTGAACCCTCCGCCCTGGACCATGAACCCCCGGATCACGCGGTGGAAGATCAACCCGTCGTAATGCCCCTCATTGACGTAGGTGAGAAAGTTCTTCACGGTAACGGGCGCCTTGTCGGGGTACAATTCGACCTTGATCTCCCCGAGGCTTGTTTCGAGTTTCACCATGGGCCTGCCTCCTTTGCGGGCGGTCTCGGCGCCGATGGCGATCCCGCAGCAGAGGAGAACGACGCCCGCGATCCCGATCATTTTCCGCATCACGACCTCCCGGTGGTTGGTGTTTGAAAGGAACATTTTACGTGATTTCGGGTTCCTACAGAGAAAAACGAACGGGGAAAATCATGGCACGCTGCCCAGTGCAGCCTCTCGCTACACTAGTCGCGCTGCTCACCCTCGGGGCCCTCGCGTCTCCCGGCCCCGCGGCAGCGGAAACGGTCCGGCTCTCCGTCGGCGACGCCGTCCGGATCGCCGTGGAGCGGAACCTCGGGCTGCAGGCGGAAACGTTCAACCCCGCCATCGCCGAAACGGACATCCGGCGGGCCCGGTCGATCTACGACCCGACCTTCTCCGCCTTCTTCGACCATCGCGGGGAAAACCGGCCGATCGGCCCGGCCTCCCCGGACGTCGACCGGGCCCGCTTCTTCGACGCCAACGCCTCCCTGGACCAGCTCCTCCCGACCGGGGCGACGGCGTCCGCGGCGTTCACGAACTTCTGGTCGAAGGACAACCTCGGGCTTTCCACGTCCCGGTTCGTGGAGCCGGAGCTGACCCTCTCCCTCTCCCAGCCGCTTCTTAAGGGAATCGGAAAGCGGGTCACCGAGCGGGGCATCACGACGGCGGACGACGCGATGGAGCTGTCCCTGGCCAGGTGGAACCAGAAGGCGCTCGACACGGCCGCCGAGGCGAGGAACCGGTTCCTGACGCTGGCCAAGGCGCGGGAGAGCCTCGCGACGCGAAGGGCATCCCTCGCGGTCACCCGGCGGGTCCACGAGGAGAGCGAGGCGCGGGTGAAAGCCGGCGTCCTCGCCGCCTTCGAGCTGCAGGACTCCGAGTTCGGAGTGCTCCAGAGGGAGAAGGACCTCCTCGACGCGGAGCTGGCGGAAAGGGACGCGGCCGATCAGCTGCGGCTCACCCTGCATCTCCCCCCCGCGACGGTTCTCGAGCTCCCGGACACCCCCTGGGCGGACGTCCCGGATCCGTCGGAGGAGGAGGCTCTCGGGATCGCCCTGCGACGCCGCCCCGACCTGTCGAACGCCCGCACGGCGCTGCGCACCGCGGAGTTCAACGAGGAGATCTCCCGCAACCTCGCCCTTCCGTCCCTCGCGCTCGAGGGGAGCGCGGGGATCGCGGGGATCGCGCCGGGGTACGGAGAAGCGTTCGACGACATGCGGTCCGGGAAGAACCCGAATTGGGCGGTCGGCCTGCGCATCGTAGTTCCGCTGGGGAACGGCGCCGCGCGTGCGGACGTCGCCGCCGCGCGCCTGAAGGCGAGCCAGGCCCGCGTGGGAGTCGCCGTCCTCGAGGAGTCGGCGGGTCTCGAGATCCGGACCGCCCTGCGGGCGCTTGAAACGCGCAGGAAGCAGGACGAGGTGGCGCGCAAGGGGGTGTCCGTGGCGGAAACCCGCCTCGAATCGTTCCTGAAGCGGGGGAAGCTCGGGCTCTCCACGATAAAGGACGTCCTCGACGCCGAGGCGAACCTGACGCAGGCGCGTGAAAACCTCTCCGGGGCGCGCGCCGACTTCCAGGCGGCCCTCACGAGCCTGTGGAAGAGCACGGGGGAGCTGCTCGACCGCCACGGCGTGCGGATCGGCGGAAACGTCATCGCATCGAGTTCGCGGAAGGAAACCCCATGAAGAAAATCGTGATCGGGATCGTCCTGGCGGCGATCGTCGCCATTGCCGGATACGTGTATTTCGGGAAGGACAACGGCGTCTCCCTCTATCGCACCGCGAAGGTGGAAAAGGGAGAGATCGTCGACGCCATCGCCGCCACGGGGACCATCAACGCCGTCTCCACCGTTTCCGTGGGAAGCCAGGTCTCCGGGACGATCCAGCAGATCTTCGTCGACTTCAACTCGCGGGTGCGCAAGGGGCAGGTGATCGCGCTGATCGACCCCCGGCTCCTCGAAGCCGCGGTCGAACAGGCGCGCGCCAACGTCGAGAACGCGAAGGCGTCCCTCGATCGGACGAAGGTCGGCGTGATCGACACGGAGCGGACGAACCGCCGGAACCGGGAGCTCGTCAAGGACGGCTTCGTCGCCCAGGCGGACGTCGACTCCTCGCAGACCGCCTGGGAGCAGGCGGTGGCGCAGAAGCGGAGCGCCGACGCGGCCCTGCGGCAGGCCGAGGGGGCGTTGCGCATCGCGAGGACGAATCTCGAATACGCGACGATCCGCTCCCCCGTGAACGGGATCGTCATCTCCCGCAGCGTCGACGTGGGGCAGACGGTGGCCGCCTCCTTCCAGACCCCGACCCTGTTCTCCATCGCGGAGGACCTGACGAAGATGCAGGTCGACACGAACGTGGACGAGTCGGACATCGCCCGCGCCGCCCTCGGCCAGACCGTGACGTTCACGGTGGACGCGTGGCCGGAAAAGACATTCACGGGGGAGGTGGCGCAGGTCCGCAACGCCCCCATCGTGACGCAGAACGTGGTCACGTACAACGTGGTCGTCCGGGTCGACAACCGGGATCTGTTCCTCAAGCCCGGGATGACGGCCAACGTTTCGATCGAGGTGAAGAAGTTCGGCGACATCCTGAAGATCCCCAACGCCGCGCTCCGGTATCGTCCGGCGGCGAAGGGGACCGAGGCCGAAATCGCCGGGGGCCGCCAGAGGAACGGGAAGGGGAAGGAGGAGGCGGGCGGGCAGCGCGTCTACCTCCTTGGGAAGGACGGCAAGCCCTCCCCGGTCCGGATCCGGTCCGGGGCCTCCAACGGGACGTTCACCGTGCTCGAGGAGGGGAACCTGAAGGAGGGAGACCTCCTGGTGACCGGGGAGACGCAGGAGAAGAAGGCCGGGGGAAACGCCACACCGCCGGGGATGGGCCTGGGGAGGATACGCTGAGGGTGGTCGCCGCGATCGAGGTCACCGGCCTCGTCAAGACGTACCGGCTGGGAGACGTGCTCGTGGAGGCGTTGAAGGGGGTGGACCTGTCGATCCCCGCCGGGGAATTTCTCGCGGTGATGGGGCCTTCGGGATCGGGGAAATCGACCTTGATGAACATCCTCGGGTGCCTGGACCGCCCGACCTCGGGGACGTACCGCCTCGACGGGGAGGAGGTGGGGGGGCTTTCCCGCGACGGCCGCGCGATCCTTCGCCGGAGCCGTCTCGGATTCGTCTTCCAGGGGTTCAACCTCCTCGCCCGCCTCTCCGCGATGGAGAACGTCGAGCTGCCGATGATCTACGACGGCACGCCCGCTTCCGGCCGGCGCGAGCGGGCGCTCTCGGCCCTCTCCTCCGTCGGGCTGGCCGACCGGGCGCACCATCTCCCGTCGCAACTGTCCGGCGGACAGCAGCAGCGCGTGGCGATCGCCCGCGCGATCGTCAACACCCCCGCGATGATCCTCGCCGACGAGCCCACCGGAAACCTCGACTCCGTAACCAGCGAGGAGATCATGGGGATCTTCCAGCGCCTGAACGACGAACGGGGGATCACGATGGTGCTGGTGACCCACGAGCCGGACATCGCCCTTTTCGCGAAGCGGGTGATCCGGTTCCTCGACGGCAGGATGGTCGAGGATCATCCCGTGGAGAACCGTCATCGCCCGCCGGCGCCGCGGGAGACCGCCGGATGAACCTCTTGTCCGCGGGACAGGTCGCCTTCCGCTCGCTGCGCGCGAACAAGATGCGCTCCATCCTCACGATGCTGGGGATGATCATCGGCGTGGCGGCGGTCATCATCATGGTGGCGATCGGGGCGGGAGCGAACCAGCGGATCTCCGCCCAGATCGCCTCCGTCGGATCGAACCTGCTCCTCGTGGTTCCGGGGAGCACCACGTCGGGAGGGTTGCGGTCGGGGTTCGGCGGCGCGCCCACGCTGACGATGGCGGACGCGCGCGCCATCGGGAGGGAGCTCTCCGCGGTCCGTGCGTCCTCCCCCACCATGCGGTCCAGCGGGCCCGTGGTGTACGGGAACCAGAACTGGAGCACGATCCTCCAGGGAGCCGTCCCGGAATATCTGGAGATGCGGGATTGGACCATCGTGTCCGGGAGGAACTTCACCGCGCAGGAGACCGAGGCCGCCGCGAAGGTCTGCCTGCTCGGGCAGACGGTGTCCGACTACCTGTTCGGGACCGAGGACCCGGTGGGGAAGATCGTGCGGATCAAGCGGTCCCCCTTCACGGTCGTCGGCGTCCTCGACAGGAAGGGGCAATCGCCGCAAGGCCAGGACCAGGACGACACGGTGGTCCTGCCGATCACGACGATGCAGAAGAAGCTTTCCGGGAGCGCGCACGTGGGGGTGGTGGGCGTCATCCTGGTGCAGGCGGTCGACGGCGACCGCGTCAAGGAGGCCGAGCGGCAGGTGACCGGGCTGCTGCGCCAGCGCCACCGGATCGGGCCGGAGGGAACCGACGACTTCTCGGTGCGGAACCTCTCCGAGATGCTGGCCCTGGCCGAGTCCGCCACCCGGATCATGAGCCTCCTGCTGGGCGGGATCGCCTCCGTCTCCCTGCTGGTCGGCGGCATCGGGATCATGAACATCATGCTCGTGTCGGTGACGGAGCGGACGCGGGAGATCGGGATCCGGATGGCGGTCGGGGCGCGGGAGCGCGACATCCTCTCCCAGTTCCTGATCGAGGCGGTCATCCTGGCCCTCACCGGGGGCGCCGTGGGGATCCTGCTCGGCGCGGGCGGGGCGGTCCTCACCTCGCATTTCGCCGGGTGGACGACCGTCATCTCCCCGGCGGCGGTCTTCCTCGCCTTCGGCTTCTCCGCCGCGGTCGGCGTCTTCTTCGGGTTCTACCCGGCGCGCAAGGCGTCGCGGATGGACCCCATCGAGGCGCTCAGGTACGAATAGTTCGGGGGATAGGGATCGCGACCCGCCTTCCGTGTTGACACTTTTCGAATTGAATGTTGCTTCCATGGGAAAACCCGGTTATCCTTTCCCTATGCGCATTTTGGTAGCAATTCTCATTTTCATCCAGTTTTCGGCCGGATCGGTCTTCGCCCAGGTCCTTGAAGGGCCATGGGTGTCGGAGATGACTTCGGCAACCGAATCCGGGTGCAATCCGGCATGTCCGGACGATGATCAAAACGATGGGAAATCGTGTACCGATTCCTGCACCAATTGCGTGTGCTGCCCGATTGTCGCCCCCTTGCCGCGGACAGATTCGGGAGTCCCCGTTTTTAGCATGTCGACGCGGTATCGTCCGTTTTCCGTTGCGTTCCCCGTTCACTCTCCCTCGCTCGGCATTTTCCGCCCACCCCGATCCATCTGATTCTCCCGTTTTAGACCCGTCGTCTATTCGGATCGTGTAACCGTCCGCGAACGGCACTCCCGGGTGTATGTGTCCCGTGCTGCGCGGGCAACTTTCCGGAAAAGGGCGGCCCTTACCAGGTCGCCCGGTCCGGATCACACATGGTATTTACCGGAGAGTCCGATGAAGAACAGGATATGGAGTTGCCTTGTCTTTCCCGTGCTGTTCCTGCCCGTGGTTTTGTATGCGCAAGGGTCCCCCGCGGAGCCCCTGACTCTCTCCCGTGTAATGGAACTGGCGGGAACGAATTCCCGGGACGTTCGCATCGCCGTGACCCGGATCGCCGAGGAAGAGGGACGGTTCACGGGAGCGCAGGTCCGCTCTATTGAAAATCCCAAGCTGGAAACCGCCCTCGGTCCGCGGATCGGCACCACCACTACCGTTGACGTCGATGTGAGCGTCGAGATTCCGTTCGAACGGGGAGGGAAAAGGGATCGCCGGGTCGCCGTCGCACGGGCGGGCGTACAGCGGGAAAAACACGCCGTCGACGACGCGCGCCGCCATGCGATCGCAATCGCCGTTGGCGCCTACTACCGGGTGCTCCAGGCCGAGGAGCACCTACGGCTGTCCGAGGAGCGAAAAGCTCTGGCGGAAGAGCTTTTTCGCGTGGCACGTGAGCGGCACCAGAGCGGAGACGCGCCCCTGTTCGACGTGAACCTCGCACAGGCCGAGATGTCCCGCGCGAAAAGCGCCATCGAGTCGGAAAAGGGGTTTGTCGCGCGGGCGCGGGCGGTACTGGCCGCGAGTCTCGCCCTTCCCTCGGGGGGTGACCTCCGGGTCGAAGGGGACCTGAAGGATCGCACATTCTTTGACACGATTCCCTCCGAGGCCTCTCTCGAAAAACGGTCCGACCTGTTGGTTGCCTTGGCGGAAGTGGACGCCTCCCGGGCCGGGGTCGCACTCGCCGAAGCCCGGAGGCGACCCGACATCGCCTTCCGGGTCGGCTACCGGCATGAGGAGGGGAACGATATTGTCCAAGGCGGAGTATCCATCCCGCTCCCCTTCTTCAATCCCGGAAAAGGTCCCGTTCAGGAGGCCAGAGCCAGGGTCGATCGGGCCCGCATCGATGCCGAGGCCCGGAAAGCGGCCATGTCGTCCGAAATCGAGGGCGCCCGGCGCGGATACGCGGCGGCGGCGGAGTCCGTGCGGTTGCTGGAGAAAGACGGGCTCCCCCGGATGCAGGAGAACGAAGCGCTGGCCCGCGAGAGCTACCGGGCCGGCAAGATCAACCTGGCGACCCTTCTTTTGGTCCGCCGCGAGGCGCTCGATACCCGGCGCGAGTACCTGGAGCGTCTCCTGGAAGCCGCCGATGCCGGCGTGAACCTCGCGGCGGCTTTGGGGACACTTCCACCGTCCCGCTAACCCTTAACCGGAAAAGGAGAAAAACCATGCTGCGCGCCATCCTTCTGTCCCTGATCGTCTTTCAGATCGCCGCCCATCCTGTGTTCGCAAAGGAACCGGCCAAACCCGGCAAGGCGACGGCCGGCACCCATGCTCCGAAGGACGCCAAACCCGGATCGTACGAGGACTGGTGCGAAGAACACGGGGTGCCCGAGTCCCTGGACACCCGCTGCGACAAATCGCTCATCCCGGCCTTCAAGGCCACCGGAGACTGGTGCAAGATCCACGGTCTTCCCCTGTCCCAGGACCTCAAGTGC
>Ga0075327_1000512_pt1 | contig 11054 bp, 11 predicted proteins | sample MayberrySE_Catta_2_FD_120056 | JGI IMG/M metagenome (GOLD analysis project Ga0075327, IMG submission 120056) | Natural and restored wetland microbial communities from the San Francisco Bay, California, USA, that impact long-term carbon... | ecosystem: Environmental > Terrestrial > Soil >...
ATCGGATACCTGGAGCCCGAGGCCTCGCTGCTCGTCGGCTTCACCGCTGGGCTGCTGATGGACATGCTCGGAGGGTCCCCGCTCGGTCTGTGGGCCATGTCGCTCACCGCGGTCACCGATTTTGCCGAACGCCTGCAGACGTCCGGCCTGTTCAAGCGGCCGGTCGACATCGTCACGACGGTCGCCGAGGTCTTCGAGCAGGCCAACGTCGTGCGGTTCGTCGTGCGCGCCGAAGCGGACGGCCTCATCGCGCCGATCGACCTGCCGGCCGGGGCGCCGAAGGCGCGTCCGGGAGCCTGACCGATGGCCAAGCGATTCCATGAGCTCCCCCAGCGGTCGCAGGCCATCGTCTTCGGCCTGCTCTGCCTGCTGACGATGGCCGGGTCCTGGCAGGTGCTGATCGGCCCCGAGCGGGTCGAGCTCGAGTCGCGCCGGACCCGCCTCGTCAGCCTCGAGGGCGAGCTGGCCCAGGCCCGGGTGACCGCGGCGCGGCTGACCCAGTTCGAGCGGGAAGTGGCCGCGCTCGAGAGCGCGCTCGACGAGACCACGGCCGTGATTCCCGATGAGAAGGACCCGCAGGACGTCCTGCGGCATCTGCATCAGCTGGCGAGCGAGTCGGCTCTGAGCCTCGCGAGCTGGAAGCCGCAGGACATCGTCACCCGCGCCCAGTATTCGGAATGGCCGATCACGCTCGGCTTCGAAGGCGGCTTTCACGACCTGGGGGTGTTCTTCGATCGGGTCGCGAGCATGTCGCGCCTGATCTCGGTGTCGGACCTGACGATCAAGGCGGCCGCGACGCCGAACGCCCCGGGCACCGTCTCGGCGTCCTGCGTGGCGACGACGTTCGTGTTCAAGACCGATCCGGCGGCCGGCGAGGCCGGAGGGGCAACGGGAGGCCGACCGTGAAGACCGCCGGGCTGACGCTCATCTGTCTGCTTGCGCTGACCGCGAGCGCCGGGGCCCAGGAGGTCCAGGTCGGCATGCGGGTCGGCGATCCGCCGATCGGCTACGACAGCGGCGGCCGTCGCGATCCCTTCGTCAGCCTGGTGATGCCGCGCCGGCCGACGCCGGCGCAGGCGGCCGCGGTCGAGCGGCCGCGGTCGGGCCTCGGCGCGCTCTCGCTGGCCGACGCCACCATCCGCGGCATCGTCCGTCACGGCGACGAGATGATGGCCATCGTCGAGGGCGCCGACAACCAGTCGTACGTGCTGCACGTGAAAGACCGGCTCTTCGATGCGGAAGTGCGTTCGATCGACGAACGCGGCGTGGTCTTCGTCGAGCGGATCGAAGGCGCGAAGGTCGAATCGCCCCGCGTGGTGCGCAAGATGCTGCGGTCCGGGGCGGAGGTCGTTCGATGACGAGGATGCGCGGGTGGATCGTGTCGGCGGCGGTGGTCCTCGCGGCCGCGCTCGTGCCGGCGGGCGCCGAGGTCGGCGCGGGCCAGGGGCCGGCGCCCACCGGGCAGAGCCCGGGGCTCCGCCAGTTCAGCGGCAGCCCGATCGACGTCGACTACCAGAGCGCCAATCTGCGTACGGTGCTCCGCCAGCTCTCGGAGATCGGCGGCGTCAACATCGTCCTCGACCCGAGCGTCCCGCTCGACGCCACGGTCGACGTGCGGCTGACCCAGGTGCCGTGGGACCAGGTCATGGATGTCGTGCTCCGGACCGGTAAGCTGACCTACGAGCTGCAGGGCTCCGTCCTCCGGGTGATGACGCAGGAGGCGCTGACACGGGAGCGCCAGGAAGCCGCTCAGCTGCGCGATGCGAGCCGGATGATGCCGGCTCTCGAGACGCTGCGGGTCCGGCTCAACTACGCGGCGGCGCCGGGCGTCCGCGATCTGCTCGAGCAGGCGCGCATCGTGTCGGACCGCGGCACGGTCGACTTCGACGAGCGCACGAACATGCTGATCGTGCAGGACGTGCCCGAGCACCTGCGCGAGATCGAGCAGCTGGTCTCCGAGCTGGACCGGCCCGAGCCCCAGGTGGAGATCGAGGCCCGTATCGTGCAGGCGAACCGCGACACGGCTCGTGCGCTGGGCGTCCAGTGGGGCTTCAACGGACGCGTGGCGCCCGAGCTGGGCAACACGACGGGGCTCGCGTTTCCGAACCGGGGCGCGGTCGGCGGGCGGGTCGAGGATCAGGGGCCCACCCGGCAGGGGCCGAACGATCCGCGGGCCGGCGTGCTCGAGGAGACGGCCACCACCATCAACCTGCCCGTGACGGGCGCCACCTCGGCGATCGGCCTGACGATGGGCGCCATCAACGGCGCGTTCAACCTGGATGTGGCGCTGACGGCGCTGGAGCGCGAGGGCAGCCTGAAGATCGTCTCGACACCGCGGGTGACGACGCAGAACAACCAGCAGGCGCAGGTGACGCAAGGCTTCCAGATTCCCATTCAGGTGGTGTCGAACAACACCGTCACGGTGCAGTTCAAGGACGCCGCGCTGAAGCTCGTCGTGACGCCGCAGATCACCGCGGCCAACACCGTCATCATGCACATCGAGCTCGAGAACGGCTTCCCCGACTTCAGCCGGGCCGTCAACGGCAACCCGTCGATCAACACGCAGCGGGCGGTCACGCAGGTGCAGGTGCCCGACGGGGTCACGACGGTCATCGGCGGCGTCGTGCAGACGCGCGACGCCGTCAGCAACGACCGCACGCCGGGCCTCAGCAAGATTCCGCTGCTCGGCTGGCTGTTCAGGCGCGATACCGAGAGCACCGAGAGTCAGGACCTGCTGATCTTCATCACGCCGCGCATCATCCGAGGCTAGCTGCATGATCCCGCGAATCACGTCCAGGGCCCGTGGGGCACGACTCCTCCTGTTGCTGGCGGCGATGGCGACCGCCGCCAGTTGCACCCAGGCCCAGATCGACAACGGCACGTCGCCCGCGTACCTCATCGTCACGCAGATGACGGCTGCGTCCGGCGCGACGCCGACGGACTTCGGCGGCATCCTCCAGTCTGACGTCATCACCCTCGTGCGGACCACGATTGACGGCGACGAAGTCCTGTTGCCGACGATCTTCGAAGACTTCGCGCAGATCGAGTTCGACCTGGCACTGAAGGACCCGGGGACATCCGGGTCACCGACGCGGCCGACGTCGGCGAACTTCATCACGATCGATCGCTACCGCGTGGACTTCTTCCGGGCCGATGGCCGGAACGTGCCAGGGCTCGACGTGCCGTACGGCTTCGACGGGGCCGTGACGCTCACCGTGACCGGGCCCGGGTCGGGCACGACGTTCGCCCTGGTCCGCAACCAGGCGAAGTCGGAGGCGCCGCTGAAGGCGCTCGCCAACGGCGGCAGCGCGGTCGCGATCTCGACGATCGCCCGGGTGACGTTCTTCGGCCGTGATCAGGCCGGGCGTGAAGTGACGGCCCAGGCCCAGATCAGCGTGCACTTCGCCGACTGGGGCGACCCCGACTAGGACCTTGCCGCCGGCCCGGCCGGCGCTGGAGCAGCAGACGTGGTGACCAAACGACTTCTCACGGCCGCGACCCTGGTGGCGCTCGCCGGATGTGCGCTGGGCGAACAGCGTCCGCCCTCGTTCACGGGACCGTCCGAGCTCGCGCTGTCGCTCGCCATCACGGCGACGCCCGACATCATCACCCAGGACGGCGTGTCGACCTCGACGATTCAGATCGTCGCGCGCGACGCCAACAGCCAGCCGAAGGGCGGCGTCACCCTCCGGGCCGAAATTGCCGTCGGCGGCGTCCTCGTCGACTTCGGCTGGCTGTCGACGAAGACGGTGTCCACGGGCGTGGACGGCCGTGCGGCGCTCACGTACGTGTCGCCGCCGCCGCCGTCGGCTTCGGTCATCGACGACACGCTGGTCGCCGTGCTCATTACGCCCGTCGGCAGCGACTACGGCAACGCCCTCACCCGGTCGGTGCTGATTCGCCTGGCCCGGCCCGGCGTCATCCAGCCGCCCAACGGGACGCCCGTACCGACGTTCTTCTTCTCGCCGACGTCACCGAAGGAGAGCGAGACGGTCGTCTTCGACGGGTCGCAGTCGACCGACGACGGCGAGATCGTGTCGTATCACTGGACGTTCGGGGACGGCCGGACCGGATCGGGCAAGCAGGTCTTCCATGCCTACGATCTGGCGGGCACTTACAGCGTCGTGCTGACGGTGACCGACAACCAGGGCCGATCCGCCTCGACGGCGCCGCAACCGGTCGTGGTGGCCGTGGCCGTCGGACCGACGGCATCGTTCACGGTGTCGCCGACCGATCCGGTCGTGGGCACGACCGTGTTCGTGAATGCGGGCGCCTCGAAGCCGTCGCCCGGGTTCGAGATCGTGTCCTATCAGTGGGACTTCGGCGACGGGTTCCGCCCGAGCAGCGGACCCTCCGAGAGTCATGCCTACACGGCGTCCGGCACCTACACCATCGTTCTCGTCGTCACCGACAGCGCGGGACGGACGGCATCGTTCTCCCTGACGCTGACGGTCGGCCCCTGAGATGAGCATCTTCCGGGGGTGGTCTCGGAGCGGCGCGGCCGACAAGGGCGCCGGGTTCGCCGCGATGGCCGAGAAGGCCCGCCGAGCCGGCGACTCGAAGCGGGCCATCGCCATCTGCCGCGAGGGGCTCGAGAAGTTCCCGGAGCAGTTGTCGGCGCGCGTCACGCTGGGCTGCGCGCTGCTGGACCTCGACCGCTTCGACGAGGCCCGGGGCGAGCTGGAAACCGTCCTCCGCCGCGCGCCCGACAATCTGGCCGCCATCCGTGCGATGGCCGAGCTGCACGACCGCTCCGAGAACGCCGCGCTGCTCAACCTCGAGCCGGCCGGTGACTGGCCGCCCACCGATGCGGACATCAGCGAAGCGGCCGCCGCAGTCGGCGCCACGGCGCCGTCCGAACCGCGCGACGACGACCCGGTTCCCGAGGAGATCGAAGCCGTGCTGGCCGAATCGGAAGAGCTCGAAGCCAGCGCGGAGATTGTCGACAGCATCGAGGCCGCCGCTGACGAGACCGCGACAGTCCATGCCGTCTCCGGCGAAGGCGACGAGAGGCCGGAGGCGGATGGCCGGCCGGATGATCCGGCTGAAGCCGAGGCGGGCCTGGTCGACCTCGGCGAGCCCGCGTCGGAGATCTCGCCGCTCGACGCGCTCGAGGAGTTTCTGCGCCGCGCCGAGTCGAGACGCAGCCAGCTGTCGCCCGACCCGACGGCCTAGGACGACCTAGAATGTCGTATGACCGGACCGAACAGCCCGGACTGGCCCGGGCGGCTCGCCCGTGTCGCCGGCGATCTGTCCGCCCGCACCCTGGACGCGCTCGTCGTCTCGGCGCCGGCCAACATCACATATCTCACCGGGTTTGCCGGATCGTCCGGCCTGCTGATTGTCGCGCCCGGTGACGCGCGGCTGCTCCTCGACGGGCGCTACCACGCCGCGGCCGTCCTCGCCCGCGACGCCGGACGGCTGGCGCCGGTGCAGCTGGAGCCGGTGGCCGGGACCTTTGTGGAAGCCCTGGCGGCGGGCCTGTCCGCGACGGACTGCCGACAGGCCGGCTTCGAGGCTCACCACGTGACGGTCGCCACGCTCGACAGCTGGACGGCGGCGCTGCCGGACCTCGAGTGGGTTCGCACAGACCGGCTGATCGAGCGGCGCAGGGAGGTGAAGGACGGCTTCGAGGTTGCCGTGCTGCGGCGGGCCGCTTCTCGCCTCAGCGGCGTGGCGACCGCACTGGCCGGCATCGTCTCTCGTGGCCTCACGGAGCGTCAGGTGGCCGGACGGATCGAGGAGACGATCGAGCGGGCCGGCTTTTCGGGAATTGCGTTCCCCACGATCGTCGCGTCCGGCCCCAACAGCGCGCATCCGCACGCCCGCCCGACCGACCGGAAGCTGGCGTCCGGCGATCTGGTGGTGCTGGACTTCGGCGGGGTTTTGGACGGATACTGCGTCGACTTGACGCGGATGGCCGCCCTCGAGCCCGTCAACGCGGGCGCGCGGGACCTGTTCGAGGCCGTCCGCCAGGCCCAGACGGCCGCGCTGGCTGCGGTGAAGCCCGGCGTGGCCGCTGCCGACGTCGACGCCGCGGCCCGTCAGGTGCTGGCGGATCTGGGGCTGGCCGGCGCGTTCCTCCACGCCACCGGGCATGGTCTGGGACTGGAGGTCCACGAAGCGCCCCGAATCGGCCGCCAGCTCAGCGGGGTGGCCGAGGTGCTCGCGGAAGGCATGGTCTGCACGATCGAGCCCGGAGCCTATGTGGCCGGCGTTGGCGGCGCCCGGCTCGAAGACGACGTGCTCGTGACGGCCGGCGGACATGAGGTGCTGACGACGGCGCCTCGAGACCTGCTGGTTGTCTGACACTATGGATCTCGACGACATCAAACAGATACTCGACCTGGTTCGCGAGCACGATCTCTCCGAGCTCGAGCTGGAGCGGGACGGACTCAAGCTTCGCGTGCGCAAGGCCGGCGGCGACCCGGTCGCGACCGTTGCTGCGGCCCCGCCCTCACCCGCCGCGCCCGGCCCGTCGGCGGTCCCGGCCACGCCGACTGCCGCCGCGCCGGCTCCGGCGCCGGAAGCGCCGGGCCTCGTCGCCGAGCTGCCCGGCACCGAGCTGGCCGTCATCACGTCGCCCATCGTCGGCACGTTCTACCGGTCGTCGGAGCCGGGCGCCCGGGCGTTCGTCGAGGTGGGTGACGCCGTGACGAAGGGCCAGGTGCTCTGCATCATCGAAGCGATGAAGCTGATGAACGAGATCGAATCGGACTGCGACGGGGAAGTCGCGGCCATCTACGTCGAGAACGGCAAGCCGGTCCAGTTCGGCGACCGGCTGTTCGCCATCAAGGTGAAGTGACGCCGGTTTCGAGGCGACGATGTTCAACAAGATCCTGATTGCGAATCGCGGCGAGATAGCCCTGCGGGTGATCTGCGCGTGCCGCGAGCTCGGTCTCAAGACCGTGGCCGTCTATTCCGAGGCCGATGAGCATTCACTCCACGTGCGGTTCGCCGACGAGGACGTGTGCATCGGCCCGGCGAAGAGCCTCGACAGCTATCTGAGCGTCCCGGCGATCATCAGCGCCGCGGAGATTACGGGCGCCGACGCGATCCACCCCGGCTACGGCTTTCTCTCCGAGAGCGCGTATCTGGCGGAAGTGTGCGAGGCCTGTCACATCAAGTTCATCGGGCCCGACCCGAACGTCATCCGCCTGATGGGCGACAAGTCACGCGCCCGCAAGGCCATGAAGAAGGCGGGCGTGCCGATCCTGCCCGGCAGCGACGGTCCGGTCCGGGACGAGACCCAGGCGGCGGACGTCGCCCGGCAGCTCGGGTTCCCGGTGATCATCAAGGCCGTGGCGGGCGGCGGCGGCCGCGGCATGCGGGTCGTGCGGACGGACGACGAGCTGGCCAAGGCCCTGCGAACGGCGATGCGCGAGGCCGAGGCCGCGTTCGGCGTCGGCGACGTCTATCTCGAGAAGTACGTGGAATCGCCGCGTCATATCGAAATCCAGGTGCTCGGCGACCACCACGGGAACGTCATCCACCTGGGCGAGCGCGAGTGCTCGATTCAGCGGCGGCACCAGAAGCTGATCGAGGAGGCGCCCTCGGTGGCGCTGACCGAGAAGCAGCGCCGAAAGCTCGGCGCAAGCGTCGTCGACGCCGCCCGGGCGGTGCAGTACACGAACGCCGGCACGTTCGAGTTCCTGCTCGATCCGGACGGGAAGTTCTACTTCCTCGAAGCGAACACCCGCCTGCAGGTCGAGCACCCGGTGACCGAGTTCATCACGGGCGTCGACGTGGTGAAGGAGCAGATCCGGATCGCGGCCGGCGAGCGGCTGGCGTACCGGCAGAACGAGATCGAATTCCGCGGGCATGCGATCGAGTGCCGCATCAACGCCGAGGATCCGGAGACGTTCGTCCCCAGCCCCGGCGTGATTCAGGCCTTCAGCGTGCCGGGCGGTCCCGGGGTGCGCGTCGACACTTTCGTGCACTCCGAGTGCACGGTGCCGCCGTACTACGATTCGCTGATTGCGAAGATCATCACGCACGGCCGCGACCGCCCGGAAGCGATCGCCCGGATGCGGCGGACGCTCGAAATGACGGTCATCGACGGCATCCGGACGTCGATTCCGCTCCATCTGCGGATTCTCGCGGAGCCCGACTTCCAGGCGGGCCGGCTCAGCACGAGCTTCATGGAGCGCTTCATGCCGCAGAAGGGCACGAAGCCGGGCGCCATCGCCGAGCGGGCGTGATCCGCCCGCTGCCGCCGCTCTACGCCATCCTCGACGTCGACCTGGCCGCCGCGCATGGCGCCGATCCCCTCGACCTGGCCACGCGCTGGTCGAACCAGGGCGTCCGTCTCATCCAGATCCGGGCCAAGCGCCTGTCGCTCGGCCCATTCACACGCCTCGCCGAGCACGTGCTGGCGCGCGTCCGGCCTGCCGGGACGCTCGTCATCATCAACGACCGCGCGGACGTCGCCCGTCTGACCGGCGCCGACGGGCTTCATCTGGGCCAGGACGATCTGGGGCCCGAGCAGGCGCGTGGCCTGCTGGGCGAGGGCGCCATCGTCGGGCTGTCGACCCACGGCGCGGAGCAGGCCCGACGTGCGCCGGTGCACGCGTTGAGCTATCTGGCGATCGGGCCGGTGTTCGAGACGACAACCAAAGCGCAGCCCGATCCCGTCGTCGGGCTGGACGGCGTACGCGAGGTGGCGGTCATCGCCCGGGAAGCGGGACTTCCGCTGGTCGCAATCGGCGGCATCACCCGCGAGCGAGCGGAGGCCGTGCTCGAGGCCGGGGCCGACTCGGTGGCAGTGGCTGGGGATGTCGTGGTGAGGGGGATTGCTGGTTGGAGGGCGTAAGGCTTGTCCGGGTTCCAGGTTCCGGGTTCGCAGGTTCCAGGTTCGCTGGCCCCGTCTCGATCGCTGCCCCTGAACCCGGAACCCGCGAACCTGGAACCCGCGAACCCGGAACCGGAACCCGTGAACCTGGAACCGGCACCCGTGAACCTGGAACCCGGAACCCGCGAACCTGGAACCCGCGAACCTGGAACCCTGAACCCGCGAACCCTGAACCCTGAACCCGGAACCTGGAACCCCGACAAGCCTCACCCTTTGATCCTCGCCCCAGTGTTCGGATGGTCGACCGAGAACTCGCGGCCGCCCCGGTCGAAGTAGTCGATGGTGATCTTCCGCACCGTGCCCAGCAGGAAGAACAGCCCGATCAGGTTCGGGAACGCCATGAAGCCGTTCAGCAGCGTGCCGATCGCCCAGACGAGCGGCACGGACACGACCGAGCCGACCATGATGAGCGCTGTGAACATCATCCGGTAGTAGCGTGTGAACTGCGATCCGAACATGAACTCGAAGCACTTCTCACCGTAGTAGTACCAGCCGATCAGCGTCGAGAACCCGAACAGGAACGAGCAGATGGCGACGATGATCGTCGCCCCCGGAATCGTCGTGCCCATGGCGGCCGCGGTCAGGTCGCCGCTGGCGGCCTGATAGGCCGGGTCGGTCCACATGCCGGACGAGAGAATCACGAACGCCGTCATCGAGCAGACGACGATGGTGTCGATGAAGACTTCGAAGACGCCGACGACGCCCTGTTCGGCCGGGTGCCGGACGTTGGCGATGCCGTGGGCGATCGGCGCGCTGCCGAGGCCCGCTTCGTTCGACAGGACGCCGCGGCTGACGCCGGCGGCGATCGACGTGGCGACCGACGCGCCGATGAATCCGCCGATGGGCGCCGTCGGCTGAAAAGCGTCGGCGAAGATCAGGCCGAAGACGGTCGGCAACTGGCCGGCGTTGAGCACGATGTAGGTCAGGGCCGCGCCGAAGTAGAGCACGATCATCGACGGGACCAGCTTCTCCGCGACGTGGGCGATGCGCTGGATGCCGCCGAGCAGCACCAGGCCGACGGCGACAGTAATCAGCGCGCCGGGAATCCAGGTGGCGATTTCTGTGCCCGTGGCCGTCCGCACGGCCTCGACGAACGTCCGCGCGACCGTGTTCGACTGGGCCATGTTGCCGGTGCCCACCATCGCCGTCATCGCGCCGAAGAACGCGAACATCATCGCCAGCGTCTTGCTGAAGGCGCTCCCGCCCAGCCCGCGGACGATGTAGTACATCGGGCCGCTGGCGAGCTGGCCGTTCTCACGCGTGACGCGGTAGTGGACGCCGAGCACGGCTTCGGCGTACTTGGTCGCCATGCCGACCGTCGCGCAGACCCACATCCAGAACACCGCCCCGGGTCCGCCGATCAGAATGGCCGTCGCGACGCCGCCGATGTTGCCGTTGCCGACCGTCGAGGCCAGCGCCGTCGACAGGGCCTGGAACGGCGTGATCGTCGTCGCACCCTTCTCCTGCTTCTGCAGTGCGCCGCGCGTCACCATGCGCAGCGCCAGGGGGAACCGGCGGATCTGCACGACCCCGGTCGCCAGCGTGATCAGCCCGCCGACGATGACAAGGACCAGTGGCATGAAGAACGGCTGCCAGACGAAGCTGTCCAGAGACGTGATCAGGTTGGTGAGATCGGTCAGATTCATCGAAGCTCCTCAGCAGGCGACAGGCGGTCAGCCCAGCAGGTCCTGGATCGACACGATGATGATGATGGCGATGGCTACCGGGCAGACCCAGCGAATCAGGAAGGCCCAGAGCGGCGCTCCCGGCATCCGGCCGCCGGTGTTGAGCTCCAGCAGCGCCTGGTCGGTCCGCCAGACGTGCCCGACGAAGATGGCCAGCAGCAGGCCGCCAATCGGCAGCGCGAACTGGTTCCAGATCGTCGCCATCAGGTCCAGGAAGCCCATGCCGACGCCCGGGAGCAGGCTGAGAAAGCCCGACGCGCCGTTGGCGAGCGCGGACGGAATCGCCAGCAGGAAGGTCACGACCGTGAGCACGACGACGGCTTTTGGCCGCGACCAGCCGTGCGAGTCGATGAGATGCGCGGTCGGCACTTCGAGCAGGGAGATCGTCGAGGTGATCGCCGCCACCGTCAGCATCAGAAAGAAGGCGCCGCCGAACAGGGCGCCGCCGGGCAGCGTGTCGAACAGCCGCGGCAGCACGACGAAGATCAGGCCCGGGCCCGACGCCGTCGGGTCGAAGC
>Ga0075327_1000513_pt1 | contig 11054 bp, 7 predicted proteins | sample MayberrySE_Catta_2_FD_120056 | JGI IMG/M metagenome (GOLD analysis project Ga0075327, IMG submission 120056) | Natural and restored wetland microbial communities from the San Francisco Bay, California, USA, that impact long-term carbon... | ecosystem: Environmental > Terrestrial > Soil > Wetlands...
ACGATCTCCATGCAGCCGTCGAAGTCCGTGTCGAGCGCGAACACGATCGCGCCGTTCGCGACGGGCTGGATCAGCTGCGCGATCGAGATCTTGCCGCGCGGCAGGAACACGATGGCGGGGATCTCGGCCGCCGCCGCATAGGCCGAGAGCGCGGCCGAGGTGTCGCCGGTCGAGGCGCAGGCCACGGCGCGGATCGGCTTCCCGCGCGCGCGCATCTCCTTCACCATCGAGACCAGCACCGTCATGCCGAGGTCCTTGAAGGAGCCGGTGTGGCTGTTGCCGCAGAGCTTGAGCCAGAGGTCCTCGACGCCGAGCGTCCGGCCGTAGCGCTCCGCCCAGAACAGGTTGCTGTGCCCCTCGTACATCGAGACGACGTTCTCGTTGTCGATCTCGGGCAGCACCCATTCCTTCTTGCCCCAGACGCCCGAGCCGTACGGCCACTGGGTCTTGTGCGCGCGCGCCTCGAAGAGCTCCTTCCACTGCGCGGCCTTCGTCTTGCGCAGCTCGTCGAGGTCGTGGACGACCTGGAGGAGCCCTCCCTTGCGGTCGGTGTAAACGACCTCGTCGAGCGGATGGCGCTCGCTCGGCTGCGCGAGGCTCTCGAACCAGGCCCGGTAGCGCGGCTTCTCGGCCATCAGAGCTCCTCCTCGATGCGCACGAGCCGGGTCGGCGCGGCGATCTCGGGCAGGCGGTCGATCGTGGCGAGCGCGCGGCGGAGTGCCGCCTCGCGCGCCGGATGCGTGAACACGAGCACGGGCACCGCGGCGCCCGCCGCGGCCGGCTTCTGGAGCACGGACTCGATGCTGATGCCGTGCTCGCCGAGCGCGCTCGCGATCTGGCCGAGCACGCCCGGCCGGTCCGCGGCCTGGAACACGAGGTAGGCGCGCCCCGTGAGCTCGCCGAGCGGCACCACGGGCAGCGGCTCCAGGTGGTCGGGCAGGAACGAGAGCGGCGCCACGCGGCCCCGGCTGCCGCGGCGCACCTCGCGTGCGATCTCCATCAAGTCGCCCACCACGGCGCTCGCCGTCGGGAGCTCGCCCGCGCCGGCGCCGTAGAAGAGCGTACGGCCCACGGCGTCGCCGTGCACCGCGATCGCGTTCATGGCGCCCTCGACCTTCGCGAGCAGGCTGCCCTCGGGGATCAGCGTCGGGTGCACGCGCGCCTCGACCGCGCGGCGGCCGTCGGCGCCGGTTCGCTCCCGGCCGATGGCCAGCATCTTGATGCGGTAGCCGAACTCGGCGGCCGCCTCGAAGTCGAGCGGCGTGATGCCGCGGATGCCCTCGGTGGGCACCTCCTTGTACGTGAGCTGCGCGCCGAAGGCCATCGCGAGCAGCAGCGTGAGCTTGTGGGCCGCGTCGATGCCGTCCACGTCGAAACTCGGATCCGCCTCGGCGTAGCCGAGCTCCTGCGCGCGCTTCAGCACCCCCTCGAAGGGCTCGCCCGTCTTCTCCATCTCGGTGAGCACGTAGTTCGTCGTGCCGTTCACGATGCCGTGGATGCTCGCGATGCGGTTCGCCGCGAGGCCTTCGCGGAGGCTCCGGAGGATCGGGATGCCGCCGCCGACGCTCGCCTCGAACGCCACCTCGACTCCGCGCCGGGCGGCGGCCGCGAAGATCTCGCGGCCGTGCAGCGCGAGCAAGGCCTTGTTCGCCGTCACCACGTGCTTGCCCTGCTCGATCGCGGCGAGCGTGAGGCGGCGTGCGGCGTCGTAGCCGCCGATCAGCTCGATCACGATCTCCACCTCGGGGTCGCGGATCAGGCCATCGGCGTCCGCATCGAAGCGGATGCCGGAGAGGTCGATGCCGCGGTCGCGCACGGTGTCGAGGTCGGCGATCCGCACCAGCCGCAGCGGGAAGCCGAGCCGCTGCGTGATCACGTCCGCGTTCCTGCGCAGCACCTTCGCGACGCCGGTCCCGATCGTGCCGAGACCGACGAGCCCCACGCCGACCGCCGCGCCCATCGCCTACGGCGCCGAGCGCAGGAAGCGCCGGATGCCCCGCACGGCCTGGCGGATGCGGTGGCGGTTCTCGATCAGCGCGAAGCGCACGAAGCCTTCGCCCGTCTCGCCGAAGCCGATGCCCGGCGACACCGCCACCTTGGCCTCGGCCAGCAGGCGCTTGCTGAACTCGAGCGAGCCCATGCCGCGGAAGGGCTCCGGGATCGGCGCCCACACGAACATGGTGGCGAGCGGCTTCTCGATCTTCCACTGGCCGGGCCCGGGCTGCGCGAGCCCGTCGACGAGCGCGTCGCGGCGCGCCTGGTACTCGTCGCAGGCCTCCTGCACGCAGTCCTGCGGCCCGCGCAGCGCCACGATCGCGCCCACCTGGATCGGCGTTGGAATGCCGTAGTCGAGGTAGCTCTTGATGCGCCCGAGCGCGTGGATCATGTCGGGGTTGCCCGCCGCGAAGCCGACGCGCCAGCCCGCCATCGAGTGGCTCTTCGAGAGCGAGCCGAACTCGATCGCGACGTCGCGCGCGCCCGGAATCTCCAGAATGCTGGGCGGCCGGTAGCCGTCGAAGCAGATCTCCGCGTACGCGAAGTCGTGGATCACCATCATCTGGTGCTCGCGCGCGAAGTCCACGATGCGCTGGAGGCCCGCGCGGTCGATCGTCTGCGTGGTGGGGTTCGCGGGGAACGACACGATCAGCGCCTTCGGCTTCGGCCAGGTGCGCTGGAGCGCGACCTCGAGGTGCGCGACGAAGTCGGTGTCGGGCGCGAGCGGCACCTTGCGGAGGTCGCCGCCCGCGATGATCACCGCGTACTGGTGGATCGGGTACGCGGGATCCGGGCAGAGCACGACGTCGCCCGGCCCGACCGTGACCAGCATGAAGTGCGAGAGCCCTTCCTTCGCGCCGATCGTGGCGATCGCCTCGCGGTCCGGGTCGAGCTCGACGCCGTGGCGGCGCTGGTACCACTCGCAGATCGCGGCGCGCAGGTTCGGCACGCCGCGCGACGCGGAGTAGCGGTGGTTGCGCGGCTCCTGCGCCGACTCGCAGATCTTCTCGACCACGTGCGGCGGCGTCGGCAGGTCGGGGTTGCCCATGCCGAGGTCGATCACGTCCTCGCCCGCGCGGCGCGCGGCGTGGGCGAGCTGCGTCACCTGCGCGAAGACGTAGGGCGGAAGCCGGCGGAGCTTGTGGAAGTCGTGGCGAATGGCGGACACGGCGGCTCCCGAAGGACGGAGGATGTGCGCGGGGGGCGCCGGCCGCCGAAGCTACGGGACATCTTCCCGCGGGGCAAGTTTAGCGGGGGGACGGTCCTCCCTGTTTAGTCCCGCCACCCCGCGGATCCGTCGCTCGAGGACGGAGCCGCTAAACACCGAGGACCGTCCCCCTCTTAAACAAGAAGTAGGCGGGGACTCCGATACCGAGCACCGCGAGGGCTATCCCGGCCTCGGCCGGGCGCCCGATCCCGAGCCCGACGGCGATGGCGGCGTTCGCGGCGAGGTAGAGCGCGGGCACCCACGGATAGCCCCACGCGCGGTAGGGGCGCGGCCGCTCGGGCTGGCGCCGGCGCAGCGCGAAGAGCGCGAGCGTGTCGGCCATGGTGGCGAGCACGATCCCGAAGGTCGTGAAGTCGAGCGCGCTCGGGAAGGTCTCGAGCACGGCCACGAGCCCGCAGGCGACCGCGGCCTGGAGCCAGATCGCTCCGGTCGGCGTCGCGCGCCTGGCGTGCACGCGGTCGGCCATGCGCAGGAACACCTGGTCGAGCGCCATGGCGTAGGCGATCCGCGGGCCGACCAGGATGGTCGCGTTCAGCGTGCCGAGGATCGAGATCAGCACGAAGGCGGCGACGAAGCCGCCGCCCTGCGGCCCGAGGATCGCCACCGCGGCGACCTCGCCGGCGTTCGGCGTGCCCGCGAGGCGCGACACCGGCGCCGCGTAGAGGTACGCCACGTTCAGCGCGAGGTAGAGCGCGATGCAGAGCCCGAGGCCGATGAAGAGGGAGCGCGGGACGTTGCGGCCGGGCTCGCGGATCTCGCTCGCCACGAACACCGACGCGTTCCAGCCGAGGTAGCTGAACAGCACGGGCGAGAGCGCGAGCGCGAAGGCGAGCGGGGGCGCCGCGGAGAAGAAGCCGTCCACGAGAGGCTGGAGGTTCAGGGCGTCGCCCCGCCCCGAGAGCGGCGTCGCGAGCACGAAGAAGCCGAGCACGCCCACCTTGATCCAGCCCGTCACGTTGTTGGCGCGCGCCCCGTGCCGCACGCCCGCGGCGTTCAGCCAGGAGCACGCGAGGATGGTGGCGATGGCGACCGCGATGCCGGCCGGGCGCGAGAGCCCGAGCAGCGGCTCGAGCGCCTGCGCGAAGCCGGCCGCGAGCGTCGCCACGGTGCCCGCGAAGATCCCGAAGAACGAGAGCCAGCCCGCGAGGAAGCCGGCGAGCGGGTGGAAGGCCTCGCGCAGGTAGACGTAGTCGCCGCCCGCGTGCGGGAAGGCGGCGCCGAGCTCGGCGTTCGCCAGCGCGCCCGCGAGCGAGAGCAGCCCGCCCACGACCCAGACGGCGAGGATCAGGCCGGGGTGCGGCAGGCGCTCCGCGATCGCACCCGGCGTGAGGAAGATTCCCGAGCCGACCACCGAGGCCACCACGAGGAAGACCGCGTCGTGCAGCGACAGCTCGCGCCGCAGCCGGTCGAGGGGGTGCCTGTCGAGGCTCTCACCCACCCGATGCAAGCCGGCGCAGAGGGGCGGCGCGCCGCGAGGCGCAGCCGAGCGGAGCCATCAGGACAGGAACGGGATCATCAGCAGCGCGACGATGTTCACGAGCTTCAGCATCGGGTTGATCGCCGGGCCCGCCGTGTCCTTGTACGGGTCGCCCACGGTGTCGCCCGTGACCGACGCCTTGTGCGCGTTGCTGCCCTTGCCGCCGTGCGCGCCGCTCTCGATGTACTTCTTCGCGTTGTCCCAGGCCGCGCCGCCGGTCGTCATCGAGATCGCGACGCACACGCCCGAGACGATCGAGCCGATGAGGAGGCCGCCGAGCCCCTCGGCGCCGAGCGCGAGGCCGACACCCACCGGGATCACCGCGGGGATCAGGGCGGGCGCGATCATCAGCCGCAGCGCCGAGCGCGTCACGATGTCCACGCAGGTGGCGTAGTCGGGCTTCGCGCGGCCCTCCATCAGGCCGGGAATCTCCTTGAACTGCCGCCGCACCTCGTCCACCACCTTGCCGCCCGCCTCGCCGACCGCGCTCATCGCGAGCGAGGCGAAGACGAAGGGCGTGACCGCGCCGAGGAAGAGGCCCGCGACGACGGCCGTGCTGCTGAGGTCGAAGACGGCGTCGATGCCGCCGACGCGCAGGTCCTCGATGAAGGTCGCGAAGAGCGCGACCGCGGCGAGGCCGGCGGAGGCGACCGCGTAGCCCTTCGTCACCGCCTTCGTGGTGTTGCCGAAGGCGTCGAGCGGGTCCGTCACCGCGCGCACCGTGCTGCCGAGCTCGGCCATCTCGGCGATGCCGCCCGCGTTGTCGGTGATCGGGCCGTAGGCGTCGATCGAGACGACGATGCCGGCGAGCGAGAGCATCGCCATGGCCGCCACCCCGATGCCGTAGAGCCCGGCGAGCGAGTTGCAGAGGGCGATCGCGAGCACGATCACCACGACCGGGATCACCGTCGCCTGCATGCCGACGGCGAGGCCCGCGATGATGTTCGTGGCGTGGCCGGTCTCGCTCGCGGCCGCGATGCGGATCACGTGGCGCGAGTTGCCGCCCGTGTAGAAGTCGGTCACCCACATCATCGCGGCCGTCACCCCGGCGCCGACGACCGCGCAGAGCCAGAGGCTGCCGCCGCCGATCGGGTTCGCCTTCACGTCCTGCGCGGGGATCTCGGTGAGCGCGTTCGCGACGAGCACGCCGGCCAGCATCACGACCGACGCGATCGCGAGGCCCACATACATCGAGCGCATCACCGCAGGCGACTCGCCCGAGGCGGGCTCGCCGATCCGCACGAAGGGGATCGCGACGAGCGAGCCCACGATGCCCGCCGCCCCGATGAGGAGGGGATAGAGGAACATCGCGTCGGTGCCGGGGAAGAGGATGTGGCCGAGCAGCATGGCGGCCGCCGCCGTCACGCCATAGGTCTCGAAGAGGTCCGCGGCCATGCCGGCGCAGTCGCCGACGTTGTCGCCGACGTTGTCCGCGATCACGGCGGGGTTGCGCGGGTCGTCCTCGGGGATGTTCGCCTCGACCTTGCCGACGAGGTCCGCGCCGACGTCCGCGCCCTTCGTGAAGATGCCGCCGCCGAGGCGCGCGAACACCGAGATCAGGGAGCCGCCGAAGGCGAGGCCGATCAGCGCGTCGGGCTTCGTGTAGCCGGCCGCGTGCATGGCCCAGACGAGGCCCGTGAGCGAGAGCAGGCCCGCGCCCACCACGAGCAGCCCCGTCACGGCGCCGCCGCGGAAGGCGAGCCCGAAGGCCGGCCCGAAGCCGACGTTCGCCGCCTGTGCCACGCGCACGTTCGCGCGCACGGAGACGTTCATGCCCACGAAGCCGGCGAGCGCGCTCGCGACGGCCCCCACCGCGAAGCCGAACGCGTACCAGCTGCCGAGCGCGAGCCAGAGCGCGACGCCGATCGGCGCGCCGACCAGCGCGACCGTCGTGTACTGGCGGCGCAGGAAGGCCTCGGCGCCGGTGCGGATCGCACCCGCGATCTCGTTCGCGCGCTCGGTCGAGGTGGCGGCCGCGAGGACGGCGCGGTAGAGCACGAGCGCCATGACGATGGCGAGCGCGCTCGCGACCAGGGCAATCGAGGTCGGGGACATCGGGCTGCGCCTCCGAGGCAGGGGTCACCGCGGGCCGCTCGGTCGAGCGGAACCCCCGGTCCCACTCCTGCCAGGCGCCCCCCGGAAAAGCGGCCCGCACGATAGGCGGCGGCCCCGGCTTCTTCCAGTCTCCGGGGGAACCCCTTAGGATGGGGAAGGCGGGCCGCCCCGCGGGAACCGGAGGATCCATGAACGGTGCCGAGGCGCTCCTCGAGGGAGCCCGCGCGCGCGGCGTCGCGCTGTGCTTCGCGAACCCGGGCACGACCGAGATGCCGCTCGTGGCCGCGCTCGACCGCGTCCGGATCCGCGCCGTGCTGGCGCTCTTCGAGGGCGTCTGCACCGGCGCCGCCGACGGCTACGGGCGCATGGCCGAGCGGCCGGCCGCGACGCTCCTCCACCTCGGTCCCGGGCTCGCGAACGGCCTCGCGAACCTGCACAACGCGCGGCGCGCGGGCTCGCCCGTCGTGAACTGGGTGGGCGACCACGCGAGCTGGCACCTCGCGGCGGACGCGCCCCTCACCTCCGACATCGCCGCGCTCGCGGCGAGCGTCGGCTGGGTCAGGACCGTGGCGAGCGCCGCGACCCTCGCGCGCGACGGCGCGGACGCGCTCGCCGCGGCCGCGGGCCCGCCGCCGGGCGTCGCGACGCTGATCGTGCCGGTCGACGCGCAGTGGAGCGATGCCGCGCCCGCAGAGGCGCCGCGCGCGCGCCCCGGCCCGACGCCGCCCGACGCGGCGGCCGTGGCCCGGGCCGCGACGCTCCTTCGCGGAGGCCAGGCGGGCCTGCTGCTCGGCGGGCGCGCGCTCCGCGCCGGCGCGCTCCGCGCGGCCGCGCGGATCCACCAGCACACCGGCGGCGCGGTCTGGACGGAGACCTTCGCCGCCCGCCAGGAGCGCGGGCTCGGCATTCCCGAGTTCCCGCGCCTCCCCTACTTCCCCGAGCCGGCGCGGGAGACACTTCGCAGTGTCGGCGGGCTGGTGCTCGCCGGCGCGCGCAATCCCGTGGCCTTCTTCGGCTACCCGGGCCAGCCGAGCCGGCTCGAGCCCGAGGGCGCCGAGCTCACCACGCTGTGCAGCGCGCACGACGACGCCGAGGCCGCCCTCGAGGCGCTGGCCGAGGCGCTCGGCGCGAAGCCGCTCGCGGCGCTCCGAGAGCGGCCGCGTCCCGAGCCCGCGAGCGGCGCGCTCGACGTCGCCACGCTCGGGCTCACGCTCGCCGCGCTCCAGCCCGAGGGAGCGATCGTGGTGGACGAGGCCGCCACGTCCGGGCTGCCCTGGAGCGCCGCCGCGGCGGGCGCGCCGCCGCACACCATGCTCGGCCTCACCGGCGGCGCGATCGGCCAGGGCCTGCCCTGCGCCGCCGGCGCCGCCCTCGCCTGCCCCGGCCGGCGCGTGATCGCGTTCCAGGCGGACGGCTCGGGCCTCTACACGCTCCAGGCGCTCTGGACGATGGCGCGCGAGTCGCTCGACGTGACGGTCGTCGTCTGCGCGAACCGCGCCTACCGGATCCTCCAGGTCGAGCTCGCGCGCGCCGGCGTCGCCGAGCCCGGGCCCGCCGCCCGCTCGCTCGTGCAGCTCGGGCCGCCCGTCGTCGACTGGGTCGCCGCGGCGCGCGCGTTCGGCGTTCCGGGCAGCCGCGTGACGACCGCCGACGGCCTCGCCGACGCGCTCCGCGCCTCGCTCGGCGAGCCGGGCCCGAGCCTGATCGAGGCCGTGCTCTCTCCTTAGGCGGCCGCGGCGAGCAGCGTGCGGAGCTCGGCGTCGCCCACCTCCGGCGTCGTGGCGGCCACGCGCTGGAAGCGGCGGAAGGCGCGCTCGAGCTCCGCCTCGCCGAGCGCGATGCCGAGCGCCGCCACGCGCGCCGCGAAGCCGGCGCGTCCGGAGAGCTTGCCGAGCACGATCTCGGTGCCGGTCGGGTGGCCGATCCACGCGGGATCGATCACCTCGTAGGTCTCGCGCTGCTTCAGCACGCCGTCCTGGTGGATGCCCGAGGCGTGCCGGAAGGCGTTCCGGCCGACGATCGCCTTGTTGGGCGACACGGCGATGCCCGAGCGCGCGGCGACGAGCTCGGAGAGCGCGAAGATGCCCCCCGTGTCGAGGCGCGTCGCGACGCCGAGGCGCTCGCCGTGGACGCGGAGCGCGAGCGCGATCTCCTCGAGCGCCGTGTTGCCCGCGCGCTCGCCGATCCCGTTGATCGTGACCTCCACCTGGCGCGCTCCCGCCGCGATCGCCGCGAGGCTGTTCGCCGTGGCGAGGCCGAGGTCGTCCTGGCCGTGGAAGGAGAGCACGGCCGCCTCGCTCTCGGGCACGCGCGCGCGGAGCCCGCGGAACAGCGCGTCCACCTGGTCCGGCGTGGCATAGCCGACCGTGTCGGGCAGGTTGATCGTGCCCGCGCCCGCCTCGAGCACGGCACGCACGAGCTCGGCCACGAAGGCGGGGTCCGCGCGGGTCGCGTCCATCGGGCTGAACTCGACGTCGTCGGTGAGCTCGCGCGCGCTCCGCACCATGGCGGCCGCCATGGCCACGACCTGCGCGCGCGTCTTCTGGAGCTGGTGCGCGAGCTGCATGTCGCTCGCGTTCACGAAGACGTGGATCCGGCGCGCGGCCGCGAAGCGCAGCGCCTCGCCGGCCGCGGCGACGTCCTTCGGCACCGCACGGGCGAGCGCGCAGACCGTGGCGCCGCGCACGTTCGCGGCGACCTCGGCCACGGCCGCGCTCTCCTCCGGCGAATTCACCGGGAAGCCCGCCTCGATCACGTCCACGCCGAGCGCCGCGAGGCGCTCCGCGATCTCCACCTTGTCGCGCGCCGAGAAGCAGACGCCGGCCGTCTGCTCGCCGTCGCGCAGCGTGGTGTCGAAGATGCAGACCCGTTCGGACTCCGACATGACTCGCTCCTTCGGGTGGTTTTGCCCGAGCGGCGGAGCGAGCGGCCCTGAAACGCGAAGCCCCCTCCGGCCGGTTCGGGCGGGAGAGGGCTTTCGTCTCGCGTCGCGCGGCTCGCGCTAGCCGACCCCTCCCGCCCCCGTAAGGAGCAGGCCGGAGCGAAGGGCCAGCGAAGAGATGCGCGACATGACGGACGGAGCATCGGCCGGCCCCGGAAGAAAGTCAAGCTCGACTTTGGAGGCCGCGGCGGCGTGGTAGCGTCGGCCGCGTGCCGATCCGGAAGGACGAGCTCTGACCCGCGAGATCCTCGGCACGTTGTACTTGCTGCTGCCGCTCCTCGGCGGGGCCGCCGCCCACGGCGTGTGCATGCGCTTCGACTGGCTCGCGTTCCTGAAGCGGCCGATCGACGGCGGGCGGAGCTGGCGTGGGCGGCGCCTGTTCGGCCACAGCAAGACGTGGCGCGGGCCGCTCCTCGTGGCGGCCGGCAGCGCGGGCGTGTGGTGGCTCCAACGCAGCGTGCTCCACGAGGTTCCCGCCTTTGCCGCCGTGCAGCTCGCCGTCCTGCCGGGCGTCTGGTTCGGCGCGCTGGCCGGCTTCGTGGCCGAGCTCGGCGAGCTGCCGAACAGCTTCGTGAAACGCCGCCTCGGCATCGGACCCGGCGAGACGGCGAAGGGCGCCCTCGCCGTCCTCTTCTACCTCTGGGACCAGCTCGACGTCGTGATCGGCTACTGGCTCGTGCTCGCGTGGGTCGTGCCGCCGACGCCGCTCCGGCTCGCGACGTCGCTCGTCATCGGCGCGGCGCTCCATCCGGCACTCACCTGGCTCGGCTGGTGGCTCGGCATGCGGCCCAGCGCACGCTGAGCGTCGCCCGCCCGGCCGCCCTAACCGACGCCGACCAGCGCGAGCCGCTCGCCCCAGCGCATCCGCACCGCGCGGGCGAGGTCGGGCGCGCGCGCCAGGCCGGGGTCGCGGCGCACCGTCTCGCGCGCCGCCTCGCGCGCGAGCGAGACGAGCTTCGCGTCGCGCACCAGGTCCGCGAAGCGGAGGTCGGGCAGGCGCCCGTGCTGGCGCGTGCCGAGGAACTCGCCGGGGCCGCGGATGCGCAGGTCCGCGTCCGCGATGGCGAAGCCGTCCGTCGTCTCGAGCAGCGCGGCGAGGCGCGCCTCGCTGTCCTCGCCGCTGCCGCGCGCCACCAGCACGCACGTCCCCGGGCGCGCGCCGCGGCCGACGCGCCCGCGCAGCTGGTGGAGCTGCGCGAGCCCGAAGCGCTCGGCGTGCTCGACCACCATGAGGGTCGCATTCGGGACGTCGACGCCAACCTCGATCACGGTCGTCGAGACGAGGATCTTCGTCTCGCCACGCGCGAAGCGGTCCATGGCGAGGCCGCGCGCGGCCGCGTCGAGGCGGCCGTGCACGA
>Ga0075327_1000514_pt1 | contig 11053 bp, 9 predicted proteins | sample MayberrySE_Catta_2_FD_120056 | JGI IMG/M metagenome (GOLD analysis project Ga0075327, IMG submission 120056) | Natural and restored wetland microbial communities from the San Francisco Bay, California, USA, that impact long-term carbon... | ecosystem: Environmental > Terrestrial > Soil > Wetlands...
CCGGTAGGCGGGCCCGAGGCCCTGCTTCTGCCGGCGATGCAGGACGTGGACGCGCGGCGTGACGATCGCCAGCTCGTCGGCCAGCTTGCCGGTTCCGTCCGGTGACCCGTCGTCGACGACCACCACCTCGAGCCGCGGATCCTGCTCCAGGATGCGCGGCACGAGCAGCGGGAGATTCTCCGCCTCGTTGTAGGTGGGAACGACGACGACGATTCGTTGCATGGGTGCTCGGGGCTGCGATGCTAGTCTGGCGCTCCGTCTCCCGGCAAGTGATTTCGCGCGCGCGGCCGGCCGCGTCTCACGGGGGAAAACGAGCTCTCTTCCGCTCGGGCTCCGCGCGAGTTGCGCCCGCGCTGCGCCTCACCGACCACCACGGCGCTCGCGCGACGCCCACGGCGCCTCGCCGCGGCAGCCGGCTACGCGGGGCCCGGCTTCGGCCCGGGCGGCGGCGAGGCGGCGCTCGCCACGACGAGCTGGAGCTCCGCCACGTCGACCGGCTTCGGCACGTGCTGCCGGAAGCCCGCCGCGAGCGCCCGGACGCGGTCCTCCACCGCGGAGTGCGCGGTCACCGCGATCGCGGGCAGGCCAAAGCCCGCCTCGCGCACGCGTGCGAGCAGCGCGAAGCCGTCCTCGCCGGGCATCTCGACGTCCGCGACCAGCACGTCGGCCGGGTACGTGGCGAGGATCGCGACGACTTCGTCCGCGGACTCCGCGGTCCGGACCTCGGCGCCGGCGCGGCGCAGCACCTCGGAGACGAAGGCGCGCGCATCGGCATCGTCGTCGACGTGGACGACGCGGATGCCGTCCAGCCGGGGCCCCGGCGCCCGGCCCGCGCCTTCGCGCGGCGCGGCGGCCACGACGCGCTCGCCCGCGAGCGGCAGCCGCACCATGAAGGCGGCGCCGCGGCCGGGGCCGTCGCTCGTCGCCTCCACGCGGCCGCCGTGCATCTCGACCAGATGGCGGACGATGGTGAGCCCGAGGCCGAGGCCGCCGAAGCGGCGCGCGCTGCCGGACTCCTGCTGGCGGAAGCGCTCGAACACGAGCGGCAGGAAGTCGGGCGCGATGCCGGCGCCGCTGTCGCTCACGGTCGCCGTGCACCAGGAGGCGTCGCGCTCGAGCGCCACCTCGATGCGCCCGCCCGCCGGCGTGAACTTGACCGCGTTCGAGAGCAGGTTCCACACCACCTGCTGGAGCCGGTGGGCGTCGCCGACCACCGTCCCGCCGCAGTCGCCCCGCACGCGGAAATCGAGCCGCTTCGCATCGATCAGCGGGCGCACCGTTTCGATCGCCGCCTCGACCACCTGGCCGAAGTCGACGGGCGCGAGCTCGAGGCCGAGCCGGCCGGAGACGATGCGCGAGACGTCGAGCACGTCGTCGATGAGCCGCGCCTGGCGTCGCGCGCTGCGCTCGATCGCGTCGAGCCCGCGCACCGCCTCGGGCGGAAGCCCTTCCTCGCGCAGGATCTGGGCCCAGCCGAGGATCGCGGTGAGCGGCGTCCGGAGCTCGTGCGAGAGCACGGCGAGGAAGTCGTCCTTCGCGCGGTTCGCGGCCTGCGCCTCGGCGCGGGCGGCGCGCTCGCTCTCGAGGAGCGCCGCGCGCTGCCGCTCCGTCTCGCGGCGCTCGCGGATGTCGCGGAACACGAGCACCGCGCCCACCACGCGGCCGTCCTCGCTCCAGATCGGCGCGCCGCTGTCGTCGATCGGGATCTCGCGGCCGTCCCGCGCGAGCAGCACCGTGTGGTTCGCGAGGCCGACGACCATGCCCTCGCGGCACACCTTCTCGATCGGGTTCTCGACGGGCGCCCGCGTCGCCTCGTTCACGATCTCGAAGATCTTCACGAGCGGCTGTTGATCCGCCTCGCTCTCGCTCCAGCCGGTGAGCTGCTCGGCGACGGCGTTCATCATCAGCACGCGGCTCTCGACGTCGGTCACGATCACCGCGTCCCCGACACTCCGGAGCGACACCTCGGACCACTCGCGGAGCGCGCGCTCCCTCCGCTCCGTGCGCATCGCGCGATCCGCGAGGAACACGATCACGCCGCCGACCGCGACGAAGCCGAGCTCGTTCGCGAAGCTGCGCGAGGCCTCGTCCGCGGCGGGCCACAGGGCGAGGTCCACGGCGACGAGCGAGCCGAGCACCGCGACGAAGCCCGGGCCGGCGCCGCCGAACACCGCGACGAGCGCCGCGGCGGCGAAGAAGAACATGAAGGGCGTGTACTGCGCGACCTGCGGGATCGCCCAGGTGAGGAGCCCCGCGAGGGCGAGAGCCGGCACCACGGAGGCGTACCGGACCCACGCGGGGCGCTGGTGCGCCACGGGGAGGCGGGAGGGCATGGCGGGGCGAGTCTACACATTGGCGTGCGATCGGCCGGACCCGCGGCGCCGCAGCCCCCCGCTCAGCTCTCGCCGCGCTCCCGCTGCGGTGTCGCGCGCGGCTCCACCGGCAGGGGGCCCCGCCCGAGCGTTTGCTCGACGAGGTCGCGTAAGATCTTCCTCGCGACGTCGTGCATCAGGTCCTCGTCGCCCGCGTCGTAGTCGTTCGGATCCCGCACGCGGCTTGCCTCGAAGCGCACCTCCTGCGCGAGCTCGTGCTCTCCGCTGACGCTCCGCTCGCCGCGGTAGCTCCGGCCGTCGAGCTCGATCTCGATCTCCTCGCGCCTGCGCCGCGGTCCCCGGCCTTCCACGCCCCGAGGCTACTCGACGCCCCCGCGACGGGCCGCACGCGCCGCGGCGACGAGCCGGCCGCCCGCTGCGTCCTATCCTGCGCCCTCGTGTGGCGCCTGCTCCTCGGCTCCGGCCTCGTGCTCGCGCTCGGCTGCGGCAGCCCGCCGAGCGCTCCGCCGCGCGCCGCGCGACCCGACCTCGCCGCCTCCCTCCTCCTCCTCGCGGAGCAGTCGCTCGAGGCGGGCCACCTCGAGGCGGCCGAGGACCGCTTCGCGCGTGCGCTCGAGGCGGATCCCGGCTCCGCGGCCGCGCGGGTCGGCCTCGGCCGCGTCGCCCTCGCACGGGGCGACCTGGCGGGCGCGGCGGCGCACTTCGAGCGTGCGCTCGAGCGGGCGCCGGGCGCCGCGGACGCGCGGCTCGGCCTCGCGAAGGTCGCCGGCCGGCAGGGGCACGCGGCCGAGGCGCGCGCGCATCTCGACCAGGCGCTCGCGCTCGATCCCTGGCGTGCGGAGACCCATGCGGAGTTCGCCGCGCTCACCGGGCCCGCGCCGCGCGCGCCCGCCGGCAGCCTCGACGAGGCGCTCCGCCGCGCGAACGCGCATCCCTACGACCTCCGCGCCGGCCTCGTGGCCGCCGCAGGGCTCGCCCAGGCCGGCCGCAGCGCCGAGGCGGCGCGCCGGCTCGAGTCGCTGCTCTGGCTGTCGGACCTCGATCCGGGAGCGGCACGCAGCGCGTGGGGACTCCTGACCCGCGTCGACCCCGCGTACCGCGACGCGCGCATCGTGCGCGTCCACTCCTTCGCCGACCAGACGATCCGCGCCCGCCCCGGCTGGGAGTTCCGCCTGCGCCTCGCCTGGCTCGGCGCCTCGCGCGCGCTCGGTCCCCTGCTCGGCGTGCGCTTCCTGCCGATGACGATGCGGGGCTTCGAGTCGAGCGCAGCGTCCGCCTCGCTCGGGGAGCTGCACGCAGCGTTCCGCGCCCAGTTCGCGACGCGCACCCCGAAGCGCGGCGTGCTCGCCCTCTTCACGGAGCGCCCGCCCTCGCGCAGCCTGCCCGGCGACAGCCTCGGCCAGGCCGAGTTCCTGGGACGCCGCCTCGCCGTGCGGCTCGAGCCCGCGCCGGAGCCGGGCCCGAACCGCGTCCTGCTCCACGAGCTCCTCCACCTCTACGGCGGCGTCCACGTCGCCGACGACGTCGAGTCGCTCATGAACCCCTCGGGCGGCGGCCGCGTGCTCGATCCCATGAACGCGCGCATCGTGCGCGAGCTCCGCACGCGGCGCTTCGGCACCGACCTCGACGCCGACGTCCTCGACCGGATCGACCTCGAGGCGACGACGCGCGCCTACGAGGACGCCCTGCGCGCGAACCTCGCCCTCCGCCGCGCCGGCCTCTCCGCGGCCCTCGAGCTCGCGACGACCTCGCGTCTCGAGGCGCGGCGCCTGGCCGCCGGGGTGCGCGAGCTCGACCCGCACCTCGCCGACGTCGCGCGCTTCGTCTCCGCGCTCCTCTGGCGCGGCGAGCGCCGCGCCTCCGCGGCCTTCCTGCTCGAGACCGCCTCCCGCCTCTACGGCCCCGCCACCCCGCGCGGGAAGAAGGCGGCGGCCGAAGCGGAGAGGATCTGGGACGAGATCCTGACGGGGACGGGGGATGGGAAGAAGGGATGACGGGTCTTCGAGGCGGCTCGCCATCGCGCGGCGGCTCCCCGCGCTCGGCGCCCTCCTCGCGGCCCTCGTCGCCGCGGCCAGCGCAGCCCCGCTGACCGCGCACGCCTTCCCTCCCTACCGCTCCACCGACGCAGAGACTGCGCCGCCTGGACGGCTCGAGCTGCGCGCCGGCCTGCTCCGCGCGGAGCGCGAGGACCACGACACCCGCTATACGACCCCGCTGCTCCGCGTGAACCTCGGCATCGCCCGCAACGTCGAGCTCGTCTCCGAGCTCGAGTACGTCCCGGAAGACGCCCGCCTCGGCGACGGCGCGCTCGGCTTCAAGTGGGCGGTGCCCGGCAAACGCGTCGGCGTCGGTGTGGAGACGCTCGCCCTCTTGCCCGTTTCTTCCGACCACTCCGGCGCGGGCGTCGAGTCCCAGCTCGTCACGACGCTCCGCCGGGGATCCCTCCGGCTCCACGCGAACGCGGGAGGCTTCTACGACGAGAGGCCCGACGAGGTGGAGCGCGGCTGGCGCGCGAGCCTGCTCGGCGAGTGGGAGCGCGGTCCCGCCCGCCTCGGGGCGGAGCTCTTCGCCAAGCAGGTGCACGGCGAGCCCGTGCTCGCGCAAGCCGGCCCCGGCCTCATCCTCTCGCTCGGCGCGCTCGACCTGCGCGCGTCGCTTCACGCCGGCCTCACGTCGGAGGCGCCCGACGTGACGGTGAACCTGTGGATCTCCACGAGCCGCGCGCTGTGGTAGACGGTCAGCGCGGGGCCGAGCAACGCCGCGTCGATCCGGATGTCGCCGCAGCCTGGACCGCAGCGTGTTGCCGGTTCGTGATGGGTTCGTCACCCGAACCCGGGGCGCGGCCACTCACGCGCCATGGCGAAATCCCTCGAGCGCGCGGACGAACCGGCCGGGGCGCGCACCGCCCCGGGTGCCCAGCTGACGCCGCACGACTTCGACCGTGCGCTGCGCCGCATGAAGGCGGAGCTGGCGGCCACCGAGCTGCGCCGCCATCTGCTCGATCCCAACCTCGAGGCCCGCGCCGTTCTCGAGATCACCGACCGCGTGCTGGCACTCCAGGCCCAGCGCTGAGAGGCCGCCGGCGCCGGCGGCGCCGCGGACTCAGCCGGCGCTCGGCGCTCGCGGCACCGGCCGCGCGCCTTCGCTCCTGGACTGCGCCACCAGCCGCCAGAGGATCTCGTTCGCGATGGCCCGCATGAAATCGGCCTCGCGCTTGGCGTAGACGTCCGGATCGACTCGCCGCAGGTCCTTGTACCGGATCTCCTGTCGTACCTCGGTGTCGCTCACCATGAGCACGACGCGCCGACCACGGTGCAGCGTGCCCCGGAAGTCGATCTTGAGCTCCTCGAGCGTCGACGTCGGCTCTCGCTCCGTCATTCCCCGTCCTGAAGAGTCTGAAGCCCTGTCCGCGGATTCCCTCGTCGGAAGGAGTTCCCCCGACACGAGCCAGGTGACGCCCTTGGAGGTGTCGCCGTGGGCCGCAGGCGCCGGTCTCTGGACCGCCGGCGATCCCGCGAAGAGATCTGCGTCACGTTTTCCTCTGCCGAGACGCCTACCCTGGGTCGGCTGCCAACGCCTGGGGGGGTGTCATGGAGGCCTCGCGTTCCGTTCGCCGCGCGCTCGGCGCTGCGCTTCTCGTCTCGCTGATCGCGTCGCCCGCATCCGCCGCGCGCTTCGAGGGCTGGGCTCCGCTCGGAGACTACGAGCGAACGGCGCTTCGCGAAGGCAGCGCGTTCCTGATCACGTTGCCCACGAAGACCGGCAACGTGGAGGTCGCGTTCGAGCCGCGCGGTGTGTTCGCCCCGAACTACCGCGCCGAGAGCCTGGACACGCGCGGCCGGCGCTTCAGCCACGCGCGCCCGCGAGTCACCACCTGGAGCGGCGCGCTGTGGCCCGAAGGCGGCCGCGACTTCGCGAAGCTCGCGCACCGGCCGCAAGGCAGCGTCTCCGGCCTGCTGCGCGTGTCGGGCGCGCTCTATGACCTCTCCGCGGAGCTCGAGCGCGGCGACCTCCTGCTCGTGGTGCGGGAGGTCACGCCCGCCGAGCTCGGCGAGCTCCTCCAGGGCTGTGGCGTGACTGCCGACGAAGCCCTCGCAGGCCTCGCCGGCGAAGACGGCGAGGGCTCGGCTCCCGCCACCGCGGCGGCCGGTGCGCTCCTCGAGATCGAGCTCGGCACGGAGGCCGACGCGCCCTTCGTCGCCCAGACCGGCGGCGTCGGCGCGGCCAACGCGAAGATCATCTCGATGGTCAACGCCGTCAACGGCATCTACGAGGCGGACCTGGGCCTCACGAACCGCGTCGTGGTACAGCGCGCGTGGAACGGTAGCGACCCGTACACGAGCAGCGACTCCGGCAGGCTGCTCGAGGAGTTCCGCGCGCGCTTCTCGGCGAACGCCGGCACGGCCTACGACGACGCGCAGCTCTTCTCGGGCCGCGACTTCGAGTCGAGCGTGGTCGGGCGCGCCTGGGTCTCGTCCGCCTGCGGCGGCTATCGCTATGGCGTGAACCAGTACTACCAGCAGAACGAGAGCCTGACGCGGCTGATCGTGGCACACGAGGAAGGCCACAACATCGGCGGCGGCCACACCGCAGAAGGCCTCATGGCGCCGTCGATCAGCGCGAGCGTCACCTGGTTCAGCAACGCCAGCAAGACACAGATCGGCAGCTTCGTCGGCTCGGTGGACTGCCTCTCCCCGGCTCCCATCCAGGGCGGCGCGAGTTGCGGTCTGGGCCCCGAGCTGGCCGCGTTGCCGCTCCTGCTGGCGGCACGGAGCCGCCGCCAGACGCGGCGCCGGGCTCATCTCTGACTGGGGTTGACACTCGATCCGGCCCTGGAATCGGCTCTGCCTATGCCGTTCGGTCCGCCTGTGACCCGGCCCCGGCGGTGCTCGCTGCAACCGCGCGATCTTCCCGAAGATCGCTGGAGCGCGAGACGGGGATCGAACCCGCGACCCTCGGCTTGGGAAGCCGATGCTCTACCAGCTGAGCTACTCGCGCGCCGGGAAGCAGGTTGGCACTCGGCGCGAAGTGCCGCAACGGCGCCGGGGGCCGGACTCGGGGCACGCAGGCGCAAGCGACGCGGCGCCATTACGCAGCGAGCCGGCGAACGCGTCGCGCCGCGCGCCCTGCCCTACGTCCTGAACTTCCGCACCCCCGTCCGGAGCTGCTCCGCCTGCGCGCGCAGATCGCGCATGGCGACCTCGATGCGCTCGGCGGAGGCGCCGGTGAGCGCGATCGAGCCGTGGGACTGGTCGAGCAGCTCGCTCGCGCCGTGGATGCTCGAGAGCTGGTCCTCGAGCGCCTGGCGCATCTGCTGCACGGTGACGCGCACGGTCTCGACGGACTCGCTGATGCGCTCCATGTCGTGCGCCTGGTGGTCCGTCGCGGTGCGCACCTCGCCGGCGGCGGACGAAACGGACTGGGAGGAGCGGCGCACGGCTTCGTGCAGGGTCTGCTGCGCGGCGCCCGCCCGCTCGATGCGCTCGACGCCCTGGCGCACGCGCTGCATCTGCTCCGCCACGCGCCCGAGCGCGGCCGACTGCGCCGCGGTCGCGGTGACGACCTCGGCGTTCCGCGCGCCGCTCTCGTTCGCGGCCTCGAGGATGGCGACGAGCGCGTCGCCCGCCTCGGCGGCCATCTCGACGCCCTGGCGGACGCTCTGCGCGCCGCGCTCGACCGCGGTGCACGCCCCCGTGGTGCCGCGCTGCACGCGCTCCACCAGCTCGGCGATCTGCTTGGTGCTCGCGCGCACGCGGCCGGCGAACTCGCCGACCTCGTCGGCCACCACGGCGAAGGCGCGACCGTGCTCGCCGGCCTGGGCCGCGATGATGGCGGCGTTGAGCGCGAGCAGGCTCGAGTCCTCGGCGACGCCGTCGATCACGTCGACGATCTGCCCGATCGCCTGCGCCTGGCCCGCGAGCTCGCGGATGGTCTCCTCCGCGGTCGTGCTCGCGGCGCGGATCGCCTCGAGGCCGTCCGTCGTCACCCGCACCTTGTGACGCCCGCGCTCGGCGGCGTCGATCACGCGCTGCGAGAGCGCCTTCGTCTCGCCGAGGTGCCGGTCGACGGCCTCCATGGCCCCGGTCATCTCGGCCATGCTGTGCGAGGTCTCTTCCGCCGCGCCCGAGAGCGAGCGCGTCGACTCCGCCACCTGCCGCGCGCTCCCGATCATCTCGTCGATCGCCTGCGCGATCTCGGCCACGCGCCGGAGCAGGAGCGCCGCGTTCTGGTCGAGCTCCTCGCCGGCGTTCCGGAGGCCGCGCACCGAGCTCGACGAGCCGTCCACGGCCTGGTCGAGGGCGCGCTGCGAGCCCGCCGCGGCGCCGCCGAGCTGCCGCAGCTGGCGGCTCACGAGGGACATCGACGCCGCGACGCGCTGGTTGCTCTGCGCCTGGTCGGCCGCCGCACGGGTCACGCCCTCGGCGAGGGACGCGACCTGCCCGGCCGTCGTCTCGAGCCGGTCCGCCGCCTGGCCGACGTCGCCGAGCGTGGCGCGGAGCGCCGCGCCCATCTCGTCGAAGGCGCGCGCCACGTCGCCGATCTCGTCGCGCCGATCGATCTCGAGGCGCACGGTGAGGTCGCCCGCGCCGATGCGCGCGGCCGCGGACTTGAGGCGCTCGATCGGGCTCACCAGCCGGCGTGCCGCCGCGTGGCCGCCGAGGAGCGCCGCGGCGAGCGCGATCGCGCCTGCCAGCACGAGCTGGCCCCGCGCGCGCCGGAGCGCCTCGCGCTCCGCCTCGAGCGGGGACGCGACCCGCAGCTCGAGCGCCCCGAGGTCGCGGACGACGGCCTCGAGCGCGCCCTGCTCGCGCCGGCCGCGCGGCGAGAAGCGCACCGCGACGCCCACCAGCGCCGACCACTCCGCGAGGCGCGCCTCGTCCACCGGCTCGGCCGCGACGAGCCGGCCGCTCGCCTCCCCCGCCCCGGCGAGCGGGACGCTCGCCACGGCGACCACCTGCTCCCCGCGCGCCACCAGCGCGGGCGGGCGGGCGCGCAGCAGCGCCTCGTCGAGCGCGGCGTCGCCCGCGCCCGCCACGGGCGCGTCGGCCGGATCGAGGAACACGATGCGCACGGCCGCCTGCCGCTCGAGGAGGGTCTCGGCGTAGTGCGCGAGCGTGGCCGCGTCGCCCACCTCGAGGTTCGCGCGGAACTGGGGCGCGCCCGAGATCGCCTGGTAGCGGGCGACCAGCGCGTCGAGGTGCGCGTCGACGAGGCGCGCCGTTGCGGTCTCGGCACGTTCCAGGCGCGCGGCCGCCGCGCGCTCGAGGTCGCGCGAGAGCGAGCGCTCCTGGAGGAGGAGCGCGAGCGTCGTCGAGGAGCCCGACACGACGCACACGATCGTCATCATGCGGAGCGCCAGGGTGACGCGCACGCTAGCGGCCTCCCGGGGCCGGCGCGGCGGGCGACGCGGCGTCCTCCGCGCCAATCGACACCACGATCTCGGTGCCGCGTCCTTCGCTCACGCGCAGCGTGCGGCTCGCGAGCGGAAGCCGCGCGTTCCACACGCGGAGCCGATAGCGCCCGGCCGGCACGCCGCGGATCTCGAAGCGCCCGCTCGGCGCGGCCACCGCGTACCACGGCGAGGGCGCGACCAGGATCGTGGCCGACATCGACTCGTGGATGGAGCAGTACGTGCGCACCACGCCCGGATGGCGGAGCGTCACCTCGCGCGTCTCGCCCTGCGGGTAGAGGCCGAGGTCGAACGCGTTCGGCTTCGAGTAGGAGAACACGTTGTGGTAGATGGGGTCGTCGTTCGGGAGCGACACGCGCTGCCCCGCCGCGACCACGAGGAAGGGCGGCTCGAAGCGGGCATCGGCCTGGCGCATCTCGGGCACCGCGTTCGGCACGGCATACGAGAGCCTGGCCTCGCCCGCCGGCGCCTCGAGGTACGCGACCAGGGGCCCGAGCTGGGAGAGCTCCGCGCCCGGCACGGCGACCACGATCTGACCGTGCACGCGGCCGGTCTCGGCCGCGCCGGCGCCCGGCGCGAGGCCGAGCAGCACGAGTGCGAGCGCGGCGAGCCTCCGCATCAGAAGTCCAGCCGGAGGTCGACGGCGACGAAGTCGCCGGAGCCTCCGGCCCTCTCGATCGCCTGGGGCACGCCGCGCACCAGCTCGATGCGCTGGCGGGTGTACTCGGCGCGCAGCGTGAGGAGCTGCGTCAGGCGCCAGCCGAGCACGAGCGAGACCGCCTGGAGCTCGCTCATGTTGTACCCGAGCTGGGAGCCGTAGCGGACGTCGAGCAGATAGCCCTGGTCGCGGTCGAAGGTGCCGAGCCCGCTCGAACGCAGCCCCAGGTAGAAGGGTGCGAGCTGCGGCGCGACGGCGCCGCCCTCGAAGAGCAGCTCCGCGATCCAGTAGTCGAGCTCGCGGTCGTAGACGCTCGCGCCCGCGGAGTCGATCCAGACGTGCCCGTACGCGAGCCAGAGCCGCGCGAGCTCGCCGAAGCGCACGATGCCATCGCCGCCGAGGAGGCTCACGCCCTCGAGCTGGAAGGGACCGTCCGCGAGGGGCGCGCCGTGGTCGAAGCTCTCGACCGACGTCCCGGAGCCGAACGCGCGGGGCCACGCCTCGCCCAGCCAGAGCGCGCCCTGCGCGGGGGAGCTCTCCGAGCCGATCTTCCCGGAGCGCAGGCCGCTCACGCTGAGCTGGAGCCACTCGGCCGGGCGCGTGAACAGCTTCAGCGTGGTCTGGAGGCCGGAGTCGAGGTCCGCATTGAAA
>Ga0075327_1000515_pt1 | contig 11032 bp, 11 predicted proteins | sample MayberrySE_Catta_2_FD_120056 | JGI IMG/M metagenome (GOLD analysis project Ga0075327, IMG submission 120056) | Natural and restored wetland microbial communities from the San Francisco Bay, California, USA, that impact long-term carbon... | ecosystem: Environmental > Terrestrial > Soil >...
CGCGCGTGACCAGCCGCACGCCGTGATCGAGGCAGCTCTGCGCGACGAGCGTGTCGGCGAGGCGGGCACGGTGTCGGCGCGCCAGGAGCTTCGCGCGAAGCTGCCCCGCCCGGGTCCAGAAGCCCGGGTGGGTCTCCAGGACGGGCAGGCGGGCGAGGAGTGCGGCGAGCGCGCGCGGAAGATCGGGCGCGCTCAGCAGCTCCGTCAGGACGACGGGCGCCAGGCAGGCCTGGTGATCGGCGAGCGCGCTCTCGACGAGCGCGGTGTCATCGCCCGCCGGCTCGACGTCCGAGAAGAACGCGATCCACGAGCTCGTGTCGATCGCGATCATCGATCCTCGCGCAACGCCGCGAGGTCGATGCCGAGGCGCACCTTCCCGCGCAGCCGGCGCAGCTCCTCGTAAGCGGGCCCGGCCGCAACCAGCTCGAGCCCGCGCCGGACGGTCTGCGTGATGCCCTCGCTCGACGCCTCGAGCGCACGCTCGAGCAGCTCCTCGGACACCTCGACCGTGATCTTCCGCATCTCGGCCATGCCGAAACGCTATCGGCGCAAACACCAGTGTCAATACCAGCATTGGAGCTGGTGGGGCGGGCGTCTGGCCCGGAAACGGTGCAGGCCGCGGAGGCGTCCGGGGAGCTCGAGGTCCTCAGCTGGCCGGAGAGCACCCTCGCGTGGCTGGCCTACGACCGTGGATTCTCGAAGCGCACGACCACGCGCCTGCCGCGCAGTTTGGTGTGGCGCAGCGCTTCGATCACGCGCTCCGCGGCCTCGGCCGGCACCTCGACCAGCGCGGAGCGGTCCGCGATCTCGATCACGCCGATCGCCGAGCCCGCCACGCCAGCTTCGTTCGCGATCGCGCCCACCAGGTCCGAGGGCCGCAGGCCGGCGCTCCGGCCGAGGCCGACGAAGAGCCGCACCGTGTCCCACGAGCGCGCGCCGCGCCCGCGCTCCGGGGCGCCCTTCGGCCCGCGGGCGGGGCCGCGCTCGTGCCCGCGCGGCCCTCGCGCGGGCCCCCGCGGCTCACGCCGCTCGGGCACGTGCGGCACCGGAATGTCCTGCTCCTCCGCACGGGCGCCCTCCTCGTCGTGGCTCGCCTGGTGCGCGAGCTTCACCGCGGCCGCGGCCACGTCGAAGGGGTCGAGCTCCGAGGCGAGGTCTTCGACCACCTTGCGGAACGGATCGAGCCCGCCGGCGCGCACCGCCTCCGCGAGAGCCGCGCGTGTCAGCTCGAGCCGCCGGTTGCGGAGCTCGTTCACCGTCGGGAGCGTCTCGACGCTGATCCGCTGCCGGGTCGCGTGCTGGATGCCGCGCAGCAGGCGGTGCTCGCGCGGCTCGACGAGCGTGATCGCGACCCCCTCGCGCCCCGCACGCCCCGTGCGGCCGATGCGGTGGACGTAGGCGTCGGGCTCGGTCGGTACGTCATAGTTGACGACGTGGCTCACGTGCGGGATGTCGAGGCCACGCGCCGCGACGTCGGTCGCGATCAGCAGGTCCGCGTCGTTGGCGCGGAAGCGCCTCATGACGCGGTCGCGCTGCTGCTGCGTGAAGCCGCCGTGGAGCGCCTCGGCGCGGTAGCCGCGCGCGTTCATCGCCTCGCTCAGCTCGTCCACCTCGAGGCGGGTGCGGCAGAACACGATCGCCGAGGCGGGGGCCTCCATGTCGAGCACGCGGCCGAGCGCGGCGTGCTTGTGGGGGCGCGCGACGACGTAGGCGACCTGGCGGACGCGCGGCACGCTGCCCGCCTGCGTGCGCTCGACCCCGATCGCGATGCGGACGGGGTCGCGCAGGTGCCGCTCGGCGATGCCGAGGATGCGCCTCGGCAGCGTGGCCGAGAAGAGCGCCGTCTGACGCTCCTCGGGCGTGCGGCCGAGGATCGCCTCGAGGTCCTCCGAGAAGCCCATGTCGAGCATCTCGTCCGCCTCGTCGAGCACGACGATGCGGACGTGCGCGAGGTCGAGCGTGCCGCGCTCGATGTGGTCGAGTGCGCGGCCCGGCGTCGCGACCACCACCTCGACGCCGCGCTCGAGAACGCGGAGCTGCTGGCCGATGGGCTGGCCCCCATAGATGGGGAGCACGGTCGCGCGTTTCGCGCGCCCGTAGCGGTGCAGCGCCTCGGCGACCTGCATCGCGAGCTCGCGGGTCGGCACCAGCACCAGCGCGTGCGGGCGATTCGGCTCGGGCTTCCCGGTGACGATGCGCTGCAGGATCGGGAGCGCGAAGGCCGCCGTCTTCCCGGTGCCGGTGGCGGCCTGGCCGAGCAGGTCGCGGCCCGCGAGCAGGGGCGGGATCGCCTCGCGCTGAATCGCGGTCGGCTCCTCGTAGCCGAGGCTCACGAGCGCCTTCGCGAGCGCGGGCTCGACGCCGATCGCTGCGAACCCGGAGACGGGCGTCGGGCTGCTCTCTCGCGTCTCGCGGGTCACCCCCGGATCCTCGCCTCGTCCCCGGTCGCCAGCCACTCCTCAGCGATCTTCGCGGCGCGGCATCGGAGCATCGGTGCGGATCCTGGCGCAGCGGGGAGACCGGCGGCTAGGCTCGTCTCGTGCCTGCCCGCCCCGGCACGGTCCTCGAGGAAGCGGACGCCTACTTGGCCGGCCGATCCCGGATCCAGGCTGCGGCACGTGCTCTCGCCCGGATCTTCGACGAGGCGAGCATTCCGTATGCGATCGCGGGAGCGATCGCGCTCGGCGCCCACGGTCGCGTGCGGCTGACCGAAGACGTCGACGTGCTCGTGCGGCGCGAGGATCTCGCACGCTTCAAGCGGGCTTGGCTCGGGAGGGGATACGTCGAGCCGACGCCCGGGCTGAAGTCCGTGCGCGACACGGTGCGCGGCGTGCGGATCGACTTCATGCTGACCGGCGACTACCCCATCGACGGCGCGCCGAAGCCGATCGCGTTTCCGGACCCGGCTGCGCGGACGACCGAAGCCGACGGCCTTCGCGTCGTGGATCGGGACGCCCTGATCGAGCTGAAGCTGGCTTCGGGCATGACGGCGGCGCATCGCGGGCAGGATCTGGTGGACGTGATGGAGCTGATCCGCGCGCGCTCGCTGCCCCTCGAACACGCGGAGCGCCTCCACGAGTGGGTGCGCGAGAAGTACCGAGAGCTCTGGCAGCTCGCCCAGGTGCGCGACGATTACTGAACCGCGCCGGGTCGGTCTCCGGCGCGCGCTCACAGGCAGCCTGCTTCAGCGGGTGATCGCGCGCTCGGGCACTCTGCCCCGAATCGAAGGCCACGGGGCGCACGCCGCGGTATCGTGCCAGGCCTCGCGAAGGAGAATGCGATGCCCATCGATCCCAAGGCCGTCGGTCTCACGGGCGGCCCCGTGCGCCGCTCCTGGACCTCGAAGGACGCGCTGCTCTATGCGCTCGGCGTGGGCGCCGGCGTGGACGAGCTGGCCTTCACGACCGAGAACACCAGGGACACGCCCCAGCGCGTGCTGCCGACCATGGCGGTGGTGCTGGGCGGCGGCGGCGTCCCCTTCGACAAGCTCGGCAGCTTCAACCCGGCCCTGATGCTGCACGGCGGGCAGGGCATCGAGCTGTTCGACGAGATCCCGCCGGACGGCGAGATCGAGAGCACCGGCACGATCGCCGCGATCTGGGACAAGGGGAAGGCGGCGTCGGTGGACCTGGTGTCGGACTCCGTGAACGTCGCGACCGGCAAGCCGCTGTTCCGCACGCGCATGACGGCGTTCTTCCGCGGCGAGGGCGGCTTCGGCGGCGAGCGCGGGCCCGCGGTGACGTTCGAGCTGCCGGCGCGCAAGCCCGACCACGAGGTGCACTACGCGACGCGCATCGACCAGGCGCTGCTCTATCGGCTGTCGGGCGACCGCAACCCGCTCCACTCGGATCCGGCCTTCGCGAAGCTCGGCGGCTTCCCGCGCCCGATCCTGCACGGCCTGTGCACCTACGGCTTCACCGGCCGCGCGCTGCTGCACACGCTCTGCGGCAGCGACCCGAAGCGATTCCGGGCCATGGAGGGGCGCTTCTCGAAGCCGGTGATGCCGGGAGACGAGCTCACCGTCTCGATGTGGGTGGACGGCAAGCAGTGCCTGTTCCAGACGAAGAACCAGGACGGCGAGGTCGTGTTCGATCAGGGCCTCATGAAGTTCGCATAGGGACGCGGCGGGACGGGCGTCCCCGCTCGATGGTGAGGCCGGAGAGGCCGCGCACGTTGCTCGAGTGCATGCGCTCGACGCCGTCCGCGGGGATCTCGTAGTCGGGAAAGCGCGCCAGGAACTCCTCGAGCGCGATCTTCGACTCCATGCGCGCGAGGAAGGCGCCGAGGCAGACGTGGCGGCCGTAGCCGAAGCCGAGGTGGAAGTCGATCTCGCGGCGCACGTCGTAGCGGTCCGGGTCCGGGAACTTGCGCTCGTCGCGGCCCGAGGCGCCGTTGATGAGCAGCACCTTCGCGCCCGCCGGGATCGTCTCGCCGTGGATCCGCACCTCGCGCGTGGTGACGCGGCCCTGGTACTGCGAGGGCGGGTCGAAGCGCAGCGTCTCCTCGACGGCGTTCGGGATCACGCCCGGATCCGCGACCAGGATGCGCCGCTGCTCCGGGCTCTTCCACAGCTCGTGGAAGGCGGTCGCGAGGAGCTTCGTGACCGTCTCGTTCCCGGCCGTGGCGAGCAGGGAGAAGAAGCTGCGGATGTCGTCGTCCGACAGGCGCGAGCGCACGCCGTCCTCGTCGAGCTCGACCTCCACGAGGCGCGTCATCAGGTCCTGCTTGGGATGCCGGCGACGATCGGCGATCAGCTCGGTCACGTAGCTCATCAGCTGCTGCATCGCCTCGATGGCCTCCCGCGTCGGCAGCGGGTCGCCGGGCTCGCGGTGGAGCATCCCGTTCGAGCGCTGCTGCACCATCCGGCGGTCGGACTCGGGGATGCCGAGCAGCGTGCTGATCACGTCCATGGGCAGGCGCGCGGTGAACTCCTGCACGGCGTCGAAGCGCGCGCGGCCCACGAGCGGATCGAGGTACTCGCACGCGATGCGCCGGATCATCGGCTCGAGCTCGCCGATCCGCGCCGGCGTGAACGCCTTCGAGACGAGCTTGCGGTAGCGGGTGTGGCGCGGCGGATCCATCCAGATCATCAGCCCGGTGTCGGGCTTCGGCGTGTCCATGAACTCGAGGCTGGTCCCAAAGGTCGAGCTGTAGGTGACGGGATCGATCAGCGCCTCGTAGTTGTCCTGGAAGCGCGTGAAGGCCCAGAAGTCGAGGCGCTCGTTGCGGTAGGCCGGCGCGTGATCGCGCATCCAGCGGTAGGTCGGATACGGATCGTGGTCGAGCTCGTACGAGAACGGGTCGTATTCGTGTTCGGCGGGGCTCACGGCTTCTCCTCCACGGGCGGCGTGTACCAGATGGGCGACGTCCAGGCGCGCTCCTGGATCGTCTGCGGGACGCTCGCGTCGCAGCACGGCTCGAAGCCGCCCGGCACGCCGGCGGGATCCGCGCAGTCGACACGCGCTTCCAGGCAGGCCCAGGCGTTCCAGCGGCAGCTCGGATTCTCGACCACGCGCGCGTACCAGAGCGCGGGAGCCTCCGGATCGAAGGAGGAGTCGGCCCAGACCGTGCAGAGCTGGCCGGCGCCGGGGCCCGTCGGGCTGCACGTGAGCGGATCCACGCCCGCCCCGTTCTCCGCGGCGCCGGCCACGTCGAAGACGGCCTCGCGCGGCTCGCCGTTCTCGATCCAGCCCTTCACGATCTGGATGCGCTGGAGCCTCGTGCCGGCGCGGTCGAGCGTGCCGGGGTCGGCCAGTGCCCAGACTGCGAAGCGCGGCGCCGCGCCCGCCGGCGCGGCGGGTAGATCACCGCCCATCGGCACACCGCGCGCGTAGCCCTGCGCCACGAAGTCGGACGCCGCGCAGAGGTCGGCTCCGTACGCGAAGCCGCCGAAGAAGCGCACCTGGATGCGCGGCCCGCTCGTCCCGTACGCCTCGCGGCGCTGCATCGCCTCGAAGAGCGCGTCGCGCGAGTTCTCCTCGGCCCAGAGCACCGCGAGCCCGCCCGGGTTGAAGTCGAGCCGGTCCGGCAGCGGCGGGATTGCGAGCCGCGCGTTCACCGTGCCGGCCGCGTGGCCCACGAAGCGGTCCTCGTCGACGAGGCCCGGCGTCGCCAGGTGCGTGTCGGTGGCGCCGACCAGGCCGAACGCGAAGGGGTTCGCGCCGAGCCGCTGGCCGAGCCGCAGCCCCTCGATCAGGGCCTCGCGCGCGTAGGAGAGCGGCGCGGGCGGCGTCCACATGCGCTCGCTCGCCATCTGGTCCATGCGCGTGTAGGGAAGCTTCTCGTAGCCGCAGAGCTCGTCGGCGCCGCCGGCCCGGCACTCGGAGTCGCCCTTGTGCTGCGTCACCTCGAGCAGGCGCTCGCGCGCGGCGCGGCGCTCGGCGTCGGCGCGCGAGAGCGGCACCCCGTCCGAGCGCACGTCGCGGAACATGAGCCCGCCGCTCACGTTCGAGTTGTGCGGGATGGCGAGCGCTTCGCAGCCGCTGCCGGCGTCGAGGCAGTCCTCCTCGAGGCGCGTCCAGAGCTCTTCGACGGTGGGCTGCTCGATGGAGTTGGCGGGGCGCGCCGGCACCACGGCGTTCCGGAACACGACGTTGCGGTGCAGGTTGTTGCCGTCGGGCATGCCGGACCACTCGTAGCCGACGAAGCTCGTGAAGCGGCACGCGGGGGTGCGGTCGTAGGCCTCCTCGGCGGCGTCCCGGATCGCGCGCCAGGCGAGCGACTCCGCGGTGAGGCAGTCCGCGGCGTTCTCGCCGCAGAAGCTCATGCGGCGCGGCGCGCGCGAGGCGTACTGCGAGTTCACGAGCGCGTAGCCGAGCTTCGGGAAGCGCCGGTTCAGCCGGCACACGAACGAGTCGTGGCCGGGCAGGCCCTTCGTATCGCAGATGCGCGTCTCGCCGAGCAGCTCGGCGTGGTCCGAGACGAGCGTGAAGTCGAGCGGGCGCCGCAGCTGCACGCGCCGCAGCGGCTGGCCCTTCGCGTCGTAGGGCTGGATCCCGATGGCGTGTCCCTTCGCGAAGCGGTAGGCGTCGCGCGGCGTGCCGCGCGTGCCCTGCCCCCAGCCGTCGAAGGAGAACGCGGTGTGCACGTGCAGCTCGCCGAAGAAGGGGCGGCGGAGCGGCTCGTGGTGCGCGCAGGGCGCGCGCTCCTCGGTGCGGGTGAAGCCGAGGCAGAGGAGCGCGGCGAGGGCGAGGGCGGCTCGCGCTACGGGAAGTCGAGGCCGCCGATGCGTCCCGAGAGCAGCTCCTCGTCCCACGAGTCCGGGAGCTGCGGTATCCCGTTCACGGTCACCTCGACGTCGACCTCGGTCCGGACGAGACCGACGTTCTTGGCGTACCACGAGACGACGTTCCAGGTGTAGACCACGTCTTCGGGGGGAGCGCGGAGGTGCAGCCCGGAGACGCTGACGGCGCGCAGCGCATTCGGGTAGCTCCCGCTCGGCGTGGAGACGTCGTCGACGCCCACGATCGTCCACACGGCCTGACGCCGCGCCGTTCCGATCTTCGCGTCGCCGAGGAACAGCAGCGTCTTCTGCTTCAGACGCTGCGGCTTCCGGGGATCGACCAGCAGCTTCAGCCCTTTGGCGGGCTTCTTCGCGTAGAGCCGCAGCCCGTCGTCGTAGAGCTCGCTCCCGCTCAGCAGCTGCCTGCCCGGGATCATGAAGTCCTCGAAGAACGCGGTCCCGTTCGCCTCGTCCGCACCCGTGATCGTCGACTCGACGACCTCTCGCCAGCCCTTCTTCCACGGCGTCACATCGAGCACGGTCACTCTGCGCTCGCCGTCCTTGAAGCTGAAGACCTTGAAGTCGCCCGGCGTTCCCAGGTTGCCGAGGTATGGAGACAGGTCGAGCTTCTTCCCGACCCAGCTCGGCTCCGACCCCGCGTCCGGAGAGATCAAGACCACCGTCCCGGCCCGCGCCGGGGCGGCGAGCAGCCAGGACGTCACGAGCAGGAGCAGCAGCGCGCGCGGGGTGAGGGGAGCCATCGGTCCTCCACCCCCAGCCGCGCCATCCTATCACGGACGCGGGGCTCATCGATACACCCCGAGCAGGGTCGACCGCGCGGAGCGCGACGAGAAGGGGGTCTCATAGATGGGCTCGACGGCGGCAAAGCCGACGCCGAACGCGACCCCGAGGAGCGCCGCGCGCGTGCGCGCGTGGGGGGGAAGCCTCGCGAGGGCGCGTGCGGCGAGCCAGGCGAGCCCCCAGAGCAGCGCGGCATAGACGAGCGCCGGCAGGAGGAAGGCGCCGGCGAGCAGGAGCGTGACGCCCTCCGTGCTCTCGACGACCCCAAAGGCGAGCGCGAGGAGGCCGAGCTCGAGCTGGTGCGCGGCCGGAACGAGGCCGGGGCCGAACGCGACGATCGGCAGCGGCACCACGAAGACGGCCGCGAGCCAAAGGAGGCGCCGCACCGCCCGCGGAGACAACTCAGCCTGCCTTCACGGCCGGCAGCACCTTCGAAGCGAGCAGCTCGAGGCTCGGCCAGGCGAGCTCCGGCGGCAGCCCGCCGCAGAGCGGCTGCAGCATCAGCATGCCGTTCCTGCGGATCAGCGCGGCGGCCTCGTCGGGCGTCACGATGCGGTAGGGGCCGTTCTCGCGGCGGAGCGCCGCGACGTCGGCCGCCACGGACTTGCTGATCGCCTCGCCCTCGCCCATCCACGCGGCGTACATCTGCGCGTCGTGCAGCAGGTAGGGCCCGAGCTCGCGCCAGGCGCGCTCCGGGTCCTCGGCCACGAAGCACGACATGGGCGCGTCGCCGGTCGGGTTCACGAAGAGCTGCGGGGTCGTGCCGGCCTCGGCGCAGGCCTGGCGGTAGATCTCCTCGAGCCCGGGGTTCCCGCCCATCGTGAGCATGCCCATGCCGAAGCGCGCGGCGCGGCGCACCACGGCCTCGCTGTTGCCGCCCATCCAGAGCACGGGGCCGCCCGGCGTCACGGGCCGCGGCGTCACGCGGACGGGCCGGCCCTCGTAGGTGAAGGGCTCGCCCGTCCACGCGCGCCGCAGCACCGCGAGGCTCTCCTCCATGCGCCGGCCGCGGCGCCTCATGTCGCGGCCGAACATGGCGTACTCCTCGGGCCGGTAGCCCACCGCGCAGACGTACGAGACGCGCCCGCGCGAGATCAGGTCGAGCACCGCCATCTGCTCGGCGAGCTCGATCGGGTCGTGGAGCGGTACGAGCAGCGCGGCCACCTGGATCGGCAGCCGCGTGGTGCGGGCGGCCAGCGCGCTCGCGAGGACGAGCGGCGCGGGAAGGTAGCCGTCCGGCGAGGCGTGGTGCTCCGAGACGATCACGGCCGCGGCGCCGTGCTCCTCGCCCCAGGCGGCCATCTCGAGCGCCGCGCCATAGAGGTCCGGCGCGGTGCCCGGGCCGTCCTTCGCGCGCATGTCGAAGCGCAGCGTGAACATCACGCCTGCTCCCCGTGGAGATCCGAGTAGAACTGGCGGAACCAGCGCCGGTACTGCGCGACCGGGCCGTCGAGCTCGGTGAGGCGCGGCCGCTCGAGGTACGCGCGGTTCTCCCAGATCGGCACGTCCTGCCGGAACTGCTCGTTCGTGATGCGGTCGTTCAGCTCCGCGATCGCGCGCGAGGCCGCCTCGTCCGCGAGCTTCCGCATCGAGAAGTGGATGCGCACGTCCGTGTGCTCGTCGTCGATCGGGGTCTGCGTGATGTAGTTGATCATCTGGAGCGGGCCCTGGCGCACCTCGGTGACCGAGATGCCGGGGCCGCAGTTCGTGGTCCGCGACTGGACGGAGACGCCGGCCGCGGAGACGGCCGTGACCTCGAGCTTCTGCTCCACCACCAGCAGGTGGCGGTCGAAGTGCACGGCGAAGTGCTCGTCCTTCGGCGGCTGCATGTCGTGCACGTTCGTGAAGTGCGCGCGGTCGAGGATGTTCTCGGTCATGTCCTGGACGTGGACGCGCACGCGGTAGGCGTTCGTGCGCCACGGCGTCCAGCCCTCGGGCGGCTCGCGGAACTCCATCACGTCGTACGACGGAGGGGCGCCGCGGGCGTGGTGCCAGACGTGCACGAGGCCGTTGCGCTCCTGCACGGGGTGGGCGCGCGCCTGCACGGGCGGCGGCGTCTTGCCGAGCCGCGGCACCTCGACGAGGCAGCCGGCGCCGTCGAAGCGCCAGCCGTGGAAGGGGCAGCGGATGCCGCCCTCGACCACGCGCCCGCCCACGCCGAGGTGGGCGCCGAGGTGCGGGCAGTGCGCGTCGAAGACGCGCGCGGCGCCGTCCTCGCCGCGGAAGAGCACGAGGTCGCGGCCGAAATGCCGGAGCGGCCGCACCGCGGCGACCGGGAGCTCGTCCGAGAGGCCGAGGCCGTACCAGCCGTCGGGTGCCGCCGGGAACGGGTACCGCGACATCAGGCCACCGGCACCACGTCGCCCGGGCCGAGCTTGCGCTCCGCGATGCCCGCGAAGCCGTCGCCCGCCGTGTACGTGTCCTCGCCGATCACGAGCCCGTCCTCGTCCATCGGCCAGAGCACGCACATGCGGGTCTGGAAGAGATAGGAGGCGTCGGGGTCGGGCACCGCGTGCCCCATCCACTTCAGCAGCTTGCCGGGGTACGCGATCTTCATCCAACCCTCGGTGACCACGCAGTCGTCGTCCACGACGAGGCGGTCGACGTCGAGCTCGAGCTTCACGGCGCCCGAGGCCACGAAGGCCGCGTAGAACTGGCGCACCGCGTCGCGGCCCCGCGGGCTCAGCACGGGGTCGTCCGTGCCGTAGGCGTGGTAGTGCGGCTCCCGCCGCGTGGTGAGGGTGGCCATCAGGCCGTCGAGGTCCCCCACCGTCTCGGCCTTCATGTGCGCGAGGATCGTCTCGAGGTTGCGGCGCCGCTTCGGATCGGGCTCCGACTTCAGGCGCTCCTCCACCTTCCGCCAGGTGTTGCTCGGGTCGATCTTCATCGGGACCTCCCGCTTGCGCCCGGGCCGAAGCGCATCGGCACCGAGGCGAAGCCTCGCACGTTCGTGGAGTGGACGCGCACCAGCCGCGCCTCGTCGATCTCGAAGTCCGGGATGCGGCGCAG
>Ga0075327_1000516_pt1 | contig 10976 bp, 11 predicted proteins | sample MayberrySE_Catta_2_FD_120056 | JGI IMG/M metagenome (GOLD analysis project Ga0075327, IMG submission 120056) | Natural and restored wetland microbial communities from the San Francisco Bay, California, USA, that impact long-term carbon... | ecosystem: Environmental > Terrestrial > Soil >...
CCGATAACGCCGCGCGGGCCGTGACCTTCCGCGGCAGCGCGTCCGACGCGGACCTCCAGCCGATCGCGTTTCACTGGGTGCTCGTCTCCCGTCCCGCGGGAAGCGCCGCCGCCATCACCGCGGCCGACGTGAGCGACGCGGTCTTCACCCCGGACGTGATCGGGACGTACGAAATCGGCCTGCGGGCGGACGACGGACTGGACAACAGCGTACTTGTCGTACACGCCTACACGACGCTGAACGCGACGGCCGCGCCGGTCCCCTCCGGAGGCGGAGGCGGCGGAGGCGGCGGATGCCGTTTCATCCCCGGATCCGGAGGCGCGCCGTCGATCGGCGCGTCGCTCTTCTCCGTCGGGACCCTCCTCCTCCCCGCATGCGCCCTCGGATTCCGGCGATTCTTCCGGCGGCAGGCGCGAACCGTTCCGATCCGGCATTCCTTTTATGGAAAAAGGGGGACGAAGGGGGGCGGCACCGTTTGAACCCCGCCCGCCGAAATGTTTTCACGGGGATTTGCATCGGCGTCCTCCTGCTCTCCCTGGCCGCGGCGCCGGGTTGCTGCAGGCGGTGCGTCGAAACGAGGGATAAGGGTGCGCCGGGAGACGACGCGGCCGGGACGGACCGCCCCGGCGTCACGGTGACGAAGGAGGTTCCCCATTCGAAAGAGACGATCTCCGAAATAAGGGACCGGGAGAGAACGAACCCGCTTCCCTCGAGGGGGGACACGCCGATCCATTCCCACAAGATTCCCCCGACCGGGAACGACAACGGAGCGAGGACAGAATGAGCCTGAGAAGACACGTCGACGGGTGCCGCCCGGCATGCCGCATCCTCTGCCGGATCGTTCCATGCATCGTGATCCTCCTCGCCGCCGCGGCGTCCGCGGGTCCCGCGGGATCCGAACCGGCGACGTCGACCGGAGCGCAGGTAACGTTGGGGGTCCCGTTCGTCCGGGAGTCGATCGACGAGATCCGCGCGCTCGCACCGTTGCGGACAAGGTCGATCCCCCGGGACCGGGCTATCCCCCTTCATCGAATTCCCAGGCGATCCGTTACGACGGGGGAAGCCGGGTCGCCGCCGGCGACGCCGGCCCTTGCCGCCCCGTTGGCCGCATCCGCTCCCGCCCCTTCGGCGCCGGCGCTCGACATCAGCTTCACGGGCCTGGGGAACCCCCCCGCCGGCCAGGACGTGATCCCGCCCGACACGATGGGCGCCGCGGGTCCGAACCATCTCGTCAGCCTCCTGAACAGCGATTTCGGAGTGTTCGACAAGGCGGGGCACCTGCTCCAGACGATCGACCTGCAGGCCTTCTGGGCTTCCCTCGGGACCGGACCGGGCGAGCCGGCGAATTTCCCGTTCGACACGAAAGTTCTCTACGACCCGACCAGCGACCGATTCTTCGCGGTGACGCTGGGCGGTCCGAGCTCGCCGGGCTCCTGGGTCATGGTCGCCGTCTCCCCCGCGGGGGATCCCACGGGCGCCTGGAGCAAATGGGCCGTCGACGCGGACCTGGACAACAACGTCCAGTCGTTCGACAATTGGGCGGATTTCCCGGGAGCCGGGCTGGATTCGAACAACCTGTACGTCAGCGCCAACATGTTCACCAACGGCGACGCCTTCCAGTACGGGAAGATCTGGGTCTTCCCAAAGCCGCAGCTGCTGGCAGGCTCGGCGGTCATCACCTGGTCCGAGTTCCGGAACCCGCCGGGAAGCGGCTTCAACATGCAGCCGGCCAACACCTTCGGCGCCGCGCCCGCCGAATACATCCTCTTCGAGGGATCCGCAAGCCAGCTTCGCATGGCCCGTATCGACAACACCCCCGGCACGCCCGTGTGGCATGCTCCGACCGCAGTGGCCATCGCGGCGTATACCCCCTCGAGCAGCCTGCCGGGCGCCCCCCAGTCGGGCATCGCCGCCACGATCGACACGTCGGACACCCGCCTCCTGAACGTGGTCTACCGGGCCGGGTCGCTTTGGACCGTCCATACGGTGCAGAGCCCGGCGGCGGTCAGGACGGAGGTGGCCTGGTATCGAATCGACGCCGGCGCCGGGACGGTCCTGTCGCAGGGACGGGTCGGCGATCCCGCGCGCTGGTACTACTACCCTTCCATCGCGGTCAACAAGGACAACGTCGCGGCGGTCGGTTTCAGCGGCTCGTCGGCCACCGAATTCGTCGGGGGGTATTACACGATCATCCAGCCGTCCACCGGCGCCGCGGAAGCCGTGGCGCTGTTGAAGGAGGGGGAGGCCTCCTACTCGAAAACGTTGGGCGGGGCCGATAATCGATGGGGCGACTACAGCGCCACGGTGGTCGATCCCGCCGACGACACGTCGTTCTGGACCCTCCAGGAATACGCCCATTTCCCGGTCGGGGGGGTATCCCAATGGGGCACCTGGTGGGGAAAATTCACTCCCGGCCCGGCGCTGCCGCCTCCCCCGTCTCCCCCGGCATCGGGAGGCGGCGGTGGCGGCGGCGGATGCCGATCCATCCCCCGCTCCGGAGACGGGGAAGCGTTCGGATCGTCCCTCTTCTCCGCCGTGATCCTGCTCCTTCCCGCGTTCGCCCTCGGGTTCCGGCGTTTTTTCCGGCGGCAGGAGCGAGATGTTCCCATCCGGCACCCCCTTTGCTAAGAATAGGGGAAACGGGACGGAGGGAGCGATGACCCAGGGCGATCCGGGGGGGAGGCTTTCCGTATCCATTTCGGACGGAATGACGGTCGAGGTGCGGCTGGGGCCGAAGGAGGTCAGGCTCGGCAGGGGGCGCGAGGCCGACCTCCAGCTTCCGGACCCGTCCGTGTCGCGGCTCCACGCGAAGGTATTCCGCGTCGGCCGGCAATATTTCCTCGCGGACCTCCGCAGCCGCAACGGCACGCACGCCGACGGCAAGCGGATCACCCAGCTCGCCCTGGAAGACGGCGCGATGTTCCGGGTGGGGCCGTTCCGGATCCACTTCCACGGTCCCGTGTCCGGGTTCGCCGCGGGGGAGGCGCCGACGGTCCCTTCGGGAACGGCGCCCCTCCTCACCGAACCCGTCGGAGCGGAACCGGTCCGCGTTCCGAAGCGGCCGGGTGCGTCCACGGCCGCCGTCGAGGCGCCGTTTGGCCTGATCGGCGGGTCGTCCCACGTGCGGAAACTGGTCGCGACGATCCGGCGCGTCGCCGCGTCCGACGTGCCGGTCCTGATCGAGGGGGAAACGGGGAGCGGCAAGGAGCTGGTCGCCCGGGGGATCCACGACGCCTCCGCCCGCCGGGAACGCCCGTTCATCGTCGTCAACTGCGGGGCGATCTCGCCCGAACTCATCGAAAGCGAGCTGTTCGGCCACGAGAAGGGAGCGTTCACCGGTGCCACGGCGCAGCGGAAGGGAGCGTTCGAGCTTGCCAACAACGGAACGATATTCCTGGATGAAATCGGCGAGTTGCCACTTACCCTTCAACCAAAGCTTTTACGCGTCCTCGAGCAAAAGGAGGTCAAGCGTGTCGGAGGGAACGACCTGCTGCTGGCCGACGTGCGGATCCTCGCCGCCACGAACCGGAACCTCCGGGAGGAGGTCGCCCGCAAGGCGTTCCGCGAAGATCTCTATTTTCGCATAGGCGCCATCACGGTATCGATCCCTCCCCTGCGGGACCGAAGGGAAGACGTGGCCCCGATCGCCCGTCACTTCCTCGCGGGGATGGGGAATTCCGTCCCCGGGCCTGTTCCCGACCTCTCCCCCGCCGCACTGGATTCCCTCGTCTCCCACGACTGGCCGGGAAACGTGCGCGAGCTTCGCAACGCGATCCAGCGGGCCGTGGTGATGGCGGAAGGCGGCGAGCTGACGGCGTCGGATTTCTCCTTCCTGAAGCAGGCGGCCAAGCCGGGCGCGGAACCGGAGGTCCCGTCCGGACTCTCGCGCTGGGAGCAGGCGGAGCGGACGAACATCCTCGGCGAGCTCGCCCGCCAGATGGGGAACAAGACGAGGACGGCGCGCGCGCTCGGGATCGCCAAGTCGACCATGTTCGAGAAGCTGAAGAAGTACGGGATCCGCACCGAGGAGTTCGACCGGTAACCGGCCCCGGCGTTCGAATTCCGGTCCGTTTCTACCTCTTAATACCTCTCCCGATTCTCTCCTCCCCGTAACCTTCCGATCCGCCGCGTGAATCCGGAACCTCGCCCCGCGGCCGCGTCCGGGTACGCCCCTTGCTCCTCCCCCCTCCATCCTAAACACCGCAGGAGGTGGGGAGATGGAAAAGGTACTCGGCGGAAGCCGCAAAGGGCAGGGGCTCACGGAGTACATCATCATCGTGTCGCTCGTGGCCATCGCGGGAATCGGGATCGTCAACATCTTCGGCAACCAGCTTCGGAACCAGTTCCACACGATCGTCAAGGCGATGGCCGGCAGCGAGACGGGTACCGTCTCGTCCCTCGCGGAGAGAGCCGGAACGGAAGCCAACCAGAAGAATCTCTCGACCTATGCCGGCTCGAAGTGAGCGGGGGGCGGCGATGATCGAGTTCCTCCTCGCGGGAGTCCCGCTCCTTCTGCTGATATTGGCGATCGTCCAGCTCTCCCTTCTCTGGGCGGGAAAGAGCGCCGTCGATACGGCGGCGCACCTCGCCGCCCGGAAATTCGCCCGCGTCGCGAGGGAGGACTTCCGCAAGGCGCGCGAGGTGGCCTTCCTTGAGGCGTTCCAGGCTTGCCGGAGTCGGCCTGGAGGTTCCTTCGCATCGGCCTCCATGACCGCGATGGACGTCACGAAGGACGGCGAACAGGGGGCCAACCGCGCCGATGCCGGCGAGGCGCTCTGCGTCCGACTGACCCACGGCGTCGAGCTGATCGTCCCCTGGATCGACCGGATCCTCTTCACCCTTTCACCAGGGATGAAGATCCGCCTCGGAGACCACTATTACCTGATGCTGCAATCCACCCGATGGGTGACGGTGGAATGACCCTGATCGGATATTTCTCGCGACAGGCGGTTCGGCTGCGCGCGGGATATCGCGGGCAGGCGACGGCCCTCTTCCTGGTCGTCGCCGCCACCCTCCTGGTCGTGGCCTTCGCCTCGGTCCGGTTGCACCACGTCGCGTTCGCCCGTGTGACCACCGCGGATTCGGTCGACGCGATCGCCCTGTCGGCCGCGACATGGGAGGCGCGATGCCTGAACCTGATCGCCGCGCTGAACGACGGGGCGATCCAATGCCTCCGTGTCATCCGGCGGACGTGCGTGGTATGGGCGGCGCTGGCCGTCGCCGCGGCCTTCGGGTTCGGCGCTCCGGCGTTCGCGGAGTACACAAGGGAAGCACGAAGGCTCATCGCAGGGTACTGGGACACGGCGCACCTGCTCGTCTCATGGTCGGAAAAAATCCGGAAGGCGGCGCCGTTCCTTGTCCTCGGAGAAGTCGCCGCCCTGTCGAACCGGCGAAGCGTCGCCGGGATCCTGTTCCCATTGAACCCCCGCGGTCCGCATGACGGAAAAAACACCCTCGAGCTCCATCTGGCCCCCGGGGCGCCGATCTCCATCATGGAAGCCATCGCTCCCATCCGCGGCGTCTTGAACGAATTGAGGAGGATCCGGTTCCTGAAGGGCGCGATGAAGGCGGTCATCGCCCTGCTCGACACGTCGCTGCGCGGGATCGTCGGGACCAGCCGGGGACCGATCCGGATGCTGGAGCCCGAGAACGATTTCCCGGACCGCCAGTTCGTCCGGTTCGAGGGAATCCACACGGTACCGGACCTCCCCATCCCCTTCCTCGGCGAACGGGGGAAGCGGCGGGTGTTCGATGAGGCGACGGCCCAGCCGTACGGGGGCGGATCGGCGGAGATGACGTGGAGATCGAGACTGACCGAACGGAGGAAGAAATGAAGCGCCGAGGCAACTCTCCTTGTGGACAATCCGTCGTCGAGACGGTGCTGTTGCTCCCCCTTCTCCTGATCCTGCTCGGCGGAGGGTACTGGTTCTACCGCAATCTTTCACTTTCCTCTTCCGCGGAGAGCGCCGCGCACGCGCAGATGCTCCGTGCGGGCAGGGGCCAGGCGGAGATCGGGCCCCGGCTATCCGGTACGATCCATCCGGGAGACAACGTTGTGCGCATCGAGGCGCGCAACGATCGCCTGATCGGTGAAGTACCCCTGTTCGGCGGCATGACAGGCAGAACGACCGCGTCCACGGCTGTCTCCCCCGGAAAGGAACCGGTGGGCGCATTCCTCGACCTGCCGGCCCACGCTCTCTTCCGGAAAGCGGAAGGCGCCGTGGATTGCTGGGGGAAGGGGACATCTTCCGGCGCCACGGTCCGGCGGACCGTCCAGGGGATCCTGTTGACGGGGGTCCTCCGATGAAACAAAGGATTCTCGCCGGACTCGCCGTGGCGGCGACGCTGTTCATCTTCCTTCGCCTCGAGGCAAGCGGTAACGAGCGCAGGCGGGAGATCTCCTCGACCTGCCGTGTGGTCATCGACGGAAGATCGTTCGCCCCGGACGAATCCTCGTCGGACGAAGGATCCCTGTTGAAAAGGGAGATCGACAGGATGGGGGTCCGCATCCCCGACGGATTCAATCTTTCCGGGGATTCCATTTCCTCGCACCCGGCGTTTTCCCGCCGTCTGAAGGATTCGCGGCCCCGGTTCCTTGAGGCGCCCCGGCTCCCGGCAGGATTGAACGGGGAGCACACCCTCCGGATGGAAGGAGAGGGAAAGCCGGTCGACCTCGTATTCGGAAAACTGGGCACCCCGGGACCTTCCGTTCGTTATCGCCTGCTCTCCTCCGGATGGCGTTCCGTAGCCGACGTAAAGGATCCCGGGGTGATCCACGTTCTGCAGATCCTTCGCGGAAAGGAGACCACCATTGTTTGCCTCGATGAAGCGGAAGGCGCGTTCCTTCTCTTCCGCGAAGTGGGCGGGTAAGGTCCGGACACTCCTCCCCCTGGTGGCTGGTCTTTTCCTGTGCGGCTTCGCACTGGCCGCCGCAGGGCGCAGGGTGGCGACCGTGGAAAAGGACATCCGGCGGCAGGCGAACCCGGTGGAAGTGGTCGTCGCCTCGGTGCCGATTCCCGCCGGAGAGACGTTCAGCGTGATGAACCTGGCGAAGAAGGCGATTCCCTCTTCCGGGACGGGACAGCGCAACGTGCCCGCCTCCGAATATGAACTTCTGGTGGGTGCCCGCGCCAAGACGGCGATCGATCCCGGAGAGCCGGTATTGTGGACCGACGTAGAGGAACCGTTCGACGCCGAGACGTTCTCAAGGACCATCCTCCCCGGCCGGAGGGCGATGACGCTCGGCGTGGACACGACATCGTCGTTCGCCGGCATGCTCCATCCCGGTGACCGGGTGGACCTCCTCGTCGGGCGGGACGGTGCGAACTCCGCCGATTGGATTCGGGACATTCCCGTGATCGCCGTGGACCGGGATCACAATCGCCTCGCGCACCCTTCCGACAAGGAAGAGACGTCCACCGTGACCCTGATGGTCACCCCGGGGGAAGGAATCCGGATCGCGCGGGCCCCCGGGAAAGCCCACTGGTTCCTGCGAAATCCCGACGACAACGCAGCCGCCGCTCCCGGCCCCGCGGCAAGGCCGGCGACGTTCCGCGCCGTGGAGGTTTGGAAAGGCGGCGTGAAGGTATCCCCGATCCTGGCGGTGAGGGAGAATCACGAATGAGCCCCCTCCTTCTCCGCGTCGTGCGGATCGCCGCCGCCTTCCCCCTGCTGCTTGCCATGGCGCCGGGATCCGTGTCCCTGGCCTCGGAGACGATCCGGATCCGCCCGGGATTCCAGCAGATCCTCGAACGGCAGGACGTGTCGAGGCTTTCCGTAGGGAATCCCGAAATCCTCGAGGCACAACCCCTTCCCCGCGACGGGGGGATCCTCGTGGTCGGGAAAAAGGAGGGTGAAACCGACCTTGTCTTGTGGGAAAAGGGCACGCGAACGGTGTGGCACGTCGTGGTGGGATCCGGCAAGGGATCGATCGCCGAGGAAGCCCGGGCGTTCGCCGGCGCCTTTCAGGGCTTGACCGTCGTCGAGGCGGGCGGTTCGGTGATCCTCAGCGGTCCCGTGTCGACATCACAGGATAAAAACGTGCTCGAGGCGTATGCACGGGCCCATCCTGGCGTCCACCTCCGGCTCTCCCTGACCGAAGAAAAGAAAACCCTTCTTCTCTACGACCTGAAGATCATCGAGATCAGCCGGGGAGAGACGGCGCAACTGGGCATCCGCTGGCCGGACGCGCTCCCGGCGAAGGGAACGTTCGCCGCGGGAACGGGAAACACGGAAACGATTTCCGTGGGCACGGACTTCGAGGCTCGGTTGAATCTCCTCCTGGCGAACGGAAAGGCGAGGATCCTTTCCAATCCCCGCCTGGCGTGCGAAAGCGGCGGGGAAGCGCACTTTCTCGCCGGGGGGGAGATCCCGATCGTGATCGTCACCCCGGAGACCCGCACCGTGGAGTGGAAGACGTACGGCATCATCCTCAAGATCCGACCCGCGATGGCGGATGGAGGCAGGATCCGCACCCACGTAAACGCGGAGGTAAGCGCGGTGGACCACGGAAGCGGAACTTCCGACGTCCCGGGATTCCTGACGCGGCGCGTCTCCACCCTCTTCTCCACGCCGCCGGGGGAAACGGTGATGCTGTCGGGGCTGGTGAAGAGCGAGATGGCGAAGGACATCGCGAAGGTCCCGTTGTTGGGGCAAATACCGGTAATCGGGGAATTGTTCAAGTCGCGCAGTTTCCGGGATCACCGCACCGAACTGGCGATTTTCATCACCCCGGTAGTGGTGTCCGGAAACGCCTCCCCCGAAGCCGCCGACTGGGAACGGAAAGCGGCGAAGGAGAATGTGAACCTCCGCTTCCGCCTGATGGATTGACACACGCCGACGAGGAGGCGCCGATGAACGGCGACATCCGCCGCACTCTGCACCAGGCCGTCCTTTCGCGTCTCGACGCGCGCAAGACAGGCTTTTCGTTTTCGGAGGAGGTCGGTCGCTGGCGGATCCGCGCCGAGGAGTATTTGCTGGCGGAGATGCACGGTCTGTCGCTGGAAGACGCGGAGCGGGACGCCTTGCGGCGTGAAATCCTCGACGAGATCTTCTCCTTCGGGCCTATCACTCCGCTGCTCTGCGATCCCGCGGTCTCGGAGATCATGGTGAACGGCTACGAGTCGATCTACGTGGAGCGGAAGGGGTTGGTGACCCGCCACGCGGGATCGTTCCTCTCCGAGGTATCGCTGCGCGCGACGATCGACCGGATGGTGTCCAAGGTAAACCGGCGACTCGACGAATCGTCCCCGTACGTCGACGCCCGGCTCCCGGACGGGTCACGCATCAACGCGATCATACCGCCCGTCAGCCTCACCGGAGCGTGCCTGACAATCCGCAAATTCCGGCAGGAAGCGTTCTCCCTCGAGGAACTCGTCCACATCGGATCGCTGACCCGGGACGCAGCGGATTACCTGAGAGAGGTCGTGCGGGAGCGGCGCAACGTCATCGTCTCCGGCGGAACCGGCTCCGGGAAAACCACTCTCCTGAACGCCATGTCCCGATTCATCCCGGAGGAAGAGCGGATCGTCACGATCGAGGATGCCGCGGAGATCCGGCTTCAGAAGCCGCACGTGATCCGCCTCGAGGCAAGGCCGGTCAACATCGAAGGATCGGGGGCCGTCACCATCCGGGACCTCGTTCGCAACTCCCTCCGCATGCGCCCCGACCGGATCATCGTCGGGGAGTGCCGCGGGGAGGAGGCGCTCGACATGCTTCAGGCGATGAACACCGGCCATGACGGCTCGATCACCACGGGACACGCAAACACCCCCCGTGACATGCTCCGCCGGCTGGAGACGATGGTGCTGCTCTCCGGGCTGGAGATCCCGATCCGGGCGATCCGGGAGCAGATCTCCTCGGCGATCGACGTCGTCGTCCACACCGGGCGGATCGCAGGCGGAAAAAGAGCGGTGACTTCGATCACGGAAATCACAGGCATGAACGAATCGCAGATCCTGATCCAGGAGCTGTTCCGATGGTCGAAGGGGAGAGCGGGAACCGGCGAGGGGGGGCGCCTCGTCGCTACCGGCATCCCTTCCCGGTTTCGCCACGCGGAAGAGGAGACGTGGGAATGACGCTCGCGGAAGCGGGGATCTTCCTCCTGGGCGCCGCGTTGATCGCCCGGTTCCTCCTACGGGCCGCGTTGCCGCAGGCGCACACGAGGTTCGTCTCCGCCGCCAACCGCCGCTCCGACGAGTTGCGCGAGGAATTCGTTCTCCTGCCTCCGGCGCGGATCGCCGCCTTCCTGCTCGTTTCCGCAATCGCGCTCGCCGGGTCGGCGCTGGCAACGAGCCGGTCCGTCCCGATCGCCGCGGTATCCGGAGCCGCGCCGGTTCTCCTCGCCGGCCTCCTGACCCGGTGGTACCGCCATCGACGGAAACGGCGCATCCTCTCCCAGTTGCCGTCGCTTCTCGATCTCCTGTCCGGTCACGTGAGAGCGGGACACAGCCTCCCGGAATCCCTCGCGGAGACGGTTCCCCTTCTGCCCGCCGGAATCCGTGAAGAGATGGCGTGGGTCCTGCAGCAGAACCGCCTGGGGACGCCCCTGGCGGTGGCCCTGGCCCGGTGGGAGGACCGGATCCGTTCGGAAGAGATCTCCCTCCTCGTCCGTCCCCTGCGTACGGCGATCCCGGGAGGAGGGAACATCGTCGACCTTCTGGAGCGTACCCGGGATATCCTTCTGCTTCGAATGCGGACGACGGAGAAGCTTCGAAGCATGACGGCCCAGGCCAGGCTCCAGGCATCGATCCTGACGCTGCTGCCTCCGGTGTTCGCGGTCGCCCTATCCAAGGTCGATCCCGGATTCTTCCCGAACCTGCTCGGTACGCCGCAAGGGAAAACGATCATGGCGATCGCGTTCGTACTCCAGGTAATGGGCTGGATCACCATCCGCAAGATCCTCTCCGTACGGCCATGAGAACGCGGGATTTCCTGCTCGTCGGCGCGCCGATGCTCCTCGGCGGCGCCTTACTCGC
>Ga0075327_1000517_pt1 | contig 10974 bp, 13 predicted proteins | sample MayberrySE_Catta_2_FD_120056 | JGI IMG/M metagenome (GOLD analysis project Ga0075327, IMG submission 120056) | Natural and restored wetland microbial communities from the San Francisco Bay, California, USA, that impact long-term carbon... | ecosystem: Environmental > Terrestrial > Soil >...
CCGCGGCATCGCCGCCGCCCTGGTTGGCCAGGTAGACGAGGTCCCCGCCCTGCAGCGCCGCCAGCCGCGGCCAATCGAACGGCTCGAGCGCGATCGCCATCGGGCTGACGCTGGCGACCTGGGCGCCGGCGTCGTCCAGGTCCAGGCGCATGATCCGCTGCGGCGCGATGCCGCCTTGCACCACGAACAGCCGGTGGTCGGCGTAAGCGATGCCGTCGATGCCCCCCAGGTTCAGGTTCTCCGGGGCGGCGAGGAGGGCGGCGTGCTGTCCGCGCGGGTCGATCAGAAACACGCCCACCACCGGGTCGGCCACGAACAGCCGGCTGTTGTCGGGGGTGACCGCGAGGTCGGTGAAGCCGACCAGGCGATCGGATGAAACAAAGGCTTCCAGCCGATCCTGGCCCGGCGCCTTGCTGAAGACCACCGGCGCCAGGGTATCGATCACGTACACGTGATCATCGGCAGTGACCGCCACGCTGCCCAGGGCGTGCACCTGCGCGCCGACCGGCACGTGGTAACGGCCCACCACCTCCAGTGAATCCAGCTCGAACTCGACCAGCGACGCGCGGTTGCGGTCGGCCGGCGACAGCTGGCCGAATTCCGGCAGCGCGGTGGTCGCCACCCACAGGCGGTTGGTGTCCGGGTTGACGGCCAGCCCGGTCAGCGACCACAGGCCGTTGGTGTCGTCGGCCTGCAGCAGCGTTTCGACGGAGCCGTCCGCGGCCAGCGCCAGCAGCTTGCCCTCGACCACCGTGCCCAACAGCAGGCGATCGCGGCTCGGGTCCCAGGCGATGGCCGCGTAGTCCTGCGGCGAACCGGGCAGGGTCGCGGCGACCGTGCCCGCGCCGTTCGGCTGGCCCGCCTCGATCATCAGGTTGTTGAGGTAGTCGTAGGCCTGCGTGCCGCGGATGCTCGCGGTGTCCTCGGTCGAGTTGAAGTCGTACGACAGGCCCTGCTGCTGCATCGTGAACATGTAGTGATAGGCGGTGTTGTACTTTTCCAGCAGCGCGCTGGCGCGCACGAGGTTGACCAGATACTGCGGCACGTAGGGGAACATCTTGTGCAGCTTCAGGTTGGCGATGTAGAACGGCAGGTATTCGCCGGCCGCGTAGGCCTGGCGCGATTTTTCCTCGAGTTCGGCCGGGTCCTCGGGTGGTTTCGCCTGGGCGGCCTGGGGCGCCTGCCCCGGGCCGGCGTCCTTCTGCGGCGCAGACGCCTGAGTCTGAGTCTGGAGTACGGGCGCGGGTGCGGTATCCTGCCGGGCGGCCAGTGGCGCGCAAAACGACAGGGCGATCAGGGCCGCGGCGGCGCCGGCGGTCAGCATTCGGGTCATTGTGAGGTCCACGTGTATAGGTAATCGGGGTCGCGCGCCGGGTCTTGTCCGGGGTAGTCTTCCTGGGGCCGCGACCTGCTTTGAGCGGCAATCGCGCAGATGGTTCCGGCGGCCTGCGTTACAATCGGCGCAGTTTACCAGTTCACCGGATGCCACACCGCATGAATGACCCTCATGAATGACCTCATGACCGACACCACCACCCACTACCATGGCCGCTACCTCAGCCTGCTGGAACGCGACGGCTGGGAGTACGTCAGCCGCAGCAACGCCAGCGGCGTGGCAGTGCTGATAGCCGTGACCGACGCCGGCGAAATCCTGCTGGTCGACCAATACCGCAAGCCGCTGGCGAGGCGGGTGATCGAACTGCCGGCCGGCCTGGTTGGCGACCAGTCCGACCCCGACGAGCCGCTGCTGCAAGCGGCGGGCCGCGAACTGGAAGAGGAAACCGGCTACGCGGCCGACCGGATGGAGGTATTGATGGCCTGCCCCAGTTCAGCCGGCATGTGCGACGAGGTCGTCACCTTCGTGCTGGCCACCGGTCTGCGCCGCGTCGGCCCCGGCGGCGGCGACGCCAGTGAGGACATCGAAACGCTGCCGGTGCCGCTGGCGGAGGTCGACGACTGGCTGGCGCGGCAACTCGAAGCCGGCGCCGCCCTGGACCCGAAAATCTACGCCGCCCTCTATTGGCTGCAGCGGACCGGCCACCATGCGCCCGCCTGAACGCCCGGAGACCCGATATGACGCTCTGCACGAAACGCCCGGCAGTCTTGCTGCCGGGACTGGCCCTGTTGATCACACTCGCGAGCGCGCCGATGGACAGCCGCGCTGATACCGCGTCGAACGCACCCATCGCGATCGCCATCCACGGCGGTTCGGGCACCATCGAGAAAGGCGAGTTCTCGCCCGAGCGGGAGCGCGAAGTCCGCGCCATGCTGGAACAGGCCGTGCGCGCCGGCCACGCCGTCCTGGCCGACGGCGGCAGCAGCCTCGACGCCGTCATCCGCGCGGTCACGCTGCTGGAGGATTCGCCACACTTCAACGCCGGCCGCGGCGCCGTGTTCAATGCCGAGGGCAAGAACGAACTGGACGCCTCCATCATGGACGGCGCCACGCTGAGCGCCGGCGCGGTGGCCGGCGTGCACAACGTGCGCAACCCCATCCTGCTGGCGCGCAAGGTCATGACCGACTCCGTCCACGTGATGCTGTCGGGCGCCGGCGCCGAGGCCTTCGGCCGCGAGCAGGGCATCCAATTCGAGGACGACGCCTACTTCTACACCGACTACCGCTGGCAGCAACTGCAGAAAGCCAAAGCCAGCACGGACCAGGACGCCACCTTCCTCTCGGAAACCCCGGAAACGTGGTTCTCCACTGTCGGCGCCGTGGCCCTGGATGCCAAAGGCAACCTGGCGGCTGCGACTTCGACCGGCGGCATGACCAACAAGCGCTGGGGCCGGGTGGGCGACTCGCCCATCATCGGCGCCGGCACCTTCGCCGACAACCGCTCCTGCGCGGTCAGCGGCACCGGCCACGGCGAGTACTTCATCCGCGCCACGGTGGCCCGCGACATCTGCGCCCGCGTGCAGTACACCGGCGTCAGCCTGGACGAGGCGGCCAAACAAGTCGTAAAGGGTCAGCTGACCGGGATGGGCGGCGAAGGCGGCATCATCGCCGTCGACCCGAAAGGCAACGTCGCCCTGACCTTCAACACCTCGGGCATGTACCGCGCCAGCATCGATACCGACGGCACGCTGTACGTGGCCATTTTCGGCGATGAGTAAGCGGTTACGGATTCCCTGGTTCCTGGTCGCCCTCGACGTGCCGGGTACCGCCAAACGACGAGGCTGACCTGCCAGGGAAAGAAAGATGCCATATTTCATCCTGTTAATGCTCGTTCAGCTCGTCCTGATCGTTCATGTCATTAAGACCGGCCGCAGCGTCATGTGGGTATTCGTGCTGCTCTTCTTCCCAGTGATCGGCGGATTGGCGTACCTGATCGTGGAACTACTGCCGGAGTTCACGAACAGCCCTTCGGCCCGTTCGATGCGACGTGGTCTTGCCCGGACGCTCAACCCCAACCGAGGGCTGCAGGACGCGTCGCGAAATCTGACCATCGCCAATACGACTCAGAACGCAATTGAACTTGGCAACGAGCTGCTTGAAAGGTCGCAGTTCACGGAAGCCAAGGACGTCTTCGAGCGCAGCCTGCACGGGATTCATGCGGAAGACCCGGAGCTTCTGCTTGGACTGGCCAAAGCGCAATATGGCCTGGGTGAGTATCGGGAGGTACTCGGCGCGCTGGATGCGCTGAAGGAGCACAACCCGGAAAGCACCTCCGCGGATGGGCACCTGCTTTACGCGCAGGCACTCGAACGCATGGAGCGCACCGGCGCGGCAATCGAAGAGTACGAAGCACTGATGAAGTATTATTCCGGCCCCGAACCGATCTGCCTATTGGCGAGAATACTGAAGACCCGGGGTGACATCGAACGAGCCGATGAGTTGTTCCAGAAGGTAGTGAAAACCAGTGAAACCGCCGGAAAACACTACAACAGGATGTACCAAGAGTGGGTCAGGATGGCTAAAGATGAGGTGGCCGGCTAGACAACCGCAATTGGGGATGACGTTCGGATAGGGCGCCACCGTGTCGCCTTCACTGGAACCGCTGATCCTGGACTTGCTGGAATGGCTGGGCCCAGACTCCCGGCCGTACCCCGAAGTCATGGACGCCTGGCGCACGTCGTGCCCGGGGCTGCCCGTGTGGGAGGAAGCCAACCAACGGGGATATATCCAACAGCAGAGGGAGCCGGGGCGCGGCGTGTGCGTTTCGGTTTCCGCACTGGGGGTCGAGTTCTTGCGACGCAACCGACGCTGACCGCGCTGCGCGTTTTCGTTGAGGCGACGCGCCAGCGCGAAGAGATGAGAGAAACGTGCGACTACGTTCACTCTACAAGTGGATTTACGAGAACTCGTCGTGCGCAGATATGCCCGATTAAAAGAGAACGAGCGTCAATGATATGATTGGTAGGTATTAGTCAAAGCTATGCAATTCAGTCACTTAGTCAACTAAATTTACCGATGCGTGACGATTTCGGAAACTATCAACAGCAATTCTCGATAAATGTAGTTATAGCTCAAGTGTGAACTCATGCGGCGATACTTTCTCATATTTCTTCTTATTGGGGTTTCCCCCTCAGCATTGTCCGAAGCAGATACGCATACTGAGAAAGTTCGGACTTTGATGGAGGCGCTCGGTTTAATTGAAATGTGGAGTCAACAAATCGAACTAGGGAAAGCTCAAAACGAACAAATGGGGCGGCAAGCATTAGATCAAGTATTGTCGCAGCTAAATCCCAGCGAGGAATTTCGGAAAAGGTTTTCTGACGCTACTAACAACTACATCAAGAAGTTCGAGACACCTTGGTCAGCCCAAGAAATAGTAGATGTTTGGGCTGGGTACTATGGCCCAAACTTCACAGACGAAGAATTGGATAAGTTGATTAAATTCTATACTTCCGAAATTGGCAAAAAGGATGTAGCCATCTCCAAACAAACCTTGACAAAGTTCACTGAACATTTTCAGCGGGAGACCCAACCCATTTATGAAAAAGCAATAAGGGAGTATATCGAAGAGCTAAAAATCATTGCTCACGAATGCGATTGTCGAAAGCAATGAGCTATAACAGGTCATTAATGTGGGCGGCCTGACGGCTGCCGGACGCCCACTGCGTGCACTCATTGGAAATTTTGTGCCCGATGACCGATCGTCTGCCTGTTCATCGGTATCTTTAATCTGGCTGCGCTCGGGGCATCGGCAAATCGGGTCAAAACCCACTAACGACGTTTCCGCGGAAACGTCGGGTGGGAGGATTCTCGGCGATCGCGCACTGAGAATGCATCTTGCAGAGCAGCTGACGCAGGATCGGCACGTTTAGATTGTTATGAAAGAGTTCAGCCGCGAACCGACCCGAATCGAGCGCATCGGCGCGATCATCGTGAGCGCTATTCTGCTCACGTTGTGCGGAGTTCTGACCGTAATCGCGGTGCTTTCGAAGGCGCTGGCAATCACGGTGATTTTCGGGATTCTGTTCCTGGCCAGCGCGTTCGTTTTCTATCGGGCTGCATTCACCGCGTCAAGGGCGCTGACGACAAGGCAGCTTCGGATCACGGCGTGGTGCGCGCTTCTCTTGGGCGGCGCGGCTATTACCTTCGCACTCAAGCTCGAAGGGTCACTTTCTGAGCGGCTTCCTTCCATCGGCACCGGCCTGTCACTGCTGGCTGCAGGGATTGCGGGCATTTGGTCGCAGCGCGATGTTGCCTAATCGGTCTGTGGCAACGGACCGTCGGAGTGTCCGCCTCGACAGGTTGGCGTATGGTTGACAGATCGATTGACTGGAAGTGGGTTTTGCCGGAGCTGCCCTCGATAAATCGGCTGCGAGGTCCGCTTGATTAACGGGGGATTTTCCAATGTCTGCTGAAATTTCTCAGAAACTCAAGGACGAACTTCGAATTGTCGAAATCGAAGAGGAGTTTCTTGCGAGTGAGCCGCTGTCACGGCCAAAGACGGCCTGGTTACTTGTTGTCATCGTCGGGTTCTGTATTCTCTTCGCCATTCTCAGTTGGCAACGCGGGTCGCTGGCGGTCACGATTGGTTTGCTAGCTCTGGCTGGTTTTCAGTTGGTTGCGTACCAGGCTGCAAAGGAAGCCAATCACCTCTACGATTGTGGCCGCCAGATTATTGACCATTACCGAAGCAGGCGGGCATCGGGCACATGAAATCGGCAATCGCCATCTTCGGGCTGATGGCATCCCTTGCCCTTCTGGCCGAAGTAGCCCCAAAGATCGCCCCGGGCGATTACCTGCTGGTGTACGCCCAGATTATCGAGTGCGGTTCCGACTTGCAGGCCATTGAGGCCGCACAGGTAGGTGAGGACGGTGTGTTGACGCTGTTCGGGGCGTCCCTCGTGGCAAAGGACAAACCTGTCCACCAGGTCCGGAATGAACTGGTCGAAGAGATGGAGCGGCGGACCGGGCATCGCTCGAAGTCCCTGGAACTCGTTTACCTCTCCGGCAACGACAAGGAAGCGGTGGCGAAACGGCTGGTCTTGTTTTTCGCCGAGGTTAAGCACCGCTGCTCGCAGAGGGCATTTCCGCCCTACGACCTTGATGAGGACTGGGTGGAGACCTTCGAGAGGCTCGCGAACTCAGAACCGCTTCGGCGAGCGTTGGCGTGGTCGTGAACAGCGGAGCTTGAAGCGAGGAGCTATGATCAAGTTATGAACATCGCAAACAGGTTGCGCGCGGCTTCGCTGCTCGTCCTGCTTCCGCTGACGGCGCCGGCTGTGGAGAAAAATCTGCTTATCGTGAACGTCGAGGCGATCAAGCAGGCGGCCGTGAATGCGGTTCTCGAAGCCTATCCCGACGTGTTCGAAGACGATTTGCTGGTCGATGCGCCTGAACACAACCTCACATTGATCTGCATGCCTGAACGGTTTCTGCAGGAGGCCACGTCCGTCGACCAGCACGTGCGCCAGTGCAACGCCCATTTTCGGTTCCTGCTGCGCGAATCCATCGCATTGCAGCAGTTCGTGGACGACCACGGCAATTGCTATGAACAACGCACTGCATCCGGGTTCGCCGTCTCTGTTTATGCGGACGGAAGCACGGACATCGGTGAGGTCCTGGGCACCGGCGGTTCAACGACCTCGATGGACTGCGAGCGTCTGTTGAATTCTGCCACCGTGACCACCGAGGTGAGCATCCATCGGCCGGCCCCGCTCGAGGTGGTGCCGGGCATCGCGGAGATGCCGCCCGGCCCGGGTCTCTTTTACATCGATGTAGCGGGCATCAAGGAAGCCGCCGCCAGGGCAGCCGAAGAAGCCTATCCGGAATACGCTGACGGCGGGTTGCTACCTGATGACCCGGACAAGCCGATGCTGGTGCCCTGCCATTCGGTCGTCGAGCCATCGGGTGAAGCTGCCGTGGCCGGGCTGCACCTTTGTTTCGCGCACGTGGAGTTCCGGATTGCGGATTCGGTCGAATCGGCAACGTTCCTCGCCGACGACGGGACCTGCTACGTCGCGAGCAAGTACCTCGGCGTAAAGGTCGCCGTCGGCGAAGACGGGCCCACCGTGGTCGGACGGCCGACCTTCGGCTGCGGGGGCAGCGGCCGCGACGACATCGAGTGCGCCCCTGGCCCGGATACCTTGTCTGAAAGGGAAGCGCATGACGACTGGTGCCAACCGGGTGAGAAGCAGGCGCATTGAACGGTCTCTGCAGCGCCTAACCATGAGCATGCGCGTACTTCCTGAAAAACTGTGAGCCTGTAAGGATGCAAGATCGGATCGACGTCATTCTCAAACGCTTCGAATCGCCCGATGAAGTTCGCGAGATGGTGAAGGGCCGGTTCGAGATCGTCCACATTGGCGGCATGACCATCGGGCGGGCGACTTACGAGGCAGGGTGGAAATGGTCGGAGCACGTTGGGCCGAGCCGCGGGGCCACAATGTGTGAAGTCGAGCATGTTGGACTGGTGATTTCAGGAACAGCCACCGCGGCCTTCGCCGATGGAACGGTGGTGGAGCTTCGTGCGGGCGAGCTGTTCTATATTCCGCCGATCCCCCATGACAGTTGGGTCGTCGGTGAGGAGCCGTACGTCTCGCTCCATTTCATGGGGGCGGACCACTACGCGAAATAGCGGTGAACCCCCGAGACGGTCGAAAATCGGAGACCAGCAATGCACCACTCCCGTCTTTGCGCGCTTCTGATTGACTGCCGCACACCGGATGTCGATGAAGCGGCCAGGTTCTGGGCCGATGCGCTGGGCCGTGCCGTAGACCACGATCATCCCGGAACACGCGGAAACTACCGCATGCTCGAGACTCCCCCCGATGAACCCATTGTCCAGATTCAGCGCGTGGAGCACGAGAGCCGGGTTCATATCGACATTGAAACCGACGATATTCCCGCGGAAGTGGCCCGCCTGGAAGCGCTGGGAGCAAAAGTCGTCGATCGCCTGGAACGGTGGGTGGTGATGCAAGCGCCCACCGGGCAGCGGTTTTGTGTCGTCCGGGTTCAGCGCCCCGGTTTCCCCAGGAATGCCACGCGCTGGGGTGAGTGACATGGTTTCCAGCAATGCAAGAATGACATTGCTGGCCGTCCTGTTGCTTCTGACCGGACCTGTTCCTGCAAAGGACCTGTTGATCGTGAACGCCGAGGCCATCAAGCAGGTAGCCGTGGACGCGATTCTCGACACCCATCCGGACATGTTCGAGGACGATCTGGTGGTTGATGAGCAGAGGCACGTCACGTTGATCTGTCAGCCTGAACCTGATTTTCAGGACGCCGCGTCCGTCGACTACCATGTCCGCGGGTGCCACGCGCTATTTCGGTTCATGAAGCGCGATTCCATTTCATTGCAGCGGTTCGCGGACGACCAGGGCAGTTGCTACGAACTGCGAACCGCAATTGGTTATTCCGTTACGGTGTTCACCGATGGGACTGCGCAAGTCCGTGAAGTCACGGACCAGGCCGTAACAACCGCCTGGATCGACTGCCTTCGTCTGCTGGACTCTGCCGGTACCGATACCAAGGACGGCATCCGCCCGTCGGCACCGCTTGAAATTGCGCCAGGCATCGCGAACGTGCCACAGGGCCGCGGTCTCTTCTACGTCGATGTAGTGGGCATAAGGGAGGCCGCCGAATCAGCGGTCCAGGAGGCCTATCCGGATTACTCGGAGGGCGGGCTGCTGCCCGACCCTGCCAACCATCCGTTGCCGGTGCACTGCCGGTCGCTGGTTGACCAGTTGGGCGAATCTCCGATCGCCGGGACGGTGCAGTGTTCCGCACATGTCATGTTCAGAATCGCGGACTCGGTCGAATCGGCTTTGTTCCTGGACGAGGGCGGGGCCTGCTACATTGCGGGCAAACACCTCGGCGTGGAGGTCATTGTCGGAGAAGACGGTACCACGGAGGTGGCGCAACCGAGACTTATTTGCCTCAGTAGCACCGGCGATGGCATCGAGTGTGACCCCGATTCCAATGCATTGCTGGGAAGGGATGCGTACGAAGCCTGGTGCTCGCCGAGCGAGCGACAGGCGCAATAGGCCACATTCGCCGCTGCTGACGACGTTTCCGCGGACATGCTTATCCGGTTGCCTTCGGTAGACACAAGATGTAGTGTTTTGGAGTGTCGTTGCCGGACCCCATCCTTCTCGCCCTACAGCCCCGGCCACCCAAGTCGCTTGCCGAATTTGAGGCGCGTTTTCGCACTGAGGCCGATTGCGAAGCGTTCCTCTTCCGGGTGCGCTACCCAGACGGCTTTGTCTGCCCAAGCTGTGGCAGTTCGCGCGGCTGGTCGCTTCGCGGCAGTCGCTTGACCGAGTGCGCCGATGGACACAAAGTGAGTCTGACTTCGGGCACCGTTCTGCATGGGACGCGTCAAGACCTGAAGATTTGGTTCCAAGCCGTGTTCTTCATGGTCACCCTTACACCAGGGATTTCCGCGGTTCAGATGCAGCGTCAGTTGGGCATCAAGCGTTACGAAACGGCTTTTCAAATGATGCATAAAATTCGCTCGGCCCTGGTGGTCCCTGGACGCGAGGTTTTGCATGGCGAGGTCGAGGTCGACGACACGTTCATCGGCGGGAAAGACGCCGATCGTGATGGACGTGGCGGCGACAAGGTCTTGGTCGCTGGGGCAGTCGAACTGACGCCCTTCAGCGAGGTCCCCAGCGGCAAGCTCCGCCGTCGTTCCGGCCGCCTTCGCCTGCAGATCGTACCGGATGCTTCGGCCAATTCCCTGACCGGATTTGTCGAACGGGAAGTGGAACCGGGCGCCACCGTGTACACCGACGGCTGGGATGGCTATCGCCCTCTCAGTCGTTCCGGTTTTCACCACCAGCGCATCGTGCAAGGCAAAGGCCGTGAGGCGATCCCCATCTTGCCGCACATTCACCGCGTGTTTTCCAATCTCAAAGCCCGGTTGCATGGCACACACCACGGGCGGATCGAGCCGCAGTACCTCCAAGCCTATCTGAACGAATACACATTCCGCTTCAACCGGCGATTCTGGCGCGGTCCAGCCTTCTTGCGTGCGCTGACATTAATGGCGCAGCCGAAACACAAGATGTAGTGGTTACCGAAGGCAACCGGATAAGCATGTCCGCGGAAACGTCCTCATTCATAAAGGCCCACCCGTTATTAGCATTGTTACTGCTTTCGACTGCCTGGCGATTTGGGACGGTTCGCCGCGAACTGCGGTGAGAGAATTCTCCGCGGAGTCGCACTTTACCAGTGGATTCGGGAAAACCCGATCCATCCAACCGTTGGGGGCCCTCTTTACCAAACTCATGAAGAAATCCGAAGCCAAGAAGCTTATTGAATTGCAGGCTTGCATCACCTACCTGCTGGACGAGTTCCTGCTCGAAGTGGAACGCCTTTCCGACCACGACGAGAAGACGTCGCTGAAACGATCCACCACCCAGGCCATCGGCACCTGCGTGGCCGACATCATGATTCCCATCTTCACGCAGTATCCATCGCTGGACTATATTGGATCCAAGGAGAACACGCTGATCGCGACCTGGATAAGCCTGGCTCGGAAGCGACGTTTTGAGGAGGCCGCGTCCGGCTCGTCAAAA
>Ga0075327_1000518_pt1 | contig 10973 bp, 9 predicted proteins | sample MayberrySE_Catta_2_FD_120056 | JGI IMG/M metagenome (GOLD analysis project Ga0075327, IMG submission 120056) | Natural and restored wetland microbial communities from the San Francisco Bay, California, USA, that impact long-term carbon... | ecosystem: Environmental > Terrestrial > Soil > Wetlands...
CGTACGAGCAGCCGTTCTCGGTGATCTCGAGGACCGGTCTCGCGTAGTCCCGCGTCACGCGCATCACCATGTCGTGGAGCGCGTCGGGCCAGACCTCCCAGTCGAAGTCCGTGCGCGGACCCTCGAAGCCGCCCATGCCGAGCGAGCGCGCGCCGAGCCCGAGCCGGTCGCGCTCCGCGCGCACCAGCATGCGCGAGTAGAGATTGATGCCGACGAAGTCGAGCGGCGCACGCACGCGCTCGAGGTCGCCCTCGCGCACGTCGAGCTCGGCCGGGAGCCCGCCCTCGAAGCAGTCGGGGTACGCGCCGCGGAGCGCCGGCCGGAGCGAGAAGTCGTTCAGCCAGCCGTGCATGCGCTCGGCGGCGTCGGCGTCCGCGGCGGCGCCGCTCGCGGGCTCGGTCGGCGACATCGAGAACGCCGAGCCGACGCGCAGGCCCGGGCGCTCGCCCTTCACCGCGCGGAAGGCTTCTCCCTGCGCGAGGTTCACGACGTGCGTCGCGCGGAGCAGCGCCGTGCGGTCGCGCACCCCGGGCGCGTGGATGCCGAGCCCATAGCCGAACTGCGTGAAGACGGCGGGCTCGTTGAAGAGCATCCACTCCGGGACGCGGTCGCCGAGCGCGCGCACCACGAGGTGCGCGTACTCCGCGAAGCGGAGCGCCGTGTCGCGCTCGGGCCAGCCGCCGCGCTCCTCGAGCGCCTGCGGCAGGTCCCAGTGGTAGAGCGTCGGGAAGGGGCGGATGCCCGCCGCGAGGAGCGCGTCGACGAGCCGCCCGTAGAAGTCGAGGCCCTTCGCGTTCGGTGCGCCGCGGCCCTCGGGCTGGATGCGCGGCCAGGCGATCGAGAAGCGGTAGCTCCCGAGGTGCAGCGCGCGGCAGAGCGCCACGTCCTCGGCGTAGCGGTGGTACGAGTCGCACGCGCGGTCGCCGCTGTCGCCGTTCCGGATCTTGCCCGGCGTGTGCGCGAAGCGGTCCCAGATCGACTCGCCCTTGCCGTCCTCCTGGGCCGCACCCTCGATCTGGTAGGCCGCGGTCGCGACGCCCCAGCGAAAGCCGTTCGGGAACGTGATGCGGCTCATGCGAGGGGCGAGCCTAGCGCCTCATGCGAGGGGCGCGCCTAGCGCCTCGCACGCCGGGTTCGCGCCATGCCGTCCGAGCGGACCTCCGGGAGCGAGCGCGGCACGCGGCATGCCGGGAAGCTAACTTCGTTCGACCGTGCGCAAAGTTCCTGCCATCGTCGCCGCGGGAGATGGTCGGGCGGCGCGCGCCGTCTACGGCGAGAGCAAGGCAACCCTCGAGGTCGGCGGCCGCACGCTCGTCGCCCGCATCGTGTCCGCGCTCCAGCGCGTGCCCGAGGTGTCCGAGGTCTGGGTGGTCGGCAACGCCGGCCGACTCGCCAAGGCGCTCGACCAGGACGCGCTCCGGAGCGAGCTCGCGAAGCCGCTCTGGATCGTTCCGCAGTACCGGAACCTCTACGAGAACGCCTGGCTCACGTACCGGCGGCTGCTGCCCGGCGCCGGCGCCGCGGGCCGCGATCCGACGCCCGAGGAGGAGGAGCTTCCCATCCTCTATCTCTCGTGCGACCTGCCCTTCGCGACGCCGCAGGAGCTCTCCGCCTTCGTGCGAAAGGGCCTCGCCGCGAACGCCGACTACGTCCTCGGCCTCACCACCGAGCAGGCGCTCGAACCCTTCTACCCGAAGGACGGCGCGCCCGGCATCCGCATGGCGTACTTCAACCTGCGCGAGGGCCGCTTCCGGCAGAGCAACCTGCACCTCGTGAAGCCGCCCAGGCTCGGCAAGCGGCAGTACATCGAGGACATGTACGAGCACCGCTACCAGCGCCAGCTCGGCCAGGTGCTCGGGCTCGCGTGGCGGATCTTCACGGACCGCGGCGGCGGGGCGCGCGTGCTCTTCTACTACGGCCTCATGCACCTCGCCGGCGTGCTGGACCGGAGGGGCCTCCGCCGGCTCGCCGACGCGGTGCGGCGGGGGATCTCGATCGAGCGCGTCGAGCGTGCGTGCGGCGCGCTGCTGCGCGCGAGCTTCCGCTTCGTCGCGACGGACGTGGGCGGCTGCGCGCTCGACGTGGACAACGAGCACGACCTCGACGTCGCGCGCCTGCGCTTCGCCGAGTGGGAGCGCGAGCTCCTGCGCATCGCGGAGTCGCGGCACGGGCGGCTGCCGCTGCCGCCGGCGGCCGGGCGCGGGGGCGTGCCGGTGCGCGTGCTGCCGGCCGGGCCGCAGGCGCTCCCGGAGGGCGCCTCGTGAAGCCGGCGGCGCTGTTCCGCCTGCCCGAGCGCGGCGTGATCGAGGTCGCGGGCAGCGACCGCATGCGCTGGCTCGACGGCATGATCTCGGCCGACGTGAAGTCGGCGAGGCCCGGCGACGGCGCCTTCGGGCTCCTGCTCACGCGCCAGGGGCGCATCGTCGCGGACCTCCACGTGCTCGTCCGCCCGGAGGTGTGCTGGCTCGAGCTCGAGCGCGCGGGCGTCGCGACCGTGCTCTCGCGCCTCTCCGGCTACGTGATCGCCGACGACGTCGCGCTCGCGGATCGGAGCGCCGACTTCGCACGCCTCGCGCTCGAGGGGGAGGGCGCGGCCGGAACGCTCGCGACGGCGTGCGGCGAGGAGCTCGCGCTGGCGCCGCACGCGTGGCGCGAGATCGAGCTCGGCGGCGCCCGGATCACGGCCGCGGCCTACGGCTTCACCGGCACGCCCGCGTTCCAGCTCTTCGTGCCGCTCGCGGCCGCCGCGCCGGTCGAGGCGGCGCTGCTCGCGGCGGGCGCGGTGTCCGCCACGGCCGACACGCTCGAGCGTCTGCGCATCGAGGCCGGCACGCCGCGGCTCGGGCACGAGCTCGACGAGAGCGTGCTGCCGGCCGAGGCCGGCCTCGAGGCCGCGATCGCGGAGCAGAAGGGCTGCTACACGGGGCAGGAGGTGGTGACGCGCATGCGCACGCGCGGGCGTGTCGCGCACCGGCTCGTCGGGCTGCGCTTCGAGGCCGCGCGCCTGCCCGAGCGCGGCGCCACGATCGAGCTCGGCGACGCGCGCGTCGGGCAGGTCACGAGCGCCGCGCGCTCGCCCGCGGCGGGAGCGATCGGCCTCGGCTTCGTCCGTACGGAGGCCGCCCGGCCCGGCGCGCGCGTGCGCGTGGCCGGCGCGGCGGCCGAGATCGTGGAGCTCCCGATCCGGGCCGGCGCTTGAGCGGCGTCCTCGTCGTCTTCGCCAAGCGTCCGGAGCCCGGGCAGGTGAAGACGCGGCTGTGCCCGCCCCTCACGTCCGAGCAGGCCGCCGCCTTCTACGCCTGCATGCTCGAGGACGTGCTCGAGACGAGCGCGCGCGCGGCGGAGGCACTCGGCCTCGAGGTCGTGCTCGCGGTGCATCCGCCCGAGGCCGCGAGCACGCTGCCCGCGCCGGCCGGCATGCGGCGCGAGCCGCAGCAGGGCGCCGACCTCGGTGCGCGCATGGAGCACGCGCTCGCGCGCGAGCTCGCGGCCGGCCGGAGCCCCGTGCTGCTGCGCGGCAGCGACAGCCCGACGCTCGGGCTCGCCACGCTCGACGCGGCGCTCGCGGCGCTCGCTCGCGCGGACCTCGTGCTCTGCCCCGACCGCGACGGCGGCTACAACCTGGTCGGCCTGCGGCGCCGGGCCGCCGGGCTCTTCGCGCATCCCATGAGCACGGGCTCCGTCCTCGCCGACACGCTCGCGCACGCGCGGCGCCTCGGCCTCTCGCACGCGCTCTTGCCGATGGGCTTCGACGTCGACGGCGCCGCCGATCTCGAGCTGCTCGCGGCCGCGCGTCGCGCGGGCCTCGCGAGGGACTGTCCGCGCACGCTCGCCTGGCTCGACCGCCACCACTGGCGACGCGGCTCGGATCCGACGCTCGACGCGTAGCGGCCGGGCGCTCTCGACGCGTCGCCGGCGGGCGTCTCCCGCTGCTCTCGCCGTGGGCAGTGCGCCCGAACGCGCGGCAGCGCGCCGGGCCGAACGCGGCCGACCTCCGCGCACGCGGGCCACCTCTTGCTCGCGCTCGGGCGGCACGCGCCTTGCTCTCCGCGGATCCGGGGCAGATCCCAAGGGAGGGCAAACGATGAGACGTGTGTGGTTCGCACCTGCGGCGCTCGGCTGTCTGGCCAGCTTCTCCGCGGCGGCTTCGGCGGAGGACGTCGGAGCTCGGCTCGAGGCCATGCAGGCGCGCATGGCGGACATGGAGGCCCGGCTCGAGGCCAACCAGGACGAGCTCGCCGATGCGAAGCGGCGCCTCGCGGCACAGGACGAGATGATCCAGGGCGCCGACCTCGACGGCGCCGCGGCGAGCTCGGGCATCGCCTCGTTCCTCGAGACCATCGAGATCGATGGGTGGGTGAGCGGCGGCTACAACTACAACTTCGAGGACCCCGACGGCTCCGCCCTCGATGGCTTCAACCGCGGCGCGGTGCTCGCCCATCCCTTCGACCCGGATCCGAACAGCTTCAGCCTCGACCAGGTGTGGTTCGGGCTCGAGCGCCCGGTCTCGGACGAGCAGCGCGCGGGCTTCCGCACGGACCTCGTGTTCGGCAAGACCGCGGGCCTCCTCTCGGGCGACTTCGGCGCGAACGACGGCTTCAGCGGCAACGACCTGGAGCTCTACCAGGGTTACGTGCAATACCAGGCGCCGCTCAACGAAGCCACGACCTTCAAGTTCGGCAAGTTCGCGACGCTGATCGGCGCCGAGGTGGTGCAGGCGCCGATGAACTTCAACATCTCGCGCGGCCAGGTCTACAACCTGTTCCAGCCGATTACGCACCTCGGGCTCCTCGCCTCGACGAGTGTGGCGGGGGTCGATCTATCGCTCGGCGTCGTCGACGAGACGCGCTCGTTCCCGGCGAGCGACATCGACAGCAACAAGGACAAGGCGATCCTGTGGGGGCTCGGCCAGAGCTTCGATACCTGGAAGTGGTCGTTCGCGGGCGTGTCCGGCGCGGCGGACTCGGGCGCGCTCTTCGACCAGCCGGCCGGGGACCGGGAGACCATCCTCGACCTGATCCTCGGGTGGACGCCGAACGAGAAGTTCTCGGCCTACGTGAATGCGGACTGGATCCAGACCGAGGTGAGCCGCGCGCTGGACACCACGGTCGATCCTCCGGTCACGGTGCCCGTGGACTTCGAGGTCGAGGGCTACGGGATCGCCGTGGCCGGTCGCTACGCCTTCACGGAGGCGACGGGCTTCGCGCTGCGCGGCGAGTGGGTAGACCTCGACGACTTCTTCGGCGAGGACACCGAGCTCCAGATGTGGACGCTGACCGGCACGCTCGACCACAAGCTCACCGACCAGCTCACGCTGCGCGGCGAGCTTCGCTACGACGCCATCGCGGACGCGGAGAGCGACACCGGAGACGACCTGTTCTTCGATTCGGACGGCGAGCTCGGCGAGGACGACGAGCTCGTGGCTGGCGTCGAGGTGATCTACAGCTTCTGACCCCGGACTGCGCGGGGAGCGCGGGCGCAGGGCCGGAAGGCCCTGCGCCCGTCGCTACTTACTCCCAGATCGAGAAGCGCGGCGCGATGCCGAGCTTCTCCATCTTCGTGTAGAGCGTGCGGCGGCCGATGCCGAGCTCGCGGGCGGCGGCCGAGCGGTTGCCGCGCGAGCGGCGCAGCGCGCGCGCGATCCGCCAGGCCTCCGCGAGCTCCACCCAGTCGCGCAGCGGCGGCGGGCTGCCGCCGTTCCGCGCGGCCACCCCCTGGAGGAACTGCTCCATGAGCGCGTCGAGCGAGGGGCTCGGTGCGGCGGGGCGGGGCGGGGCGATGCGAGCGGGAGCAGCCATGGTGTCACCTCCGTCCCGCGCCGTAGCAAGGGGCGTTCCAGCCCCGGGACGCGCGCGGACGCCTCTCGGGGCAGAGGCTGCTCGTTCGCTGGGCAGCGCTGCCGCGAGGCTGGGCAGGAAGCGGCACAGCCGAGCCGGCCGGCGCCCGCCCGCCGCGCGCACGGCTTGGCACGGCGGTTGCTCTACGAGGCGGAGGCCCGGGGCGGAGCGCTCGGCTGCCCCCGCCTCGCGCACCGTGATAGGGTGCCTCCCACGCCAGAAAGGAAGCCCGCCATGCGAAAGATCGAGGCCGTGATCAAGCCCTTCAAGCTCGACGAGGTGAAGGAGGCCCTCCACGGGATCGGCATCCAGGGCATGACCGTCACCGAGGTGCGCGGCTTCGGCCGGCAGAAGGGCCACACCGAGCTCTACCGCGGCGCCGAGTACGTCGTCGACTTCCTGCCGAAGATCAAGCTCGAGATCGCGGTGACCGACGACATGGTGGACAAGGTGGTCGAGGCTATCGTGTCGGCCGCGAACACCGGGCGGATCGGGGACGGCAAGATCTTCGTGCTGCCGATGGAAGAAGCGATCCGAATCCGGACCGGAGAGCGTGGTTCGGAGGCCGTCTGATGAGCGTCAAGGAAGCCCTCGATCTGGCGAAGAAGCACAAGGTCGTCGCGGCCGATCTGCGGTTCTGCGACTTCCTCGGCACCTGGCAGCACTGCTCGTTCCCGATGAGCGAGATCGACGCGGGCGTGTTCGAGGACGGTCTCGGCTTCGACGGCTCCTCGATCCGCGGCTGGCAGGCGATCCACGAGAGCGACATGCTGATGGTGCCGGACGCGTCGACGGCGTTCATCGACCCGTTCTTCTCGCATCCCACCATCGTGTTCCTGTGCGACATCCGGGATCCCGTCACGGGTGAGCCCTACACGCGCGATCCGCGCAACATCGCGAAGAAGGCCGAGGCGTACCTCGAGAAGAGCGGCATCGGCGACACCGCGTACTTCGGGCCCGAGGCCGAGTTCTTCGTGTTCGGCCACGCGCGCTTCAGCTGCGGCCCCGACCACGCGCTCTACCAGATCGACTCCGTCGAGGCGGCCTGGAACGCAGGCAAGGAGGAGGAGGGCAGGAACCTCGCCTACAAGCCGCGCCACAAGCAGGGCTACTACCCCGTGCCGCCGACCGACACGCTCCAGGACGCGCGGTCCGAGATGGTCCTCGCGATGGAAGGCATGGGCATCCGCGTCGAGGCGCACCACCACGAGGTGGCGACCGCCGGCCAGTGCGAGATCGACATGCGCTTCGACTCGCTCGTCGGCATGGCCGACAAGCTGATGAAGTACAAGTACGTGGTGCGCCAGGTGGCGCGGAAGCACGGCCTCGTCGCCACGTTCATGCCGAAGCCGATCTTCGGGGACAACGGCTCGGGCATGCACACGCACCAGTCGGTCTGGAAGGGCGGCAAGCCGCTCTTCGCCGGCCCGGGCTACGCCGGGCTCTCGGACCTGGGCCTCCACTACATCGGCGGCGTGCTGAAGCACTCGCGCGCGCTCGCGGCGTTCACGAACCCGGGCACGAACTCGTACAAGCGCCTCACGCCGGGCTTCGAGGCGCCGGTGAACCTCGCGCTCTCGAAGCGCAACCGCTCGGCCTCCTGCCGCATCCCGCTCTACTCGGACAACCCCGCGGCGAAGCGCGTCGAGGTCCGCTACCCGGATCCGACGTGCAATCCGTACCTCGCCTTCGCGGCCATGCTGATGGCCGGCATCGACGGCGTCACCAACAAGGTGTCGCCCGGCGAGCCGCTCGACCACGACATCTACGAGATGTCGCCCGAGCAGCTGGCGCGGATCCCGACCATGCCCGGCAGCCTCGAGGAGGCGCTCGCCGAGCTCCAGGGCGACCACGAGTTCCTGCTCCAGGGCGGGGTGTTCACGCAGGACGTGGTCGACACCCAGATCGCCTACAAGCGCAAGAACGAGATCGACCCGCTGCGCCTCCGGCCGCATCCGCACGAGTTCGAGCTCTACTTCGACGCCTAGGTGTCGAGTCCAGGCACGTCGTCACGGCTGCGGGGGGGCAGGCTCGAAGAGGCCGCTGGAGACCGGTACCCGCTCCGGCTCCAAGAAACGGGTGATGTCGCCTCCGCGTGCACCGGTCTCCAGCGGCCGGAACTCGCACCTGGGGCGGCTGCGTGTAGGGCGCCTGCCTGCCGTTAAGATCCGGCCCGCGATGGCTCCCAGGCGGCTCCGGCGCGGCACGCAGCTCGGCAAGTACCGGCTCGAGCGTCCGATCGGGCATGGTGCGTTCGCGGCCGTCTGGCGCGCGCGCGACACGGTCGAGAACCGCCCCGTCGCGCTCAAGATCGTGGAGCCCGCGCAGGTCGCGGAGCACGGCCGCGACGCGATCGCGCACGAGGCCCGCATCGCGACCCGGCTCTCGCACCCGAACATCGTGGCGGTCCGGAACGCCGACTGGATCGACGGCCACTTCGTGCTCGCGACGGACCTGGCGGAACGGAACCTCGCCGACTACGCGGGCGCGAAGCGCTCCGGAAGCGTCGCGCTGCGCGTGGTGCGCGACCTGGCCGCCGGGCTCGCCCACGCGCACGCGCAGGGCATCCTGCACCGCGACGTGAAGCCCGAGAACGTGCTGATCTTCGCCGACCGGCGGGCCGCGCTCGGCGACTTCGGCGTCTCGCGCTTCGCGCCCGGGACGACGGTCACCGTCACCGACGCCGGCACCTTCGGCTACGTGGCGCCCGAGCAGGCCTACGGCAGGCCGCGCCTCGCCTCCGACGTCTTCTCGCTCGGCCTGATCGCGTACGAGCTCCTCGCGGGCGTGCTGCCGACGTGGCCCTTCGAGTGGCCGCCCGCCGGCCACCGCCGCTTCCACGCGCGCGTGCCGGAGCCGCTGCGCCCCGTGCTGCGCAAGGCCGCCGCCTTCGATCCGAGGCACCGCTTCGCCGACGCGGTGGTGTTCCAGCGCGCGCTCGAGCGCGCCTTCGCGAGGCTCGAGGCGCCGCGGCCGAGCCGACGGCGGAGGCGGCGGCCGCGCCCCGAGCTCTCGCCCCTCGCGGTCCAGGCCGAGAGCTTCCGGCGCCGCTGCGGCGCATCGCTGGAGCTCCGCTACCGCTGCCACCGCTGCGACGGCCCGATCGCCGAGACGATGCGCGTGTGCCCCTGGTGCGGCTTCGCGGACAACTCGTTCCGCGAGCTCACGCGCTATCCGCTCGTCTGCCCGAAATGCGAGCGCGGTGTCCGTCCCGAGTGGACCGAGTGCCCCTGGTGTCACGCGGGCCACTTCACGGGCAACGGCCGGCCGCCGCGGCCCGATCCGCGGGCCGAGCGGCGCTGCGCCGCGCGCGGCTGCCCGGGCGAGCTCCGGCGCTTCATGCGCTACTGCCCGGTGTGCAAGCGCAAGCCCGGCCGGCCCTGGTCGCATCCCGACCTGCCGGAGCGCTGCCCGCGCTGCCGCGGGCCCGTGTCGGACGGCTTCTTCCGCTTCTGTCCCTGGTGCGGCCGCAGGCACTCGAACGAGGGCAAGCGCTACTAGCGCAACCCCAGCAGCTGCATGCGGTGGTAGAGCGAGCGGCGCGGGAGGCCGAGGCGGCGCGCGGCGGCGCTGCGGTCGCCGCCCGAGAGGCGGAGCGCGAGGCGGATGCGCCAGGCCTCGGCGTGCCGCAGCCACGCGTGGAGCGAGAGCGAGGGCCGGCCTTCGAGCGCGACGGCGCTCTCGTAGAGCGCCTCGAGCAGCTGCTCGAGCCGCTCCTGCTCGTGCCCACCGATCGCGCTCCGGGACAGCACGGCGCGACTCGGTGCAAGACGCGGGCCGCGGCCGGCGCACGGCGCGGCGGCGTGCCGGCACACGGCGCGGCCGCGTGCCGGCGGCGGCACGCCGCTTCGGCGAGCAGGGCTGCCCGAATCGACGGCAGCGCCGAGGCGGCGGGGCCGCGAAGCCGTCGCGGGCCGGCCCACGTGCGCCGGGATCGGCACGAGCGGGACTTGGCACGCGCGTTGCTCTAGGGGCGAGCGCGCGCAACCCGCACGCGCGACGGAGGACGCCATGGAACCCGCCCCGACCCTCGACACCGGCAACACCGCGTGGCTGCTCACCAGCTCCGCGCTCGTCTTGATGATGACGATCCCGGGCCTCGCGCTCTTCTACGCGGGCCTGGTGCGCGCGAAGAACGCGCTCTCGCTCTTCATGCAGTGCATGGTGTCCGCGGGCGTCGTGGGCGTGCTGTGGGTGGTGGTCGGCTACACGCTCGCCTTCGGCACGGGCAACGCGTTCATCGGCGACTTCTCGAAGCTCGGTCTCGCCGGCATCGACGCGAACACGCTCTGGGGCACGTACGGCATCCCCGAGTACCTGTTCGTGATGTTCCAGGCGATGTTCGCGATCATCACGCCCGCGTTGATGGTCGGGGCCTTCGCCGAGCGCATGCGCTTCGGCCCGTACCTCGCGTTCATCACGCTCTGGCTGCTCCTCGTCTACTGCCCGCTGGCACACATGGTGTGGGGCGGCGGCTGGATCGGCACGCTCGGCGCCAAGGACTTCGCGGGCGGCCTCGTCGTCCACATGTCGAGCGGCTTCTCGGCGCTCGTCGCGGCGCTCTACCTCGGCAAGCGGCGCGGCTTCGGCAAGGAGCCGATGCCGCCGCACAACCTGCCCTTCGCGGTGATCGGCGCCGCGCTCCTCTGGGTCGGCTGGTTCGGCTTCAACGCGGGCAGCGAGCTGATGGCCGACGGCATCGCGGCGCTCGCGTTCCTGAACACGAGCACGGCCGCCTCGACCGCCCTCGTGGCGTGGCTGGGAATCGAGTGGCTCCACCGCGGCAAGCCGACCGTGCTCGGCGCCGCCACCGCCTGCGTGGCCGGCCTCGTGGCGATCACGCCCGCCTGCGCGTTCGTGACGCCGATGGGCGCGATCGCCGTCGGCATCGGAGTGGCCGTGCTGGGCTACGTCGCCGTCACGTTCGCGAAGCCGGCCCTCGGCTACGACGACTCGCTCGACGTGTTCGGCGTCCACGGCGTCGGCGGTGCGTGGGGCGCGCTGGCGACGGGATTGTTCATCGCCGGCTGGGCGCTTCCGGAGGGGGTGAGCCGGGGCGCGCAGATCTGGATCCAGCTCCAGAGCATCGCGTTCACCGCGGTGTTCGCACCGCTCGCGACGCTCCTGATCCTGTTC
>Ga0075327_1000519_pt1 | contig 10972 bp, 10 predicted proteins | sample MayberrySE_Catta_2_FD_120056 | JGI IMG/M metagenome (GOLD analysis project Ga0075327, IMG submission 120056) | Natural and restored wetland microbial communities from the San Francisco Bay, California, USA, that impact long-term carbon... | ecosystem: Environmental > Terrestrial > Soil >...
GGTACTCGATCAGCCCGGCGCGGTCGCTCATCGGGCCGTGGCCGGGGATCACCTGGGTGTTCTCGTCGGCCAGCGCAATGCCGACGTCGACAGCGGCGATCATGCCCTGAATGCTGCCGCCGCCGTCGAGGTCGATGTAGGGGTACAGGCCATTGAAGAAGATGTCGCCCATGTGCAGCACGTTGCTCTGCGGGAAGTGCACGATGCTGTCGCCGTCGGTGTGGCCGCGCGGCACGTGGTGTGCGGTGACCGGCTCACCGTTCAGGTGCAGCGTGACCTTGTCGCTGAAGGTGACCACGGGCAGGGCGTCCGCCGGCCAGGCGGGCGTGGTGTCGCCCATGAAGTGGTTGAACTGGTCGGTGCTCATACGGCGATGGATGTTGTCGTGCGCGATGATCACGCTGCCGGCCCGGCCCAGGGCCTCGTTGCCGCCCACGTGGTCGCCGTGGTAGTGCGTGTTGATGACGAAGCGCACCGGCCGCTGGTCGATCGCGCGGATGGCCGCCAGCAACTGGTCGGTCAGCGGCTCGAGCTGGTCGTCGATGATGAACACGCCGTCCGCGCCGGCCGAGACGGCGACGTTGCCGCCGCGGCCCTTGAGCATGGTTACCGTGTCGGACAGTTTGGTCGGGAGGTACTCTACCTTGTCGTCCTGGGCGGCGAGGGAAGGTGCGAGGAACAGAAACAGGGTCGGAAAACAGGCTGCCAGTCGTCTCATTGAAGCTTCTCCAAGGATCTCCGTAGGAGCGCGCCTTGCGCGCGACGCGTGCCCTTGTCGGCCGCAAAGCGGCCTCCTACAAAGAAATCGATTCGCCGCGGTGGCGCCGCGGTTGAAGCGTCATTCTACCCGCTGGTCGAGGCGCAACTCCACGGTACCGGCCGCATCCAGGGCTACGTTCACCGCAGCGCTCTGCCAGTCGCCCGGGCGGGCGGCGGGCGAGCCGGACAGCGAGACGCGCGCCTGCAGCTGCACCTCGCTCTCCAGTGAAATCGGGCGCTGGGCCATCATGCTGTCGCGGTCGGAGACGGTCAGCTCAATCGGGAATTGGGGATCGGCGATGCGCCGCACGCCCAGCGGTGGGCCGGCGGCGGGGCCGGGGGAACGCACAACCACGAACAGCACGGCGCCGGCCGGAATCGCGGCCCGGGCTGCGTCGCTCGCCAGTACGCGAACGTCCGTACCGCTCCAATCGGCAGTCACCGTGTCGGGGCTTGCCGAACCGGCGTCGCCGACCGATTGCGCGGGAGGTTCGACCGCTGCCGCCACAGCGGGCGCGGCTTCGGAGGCCGTCGCAACGGGGGCCTCCACCGGAGTCTCGACTGTCATGCCCATGCGCGCGCGGGCCTCGTTGACCTGCGCCTGCACGGACTGCGCCACGGTGCTGCCGGGCTCGAGCTGTTGCAGCAGCGATTCCCAGTAGCTCACGGCGAAAGCGTCGTCGCCGGCCTGTGCGGACGCGATGCCCAGCAGCCACATGCCTTTCTGCTGGCTCGGATCGAGTTCGACCGCGCGCTCCAGCATGGCGACCGAGAGTTCGTCGATGCGGCCGTCGGCCGAGGTGAAGACGCGGGCTTCGGCCAGTTCCACCATCACCAGCGGGTCGTCCGGGGCGATGCCGTGCGCCACCTCGAGGGCTTCGCGCGCCTCGGGATAGCGCTGCAGGGTCTTCAGGGTGCGGGCCAGCAGGACCCAGCCGTCGAGCCTTTCCGGCGTGCGCGTCAGCCGCGACCGCAGGCTGTCGATCATGGCGTCGATGTCCTCGGCGCTGGCGCCGCCGGCGCCCCCGGGGTGCTGGCCAACCTGCGCAACCGGCAGGTCGATGGCTTCCGGCGTGCCCACGTTGCTGTAGATCCACAAGCCGCCGGCCGGCAGCAGGAACAACAGCGCGAGGGCCGCAGGTTGCCAGAACGACTTGCCGCGCAGCAGCGGCCAAAAGGTGACGAAGGCGGCGGCGAACAGCGCCACTGCGGCGATGGCCCAGAACATCAGGATCCGTCCCTCTGGCGCTGGGCCGCGAGCCGTCGGTTACGGCCGCGGACCACGAACAGCACGACCACCGCGCCGCCGAACAGCAGCACGCCGGGAATCGCCCACAGAGCCAGCGTGTTGCCCTGCATCGGCGGGCGGTACAGCACGAAGTCGCCGTAGCGCTCGACCAGGAAGGTCTTGATCTCGGCGTCGCTGCGGCCGGCCGTCATCATCTTGTGGATTTCCTTGCGCAGGTCCTGTGCCAATGGCGCGTCGGAGTCGGCCAGGTTCTGGTTCTGGCACACCGTGCAGCGCAGTTCCTCGGTCAGGGCCTTGTAGCGCGCTTCCTGCGCCGGATCGTCGAAGCCGAGCGGCTCCTGGGCCGCCAGCGGCAGGCTGGCCAGCAGCAGGATTGCCAGGACAATGCGGCGTTTCATCGGTTTGCGAAGCTCCCGTCGTAGCCGATCCGCGGCAGGATCTCCTGGTTGATGACTTCGGGGGTCAGCGCGCCCAGCTGCTTGAACACGATGACGCCGTTGGCGTCCACCAGGAAGGTTTCGGGCGCGGCATAGACGCCGAAGTCGATGGAGGTGCGGCCGTCCTGGTCGTGGATGATCATCGAGTAAGGATTGCCGTAGCGCTGCAGCCAGGCTTTGGCGTCGACGGTCTCGTCGCGGAAGTTCATGCCGACGATGGTGATCGCATCCATCCGCGCCAGTTCCTCGATGACCGGGTGCTCGACGCGGCAGGTCACGCACCAGCTGGCCCAGAAGTTCACCAACAAGGGCTTGCCGAGCAGGTCCTGGCTGTCGACCGTGACGTTGGGCTCGCCCAGCAGCGGCAGCGAGAAGGCCGGCATCGGCTTGCCGATCAGCGGCGAGGGCAGCTCGGTCTTCTTGTCGGCGATCTTCAGGCCAACGGCCAGCAGCACGCCGAGCAGCACGAACACCGCGATGGGGATAATGCGGCCGATCATGCCGGCGACTCCGCCAGAGCCGGATCGCCCGCGCGGTCCCCGGCCCTGGTTTCCACCTCCGCCTCGGCCCGGCGCCGGCGGTAGCGCGGATCGCTGGCGGCCAGGAAGCCGCCGGCCATCATCAGCAATGCGCCCATCCAGATAAAGCGGACGAAGGGCTTGTGGTACAGGCGGATCGCCCAGGCGGTGCCGGCCTCGTCCAGCGGTTCGCCCAGCGACACGTACAGATCGCGGGTCAGCCCCGGGTCCAGGTCGGCTTCGGTCATGACCTGGCCGTTGGCGTAGCGCCGCTTCTGCGGGTGCATTTCGCTCACCACTTCGCCGGCGCGGGTCACGATGAAGGTGCCCTCGTCGGCCATGAAGTTGGCGCCGCGAAAACTGCGGGTGCCGTCGAACCGGAAGGTGTAGCCGGCCAGGTCGAAGGTGTCGCCCGGCTCCATGCGCAGGTGCTTCTCCTGGCTGACCGCGTTGGTCAGCGAGGCGCCCACCAGGAACAGGCCGACGCCGAAGTGCGCCAGCGTCATGCCGATTTCGCTGCGCGAGGGCAGCCGGCCGCTGCGGTCGCGCAGGCGCTGGACCAGGTGCTGCAGGCTGGCGACCATGATCCAGGCGGCGCCGGCCGCGCCGGCGATGCCCCAGGCCCCGGCGCTCGGCAGCGTCAGCGCGGTGACCGCGGCCGCCGTCAGCGCGAACGCGCCCGGCAGCCACAGCTGACGCAGCACGCGGCCCACGTTGTCCTTCTGCCAGCGCATGTGGAAGCCGAGCGGCAGCAGGGCGGCGATCGGCACCAGCAGCAGCGCGAACAGCAACCCGAAATAGGGCGGCCCCACCGAGATCTTGCCGGCGTCCAGCGCGTCCAGCAGCAGCGGGTACAAGGTTCCGGTCAGAACCATCGCCGCGATCACGGTCAGCAGCAGGTTGTTGAGCAGCAGCAGGGTCTCGCGCGAGGTGCCGGCGAAGTCGCTGCCCAGAACCATGCCGGGGGCGCGCAACGCGAACAGCAGCAGCGAGCCGCCCACCACCACGAACAGGTAGGTCAGGATGAAGATGCCGCGAGTCGGGTCGGAGGCAAACGCGTGCACCGAAGTGAGCACGCCCGAGCGCACCAGGAAGGTACCGAGCAGGCACAGCGAGAACGCCATGATGGCCAGGATCAGCGTCCAGTTGCGGAAGGCGCCGCGTTTCTCGGTGACCGCCTGCGAGTGAATCAGCGCGGTACCGACCAGCCAGGGCATGAACGACGCGTTCTCGACCGGATCCCAGAACCACCAGCCGCCCCAGCCCAGCTCGTAGTAGGCCCACCAGCTGCCCAGCGCGATGCCCACGGTCAGAAAGGCCCAGGCCACGTGGGTCCAGGGCCGCGACCAGCGCACCCAGTCGCGGTCCACCTGCCGGCCCAGCAGGGCGGCGACCGCGAAGGCGAACGACACCGAGAAACCGACGTAACCCATGTACAGCATCGGCGGGTGGATGATCAGCCCGGGGTCCTGCAGCAGCGGGTTCAGGTCCATGCCCTCGGCGGCGGCCGGGATCAGCCGGCCGAAGGGGTTGGAGGTGAAGATGACGAACAGCAGGAAGCCGCAGGAGACCCAACCCAGCACGGCCAGCACGCGGGCGCGGAACACTTCCGGCAGGCGGCCGCTGAACAGTGCCACGGCAAAGGTCCACAGGGTCAGGATCAGCTGCCACAGCAGCAGCGAGCCCTCGTGTGCGCCCCACACGGCGGAGAAGCGGTAATGCATGGGCAGCAGCGAGTTGCTGTTGCGGGCCACGTATTCCACCGAGAAATCCTGCGCGACGAAAGCCCAGGTGAGCAGCGCGAAGGCGCCGGCCACCAGCATGAATTGGGCGATGGCGGCGGAGATACCCACTTTCATCAATTGCCGGTTGCCGGTGCCGGCGCCGATCAGCGGCAGGATGCCCAGCGCCACCGCGACCAGCAGCGCGCCCATCAGCAGGACTTGTCCGAGTTCGGCGATCATCGTCTGATTTATCCCCCGTCGACCGAGCGCGTAACGTGGCCCGACTTCTCGAGCGCGTCCGCGACTTCCGGCGGCATGTAATTCTCATCGTGCTTGGCCAGCACCTCGGTGGCCGCGAACAGGCCGCTGTCGTCCAGCACGCCGCGCGCGATCACGCCCTGGCCCTCGCGGAACAGGTCGGGCAGGATGCCGACGTACTCCACGGTGATTTCCTGGGGGCCGTCGGTCACCACGAAGCGGGTGGCCAGGCCGTCGCCGGGGCGGGTCACGGTGCCCGGCTTGACCAGCCCGCCCAGGCGGAACTGGCGGCCCGGCGGAATTGGCTGCATGGCGAGGTCGCTGGGGCTCTGGAAATACAGCAGATTCTCCTGCAGCGAGTTGAAAGCAATGGCGGCGGCCGTGCCGACGCCGGCGAGGATCAGCAGCACGGCGATCAGGCGGCGTTTACGAGTCGGAGTCAAGATGGCGTTCCTCGAGTTGAATCAGGCGGCGGATGTCGCGCAGGGCGACCCGTTTGCGGACCAGCGGCGCCAGCGCGCACCACAGCAGGACGATGGTGCCCACGGAATAGGCGGCCCAGATGAAAGGCAGGTGGCTCATGATCAGTTACCTCTGTCCCGGTGCACTACGTCAGGTCCGACCCTGGGCAAGTCCCTGGGCACAACATTACGCACCCAGGCTTTGCGCAGATCCTGCTCCAGCAGTTTGACCCTGGCGCGGCTGAGCAGGTTCGCGGCGTAGTAGAACTTTACCGCAATGGCCATGATCAGCAGCGGCCACAGCATGCTCGCGTCGATGCTGCTGCCGCCGGTGAAGCTGATGCTGTTGGGCTGGTGCAGGGTATTCCACCACTTGACCGAGAAATGGATGATCGGCAGGTTGACCACGCCGACCAGCGCCAGCAGGCAAGCGGCGCGCGCGGCTTTGCGCGGTTCGTCGATGGCGTTGTAGAGGCCCATCACGCCCAGGTACAGGAACAGCAACACCAGTTCGCTGGTCAGGCGCGCGTCCCACACCCAGTACGTACCCCAGGTGGGGCGGCCCCACAAGGAACCGCTGGCGAGGGCCACCAACGTGAAGGCGGCGCCGATGGGCGCGCTGCTCATGGCCAGGATTTCGGTGATGCGAATGCGCCAGACCAGCGTGATGAAGCCCAGCCCGGCCATGACCGCGTAAATCATCCAGGACATCCAGGCGCTGGGTACATGGATGTACATGATCCGCACGCTTTCGCCCTGCAGGTAGTCGGCCGGGCCCTTGACCAGGCCGAGGTAAAGCCCCCAGGCGGTCATAATGCCGAACAGGAGCCACAGCCAGGGGATCAGTTTGCCGCTGAAGGCGTAGAACCAGGGCGGTGAACCGAGCTTGTGGATGAACAGCACAAGGGCGCTCTTTCGTGGCTTGGATGGATGATTGACGTTGGTGTTCATGAAAGACTGATCTTGAGTGCCGCGGCCGTGGCGAAGGGCGCAAGGGTTACAGATGTTATCAGGCCTGCGGCCAGCAGGCCCAGAAATTGGGTGTAGGGCAGGTTGTCGGAGGTCGCCATCACCGCCGCGGTGGCGATGATCAGGATGGGAACGTAGAGCGGAAACACCAGCAGCGACAGCAATTGGCCGCCGCGCTTCAGGCTGATGGTCAGCCCCACGCCGATCGAACCGATCAGGCTCAGGATCGGGGTGCCCAGCAGCAGCGTCAGCACCATTACGCCCAGCGACTCGGCCGGCAGGTTCATCCACAGCGCCAGCAGCGGCGACAGCAGCACGATAGGCAGCCCGGCCACCAGCCAGTGCGTGGCGATCTTGGCCAGCGCGATCAGGGTCAGCGGGTGCCCGCTGATGACGAACTGCTCCAGCGTGCCGTCCTCGAAGTCGGAGCGGAACAGCGCGTCGAGTGAAATCACGGTGGCCAGCAGCGCGGCAATCCAGATGACGCCGGGCGCGATGCGCGCCAGCAGCTGCGGCCCGGGCCCGATGCCCAGCGGAAACAGGCTGATCACGACCAGCAGGAAGATCACCGGGAACAGCAGCTCGGTGCGCCGCCGGAAGGCCAGCAACAGGTCGCGCCGGACCAGCGCCAGGAAGGCGCCCGACAGGCTGCCGCCCCTATAATCCGCCCCGCGGTCGGCGCCCTGGTTCGGGGCGCTCATGCCGCCGCTCCCGAAACCAGGTGATAGTCACGTGTGTCGGCCCAGGTCGGCCGGTGCGCGCCGTGCGTGGCCAGCACGCAGGCGCCGCCGGCCTCGAGATGCCCGCGCAGCAGGTCGTCGACCAGTTCCACGCCCTGCGCGTCGAGGTTCGAATAGGGTTCGTCCAGCAGCCACAACTCGTTTTCGCTGAGCAGCAGGCGCGCCAGCGCGCAGCGCTTGCGCTGGCCGGCCGACAGCGTGCGGGCCAGCTGTTCGGCCACGCGGCCGAGCCCCATGCGGTACACCGCGCCGACCACGTCCCGGTCGGAGGTGCCGATGAAGTCGCGCATGAACCGGAGGTTCTCGAGGACGCTCAGATCGTCCTTGATGGCGAGGTAATGGCCTACGTAGGCCATGCCGCGGGCCCGGTTGTCGAGGCGTCCGTCGCTGGGGTGCAGCACGCCCGCCAGCACCCGGATCAGCGTGGTCTTGCCGCAGCCGTTGGCGCCCGTCACCAGCAGCAGCTGCCCCGGCTCCAGTTCGAAACTGACCGGCTCGAACACGGGTTCGAAGTAGCGCTCAAAGCTGATGTCGGACGCTGTTAACATGCCGCTCCCGATTGCCGCTGACCAAGGTCGCTGATAGGGGCCGCTGAATGAGGCCGGGATCAAGGATTCGGCGCCATGCTACGGAATGCGGCAGGTCAAGTCCAAGGGATTCTAGTGACCTAAATGATGCAAATCAAAGAATCAATTACTCGGGGAATGAATTCGCTCCCACATGGTTTGCCGGGCGCCGGTTGCCGACCTGTGGGAGCGGTTTCAACCGCGATGAGATCCCTGGAACGGTTTTGACATTGGACTGGCCTGCCCCCAACTGCGTTGAAGACACGAATAACCGGAAAACCACCCCATGAGCACTTACGACTTCGACCTCTTCGTCATCGGCGCCGGCTCAGGCGGCGTGCGCGCGGCGCGCGTGGCCGCCGGGCACGGCGCGAAAGTCGGCATCTGCGAGGAGAGCCGGGTCGGGGGCACCTGCGTGATCCGCGGCTGCGTGCCGAAGAAGCTGATGGTGTACGCCGCGCATTTCGCCGAAGACTTCGAGGACGCCCGCGGCTATGGCTGGACGGTCGGCGAAGCCCGCTTCAGCTGGCCCAAATTCATTGCGGCCAAGGACGCCGAGATCGACCGCCTGAACGGGGTCTACATTAGCCTGCTGAACGATTCGGGCGTGCAGCTATACGAGACGCGCGGCGTGCTTATCGGCCCGCACGAAATCCGGCTGGGGGAAGAAACCGTCACCGCCGGGCACATCCTGATCGCCACCGGCGGTCGGCCGTGGCTGCCGGAACTGCCGGGCATTGAGCACGCCATCAGCTCCGACGACGTGTTCCACCTGGAGGCGCAGCCCGATCGCGTCGCTGTGATTGGCGGCGGTTTCATCGCCTGCGAATTCGCAGGGATTTTCAATGGGATGGGATCGAAAGTTATACAGATTTATCGCGGCGACGCCCTGCTGCGCGGATTCGACAGCGACGTACGCCGGGTCGTCACCGCCGAACTGCACAACAAGGGCATCACCGTCCGGCTCGAAACCGACGTTAAGGAACTCGCGAAAAACGATTCCGGAATCGAAGTGGTCATGGAAGACGGCGAAGTGATGACGGTGGACCAGGTTCTGTACGCCACGGGCCGGGTACCCAATGTGCGCGGCCTCGGGCTGGCCGAGGTCGGCGTGGAGATGCGCGCGGACGGGCGTGTGGTGGTCGATGAACTTTCCTGCAGCAGCGTTGATCATATCTACGCAGTCGGCGACGTAACCAGCCGGATCAATCTCACGCCCGTGGCCATCTACGAAGGCCACGCATTCGCCGACACGGTGTTCGGCGGCAGGGAGCGGCCGGTGAACCACGAATACGTGCCCTCGGCGGTATTCTCCCAGCCGCCGGTGGGGACCGTCGGGTACAGCGAAGACGATGCGGTGCACCACATCGGGCCGGTCGACATCTACCAATCCGAGTTCCGCCCGATGAAGCACACGCTGTCGGGTCGTCAGGAGAAGATGTTGATCAAGCTGGTGGTCGAACGGGCCAACCAGCAGGTCGTCGGTGTCCACATCGTCGGGCCGGACGCCCCGGAAATTGTCCAGGGCTTCGCGGTGGCGGTAAAATCAGGGCTGACCAAGGAACAATTCGACTGCACGATCGGCATTCACCCGACCGCCGCCGAAGAGCTGGTTACAATGAGGAACCCGGTCAGGAGCCATGGATAAGGAATCGGAATGAGAAAGGGACGCGCATTCGCCCTGGCCGCCGCCGCTTTGGCCGGCGCCTTGTTCAGTTTCGCTGCGGCTGCCGCATCGGACCGTCACGCGCAGAATGCGGCTGACGGGTCCGTCGTCAAACGCTTCATCGTCGAACTGCAGGATCCGCCGCTCGCGCTGTACGACGGTCGGTCGCTGTCCGCCGCGGACCGCAGCGGAGTCGAGCGCCTGCCAGCCACGGCGCCGCACCTGACCGGTGAGTCGAAACTCTACCTCCGATCGCCACACGCGGTGGCGTACCTCGAATACCTGGGCGAGCGGCACCGCGAATTCCGCCTCGAAGCCGCCGCGGTCCTCGGGCGTTCGGTGACGCCGGTTTATGCCTACCGATCGGCGACCAACGGCATGGCGCTCGATCTGACCGAAGCGGAGGCCGCCCTGCTGGCGGATTCGCCGCTGGTCAAGTCCATTGCACCGGACACCCGGCAGCGGCTGCAAACCGATTCCGGCCCGCCGTGGATCGGCGCTGACCTGGTGTGGAACGGCCTGGCCGGCTTTCCGTCGGCCCGCGGCGAGAACGTCATCGTCGGTGTGATCGATTCCGGCATCAATTGGGAACACCCGTCGTTCGGCAGCCCCTCCGGCGACGGTTACGTGTACAGCAATCCCTTCGACGAACCGCTCGGCCTGTGTGACGACCCCGACGTCGACTGCAATGACAAGCTGGTCGGCGTGTACGACTTCGTCGAAGACGACCCCGAGACCACCGAGGTGGTCGAGGAGAACACCAAGGGCCGCGACAACGACGGGCACGGCAGCCACGTGGCCTCCATCGCCGTCGGCAACCGCGTCAACGTCGTGCTCAACAGCAGCGCTGATGCCACGCTGTCCGGCGTCGCCCCGCGCGCCACGCTGGTCACCTACCGCGTTTGCTACATCGGCGAACCAGCCGGGCCCGACAGCGGCGGCTGTGCCGGCTCGGCCATCCTGTCGGCGATCGACCAGGCGGTCGACGACGGCGTCGACGTCATCAACTACTCGATCGGCTCCAGCGCCACCGATCCCTGGGACAACGGCAGCATTGCCCGCGCCTTCCTGGCGGCCCGCGGCGCCGGTGTCTTCGTGGTGACCTCGGCCGGCAATGCCGGACCGAATCCGGGCACCATCGGCTCGCCGGCCAACGCGCCCTGGATCGTCGCGGCCGGCCACGCGACCCACGACCGGGTGTTCGGCAGCGTCGTGCAGAACCTGGTCGGCGGCGCCACCACGCCGCCGGGCGACCTGATCGGCGCCAGCCTGACCGACGGCATCGGCCAGCGCAATATCGTGCACGCAAAGGACTTCGGTTTTGCGCTGTGCGGCCAGGGCGAGGCCCAACTGGCCGCCACCTGCAACGGCAACACCGGCGCCAGCAACCCCTGGGCTGGGCAGACGCCATTCAACGGCCAGATCGTGGTCTGCGACCGCGGCACTTACGGCCGTGTCGAGAAGGGCAAGAACGTGCTGCTGGCGGGTGCCGGCGGTTTCATCTTGGCCAACACGGCGACCGACGGTGAAGCGGTCGTCGCCGACGAGCACTGCCTGCCGGCCAGTCACATCGGCAAGTCCGACGGCGACGCGCTGCGCGCCTGGCTCGCCAGCGGCAGCGGCCA
>Ga0075327_1000520_pt1 | contig 10952 bp, 7 predicted proteins | sample MayberrySE_Catta_2_FD_120056 | JGI IMG/M metagenome (GOLD analysis project Ga0075327, IMG submission 120056) | Natural and restored wetland microbial communities from the San Francisco Bay, California, USA, that impact long-term carbon... | ecosystem: Environmental > Terrestrial > Soil > Wetlands...
AGATGTCGCGGAGCCCCGATGGTGACGCCGCCGAAGCCGTGAAGCGGGTGAGCGGCGTCACGGTGCAGGACGGCAAGTACGTCTTCGTGCGCGGCCTCGGCGAGCGCTACACGACGACATCCCTGAACGGCGCCCGCGTCCCGAGTCCCGAGCCCGAGCGCAAGGTCGTGCCTCTGGACCTCTTCCCGAGTGGCCTCATCCAGACGATCACCACGGCCAAGACCTTCACCCCGGACCTTCCGGGGGACTTCTCGGGAGCGCAGGTCAACATCCAGACACGGAGCTTCCCCACCACACGCCAACTCTCCTTCTCCGCCTCGACCGCCTTCAACTCGGCGGCGACTCGGAGCGACATCTTCTTTTCGCCCGGCGTGGGTGGGGAGTGGCTCGGCGTGGCCGCGACCGACAGGGCGCTCCCGGGGATGGGCGAGCAGTTCGGCAACTTCCAGACGCTCGTGCCGAACCAGACCCAGGTGAACCAGATGGTGTCGAGCTTCCGCAACGCCTGGTCGGCCTACAACCACAGAGCGCGCCCGAAGGCCTCGTTTTCCGGGTCGCTCGGGGGCAACGATCCGGTGTTCGGCCAGCAGATCGGATATTTGGTCTCGGGAACCTACTCGTACGACGAGTTCGCGAGGGTCGACCAGATGCGGGCCCAGGCCCTTCCGTCCTCGGATGGAGGAACCATCGAGGGCGACCACTTCGAAGGGAACACCGGCGGCCGGACGGTCCTCTGGGGCGGCCTCCTGAACCTGAGCACCCTCGTCGGCTCGAGCACCCGGCTGCTCGCCAATGCGACGTACAACCGCACCGCGGACGACGAGGCGCGGGTCGAGACGGGTGCGAGCGAGGCTCTGGGCCAGGAGTTCCAGATCCAGAGACTCAGGTACGTGGAGCGCACCGTCTTCTCGGGGCAGCTCGCCGGCGAGCACCAGCTCGGCGCGTCGCACCGGATCGACTGGAGCGCGACCGGGTCCGACGTGACGCGCGTGGAGCCCGACCGCTCGGAGTTCGTGAAGCAGCTCGACGTGGACCCCCAGGGCAATCCCCTGCCGCCCGCGTGGTTCAACGTCTCCAACGAGGGCGCCGTGCGGACGTTCTCCGACCTCGAGGAGTCCTCCTGGGAGGGCTCGCTGGGGTACACGCTGAGCTTCGGCTCCCCCGGGCGCCAGCAGCGCATCAAGATCGGTGGCAGCGGCCGCACCACGGAGCGCGACGCCTCGAACTACGCTTACGCGATCTCCGGCACGCTGACGCGCGACGGCCGCGAGCTCGAGCCCGAGGTCATCTTCGACGGACGCTATTCGGCCGACGACTCCCAGGTCTTCCGGATCACCCCGATCGCCCAGGGCGGCTCCTACGCCGCGAGCGACCGCATCGGCGCAGGCTACGCGATGATCGACTTCGCGCTCTCGCAGAGCCTCCGCGTAATCGCAGGCGCGCGCGTCGAGTACTCGGACCTGGAGTTGAACGCCCAGAGCACGCTCGGACAGCCCGTCTACGAGAACCCGACGTACACGGAAGTGCTCCCGTCCCTCACGCTCAACTGGACGGTCTCGGAGACACAGACGGTCCGGCTCTCCGCGTCCCAGACGCTCTCGCGCCCCGAGTACCGCGAGCTCGCCCCCATCCAGTACCGGGACGTGCTCGGCGGCGACAACGTCGTCGGCAACCCGGACCTGGTGCGGGCGCTCATTCGCAACCTCGACCTGCGCTGGGAGTGGTATCCCAACGCCGGCGAGGCAATCAGCGTGGGCCTCTTCGCGAAGGACTTCAAGGACCCGATCGAGCGCATCTTCCTCGGCACCTCCGGCACCCGGATCATCACCTTCGCGAACGCCGAGGGCGCGCGGAACTACGGCATCGAGCTGGAGGCGCGGAAGGACCTCGGGTCCGTTGCGGAGACGCTCGAGAACACGTCGATCTTCGCGAACGGCACGCTCATGTCCTCGGAGATCGACATCAACCAGTCGCTCACCGGGCAGGCTCAGACGGCCCAGAACCGGCCGATGGTGGGCCAGTCCGCGTACGTGGTGAACGCCGGGATCACGTACTCGAATCCGGAGAACGGCTTGAACGGGACCGCGCTCTACAACGTGGCGGGCCGCCGCATCGCGAGCGCGGCCGAGCTTCCGCTGCCGAACGTCTACGAGGAGCCGCGGCACGTGCTCGACGTCTCGCTGAGGTTCCCGCTCGTGGCAGGCCTGCGTGCGAAGGCCGACGTGGAGAACGTGCTCGACAGCCCCTACGAGGTGACGCAGGGAAGCGTCGTGCGCGAGTACTATCGGACCGGCCGGAGCTTCTCGTTCGGGGTGACCTGGCAGCCAGGGAGCTGATCGCCGACGCGGGCGTCGCGCCCCGCGCATCGTGACGTACTTGTCACGCCATGGTCGCTGATCGGTCGCCGGGCCTCCTCATTCTTCCCCTTGTCTTTCCAGCCAGCAGCAGGCGACCCGCGCGTCGCCGGCGGACCATCTTCTTCAGCAAGGGGCAGTGTCTCATGCGTGTGCTAAGGTCCAGTTACAGGCTAGCGGCCCTGACGGCGATTCTCGCCGTGGCGGTCGCCTGCGACGACGACGACGGCGGGACGGGTCCCACCGCGCCCGCGGCGCCCACCAACGTCGCGGTGGAGTCGAACACGCCCACGACCGCGACCGTGACCTTCGACAACGTCACGGACGCCACCGGCTACACCGTCGAGCGCTCCCCGGGCGCAGGCGGCGCCTTCGCTCAAGTCGGGACGCCCACCGCCTCTCCGTTCCAGGACACGGGCCTGACGGCGGAGACGGCCTACCGGTACCGGGTCGCGGCGACGAACTCGGTGGGCACCGGCCCCTACAGCGCCGAGGTCTTCGTCATGACGCCGGCGCAGGGACCGGCGATCGCGACGATCAGTGCCGACATCACCACCAACCGCACGCTGTACGCGGACACGCTGTACACGTTGAGCGGCTTCGTCCGCGTGGCGAACGGCGCGACGCTCACGATCCAACCGGGCACGACGATCGTGGGCGACTTCGACGTCCTCGGTTCCGCTCTCTTCATCCTGAGGGGCGCCAGGATCGACGCACAGGGCACGGCGGCGGAGCCCATCGTCTTCACGTCCAGCCGCCCGCCCGGTCAGCGCCAGCCTGGTGACTGGGGTGGGCTGATCCTCGTCGGCAACGGCATCACCAACCGCGCGGGTGACATCACTCTCGAGGGCACGGGCGGCACGGGGGCCCCCACCCTGATCTACTCGGGCGGGACGGACAACGCGGACAACTCCGGCACGCTGCGCTACGTGCGCGTGGAGTTCGCCGGGTTCGCCCCCGTCCAGAACGCCGAGCTGAACACGTTCACGTTCGCGGCCGTGGGGAGCGAAACCACGCTCGAGTACCTGCAGTCGCTCAATGGCCTCGACGACTCGTACGAGTTCTTCGGCGGCGCGGTGGACGGGAAGTACCTCGTGTCGTACGACTCCGGCGACGACCACTTCGACATGTCCGAGGGGTACGTCGGCCGTCTCCAGCACCTGATCGCGTTCCAGACCCGGCAGGTCATCCCGCGCACGGGCGCAGGCAATGTGTCGTCCGACCCGCAGGGCATCGAGAACGACGGCTGCGACGGCGCCGGCTGCACCAACGGCCGCAACAGCACGCCGCTCAACATCCCCATGGTCGCGAACTTCACGCTCGTCGGTCCGCCCGACGGCATCTTCTCGGGCACCTCGGGCGGCATCGGCATGATGATCCGCCGCGGGACCGGCGGCTACTACGTGAACGGTGTGTCGACGCGCTGGGAGCGGGCCGGCATCTCGCTGCGCGACCAGGAGACGCTGGACCGGGCGGCGAACGAGCTGATCGTGAACAACATCCACGTCGCCGACGTGGGCGCGACGTTCCAGACGGGCGGCTCGTCCGTGCAGGGGACGCTCGACCTGGGTGCGAACAACATCGTCGAGGGAGCGGGGGCAGCGAGCGCGCTGTTCACGGCGCTGCCCACGAACCCGACGGACGCGAGCCAGATCAACTGGACGCCCGCGGGTGGGGCGCCGATCGCGACCGGCGGGACCGGCGCCTTCGCGGGCGACCTCGCGACCAAGGCCGGCGCGTTCGTCACCGGAACGGCCTATCGCGGCGCGGCCGACCCGGCCGGCCCGACGTGGTGGAGCGGCTGGACGTACTACGCCGACAACTGATCCGACTCACCGCGAGTGCAACGGCCGGCGCGCCAGGACGGGCGCCGGCCGTTCGCTCGCCCTAGCTTCCTTCCCCGCATGCCATCCATGGATCCCAGACGCACCCGGCGGGCAGGCCTCCTCACCTGTGCCTCGGCGCTGCTGGCGGCGCTGGCCTGCCAAGCCCCAGAGGCGGACGAACCGCTTCCGCGGCAGGACGCGGCCGAGCGCCCGGGCAGGGTCGTCGACAGCATCTTCCCCATCGAGGAGGAGATCCGCCGCTTCCGTGCGGTGCTCGGCCCCGAGCCCGCCGGGCTCAGCGGCGGAGCATCGTCACGGGAGGCCCTCATCGATCGCTTCGTCACGGCGCTCGTGGAGGCGGATACCGCGGCGTTCGCCGACATGGTCATGAACATCGACGAGTTCGGATGGCTCTACTACCCGCATACGATCTTCACCGCACCTCCCTACGAGCTTGCCCCTGGCCTGGTCTGGTTCCAGATCCAGAACGGCTCGAGCCGGGGGCTCGGACGTCTCCTCGGTCGGGTGGCGGGGCGCCCCCTCGAGGTGCTCGGGCACCGCTGCGCGCCCGAGCCGCTCATCGAGGGTCCGAACCGGATCTGGGAGGAGTGCGTTCTCCTGGTCGATCCGGCGGAGGGCGAGCCTCAGGAGGTGGCCTACTTCGGCAGCATGCTCGAGCGCGACGGCGCCTTCAAGTTCACGTCGTACAGCAACGACTTCTGAGTCCGCAGCGCGCGAGGCCGCCGAGCCCCCGACCGGCTAGATTGCGCGCCCCGATCCCGACCCGCGCGGAGCGACCCGAAGCGCGTGCCGACGCCCGAGGCCCGAGCCCCCCGCCCCACCGCCGAGCAGCTCCGCCACGCGTACGCGGAGGGGGCGCGCGCGACGGTCTTAGCACCGCCACCACGGAGGTCTGCCTCTCGTAGGCGCGGGAGGGCTCCTCGATCGCGCGGACCTGATTCGGCGTGAGGTCGGCCGAGACCAGCTCCTTGTAGAGCCGGACGTCCTCCTCGGTCACCTCCCGTGGCACCGCGTCGAGGTTCACCTCGACGTTCGTGGGACGGCCGAGGCGGACGACGGTGCTAATGACGCGCCGGAGCCCGCCTGTCCGACCCCTTCGCCGGCCCCCTTTCCCACCGCCGGAGCCCGCCGCAACATCTAGCCGACTCCAGCAGCCGAGAGGCTCCACATGTCGAAGGGCGACCCCAGGCGAGCGTTCATCAAGCGAGTGCTGGCCGCAGGGGCGGCGCTATCGGCCCCGGGCGCGGCGCTCGCCGCGCCACGAGGCGCTTCGGGCCATGCCGAGGACGCCGACGGCGACCCGCCCCCGGCCCTTCGCCAGGCCACGGGCGTCGGACCCCTCGACCACGTCGCGATCCCCATCCGCGCCGTGGACGAGATGATCGCATTCTACCGGGCCCTCGGCTTCGTCGTCCGCGAGGGGGCTCAGATCGTCTCGATCCACTTCGCCGACCAGAAGATCAACTTCCACCGCCCGGCCCTCTGGCAGAGCGGCACGTTCACCCTGCGCGCAAGCGCGGCGAGCCCGCCGTGCGGAGACTTCTGCTGGGTCTGGCAGGGAAGCCGCGAGTCGCTGCTGGAGTCGTTCGAGCGGGCCGGCGCCGAGATCGAGGTCGAAGGCCAGCGCACCGGTGGGCGCGACGGCGGCGACGCGGTCGGTCAGAGCACCTACACGCGCGACCCCGACGGCAACCTGCTCGAGTTCATCCGCTACGGCTGAGTGCTACGTCGATCCCGGGTGCGCTACGTCGCCCTACGTATGGGGCCGCCGACGCACCGACTACACGTTCCCTTGCATGTGGAACCCGAGCCTGGAGGTCGACATGCGACGCCTATCCCATGCCGGAGCGGCGGTCGCGGCCGTGGTGCTGCTCACCGGCTGCTCGGACACCATCGCGCCCGAGCCGATCGACCTCATCGACTTCATCGACGCCCAGCACGACGTCGTGGTCGAGCAGGACATCGTCTATGCGACGGGTGACGTCCGGCTGCCGTCGCCCGGCCAGAGGGACCTGCTCCTCGACCTCTACCGGCCGGCGACGCCGGGCACACCTTCAGTGCGCCCGGGCATCGTCCTCGCCCACGGCGGCGGCTTCACGAGTGGCAGCAAGACCAGCCCGTCGGTCACGGAGTTGGGCCGTCGCTTCGCCGCGCGTGGCTACGTGGCCGTCTCGATCAACTATCGCCTTACGGGGGACGATCCACCGACCGAAGACCTCGCCACCAACCCGAGCGACCCGGTGAGCGTCGCCGCGGCGGCGGCGCGCGTCGACGCGGCTCTCGCCGTGGAGTGGCTCCGCGATCATGCCGCCGACTACGACGTCGATCCTGACCGCATCGCGATCGCGGGTTACTCGGCGGGCGCCATAGCCGCGCTCGGCGTGGCGTACTGGGAGCCCGGCGTCCAGCACGCGGACGTGCGCGCCGTGTTCTCCCTCTCGGGCGGGCTGTACGGGAGGGAGGGCGAGATCGACGCGGGCGAGCCGCCGCTCCTCCTCGTGCACGGCGAGCTCGATACCGCGCGGGCTCCCCACGAGGCCGTGGCGGGCCGCGCCGCCGCCGTCGGGCTCACGTACCAGATGCACGTGATCCCGGGCGTGGGCCACGACACACCGCAGGCCCTCGACAACGCCATGGGATCCACGACGGCGTGGGAGGTGGTCGTGGAGTTCCTGTACGAGCATCTCGACCTCGTGAGCCTACCGTAGGTCGACCCTCCGACGCCACGCGGTCGCTGGAGCCCTCAGCCCCGCCGCACCAGCGTCGGCGCGGCCGGCCGGGAGTCGTCGGGCTCCGGGTGGTCGAGCGTATAGTGCAGTCCCCGGCTCTCACGCCGCAGGAGGGCCGACTCGATCATCAGCTGAGCGACGAGCGCCAGGTTGCGGAGCTCCACCAGGTCGGGCGTCACCTTGAAGTTCCAGTAGTAGTCGGAGATCTCCTCCCGGAGGAGCTCGATCCTCCTGCGGGCGCGCTCCAGGCGCTTGTCGCTCCGCACGATGCCGACATAGTTCCACATGAAGCGCCGGATCTCGTCCCAGTTCTGGCTGATGATCACGGCCTCCTCGCTCTCCGTGGCCGAGCCCTCCTCCCACGGCGGGATCCGCGCCGGGTCCGGTCGCTCGGCTTCGGCGAGGCGCGCGGTCGCGGCGGTCGCCGCGGCGTCGGCGTAGACCACGGACTCGAGCAGCGAGTTCGACGCGAGGCGGTTCGCGCCGTGGAGACCCGTACATGCCACCTCCCCGGCGGCGAACAGGTTCCCGACGTCGGTCTCCCCGCAGAGGTCCGTGCGCACGCCTCCGCAGCAGTAGTGCGCAGCGGGCACGACGGGAACCGGCTCCCGGCGCATGTCGATCCCGAAGTCCAGGCACCGCCTGTGGATCGTCGGGAATCGCCTCTCGATGAAGCCTGCCTCGAGGTGCGTGACATCGAGCACGACGTAGTCGTCGCCCGAGCGCTTGAGCTCCGAGTCGATGGCACGCGCCACGATGTCGCGCGGCGCGAGGTCCGCCGCCTCGTGGTAACGGCGCATGAACGCGTCCCCCGAGCGCGTGCGGAGGATTCCCCCCTCCCCCCGCACTGCCTCCGAGATCAGAAAGGACTTGGCCAGCGGATGGTAGAGGCACGTGGGGTGGAACTGCATGAACTCCATGTTCGCGAGCGTCGCCCCGGCCCGGTACGCCATGGCCATGCCGTCCCCCGACGCGATGTCCGGGTTCGTCGTGTAGAGGTAGACCTTCCCCGCGCCGCCGGTCGCCAGCAGCGTGACCGGGGCCAGCAGCCTCTCCACCTTGCCCGAGCGCGCGTCGAGCGCGTACGCGCCCAGCGCGCGCGTCGGCCCCCCGAGTCCAGCCTTCCTGCTCGTGAGCAGGTCGACGGCGCAGTGGTCCTCGAAGAGCTCGATGCTCGGGTGGGCGTGGGCCCGCGAGAGGAGAGAGTGCTCGATCTCGCGACCCGTCGAGTCCTGATGGTGCAGGATACGGCGTTGGGAGTGGCCGCCCTCCCGACCCAGAGAGAAGTCGCTCCCCGCGTCGGAGCTCTGGCTCCGGTCGAACTCCACGCCGTACGAGAGGAGCGCATCGATCGTCGCGGGCCCTCGCTCCACCACGAAGCGCACCACCCGCTCGTCACACAGCCCCGCGCCCGCGACCAGCGTGTCCTGGACGTGCTGCTCGAACGAGTCCTCGCTCGATGCGACCGCCGCGATGCCACCCTGCGCCCAGTTGGTCGCAGAGTCTGCCGCGCGCTTCTTCGTAATGATGGCGACGCGACCAGACTCGGCCGCGCGCAACGCGAAGAAGAGCCCGGCGATACCGCTCCCGATGACCAGGAAATCGAACTCGCGCAGCTCTGTGGATTCGGACACGGCGCCCATTATGCCCGCCGGTCACGCCGGGGGACAAGCGCGGCGATGACGCCCTCCCAGAACACTCGATGGCGGCAACCCGCCTAAGAGGACACTCGCTCGCGGCGGGAGCCGTCGCTCGGACCGTGCGGCGCAGGCTCGAGCGTGGCGACGCGCGGCCCCGGCGCGAGGTGCGTCGCCGGCCTGCGGGTTTCGCTCGCTTCCAGGGTCGTGCGCATTTGCAGCGTGACGAGGCGCGAGCGTCGTACGGCGATCTGGTGGGCGGCGAGGCCGACGACGTACGCGACGCCGGCTGCGATGTGCGCCCACGCCACCACCGCGAGCCAGCGCTCGTGGGTGATGGCTTGGATCAGGTACCCTGTGGCCACCATGGGGACCACCGGCCACATCGCGGAGAGGCCCGAGCGCCGTGCGCGCCGAATCGTCCCGCGGTAGTACTTCCAGACGTGGTCGACGGCCACCGCGCCCATGGCGAAGACGAGCAGCGGCGCGACCAACAGGTGAGCCTTGAGCACGAGCGGCTGGAGCGGATGACTGATGACCGCCCACTCGTCCACGGGCGACATCATGCGATCCATCCAGAAGTAGACGACGCCGGTCAGGGCCGTCGCGATGGAGCTGACCCAGACGAGCCACCGGGCGAAGGGCTTCATGCCGAGGCTCCGTCGGGTCTGGCGCCTAGGCCGCGTGGCTCGCGCGTCATGGACCGGGGGAGCCCAACGGCTCGATCACCTGGTGGAGCGCCAGGATGCGTCGTGCTGCGCGGGTCACCGCCCCCGATGTCAGGGTCGCGCCGGTCATGGGCGGGATTGCGCCTCTCAGAGACAGCTCGGGTCCCAACGGGCGACCCTCGAACAGCCGGAGCCAGCCTCCCGGGGCTCGGTACTCGGGGGGCTCGCGGAATGCCACGGTCTCCAGCCTCCGGATCCGGTCGTCGGCGCCCACCACCACCATGAGCACCTCCTGAAGCGTTCGTACCCGATGCGCGTCGAAGTAGGCGACCCCGAGCGGCTCGCTCCCGCTTCGCGCGACGTAGTAGGTGACCACCGTGGACTCGACCTCCACATCGGTGCCCGCGAGCTGCCGGGCTCGCGCGAGCTGATCGTCGCTGAGGTAGGCGGTGCGGCGCTCGGTCGCGCCTCCCGGAAAGGCGAGCGCCAGCGCCTCGTCCTGCGTGAGGAGCTGGGCCCGCCCCGGTAGCGGAGCGATCGCGCTCGCCACCATGAGCAAGAGCTGCGAAGCGAAGAGCGCCCGGCTCAGAAGAGCCACCCCAACTGGAAGTTGACCTGATCCACGCCCGTGTTCGCGGCGTTCGAATGGAGCTGGTAGTCGACCTTGGCCACGACCTGCGGCGCGGGCTTCCATGCCACCCCGAGCAGGACCGCCGATCCGTCGTTCACCCCATTGGCCGTGAAGCCGGCCGCGGTCTCGAGCTGCGTGTCGATCTGCTCGTAGCGAGCATACGGTATGAGTTGATGAGTCGAGCCCGTGCTCCTCAGCACGTCGTACCCCGCCTGTCCATACCAGCCGAGCATGCGGGTCCCGATGCCCTCAGTCCCCGTGAGGCCGTTGAGCTCGTTCAGCTCGGCGGCTTGGTCCACGCTCGAGCCGGCGACGAGGGCCCGCAGGTCCCAGCCCCGCCACTTGTGATCGACGTGACCCTCCCAGATGAGCGTGCGGCCACCGATCTCCTCGCCGCTCGTGTCGGTGCGGTTCTGGGCGGTCTCGCCCACGTAGCCCGACCCGCCGACGATGAGGCCGGGGACAGCCACGTAGTCTAGTCGCGCGGCCACGCCCAGATCCTCGGACAGCGCCGTCGAGCCCTTCTGGCGACCGCCACGGAGCCCCGACCCATTGAAGCCCGCCGCGTCGAACGAGTTCATGAGGTAGGCACGCCACGCGAAGGCGTCCGTGCCACCGAACAGGCCGATGCCGTTCTCCCGCCAGGTGGTGGGGATGATTCGCGTCTCCACGAGCGGGCGCTCGGTCCCGAGATACGTGGACGGCTCGTGGAGCTCGTTCACGAGCCCGACAGGAGCCAGCAGCAGGCCGGCGCGAACGCCGAGGCCGTCCCGCAGCATGTAGTCGACGTACGCGAACTCGAGGAAGATCTCGTCACCGTGCTCGACCTCGATCTCCGAGTTGAAGAGCAGCCGGTCACTGAACTTGTAGCCCACGTAGATGATCGCGCGCAGCGCGTCGAATCGGTCGGCCGGCCCGGCGGTCGCCCCGTCCTCCGCCTCGGTCGCGTAGTTCTCGTAGAGGATCTCGCCGTAGCCACCGATGGACACCCCCTGGTCGATCCGGTAGACCCTCGAAGCCGCTGGCCCGAGGCCTAGCACCGAGGAGTCGGCGACGACCACGTCCTGGCCGAGGCGCATGCGCTCG
>Ga0075327_1000521_pt1 | contig 10937 bp, 14 predicted proteins | sample MayberrySE_Catta_2_FD_120056 | JGI IMG/M metagenome (GOLD analysis project Ga0075327, IMG submission 120056) | Natural and restored wetland microbial communities from the San Francisco Bay, California, USA, that impact long-term carbon... | ecosystem: Environmental > Terrestrial > Soil >...
GCACCTCGCATTCGCCGGCCAGTCCGGCGGCGACGATGTTCTTCGCAACGTGCCGGGCCATATACGCGGCCGAGCGGTCGACCTTCGTCGGATCCTTTCCGCTGAAGGCGCCGCCGCCGTGGCGGCCCATGCCGCCGTAGGTGTCGACGATGATCTTGCGGCCCGTGAGCCCGGCGTCGCCCATCGGCCCGCCGATCACGAAGCGGCCGGTCGGGTTCACGTGGAAGATGGTGTTGTCGTCGAGCCACTCGGGCGGCAGCACCGGGCGCAGGATCTTCGCGATGACGTCGGCACGGAGCTTGTCGTACGTCACGTCGGGGTCGTGCTGCGTCGAGAGCACGACGGCGGTCACGCGCGCCGGCTGGTCTCCGCGGTACTCGATCGAGACCTGCGACTTCGCATCGGGGCGCAGGTACTCGAGCTCGCCGGACTCGAACAGCATGCGCTGGGTCTCGATCAGCTTGTGGGCCATGCGGATCGGCGCCGGCATGAGCTCCGGCGTCTCGTCGCACGCGTAGCCGAACATCATGCCCTGGTCGCCCGCGCCCTGCTCCTTGTGGAGCCCTTCGCCTTCCGTCACGCCCTGCGAGATGTCGGGGCTCTGCTTGCCGAGCGCGATCATCACGCCGCACGTGGCGGCGTCGAAGCCCATCGACGAGTCCGTGTAGCCGATGTCCGTGACGACGCCGCGGACCAGCCCCGCCAGGTCGACTTGCGCCCGCGTCGTCACCTCGCCGGCCACGAACACGAGCCCGGTCGTGGTGAGCGTCTCGCAGGCGACCCGCGAGGTCGCGTCCTGGGCCAGCATGGCGTCCAGGACGGCGTCCGAGATCTGGTCGCACATCTTGTCCGGGTGGCCCATCGAGACCGACTCGGACGTGAACACGGAGCGGCTGGACATCGGCGTTCGACTCCTCACGCGAGCCCCGCTCCGGGGGGAGCCCGCGGGGAACGGGCGCGGAGAGTAAAGGACCCGCCCAGGTGGGGCAATCGCCGAGGTCGAAGCGGTCGCGCTACGCCCCGCTCGCGTGGGGCCGCTCGATCAGCTTGCCGAGCGTCGCGATCGCCTCCTCCGCGTCCGGTCCCACCACCCGCAGCTTGAGCCGGGTGCCCGGGCCCGCCGCGAGCGAGAGCAGCGACAGCACGCTCTGCCCGCTCACCCACTCGCCGCCGCGCGACACCTCCACCTCGGAGGTGAAGCGGCTCGCCACCCGCACGAACTCGCCGGCCGGCCGGGCATGGAAGCCGAGCTCGCTCGCCACCACGAACTCGCGCTCGATCGCCGCGGCCTCGCTCACTTCCTCTCGTCCGGCAGGATCTCGCTCGCCACCGAGATGTTGCGCTGCCCGTACTGCTTGATGAAGGAGGCGAGCTCGTCGAGCGGCTTCTCCTCGGGCAGCGTGGCGAGCTTGATCAGCATGGGCAGGTTCACGCCGGTCACGACCTCGACCCGGCGCTCGCCGAGGAACGACAGGCTCACGTTCGAAGGCGTGCCGCCGAACATGTCGGTCAGCACGAGCACGCCGTGGCCCTGGTCGGCAGCTTCGAGCGCCGCCGCGATCGCGGCCCGCATCTCGTCCACGCGCTGCTTCGGCTCGATGCCGACCGCGAAGAAGGGCGGCGCGTCGGGCACGATCAGGCGCACGGCCTGGACCATCTCCTCGCCGAGGCGGTAGTGCGAGACGATCACGACGCCGATCTTCACTCGCCCTTCTCCACGTCGCGGTGCGTCACGTTGACTTCGCGGCCTCCGCGCCGCAGCTCGGGCGCGAGGGCTTCCACCACCGCGACGGAGCGGTGGCGGCCGCCCGTGCAGCCGACCGCGACGGTGAGATACGCCTTTCCCTCCGCCTCGTACAGGGGCAGCAGGAACTCGAGCAGCTCGCGGAGGCGGACGAGCAGCGCCTCGCCCCGCTCCTCGTCGAGCGCATAGGACGCCACCTCGGGATCGAGGCCGGTCTTCGGGCGGAGCGTCGGATGGAAGTGCGGGTTCCGGAGGAAGCGCACGTCGAAGACGAGATCGGCGCCCCGCGGGAGGCCGTGCCGGAAGCCGAACGAGGTGAAGTTCACGACGGTGGCGCGGCCCTGGCCGGCCACCGCGCGCGCGGCCGTCTCGCGCAGCTCGTGCACGTTGAGCTCGCTCGTGTCGATGCGCAGGTCCGCGAGCTCCGCGATCTCGGTCAGCAGCTTGCGCTCGGTCTCGATCCCCTGCTCGACCGTGCCCGCGGGCGCGAGCGGGTGCACGCGGCGCGTCTCGCGGTAGCGGCTCACCAGCACGTCGGTCGCGCAGTCGAGGAACAGGACGCGGAGCGCGAGGTCGCGCGTTCGCAGCTCCTCGATCACGGCCGGCACGCCGGCCAGGAACGCCGCCTCGCGCGCGTCGATCGCGAGCGCGACGCGGCGGATCGGCGGGCGCGCCGCCACGCAGAGGTCGAGGAACTGGCGCGTCAGCTGCGCGGGGAGGTTGTCCACGCAGTAGAAGCCGAGGTCCTCGAGCGTGGCCATCACGGTGGTCTTGCCGCTGCCGGAGAGCCCGGCCACGAACACGACCTGGAGGGGCGCGCTCGTCATCGCCTACCGGGCGTCCCGGAGGCCGGCGTCGAGGCGCGCGGCCGCGGAGGGGCCGCGCTCGCGCATGCGGTGGTCGAGCGCCGCGGCCTCGACCAGCACGCCGAGGCTCGTGGCGGGCCGCACCGGCAGCCGCACCGTGGGCAGCGCGGCCCCGGCGAGCGTCTCGTGGGGCCGCTCGAGGCCGACGCGCTCGAACTCTCCGGACGGCCGGTCGGGGTCGAGCCGGCACAGCAGGTCGACCGTGCACTCGTCCAGCACGGCGCCCGCGCCGTAGAGCTCGGGCACGAACAGGATCCCGAGCCCGCGGATCTCGAGGTAGTGCCGGATCGGGGCGGGGGCGCGCCCGCGCAGGCGGCCGCCCTCGTGCGCGAGCTCGACCACGTCGTCCGCCACCAGGCGGTGGCCCCGCGCCACCAGCTCGAGTGCGGCCTCGCTCTTGCCGATGCCGCTCGGCCCGAGCAGCAGCACGCCCACCCCCTGGACCTGGACGAGCGCGCCGTGGACCTGCATTGGGGGCCTCGAAGCTCCGAGCTCAGAACTTCGCGTCTTCCTCCTCGATCGCCCGGAACACGTCCTCGCGCGTCTCCGCCTCCTCGAGCGCCTTGCGGAAGGCGGCGTCGCGGAAGAAGCGCGAGATGCGCGCGAGCGCCTTCAGGTGCATGCCGCCCGCGTGCTCGGGCACGACGAGGAGGAAGAAGAGATGCGTCTTCTGGCCGTCGATCGAGTCGAAGTCCACGCCGGCGCGGCTGCGCGCGAAGGAGGCGACCAGGCGCTCGAGGCCCGGCACCTTGCCGTGGGGGATCGCGACGCCGTCCCCGATCCCGGTGCTCTGGAGCCGCTCGCGCTCGAGCAGGACCTCGAGCAGGCGGCTCGCGTCGAGGCGCGGCTCCGCGCCCGCGAGCGCGCGCGCGAGCTCGCGGAGGGTCGCGTGCTTGTCCACCGACGCGAGGTCCAGCAGCACGGCATCCTTCACGAGGATGTCCATGATCTTCATGGGCGCCTCCCGGACGGCCGGCAGCCTAGCGCCCTCCGTCTCGCCCGCACCTAATTCACCCTCCGCCGCTTCGTGGAGGACAGGATGTTCATCGCCTCGCGGTACTTGGTGACCGTCCGCCGGGCGATGTCGATGTTCGAGGACATCAGCATCTCGGCCAGGCGCTGGTCGGACAGCGGCCGGCGCGCGTCCTCGTTCGAGATGAGCTGCCGGATCTTCTCCTTCACGCTCTCGCTCGCGATCGCATCGCCGTCCACCCGGTTGATGCTGGAGTTGAAGAAGTATTTCAGCTCGAAGATGCCCTGGGGAGTGTGCGCGTACTTGTTCGTGGTGACGCGGCTCACCGTCGATTCGTGCATGCCGATGTCGTCTGCGACGTCGCGGAGGTTCAGCGGCTTCAGGTGGGCGATGCCCTTGTCGAAGAACTCGCGCTGGTGGCGGACCAGGCTCTCCATCACGCGGTAGATCGTCCGCTGGCGCTGGTGGATGGACTTGATGAGCCAGAGCGCCGAGCGGACGCGGTCCTGGACGTAGTCGCGCGTCTCCTTGCCCACCTCGCGGGACTTCGCGAGCACGTCCCGGTAGAGGCGGTTGATGCGCAGCTTCGGCAGGCCGTCCTCGTTCATCACGATGTGGTAGTCGTCGCCCACCTTGTAGAGGTAGATGTCGGGCACGATGAAGATCGGCTCGTCGCCCCCGAAGGGACGCCCGGGGCGCGGCTCCAGCTGCGCGATCACGTCGGCCGCGGTGGCGACCGCCTCGAGCGTGGCGCCGAGGTCGCGCGCGATGCCGCGCAGGTCGCGCTTCTCGAGCTGCGGCAGGTGCTGGTCCACCAGCCGCCGCACGAGCGGGTCCTCGAGCCCGAGCGCGTCGAGCTGGAGCAGCAGGCACTCGCGCAGGTCGCGTGCCGCGACGCCCGGCGGATCGAGGGCCTGCACCTTGGCGAGCGCGAGGCCCGCCACCTCCTCCGGCACGCCCGCCTGGCGCGCGATGTCGTCGAGCGTGGCGCGGAGATAGCCGTCCTCGTCGAGGTTGCCGAGGATGAAGCCCGCCGCGAGCCGCTCGCTCGCGGGCAGCGTGCTCAGCTGCAGCTGCCACTCGAGATGCTCCTGGAGGGTGGGCCGGCGCGTCGCGACGCCGTCCACGCCGGGGCGGTCGTCGTCGTCGCGCACCACGGCGGAGCCGGGGCCGGCATGGCTCTCGCCGTACGTGGCCCAGTCCATGTCCGGCACCGGGTCGGCCTCCGGCGTCTCGGCGGCGCTCTCGCGCTCGCTGGCCGCGGCGACCTCGGTGGCCTCCGCCGGCGCGTCCTCGCGCGCGCCCTCCTCCGCGAGCTCCTCGTCGTAGGCCTCCTCGAGGACCGGGTTCGCCTCGAGCTCCTGCTGCACCGTGGAGACGAGCTCGAGGCGCGAGAGCTGCAGCAGCTTGATCGCCTGCTGCAGCTGGGGCGTCATCACCAGCTGCTGGGTGAGCTTGAGCTGCTGCTTGAGTTCGATGGCCATCGTGTGTTCCCCAGCTCCCCAGCTAGCCGAGCTGGAAGTTCTCTCCCAGATAGACCTGCCGCACCTGCGGGTCCGCTGCGATCTCGGCGGGCGTGCCCTCGCGGATGATGCGGCCGGCCTGGAGGATGTAGGCGCGGTCGCAGATCGAGAGCGCCTCCCGGACCTTGTGCTCCGTGATCACGATGCCGATGCCCCGCAGCTTGAGCTGCTCCACGAGCTTCTGGATCTCGATCACCGCGATCGGATCGATGCCCGTGAACGGCTCGTCCAGCAGCAGGAACTGCGGATCCAGGACGAGCGCGCGCGCCACCTCGACGCGGCGCCGCTCCCCGCCCGAGAGCGAGTCCCCCCGCTGCCGGGCCTTATCGACGATTCCGAGCTCGGACAGCAGCGCCTCGAGCCGGTCGCGGCGGCGCGCCCCGTCCGGCTCCACCGTCTCGAGGATGGCGAGCACGTTCTCCGCCACCGTGAGGCGGCGGAAGATGGACGGCTCCTGCGGCAGATAGACCACACCGAGGCGTGCGCGCCGGTACATCGGGAGCCCGCTGATGTCGCGGTCGTCGAGCAGCACCTGCCCGGCGTCGGGCCGGACGCCGCCCACGATCAGGTTGAAGGTCGTCGTCTTGCCGGCGCCGTTCGGCCCGAGCAGGCCGACCACCTCCCCGCGCAGCACCTCGAGCTCGACGCGGTCCACGACCGTGCGCTCGCCGTAGCGCTTGGTGAGGCTCCGCGTGGCGAGCGCCGCGGTCATCGGCCGGGGCCTCCCACCGCGGCGCGGCCGCAGCCCGGCCCCTCGGGCCGGAGCGAGACGTCGGCACCGCCCTCCACCTCGAGCCGTTCGGAGCCGAGGTGGAAGATGATCCGCGGGCCGCGCACGCGGTCGCACGCCTGCTCGAGCTCCGCGAGCTGCCCGGTGCAGACGACGCGCTCCTCCTCGCGGTAGAAGGTCGCCTCCGCGCAGCGCGCCACGCGCGTGCCCTGCTCGATCGTGACGTGGCCCTTCGCCTGGAGGCGGTGCGGCTGGCTCTCGCCCTCGCGGTAGAGCGCCTCGAGCCGGTCGGCCACGAGCGTGAGCTCGCCCTGCTGCGCCCGCACGTGGCCGGCGAACACGAGCCGGCGCTGGCCCCGCTCGTCGGGCGCGGCCTCGAGCTGGTCGGAGTGGATCGAGAGGGGCTGGTCGCGGTCGAAGCGCGCGGGGCTGGCGGGCTTCTCCTCGCGGGCGACCCCCGGCGCGGGCGCGCTCACGGCGCCCGGGCGCTCGGCCAGCCGGTCGAGCAGCGCCCCCGTCATGCGGTCGATCGAGCGGCCGAGCTCCTCGGGGCGCGCCACCTCTTCGACGACCGGCGCGCCGACCGGCAGGCCCGAGGCGCCGTCGAGCAGACGCGCGTGGAGCGAGAGCCGGCTGCCGAGCTTCGTGGTCCGGCCGACCACGATCGCGTCGACGCTCGCCTGCGACGCCCAGCTCTTCGCCTCGGCCGAGGACGGCTCGAAGGTCGGCGCGGCGCCGAGCGCCTGCGGCCCGACGACCGAGCCGACGCCGCGCGTGGCGAGCCGCTTGGCGAGGTGCGCGGCCACGTCGGGCGTGCTCTGGCCCGCGGCGGCGACCCGCTCGAAGGGCGCGACGCCGACGCCGGACGCCGCGGCCGCGCCCGCCCAGGTGAGCCCGAGCGCGAGCGCGAAGACGAGGCCTAACACGTGCGGCTTCGTCACGGGCCCTGCACCACCGACGCGCCGCCGAGCAGGCGGAAGCGGTTCTCGCGCACCCAGTACTCGAAGCCCGCGCCGCGCAGCGTGCCGAAGGCGTCGCGGATCATCACCGGCGCGCGCGTCGTGACGCGCCCGGTGTCGCGCCGGTAGACGAGCCGCTCGGTCTGGAAGCGCCGGCCGTCGGCCGTCTGGCCCTGCACGTCGCCCTCCGCCGTGAGGTCGCCGCGCTCGAGATCGAAGCTGCCGCGGTCGCAGCGCAGCTCGAGGCCGCCTGCCTTCCCGCCCGAGGCGAACGAGCCGACGCGCGCGTGCACGTCCTCGAGCCTTGCCACGGGCTCGCCGCGGCCGAGCCGCCCGCGGCCCGCCTCGACGATCACCTCGTTCTTCGCGCCGTCGCTGGCGACGTAGGTCATGCCCTCGACCTCGAGCTCGGCCGCGAGTCCTTCCGCGGGCTCGACCGCCCGCGCCGGCAGGCTCGCCAGCAGCAGCAGACCTCCGAGGCATGCGAGTTGGCGGAGCGGGCGCGGCATGGATGCAAGGATCATACCGGTGGGCATTGGCCGGGTACAGAGCGCAGCGGCGCGGATCGATAGCCCCGCGGGTGCGCGAGGCCGTCGCGGGCTAGCGCTGCGGCTCCTCGTCGACGTCGTGACCGAAGACGTGGCTCAGCACGGGCTGCGAGACCACCCAGTGCGCCGGGCGGAAGAGCAGCCAGTCCAGCGCGACGCCCACCGGATGGACCACGTACGCCACGACCCGGAGCGGATGGCCGGCGCGGCGCGCGTCGTACTCGTCGGCCCGCGCGGGCGCGGCGTGCGCGAGCGCGAGGACGCAGAAGGCGAGCCCCGCGCACGCGCGGCGGAGCCCAGCGTGATGCGGTCTCGCCATGGAACCTCCCACCGGACGGATCGGCCGGCGCCCGGACGGACCCAAGCTAACCGACGCCGCGGGCCGCCGCCCGCGGCTACGCGGCGCCCGCGCCCCACGCGATCGCGAGCTGCGCGGCGTAGTACGCCGGCAGCCCCCACAGCGTGCTCGCGAAGCTCCGCGACACGAAGCGATCCTGCGCCACGGCGAGGTCGGAGAGCGCGAAGAGCCAGGCGCCGGCGGCGGCCGGCCAGGTGGCGCGCGGCAGCGCGGCCTGCCCCGCCGCGCCCGCCGCCGTCGCGAGCATCGCGCCGATCACGGCGAGGTAGAGCGCGAGCGGAAGCCGGTCCGCCGGCGCGAGATGGGGGCGCAGCCAGCGCCAGACCGCGCCGACGAGCACGGCCGCGGCGGCGGCGCCGAGCGCGGCGGCCGCGGACGCGAGCCCCTGCCACGCGAACGCGGCGGCGAAGCACGCGTGGCCGAGCCCGAACGCGAGCATGCCCGCGCGCAGCGCGGCGCCCGACTTGCGCGGGATCAGCAGCACGTCGCCCGCCGCGCACCACGCGAGCCCGCCGGCGAGCCAGCGCCCGAAGCCCGCGTCGAGCGCGCCCCACGCGAGCGCGGCCCACAGGAAGGCGGCCGAGGCCACGGGCTTCGCCAACCACAGCACACGCGGCCGCCCGCGCGCCTCGGCGAGCAGGCACGCGGCCACGCCGAGCGCGCACACGATCACGGGCCACATGCCCGCGCGCCCTCAGCGCTTCGGCGGCCAGAGCGGCACGGGCACCTCGAAGCCCAGCGGCTTCCCCCAGCCGTTGCGGAAGCCCACCTCGTGCACCGGGATGCGCGGAGCGACGCCCCACTTGCCGGTCGGGTAGCCGAACGTCACGCAGCACGCGAAGTGCCAGTTCTGGTCCTTCGGAACCGACAACGCCTCGAGCATCTCGGCGAGACGGAACATGAAGACGCTCGTGAGCGCGCTGCCCACGCCCTCGGCGCGCGCCGCCAGCATGGCGCTCCACGCGGACGGGAAGATCGAGCCTCCCGTGTTGTCGAACTGGCTGAACGCGAAGAGCAGGAGGGGGTACTGCTCGAAGTGATCGGCGAGCCACTGGGCGGAGCCGCGCATCTTCACGAACGCGCGAGACTCGGGCGCCTCGGGGTCCTTCGCGGCCGCCTCGGCGCGCGGCTTGTAGATCGTCTCCCACAGCGACCCGAGGCAGGCGCGGTAGATCGGACCGAGCTTCGCCTTGAGCGCCGGGTCGTCGACCAGCAGGTAGCGCCAGCTCTGCGCGTTGCCGCCGGAGGGCGCGCGGATGGCGGCGTCGAGGATCCGCTGCTGCACGGCGAGCGGAATCGGGTCCGGCTTGACGCGCCGCATCGCGCGGGTGGTGTAGAGCGCTTCGTGGACGTCCATCTGGATGAGCTCCATTCGCCTTCGGCTCACTGCGCGCGGCATCCGCTTCGCGATGCCGCGCACGGCATCCGCTTCGCGATGCCGCTTGCGTGCGCTGCTGCGAGCCGGTTCGTAGCAGGAGCAGCGGCCGACTTCACCTCGAACCCCGGCATCCGCGTCCCGCCGAGGCGACTCGAGGCGGCGGAGCGCGGGCGCAACATGGCACGTCCTCCGGGTGTCGTGCCAGAATGCCGCGCCGTGTCCGAGCTCGAGCGTCGCCTCGCCGCCTACCTCGCCGCACGTCTGCCCGGCGCGAGCCGGGTCGAGGTCTCCGACCTCGTGCGCATCCACGGCGGCGCCTCGCGCGAGACCTCGCGCTTCGTGCTGCGCTTCGAGCGGGACGGCGAGCGCGTCGAGCGCCGTCTGATCCTGCGGCGCGATCCGCCGGGCAGCCTGATCGAGACGGACCGGCGCGTCGAGTTCGCCGCCTATCGCGCCTTCCGCGGCAGCGCGGTGCCGGTGCCCGAGGCGCTCTGGCTCGAGGAGGACGCCGCGCCCCTCGACCATCCCTTCTTCGTCATGGAGGAGCTCACCGGTCTCGAGAGCTCGTTCCAGGCGCTCCTCGCCCCGCCCTTCCTCGACCAGCGCGCGAAGCTCGGCCGCCGCAAGTGGCAGATCCTCGGCGAGATCGCGAAGGCCGACCCCGAGAAGCTCGGCCTCGTGGGGCTGATGCCGCCCGTGGCGCTCGACCAGTGCTGGCAGCGCGAGCTCGCGTACTGGGAGCGCGTGCTCGACGAGGACGAGCTCGAGCCGCAGCCGATCACGCGCGCCGTGATCCGCTGGCTGCGGCGGAACCCGCCGCCGCCCGCGCAGAAGCTCGGCGTGGTGCACGCCGACTACCGCACGGGCAACTTCCTCTTCGACGCCGAGGGCGAGATCCACGCGATCCTCGACTGGGAGATGGCGCACCTCGGCGACCCGCTCGAGGACCTCGCCTGGGGCATCAACCCCGTCTGGCAGTGGGCGCGCGACGGGCTCGCGGGCGGGCTGCTGCCGAAGGCCGAGGCGATCCGCATCTGGGAGGCGTCGAGCGGCCTCGTGGCCGACCCCGCCGCGCTCCACTGGTGGGAGCTCTTCTCGTGCGTGAAGGGCCAGGGCATCTGGGTGTCCGGCGGCCGCGAGTACCAGGCCGGCGCGAACCACGACCCCGTGCTCGGCCTCTCGGCGTGGATGATGGGCAACGCGCAGGACCGGGCCGCGCTGGTCCTGCTCGGACACGCGCCGTGAAGCCCGATCCGAGCCACGTCCTCGAGCGCGTGATGCAGTCGCTCCTCGCGGAGATCGCGCCCGCCGTCCAGCCGGCCTACCGCCAGGCGAGCGTGGCGATGCACGCGATGCTGCTGGGCTCGGTGCGCGAGGAGTTCGACCGCGCCGCCGCACGCCGCGCCGAGGAGAACGCCGCGCTCCGCGCGCTCTTCGCGGACGCCGCCGCGACGCTCGGCGACGCGGGGCTCCGCGAGCGGCTCGCGAGCGCGGCGCGCACGGCGGACGTGAGCCTCCGCGTGCCCGACCTCGACGCCGCGAACCTCACGCTGCGCGCGCTCCTGATCGAGCTCCACGCGCACGTCGAGACGCTCGCCGGGCCCGAGGCGCGCCGCCTCGAGGCCGCGATCTGGCGCGAGCTCGCGGCTTCGACGGAGCGGCGGAAGCTGTCTCTCTCGCCCTTCTGACCGCGCGCCGGACTCAGGTGTCCCAGCTGATCTCGCACTCCGCGGAGGCCGGGCGGCCGTGACACGTGAGGATCCAGCCGGCCGCGAGGTCCTGTGCGTTGAACACGTCGTTGCGGTCGAGCACCACCTCGCCGCGCACGAGCTTCGCGGCGCAGGAGCCGCAGAAGGCC
>Ga0075327_1000522_pt1 | contig 10925 bp, 7 predicted proteins | sample MayberrySE_Catta_2_FD_120056 | JGI IMG/M metagenome (GOLD analysis project Ga0075327, IMG submission 120056) | Natural and restored wetland microbial communities from the San Francisco Bay, California, USA, that impact long-term carbon... | ecosystem: Environmental > Terrestrial > Soil > Wetlands...
AGGCTACGGCGGACGCGCCGAAGCGCCTTCGGCGCGAAGGCGGGCCGCTCGCCAGGCTCACTCGCTTGCGCTCGTTCGCGCCGTTTATGAGATAGCTTCTAGCCTGGTGGTCCCCGTCCGCCCGTGCGAGGAGGATGCCTGTCTGGCCTCCGACCGGCCTGATCACTATCCAGCGTTTCGGACGTCCGTCGTTGGTCAGCGACGGCGTATCCTCCACTAACTCGAAGCCGAGCACATCGACGAAGAAGCGGATAGCCGGATCGTAGTCTCTGACGACAATTGCCACGAGTTGGAGATTCGCCATGTCAACGGGTGCCTACTTGCGGCGTTGGTCGGGTGTTGACGACAAGCGGCTCAGCCGCGAGCGGCGCGCTCGATGACTCGCATTTCGCCGAGAAGCGCCTCCGCCAACCTGTTCGGTTCGTCCGAACCAACCCGGAAGCGACGTCCGTCATCGAACTGGACCTCCACTCCATCGAGTCCAGACACGTTCCACAGCCAGCCTGTCGGAGTCAGCCGAATGCCCCAGCCGTAATACCAGGGGGTTCTTACCACCCGGACCTCGCGGAGGCGACGCAGGGGAATGCGCCGGCGAATCAGCCCCGGCCCAAAGAACACGTCCATCGCGCCATCTCGAACGATTACGGTCAAGGTCGAAAACAGGACCAGCACAAGCGCGACGAGCCCCGCCGCGGTGACCAGGACCGGGTCCGACAATCGCCAGCCCCACCAGCCTACTGCCACCCAAGCGATGCCCAGTCCCCCCATCGTCGCACGGCTCACTTGCGTGTGCCGGTACACCGTCTCCATCACTGACTCCCTCGAAGGTTGGACCGAGCTGCATGACACCTTACGAACGCGGAACAAACCTCAGGCCGTTGAGCTCTATACTCCATGACGTTTCCTGGCCAGGCAAGATGAAAGGCGGCGGATGAGACGGGCGACTTAGATTGTGGGGGGCCGTGTGGGAGGTGGTTCGGGTTGGCAAACGGGCAGCCCGTTCGTGCTTTCAGGTTGACATCCGACCCGGCCAGGGACAGACTCATGTCGTATGTCTACCCAAGACGAGAACGAGCGCATCGCCCTTCTTCAGGGGACATTGGATCTCCTCATCCTGCGAGTCCTGATTTTCGGCCACCAGCACGGTCAGGGCATCGCGCGCGCGATCGAGCAGCAGACCGACAGGACGCTGCTCGTCGACCACGGATCACTGTATCCTGCCCTCCAACGCCTCGAGCGCCGCGAGTGGATCGAGGCCGAGTGGCGCACGTCGGAGAACAACCGAAGGGCGCGCTTCTACCGCCTCACCCGCGCTGGCCGGAAGCAACTCATGACTGGGACCAACCAGTGGTACCGGCTGAGCAGCGCCATCGCGCGAATTCTCGGACCTGAGAAGGCTTGATCATGGCGCGCGGGCAGGGTCCATCGGATGACGAGTTTCGTGAGGAGATCGAGGCGCACGTTGCCCTCGAGACCGACCGGTTGATCGCGGATGGACTCAGCCCCGAAGACGCCGCGATCATGGCACGCCGAACGTTCGGGAACGTCACCCGAGTCCGAGAGCGTTTCTTTGAGTCGCGGCGCTTGATGTGGCTCGAGGACGTGCGGCAGGACACGCGGTTTGCCTTTCGTTCCTTGAGGCGCTCCCCGGGCTTCACAGCAGTGGCCCTTCTGACGCTGGCGATTGGTCTCGGCGCGAACACCGCCATCTTCAGCGTCGTCAGTGCAGTTCTGCTCCGTCCGCTGGCGTACTCCGATCCCGACCAACTCATCCTGATAGAGCATCCGCCCCTTGGGGGCAGCCCTCCCTGGCTGAGGGATGCCTGGCGGGCGCGTACGCGCACCCTCGCGGACTTCGCAGGGTTCGAGCCATCCTCTTCGGGAACGGTCGTCGCCGGGAATCAGCCGATGCACGTAAGTGCCGCGCACGTCACCTCGAACTTTTTCCCGCTTCTCGGCATCACGGCAGCGTTGGGAAGGACGTTCGCGTCGACCGATGCCCAGCCCGGCGCGCCAACCGTCGCGGTCTTGGCTCACAATTTCTGGGTTCGTCAGTTCGGTGGAAGTTCCGACGTGATCGGCAGGACCGTCACGCTCACGGACGTCACCTTCACCGGAGAGGCCGGCATAATCGTCGGCGTTCTTCCTCAGCATTTCCGCTTTCCCGTTGCCGACCCGCCCGGCAACGCACCGCTTTTCGCGGCGATGCAGCCCGATGTCATCGTTCTGTCCCGCGATGATGCATGGCAGCAGGTGCTCGGACGGCTCTCTCCGGGAAATACACCGGCCGCGGCGTCGGCCGAGTTGTCCGGCATCTTCAAGCAGGAGGCGTCTGCTCATTACGCGGCCAGCCTCGTTGAACGCACACACGTTGTGGCTACACCGCTCCAAGATCGCCTGGTGGGCGATACACGTCATCGGTTGCTGCTGCTGATGGCTGCCGTGGGCTGCGTCCTCCTCGTCGTGTGCGCAAACATCGCCAACCTGCTGTTGGCGCGGGTCACCGGCCGCCAGCCGGAGTTCGCCATCCGGGCTGCGCTGGGCGCGCGGACTGGCCGGCTCATACGCATGATCCTGACCGAGAGCCTGCTGCTCGCGGGCTTTGGGGCGGTCGCCGCCCTGTTGCTCGCCTACTGGGGCAATGGTGTGCTTCCCTCGATGCTTGCTGCCCGCGCATCCCACGTCGAGACCGTGTCGATTGACTGGTGGGTGCTGGTGTTCAACACCGTGCTTGCGGTGGCGACAGGTGTGCTCAGCGGCCTCACGTCGCTGACGGCGATTCGCTCGAGAGGCTTCGCGTGTGACACCCATCGAGCCGGTCAATCGGTCACCGGTCGAACCCGGCTGTGCGAGGGTCTCCTGGCCGCGGAGGTCGCCGTCGTGTTAGTCCTGGTGTTGACGGCGGCGCTGCTGTCCCAGACACTTTGGAACCTCCAGCACTCCAACCGAGGCTTCGACGGGGATGGTCTCTTGACCGCCGCGGTGATGCCGGGGATGTCCGGTACGATTCCCGAACTGCAGAACCTGACGTCGACCTTCTTCGATCGAGTGATCGAGCAGATCGGTCGCGTTCCGGGTGTGGAGTCGGTAGCCGCTGCCTCCACCGTGCCGTTCAGCGGCCCGACGATGGGGATGTCAGGGGTGTCCATCATCGGCCGGCCATCAGCCAGCGAAAGTGGCACATCCGTGTCCGTCGCCGTCGTCACTCCTGGGTACTTCGCCACCATGCGGAATAGGCTCATGGCTGGCCGTGACTTCAATCGGCTGGACCTGCCGGATCGAGACCGCGTAACGGTTGTGAACTCAGCTTTTGTGCGAGCGCTTGCGTCAGACCTGCCGCTCCTTGGCACGCAGATTCAGTTTGGCCGGTCGCAATTGACCGTGATCGGGATCGTGGAAGACACGCCGGACACGTCGCTGAGGGAACCGGCGCGGCCGTTCGTCTACGTTCCGCTGGCCCAGACCGTCGGCAGCCAATTCGTGTTCGCGCGTTTGACGGTCCTGGCGCGCGCTCGCACTGGCGACCCCGCGGGGCTCTTCCCTTCCGTGCGTGAGGCCGTCTGGGCCCTCGGGCACGACATCGTGATCGATGAGGTCAAGACGATGAACGAGCGGCTGGCGGCGGCGGTGCGGACCGAGCGCGACAGCTCGATTCTGTTTGGCCTGCTGGCGGCGATCGCGTTGCTGGTCGCCGTCGCCGGCGTCTATGGCGTGGTGGCGTATTCGGTCTCCCAGCGGACCCGGGAAATGGGCATTCGGATCGCCCTTGGTGCCAGGCACGGTCAGGTCGTGGGCGACATCGTGCGAGAGTCGGCATGGCCGGTGGCAATCGGGATCGCGATGGGCCTGGCCGGCGCGGCCGTGGCTGCCCGTGCCACCGCGAGCACCCTCTTCGAGATCCAGCCGACCGATCCGCCGACGTACGTGGCGACAGCTCTGGCCCTGAGTCTAACGGCCCTGACGGCCGCCTGGATTCCTGCGCGACGCGCCACCCGTGTTGATCCCATCAAGGCGCTTCGCGCTGAGTAGCGCACGCCCGCGTTGGACGACCAGGCCAGCGCTGCGGAGGCTGGCTGAGTCTGCGGACGGCGCTGCAGGGTGGATGTTTCGGCGCGGCACTCGCAGACACCCGCCGGAGTGACGCAGGCGGATCGGCGCGACTCTGAGCGCCGTGACAGCGCAGTTCCCAAAACGGTTCCGCAGCGGCTCCGACCGGCGTCGGCGCGCCTTTCGTCTCGAGGGGTCACGTGGGCCCGTTGCCGAACCGATGCTTTACCGGCGGTCGATTCGCCCCAGCCGACGCCGCATTCGTCAGGTCACCCGCGGAGGGGCCGTTTTGCCACGGCGCGAAGCGGAGCGCCGAGCCGCCTGCGTCATTCCGGCAGGCAGCATCAGGTGCCGAGCGAACACGGGTCCGGCTGAAGCCGGACACTACGAGCGCGACTGGTCCGGCTGAAGCCGGACACTACGAGCGCGACTGGTCCGGCTGAAGCCGGACACTACGGGCGCGACTGGTCCGACTGAAGCCGGACACTACGGGCGCGACTGGTCCGACTGAAGCCGGACACTACGGGCGCGACTGGTCCGGCTGAACCCGGACACTACGGGCGCGACACGTTGACGTAGTACAGGTCCGTCGCCACGGCGAACTCGTCCCGCTCGAGCGTCGTCGGCATCTTCTTCCACTCGATCGTCGGCTGAATCGTCTGCCAGGCTCCCGCTTTGCCCACGCGAATCGGCATCGCGAAGTCCTTCTCTTCGGCCTTCCACCGGTAGGACACGGTGCTGTCGGCATCGTTGAAGGTGAGCTCGAGCGTCGGCAGATTCGCGTGACGCAGGTACTGATCGAAGATCGGCGTCCAGTTCTTCCCGGTTTCCTTGTTGAAGAACCGCACCAGATCCTCGGTCATGATGTTCCGGTACTTGAACTCCTGATAGGTGTCGCGCATCAGCTTCCACCACGCCTTGTCGTCGTTGACGACGGCGCGCAGCGTCTGGAGAAAGAGCGCGCCCTTGAAGTACTGGTCCTGTGACGGCGTGCGGTGGATGCCGCGCGGCGTGATAATCGGTGCTGCATTCCGGACCTTCGACCGGTAGCCGTTCACGTACTTCAGCGCATCGTCGTAGCCGAACATGTGCTCGACGTAGACGGCTTCGAGGTAGGTCGTCCAGCCCTCCTGAATCCACATGTCGGACACGTCGGCAGCCGAGACGCTGTTGCCGAACCACTCGTGCGCGCTCTCGTGGATGATGATGAAGTCGAACTTCGGGCTGACGCCGACGCCCGTCCAGTCGCGCTCGAGGTAGCCGTTGGCGAACCGGTTGCCGTAGGTGACGGCGCTCTGATGCTCCATGCCGGAGTAGGGCACCTCGATCAGCTTGTAGCCGTCCTTCTTGAACGGATACTCGCCGAAGTACTTCTGATACCCCTCGATCATCGGCTTGACCTGCGCGAACTGCACCTTCGCCTTCTCCAGGCTTTCCGGCAAAACGTAGAAGTCGAGCGTGAGGTCGCCGAGCTTGTCCGAGAACTGCACGTAGTGGCCGATGTTGAGCGACACGTTGTACGAGTTGATCGGGTAGTGGATCTGCCAGTCCCAGCGCGTATAGCCGTCGCCGAGGTCCGTCTTGCCCAGGAAGCGGCCGTTCGAGGCGTCGACGAGGCCGTTCGGGATGCTGACGCTGAGGCGCATGTTCTCGGGCTCGTCGCGCCACTGATCCTTGCTCGGCCACCAGATGCTCGAGCCCTCGCCCTCGCACGCGGTGTTGATCCAGTGCCGGCCTGCCGGGTCCTTGCGGAACGCGATCCCGCCGAAGCGGCCGGTCTCGCGCGGCGTGCCCGAGTAGTGAAAGTCGATCGTGTATTCGCGGCCGCGCCTGAGCGTTTCGGGAAAGTCGATGAAGACGGCGTTCAGCTCGCGCTTGTATGTGAGCGCCTGCGCGCCGAGCGTGATCTTGTCGACGTTCAGATTCGAGTAGAGGTCGAGCTGAATCCTGGTGTCGTCCTGCAGCATCCTGAAGCGGACGCTATTCCTGCCGCTCAAGTACTTCTTGTCGGGGTCGACGCGCACGTCGAGGTGGTACGAGAGAAGATCGTTGTTGGCGCGATAGCGCCCGTACTCGCCGCGGAGGATGTTGGCGCGCGTCGGCGGGCCGGGATCGCGAGGAGGAGCGGCGGGCGCCGCCGCGGCCGCCGGACGGGCGCTCGGGGCGTCGTAGGTGGCGTTCTCCTGTCCCAGCACCCACTTGTCGAACCATCCGACGATGTGCTGGAGGCGCTCGACGCGGTGCCACGGCCGGCCGGAGCGGGAGAGCTCGTGGCTTTCGCCGGGGAACCGCACCATCACCGTCGGCCGCTTCAGGTACTTGAGCGCGCGAAACAACTCCTCGCCGCCGGCCGCAGGGGGCGTCCGCCAGTCCTCGTCGCCGAGGATGAACATCAGCGGCGTCTGGATCTTCGCGACGTGCGTGATTGGTGACCGCCTGGCGTAGTCCGCCGGGTCCTCGAACGGCGGCTTGCGGAACCACGTCGGCGTGAACAGCGTGAAGTCGGCCGTGTACCAGAAGTTCGACCAGTCCGAGATGTCGCGCTGGCTCACCGCCGCCTTGAAGCGCGTCGTCTGGGTCACGACCCAGTTGGTGAGCAGGCCGCCGCCGCTGCCGCCGGTCACGGCCAGCCGCGTCTCGTCGACGTAGCCCTTCTTCAGGATCTCGTCCACCCCCGCCATCAAATCCTTGTAGTCGTCTCCTGGGTAGTTGTACTGAATGATGTTGCCGAATTCCTGCCCGTAGTTGGAGCTTCCGCGCGGGTTCGTGTACAGGACGACGTAGCCTTTGGCGGCCATCCACTGGAACTCGTGCGTGAAGGTGTTGCCGTAGGCGGCGTGCGGGCCGCCGTGAATCTGGAGGATGAGCGGGTACTTCCTCGCCGCGTCGAACGCCGGCGGCTTGAGGACCCAGCCCTGAATCTTGCGGCCGTCGAAGCTGGTGTACCAGAGCTCTTCGGGCTCGTTCATCGTGAGCTGGCCGAAGAGCGGATCGTTGAAGGTGGTGAGCTTCCTGGGCGCGGCGGCCGTACCGGCGTCGAGCGCGTGCAGATCGCCGATCGCTGTCGGCGTCGAGCGCACGAACGCGATCTTCAATGCGCCGGCGTCGGCCGTATAGGACATGACGTCGTGGTTGCCGGACGTCACCGCGTCGACTGTGCCCGTGGCCAGATCGATGCGCTTGAGGTTGGCGTTGCCCTGCTCGCCGGCGCTGATGAGGATGGCGCGGCCGTCGCGCGTCCAGACCGGGCCGCTCGGGTGCTGGCCGCGCGGCGCCCGCTGATCGCCGCCGAGGCCGCCGTTGACGTCGAAGTCGTAGCCGGTCGTCAGATTGCGCGGCGTGCCGGCGCCGAGGTCGGCGACGAAGAGGTCCGGCTGCGTGTACGACCGCACCGCGCCGGCGGCAGAAAAGCCAACAAACGCGACGCGCTTCCCGTCGGGCGCGATCGCATAGGCGCCAATCCGTCCGTCGATGCTCACGGCGCGCGCGGGTTCTCCACCCTGTCGGGGGACGGAGTACAGATCGTTGTCGGCGCCGTAGTAGTAAGGCTCGCGGCGCCGGTCCGACAGGAAGTAAATGCGGGAACCGTCAGGCGACCATTTGTGGCTGGCGGCGGCGAACTCGCCCGAGGTGACCGGCGTTGGTGTCGTCTTTTCGCCGGCGGTCGCGGGAACCACGACGGTCCAGATGTGCGACGGGCGATCACGGTCCACGTAGCCGCCGCCGGGCACGCCATTCGCCCGGTAGACGGCTTCGGTGATCACGCGCACGTCGGTCTCGCGAGGCTTGTCGGCGGCGGGCTTCTGCGCGGTCGTCAGGTCGTCCGGGCGTGCGGTCGACGAGAACGCGATCGTGCGGCCGTCAGGCGCCCACTCGGGGTTGCTGGTGCCACGCGGAATTTCGGTGATGCCCCACGGTTCGCCGCCCGCCATGGCCATGACGTAGATCTGCGCCGGCTGAGGCCGCCCGTCCTTCTCGACCGAGCGGACGAAGGCCAGCCGGCGGCCATCGGGCGACCAGCGGGGGTTCGTGTCGCGGATGCCGCTCGTCAGCGGCCGAGGCGGATCGCTGTCGTCGGTTTTCGCCAGCCAGATCGACGTGTCGTAGGCGTCTTTCTTCTCGTCGACGCTCACGCGCACGAAGGCGACGTGCGAGCCGTCTGGCGAGATCTGCGGGTCGGCCACCCACACGAAGGCGAAGAGATCCTTCTCGGTGATGGGCCGTCGCTGGGCGGCGGCGGGCACGACAAGCGCGAAGACGGCGACCAGAATGATGGTGGCGCGAGCGATATGATGGGTCATCGGGGATTCCTCGATCTCCGTCGTCGGCGAGACACCATCGAATTATACGGGGGAGTGCGGGGGACCAAGCGCCCCATCACGGCGTCTTACCGGCCATAGTTTCCGCCGGCGTTGATTCAGCACAGAGACGCCGCCGGGTTTATCGAGCAGTTTGGAAGCCATCTCATGAACGGCGCGAACGAGCGGGAGCGAGCGAGCCACGCGAGCGGCGCGGGGCGTCGGGGTCCCCGCGAGCGAGCGTGTAAGGGGGTCCGGGGGACGAAGTCCCCCGGATGAGACAGAGGTGAGTCATGAACATTCTGGTCACGGGTGGTACAGGCACGGTCGGGTCGCAGGTCGTCCGAGAGCTTCTGGCACGGGGCGCGCAAGTGCAGGTCTTGACGCGGGATGCGGCCAAGGCGTCGAAGCTGCCGGCGGGCGTGAAGGCGATCACGGGCGATCTCTCCAAGGTCGAGACGGTCACGCGCGTGTTCACGGGCGTCGACGGCGTGTTCCTCATCAACACCGTCAGCCCGACCGAGGTGTACGAGGGGCTCCTGTCGGTCTGCGCGCTGCGCAACGAGAGCGTCAAGCGGCTCGTCTACCTGTCGGTCCACCACGCCGACGGCGCGCCGTGGCTGCCCCACTTCGGCGGCAAGCTCGGCGTCGAGGAGGCCGTTCGCAAGTCCGGCGTCCCCTCCACGATCCTCCGGCCGAACAACTTCCACCAGAACGACTACTGGTTCAAGGACGCGCTGCTTCAGTACGGCGTCTATCCGCAGCCGATTGGGGACGTCGGCCTGCACCGCGTCGACGTGCGCGACATCGCCGAGGCCGCGGCGATCGCGCTGACGACCTCGGGTCACGAGGGGCAGACCTACGACCTCGTCGGGCCCGAGGCGCACACCGGCCAGTCGACGGCGGAGGTGTGGTCGCGGGCGCTCGGCCGCGAGATCAAGTACGGCGGGAACGATCTCGAGGCGTGGGAGAAGCAGTCGCTCCAGTACATGCCTGACTGGCTCGTGTACGACTTCAAGCACATGTACGCGTACTTCCAGGCGAAGGGCCTCAAGGCATCGCCCGAGGCCATCGACCGTCAGACGAAACTGCTCGGCCACGCGCCGCGGTCGTTCGGCGCGTTCGCTATGGAGACGGCGGCTGCGTGGAAATAGCCTGCAGGAACGTCCTGACCGCGGCGTAGAACACGTCGCGGTCGATTTCGCTGGCTTCGATGTGGCCGCCCTTCACCTCGACGAAGGTTTTGGGCGATGGCGCCGCATCGAACAGCCGCCGTCCCTCGGTGACGGGCACGACGTCGTCCTCCGGGCTGTGGAGGAAGAGCAGCGGCGCGCGGACGCCGGCGATCTTCTCGATGGCGTTGAACGGGTTGCGGATGATCAGCCGGATCGGGAAGAGCGGATACCGCTGCTGCCCGATGTCGACGATCGACGCGGGTGCGCCCTCGAGCACCACCGCGCGCGTGTCCACTGTCGACGCCAGGCCGACGGCCACCGCTGCGCCGAGCGACCATCCGAAGATGACGAGCCGCTCGGCGGGAACGCCGATCTCGCTCCGCAGGTAGTCGTACGCCGCCCGCGCGTCAGCTCCGACGCCGGCCTCCGACGGCACGCCGTCCAGGCCGTTGTAGCCCCGATACTCGGGCGCGAAGACGTTCAGCCCGAGCTCGCGCAGCCGCGTGTAGTGCTTGACGTTCATCCGGCTCGCCACGGTCGACGCGTTGCCGTGGAGGTAGAGCACCCATGTCTCGTCACCCGCCGTTGACGCATTACGCCTGTCCCGATCGATACGCCAGGCGAACTGGCGTGCGCCATCGCTTCTGGGGATGTCGACCTGCTCGACCTCGAAGGACGGCCTGGTGTCGGCGCGGGCAGCCGCCGTGCGGAAGATGAGCTCGGTCTCCTGCATCATCAACCGCACGACCGCGGCGGCGTAGACGCCGGCGGCCACCACGAGGAGCACCACGAACAGCCGACGGAGGCGGCGCAGTGGAGGACGCGCGAGGGCGGCCTGGTCAGGAGGCTGCATGCCTCGATTTTAGCGAGACTGCGCCTCGGACGACCAGGCTTGGCCTCGCCAGCGGCATCTATTCGGCTGCTTGCGTCAGGCGCGCGACGACAGGACGAACTGATTGCCATCCACGTCCTTCATGATGGCAAATGTGCCCCACGGCTGCTCCTGAGGCGGCGCGACGAACTCCACGCCCCGGGCGCTCAGCTCGTCGTAGGTGCGCTGGACGTTGTCGCAGGCGAGGGCGCCGCCGAACGAGGTCCCGGGCTTTGGCCCACCTTCGGCCGTGAAGAGGACGAACCGTGTGTCGGCCGTGCCGATGCGCAGCTCGATCCACCGCTGCGTGCCGTCGAACGGTTGATCGGTCACGAGCTTGAACCCCAGCTTCTCGGTGTAGAAGGCCAGCGCGCGATCCTGGTTGGTCGTGGGGATGCTGACGAACTTCACGTGTGTGATCATGCGCCGAAGCTAACGCGAAACGAGGGCCTCGTAAAGCCCGTGGCGCTGCGACTATAGTAATAATCACTATGGCACCGCGACTGACGATCGACGCGCACGTCGTCGACGCCC
>Ga0075327_1000523_pt1 | contig 10919 bp, 12 predicted proteins | sample MayberrySE_Catta_2_FD_120056 | JGI IMG/M metagenome (GOLD analysis project Ga0075327, IMG submission 120056) | Natural and restored wetland microbial communities from the San Francisco Bay, California, USA, that impact long-term carbon... | ecosystem: Environmental > Terrestrial > Soil >...
CTGATGGCGCAGATAGGATTCCACCTGGAAGCCGGCGTCGAAGCCGAAGGCGAGCTTGGTGCGGTCCTGCAGCTGCCGCCCGAATTTCCGGTGCAGAGCCTCGTCGGAGAGGTAGGTGATGTGCGCGGCCATGCGCGCCACCGCGAGGCCTTTGCGCGGGCTGGTGTCCCTGTCGAGATAGCGGCCCGAGTGCCAGTTGGTATCGGCCATGACCGCCTGGCGGCCGACCTCATGGAAGGCAATGTTCTGGGACGAGTGGCGGGGCCCCGCGGCAAGCGGCACCGCACTGAAGATACGGTCGGGATAGGTCGTCGCCCATTGCAGGACCTGCATGCCGCCAAGCGAGCCGCCGGCCACCGAGAACAAGGTTCCGATCTCGAGGCGATCGAGCAGCAAGGCCTGAGCACGCACCATGTCGCGGACCGTGATCACCGGCAGTTCGAGCCCGTAGGCGCGGCCAGTCTGAGGGTTGATCGAGGCCGGCCCGGTCGTTCCCATGCAGCCGCCGACGACATTGGCACAAATGACAAAATAGCGGTTGGTGTCGATCGGCAGTCCCGGTCCGACCATGAGCGACCACCAACCAGGCCTGCCGGTCACCGGATTGACGTTGGCGACGTGCTGATCGCCTGTCAGCGCGTGGCAGATCAGGATGGCGTTGCTGCGATCCCGGTTGAGGGTTCCGTACGTCTGATAGGCGATCTGCCAGCGGTCGATTTGATGGCCGGAGTCGAGAAGGAGCGGCTGATCGGGACCGAAACGGGCGACCAGGCTGGCCGGATTGTCGGCCTGGTTGCGCGCATTCCTGGCCAGGTCCGTCGCCGGACCCGTAGCTAATACCGGGTCGTGGGTCGCCGCCATGGCCGCTCGCGGCGCTCGCCGCGTCTCCTTCGAAGGTGGCGTCTAGCTATGTCTGGGTCCCGCAACTGTCAATGTTTTCTTTGATTTTAGGCTTCGAACTGCCTATGACTCGGCGCCCGTTCGGACCGCCTCAGGCGGCCCCGAGACTTTCAACGCGAGACCGTCGAATTGCCATGACCGGCAGAGGCGCAGGCGACTCGCGCAAGCTCGCCGAGCTGCGCGACACGATCGACGCGATCGACGCGGAGATGCACCGTCTCCTCGTCGAGCGCGGCACGATCATCGACGCTTTGATCCAGACCAAAGGTACGGAAAAAACCGGCGCCGCCTTCCGCCCTGGGCGCGAGGCGTCCATGATGCGCCGTCTTGTCGCCCACCACCAGGGCGAGTTGCCGATTACCACGGTCGAGCATATCTGGCGCGAAATTATCACCACTTTCACCCGTATGCAGTCGCCGTTCGACGTGGCCACCGACGGCTCGGCCAATCCCGACCGGATGCGCGATCTTGCACGCTTTTACTTCGGCTTCTCGGTCGAACTGATACGCCTCGGCGATGCCTCTGCGGTTGTCGCCCATGTTGCCGCGACCGGCGATCTCGGGATCGTCGCGCGGGACCAGGACCCCGACGTCGGTGCGTGGTGGCGGGCGCTCGCCAAGCCATCGGGTCCGCAGATCATGGCGGTGCTGCCTTATATCGAAATCCCGGGAAGGCCGGCCGACCTGCCGGCCTTCGTCATTTCGCCGAGGCTGTCCGATCCGGCGACGCCCGACATCCGCATACTCGCGGCGTCGGCCAAGGGCGATTTCAAGCCGCCGCGGGGATGCTCGGTGCTTGCCGGTACGGGTGGCGACGGCCAGACGGAGCTGCTTCTAGCGGTGCCGGAAGCCTTCGATGCGGCCCGCTTCGCTGCGGAGACGGGTGGTCGGGTCGAAAGTGTCGTCGAAGTCGGCAACATTGCCGCGGGTATCGCCATCGACGGCGCCGCTTCGATGCTCCACCGGAGCGCGGAAACGGCAAGGAGCACTGCATGACCGGATCTGCCGAGCGGCCGATGCCGCACCCGGGCGTGCTCGAAATCTCGCCATATGTGCCCGGCAAATCCAAGGCGACGGGGGGGGCCAAGCTCTACAAGCTGTCCTCCAACGAGACGCCGTTCGGCCCCAGCCCCAACGCGGTCGAAGCCTTCAAGTCGGCCGCGGCTACGCTTGAGCTTTACCCCGACGGCGCGGCAACCAAACTGCGTGCGGCGATCGGCGATACCTATGGTATCAACCCCGACCGCGTCGTGTGCGGCGCCGGCTCCGACGAACTCCTCAATCTGATCGCGCGCGCCTATGTCGGTCCCGGTGAGGAGGCGATTTATTGCGAACACGGCTTCCTCATCTATCCGATCGCGGTCAAGGCCTCTGGCGGTAAACCGCTTGCAGCCCCGGAACGCAACAACACCGCCGACGTCGATGCCATCCTGTCGCTGGTTAGTGACAAGACCCGGGTCGTCTATCTCGCCAATCCCAACAATCCGACCGGCACCTATCTGCCGTTTGACGAGGTTCGCCGGCTTCATGCGGGTCTGCCGCGGCGGGTCATCCTGGTGCTCGACGCAGCCTACTCCGAATATGTCCGGCGCAATGACTACGAGAGTGGGCTCGAGCTAGCGGCGACTGAAGAGAACGTGGTCATGACCCGTACCTTCTCGAAGATTTACGGTCTCGCCGGTCTGAGGCTTGGCTGGTGCTACGGCCCGGCGGCGATAGTTGACGTGCTCAATCGCGTGCGCGAGCCGTTCAGCGTGTCGACGCCATCGCTATTGGCGGGGGTCGCAGCGCTGCGTGATCGTGCCCATGTCGACAAGTCTGTAGAGCACAACCAGATCTGGCTGCCGAAGGTGAGCGAGGCGCTCGGGAGTTTGGGCCTCGAGGTGACACCGAGCGTCGGCAATTTCGTACTGATCCACCTTCCCGAGGCCGCGGGCAAAACAGCGGCGGAAGCCGACGCGTTCCTGCTTTCGCGTGGCATCGTGCTTCGCCGGGTGACCGCCTACGGCTTTCCCAATGCGTTGCGGATGACGATCGGCAGCGAAGAGGCAAACCTGGCGACGATCGATGCATTCGCTGAGTTCCTCGGCACCACCGGGACGGCTTAAGGCGATGGCGGAGCCTGTCTTCCGACGGCTGGCGCTGATCGGAATCGGCCTGATCGGCAGCTCGATCGCGCTTGCGGCGCGCAAGTACGGGCTTGCCGGCCACGTCTGTGTCAACAGCCGCACGCAAAAGACGCTCGCGCGGGCAAAGGAACTTGGCCTTGGCGACAGCTGGCATGACGATCCGTCTGCGGCGGTTGCCGGCGCCGACTGCGTCATCCTCTGCGTTCCGGTCGGAGCCTGCGGTGAGACCGCGAGCGCCATCGCCGACGCGCTTGCGCCCGGCGCGGTTGTCTCCGATGTCGGCTCGGTCAAGGCCTCGGTGATCGCGGCAATGGCGCCGCACCTGCCGGCAGATGTCCATTTCGTGCCGGCGCATCCGGTTGCCGGCACCGAATACTCGGGGCCCGATGCCGGGTTCGCCGAACTGTTCGAAAACCGCTGGACGATCTTGACGCCGCCGGCAGTAACCGACGCGGTCGCGGTCGCGCGTTTGAAGCAATTCTGGAGGGGTGCCGGCGCCAATGTCGAGATCATGGACCCGCACCATCACGATCTGGTGCTCGCCATCACCAGCCATGTGCCGCATCTCATCGCTTACAATATCGTCGGCACGGCGGCGCATCTCGAGGAAGTGACCGAGTCGGAGGTAATGAAATTCTCAGCCGGCGGATTCCGTGATTTCACCCGCATCGCCGCGTCGGACCCGACTATGTGGCGCGACGTCTTTCTCAACAACCGCGAGGCGGTGCTGGAGATGCTTGGCCGCTTCACCGAGGACCTCACCGCGCTTCAGCGGGCGATCCGTTTCGGCGAAGGCGACAAGCTGTTCGAGCTGTTTACTCACACGCGCGCGATTCGGCGCGGCATCATCGAAGCCGGGCAGGAAACCGAAGCGCCCGATTTCGGCCGGCCGCATGGCGGCGAGGACAAAGGCTAAAACGCAAGCGTCGGGATGACGCCGATCGGCAGGATGCCGATCGAGACGACGTTCTCGCGAATGAGCAGCGTCATCTGTCGTGCCGGGCCCCCTGGCGTTTCGACCGGGCGGGTAAAGGCGGTCATCGCCGCCACGACCTGCTCGGTCTGATCGCGCGCTTTGGGGTAGATGGACTCGACCAGGTCGGGCAACGACTCGATACCGGTGATGGTGACGTCGACATCGCCCGAGAGTTTGCCGTCCGTCGACAGGGCGAGCGAGCCTGCGGCGTTGGCCGAGACGGTGTCGGCGTCGACGGTCAATTCGTCGATCCGCAGGTTGCCACCGTCGGCAATCCAAGCGCTGATCGCACGGCGGGGATCGAGGCCAAGAGAATCGCCGAGGCCGAGGATGCTCAGGTCGGCGTCCAGGTCGATTTTCGGCAGCGCGCGACCGGTTTCGGGCTCCTCGAGTGCAACGCCATGCGCCATCGCGGATATCCTGTAGTCGTCGTCCGTGGCCGGCGTCACGCTCGCTTCCCCGAGGGCCAGGTTGAGGGCGGCGAACGGCAGAGCCCCGGCACCGGCCGGCACGTCGACCTGCAGATTTTCTAGACGGATCGCGATTCCGGATAAGCCGCCGATTCCGGCATCGACGGTCGTTTCGGCTCGTTGCCAGCTTGCCGTAATGTCGGAAGCGCGCGTCGGCAGAGTGAGGGCCAGGGGGCCGTCTGCCGTAGAACGGACCGTCCATGGGCGGTAAAGGGGGGTCCTTGCCGAAAATCCGTCGACGGCAGCCTGCATGCTACTGCCGCCGGTGAGGCGGGCCCGACTGCAGGAAAAGTCGATGCTGAACGGAAATCCGCCGCCGGCAATATCGTCACATTCGGCGGTGTAGCCACGCGCCGCCGCTGCGGCGGCGACGCGATCGAGCAGGGCAGCCCCGATCTGACTCGCGCCGTACCAGTAGGTGCCCCACAGAATTGCGAGCAATATAACGGCGCCGACAAAGACCATCCTGCCGCTCAGCGGCGATCTGCGGCGACCGGCGGTCTTGCGTCGCGGTCGATCTTCGGTTGCGCGTCTCATAGCGAACTGATAGGCGCTGGCCGATCATGAGGCTAGTAGGTGAAAGTCGTCATGCCGTCGCGGAAAGTCCGCCGGCGGCCCCCGATATGTCCGATTTATGGGTCTTTAGCTACGGCTCGCTGATGTGGCGACCCGGTTTTGACCATCTTGAGCGAGTCCCGGCGCGCCTCGTCGGGGCGCATCGGGCGCTCTGCGTTTATTCCTGGGTCCACCGCGGGACACGCGAGCGCCCGGGCCTTGTGCTCGGCCTCGACCAAGGCGGCTCTTGCCGCGGAATCGCCTATCGGGTGGCGGCCGAGCACCGACGACCGGTGATCGACTATCTTCGCGCGCGCGAACTGGTAACCAACGTCTATCTCGAAACCTGGCGGGATATCAGGCTCGAAGGACCCGAGCCGCGCCGGCAAACGGCGCTGACTTTCATCGTCGACCGGACTCACGAGCAATATGCCGGCAAGCTGTCGCACGACGCCTTGTTGTCGCTGGTACGCGATGGCGTCGGGCAATCGGGCGTCAATGCCGACTATGTCATCGCCACGGCCGCCCATATCAGGGAGCTGGGTTTTCGCGATCCGGTGCTTGAGCGGCTTGCGGAAGCTCTTATGCCGCCAGCCTGAGTTCGGCCGTCGGCTCGGGCGCGAACAGGTCGCCGAGCAGCGCTTCGAGCTCGGCATCGCTTTCGGCGAGGAAGTGGACAAAAACAACCGAGCCTGTTGGCGCGCTGCTTGGCCATGCGGAGTCGAGCGCATCGAGACCACCGGCCGAATCGATGATCGCGGCAGTCCAGGCGAGAAAATTGCCATCCGCCATTGGTTCGGCCACGATCGCTGCCGCGCGGCGGAAGTCTCTCAAGGTATCGAAGGGCACCATGCTGAATAGGTAACGCGTCCCCGAACGCCCGCGCCAATAGCGGAAGCGGTCGCCGAGCTCCGCCCGGCAGGCAAGGCCCGGTGCGGCGTCAGAGAGGATGGGCAGGAGTTCGGCAACCATGAGAACAAACGTAGAACAAAATTGTAGGTGATGCAATACCGAATTTCGAAAAGGTCAGACTTCTCCATGCCTGCCGCGTTGCGCGAGCCGTGTGAGCGCCTCGGGAAGAAGCGCCGGCGGCGGCACAGCATCGGCAGCCTCGGTAAGCAGCTCCGTCGAAGCGGTTTCGATTTCGCTCTCCAGCCGGGTCATGAATTCGCGGGACTTGAGGCCGGGCGCAATCGGCGGCAGAAAAGCGATGACAAGGACGCCCGGATAGCGGCGAAATTGGCGCCGTGGCCAGAACAGGCCCGAATTCAGCGCCACCGGAACCACATGTGCACCGCTCTTGCGGTAGAGGTGAGCGATGCCGCCCTTGTAATCGGGCTCGGCGCCCGGGGGGCGCCGCGTTCCCTCCGGGAAGATCACGACCTTCCGCCCGCGCGCGATTGCTTTGCCGACATCGACGGCAAGCTGCCGGAGCGCCGAGGTTCCTTCCTCGCGACCAACCGCAATCGTGCCGGCACGTATGGCATACCAGCCCCAAAGCGGAATCCGCGCCAACTCGCGCTTCATGACGAAGCTCGGGCGATCCAGAAGGGTGAACAAGGCAAAGGTTTCGAACATCGACTGGTGCTTGGCGGCGACAAGGGCGCCGCCCGGCGGCAGGTTCTCAACGCCGCGGATCACGAGCCGGGTGCCAATGGTTGCCCGCAGCAGCCAAATCTCGATCGATGCCCACAGACGAATCACCCAACCACCGCCACGCTCGGGGCTGAAAATGAAAATCGGCAGCACCGCGACGGCCATGATCGCCGTGATCAGATAATATAAAACGTTGAAGACCAGCGAGCGCAGAAAGATCATTGCGGCCCTACCATGGAAATCCAGGTTATCCTGCGGCGCCCTCGGTCGCCTCGCCCGGCAACAACCGCCTTGCCTTGGCCACCAGATACTTTCCGTATTCGCGTAACAGCAACGTAAAGGTCGCCCGGTCGTGCCACCAATCGGCAAGGTGAAGGTCCGGATTGGAGACCGGAAACGGAACGAGTGCGACTGTCGGCATTGCGGCGGCCAGCTCGGTCATCGAGCGCGGCATGTGGTAGTCGCTGGTCACGACGATCAAGGATTTGAAGCCGTGCGCCGCGGCCCAATCCCGGGTCTCGGCAGCGTTGCCGACGGTGTCGATCGCCTGGCGGCCGAGATCGACGCAGCAGGCGAGCTCGTCACGGAGAGCGCCGTCGACGAGATTGGCAAGATCGGCTGAGGTCACGCTTGGGTTGACGCCTGATATCAGGAGCCGCTGGGCGCGGCCCTCGTCAAGCAGCCTAAGGGCTCCGTCGATGCGAGCCGAGCCGCCGGTCAACACGACAATGGCGTCTGCACGCGGATCCGATGGCGGGGTCGCCGAGGCGATTTCCTCGGCAAAGCCGAAGAAGCCCGCGACCAGCAGGATTGCGAGAAGCGCGCCGATAGCGGGAATTCCCGTACGGCGCCACAGAGTTCCGGAGTTGCGCCTTGCGTTCGACTTCGTCACTGAACCGGCTGCGTCGATATCCGTCGTCGCCATCGGCGACTGACCGCGGCGAGTTGCCAAGCGGTTCTTAGCGCAAAGGCCGGTCGTTGGAAAAGGTCGGAGCCAGGCAAGGAAGGATCCACGGGCTTCGTCAGTCCTGCTCGGCGAGATAACGATAGACGGTCAGGCGCGATGTGACGGCGGTCATGACGGCGATCAGGAAGGCGATGCCGAGTGCACCGAAATAGCCAATCGGGCCGATGGCGAACCGGCCGAAGAGCGCTGCAACCTGGTCGGTCTCGGCGGCGCTGGTCATGGAAGGGCCGATGGCGAAAGACAGGAGGGCAAAGAGAACCGCCGCGGCAAGCGCGCCGAGTAAGCCGCCTTTCAGCCCGAGAAGCAGGAAATGGCGTTGGAACTCGCGGGCTATGAAGCCGTCATCGGCGCCGACGAAATGCAACACCGAGACGACGTCGCGATTCGAAGCCATGGCGCCGCGGGTGGCGAACACGACGCTGAGGATGGTTGCGATAAAGACCAAGGACAGAATCGACGCGCCAACGACAACCGTGATGTTGGCCATGGTTTGCAGCCGCTTGGTCCACAGACGATGGTCGTCGAGATTCGCCCCGCTGACGTCGTCCTGCAGTCGGCGCGACAATTCGTCCAGGTCGATAATGGCGGGGTTGGACAGGCGAACGACGATCAGGCGTGGGACCGGAAGTTCGCTAAGGTCGAGGTCGCTGCCGAGCCACGGCTCGAGCAGGCGCACGTTCTCTTCGTCATCGAGCACCGAGACGCTGGCGACGCCGCGGAATTCTGCGGCGATGGCAGCGGCCTTTGCGGCCTCGGCGGCAGTGTCGACCCCCTCGATCGGACGGACCTGGATTGTGACCTCCCGCAGGATGTCGACCTGCCAGTCGCGCGAGGCGTCGCGGACCAGTGTGACCGCGCCGAGCGTCAGGCAGGCGAGGAAGCTCATGATGGCGATAACAATAGTCAGGGCGTTGCCGGCGATCGTGTTTTCCGGCACCAGCGGGCTTGTTCGCCTGAGCGCCAGACGCGACTGCCGACGATACGCGGCGAGTTGAAGCCGGTAGCTGCGCTCGGCGTCAGTCATAGACGGTGAGCCGTCCGGCTTCGAGAACCAGTCGGCGGGCATTGAACTGGTTCATAAGACCGATGTCGTGGGTGGCGATGACGACCGACGTGCCCAGCCGGTTGAGCTCGACGAACAGGCGCATCAGCCGACGGGCGAGCGGTGGGTCGACGTTGCCGGTCGGTTCGTCGGCAAGCAGGATCTCCGGACGGCTGATCAGCGCGCGGGCGATCGCGGCGCGCTGCTTCTCGCCGCCCGAAAGCACCGGCGGCAACGCGTGCATGCGATCTCCGAGGCCGACCCAACGCAGGAGCTCGACAACATCGGCACGGTACTCGGCCTCATCCTTGCCCTGAACCCGCAGCGGCAGGGCGACGTTCTCGAACGTCGTCATATGGTCGAGCAGGCGAAAATCCTGATACACGACGCCGATGCGGCGGCGTAGCATCGGCAGGTCGCGTTTGTCGAGTACCGCCGAATCCTTGCCGAAAACGGTTATCAGACCGCGCGACGGCTTCAGCGATAGCGAAAACAGCCGAATCAGCGTCGTCTTGCCCGCGCCGGAGGGACCGGTCAGGAACTGAAAGGACTTCGGCGCGATGTCGAAGCTGAGATCGCGCAAGATTTCCGGCCCGACGCCGTAGCGCAGGCCGACATTCTCGAATCGGATCAATGCACCTGTCCCACGATGCCGGCCGGCAGTGCCGCCAGCACACAATTAAGCCTCTGTTAACGATCTGGCCACCCGCTTGACGCCACCCCGCGGCGAGATGCGGCAGGCATCGGCTAACATGGTTTCCAGGTCGTTAACCAATCGCGCCTACCGTCGAAAGATGATTCGTATGGAGACCATTGCAAAATGGCTATCGTCTGTCCGCGCTGTGCGACGCCGCCGGCCCTTTCGGCGAAGATCGGAAGAGCCGGGCGCATGCTGCGCTGCAACCGCTGCAATACGACATGGTTTGCCCGAATGCCCGTGGCCGATCCGTTCATGAAGGAGGGCGGCGAATCGCCATACCTGGCCTCTCGTCGGGTGGGCCGTCCGCGGTCCGAGCGGATCATCGAGCATGACGCTGCGGGCCTTCCCCGGCAGGATCAGGTCCAGCCGGTCGAGCCGCCGGAAAGCGGTCAGGACGGCATGTCGGTCGCTATCCGCGGCCTTCGCGTCGGCCGGCGCCTGGTCGGCGCCTGGTTCGGCGCGATCGCGGCGGTCCTTATCGGCAGCTCGGTCACCATCCTCGCCCTTCAGTCGGCGGTGGTCGGCGCCGCGCCCGCAGTCGAAATGGCGCAGTTCGCCGGTCTCGAAATTCGTTTGATTAGCGCCACTGTCGAACCGGTTCACAATCAAAACGCGGTAATCGTCATTGGTGAGATTGCCAATCGGACCGGCGGGGACCTTGCGGTGCCGGCTGTCCGCATCGCCGTACGGTCCGGCGGAACAGAGCGGCATGCATGGTTGCACCAGCCGGACAGGACCCGGCTTTCCGGCGGCGAAGCGTTGACCTTTCGCAGCTTCCTGACCTCGCCACCAGCTGGTATCGACGAGGTGGCGTTCCGCCTCGCCCGGCGGCCGAACGCTGCTGTCGAGCTCAACTAATGCCGGTGGTACGCGGGCGGTCGATCCGTGTCCTCTTCGATGCGGAAGCCATTGCCCATCGCAACGCCGAATTGGCGCGTGAAATCGCGTCCGCCGGCTACGTCGACCTGTTGGTCATTTCGATACTCAAAGGCAGCTTCGTTTTTGCCGCCGATCTCATCCGTGCCCTGCACGGGGCGGGGCTTTCTCCCGAGGTCGAATTCCTGTCGGTGTCGAGCTATCGGGCGGGGACGGTTTCGTCCGGCGAGATTACGGTTCTGCGCGACATCGAAAGCGACGTTGCCGGGCGCGATGTTCTGATCATCGACGATATCCTCGAATCGGGCCGGACCATAGATTTCGCAAAAAAGGCGATGCTTGAACGCGGCGCGCGGCGCGCGGGGGTCGTCGTGCTGCTCGACAAGCCGGGAAAACGGGCTCAGCCGATCGATGCCGACCATGTCGGCTTCGTCTGCCCCGACCTCTTCGTTGTCGGCTACGGCATGGACGTGGCCCACGCCTACCGCGAGCTGCCGTTCGTCGGCGTCGTGGAGGACGACTAGTGTGGTGGAATTGACATTCGTATCAGTATTTGCGGCAGGCGCAGAAACGAATGTCGATTCCGAAACCACACTAGATTCATATAGTTGCTAGTGTCCTTTCGACTCCGACATTCGTACGGAGCCTGCCTGAAACAGATACGAATGTCGGAGTCGGGACACTAGCGCTCCGGCGCTCAGAACTGATC
>Ga0075327_1000524_pt1 | contig 10916 bp, 8 predicted proteins | sample MayberrySE_Catta_2_FD_120056 | JGI IMG/M metagenome (GOLD analysis project Ga0075327, IMG submission 120056) | Natural and restored wetland microbial communities from the San Francisco Bay, California, USA, that impact long-term carbon... | ecosystem: Environmental > Terrestrial > Soil > Wetlands...
CTGGTCTCGCAACGCACGCGCGAATTCGGTATTCGGCTCGCCCTCGGTGCCGGCTCCGGCCAGATCCTCGGCGTCGTCATGCGGCAGGGGGCGATGCTGGTGGCCGCCGGCCTGATCATCGGCACGGCCGCCGCGTTCGGTCTCGCTCGATGGATCGAATCGCTGCTGTTCGAGGTGTCGACGACGGATGCGTCGGCATTCGTGGCCATCGCGCTGATGGGCGTCGTCGCCCTGCTGGCCTGCGCCATTCCCGCCTGGCGGGCGACCCGCGTGAATCCCGTCGAGGCGCTGCGGGCGGACTAGCCACCAGACACCTGTCGGCGGCCCGACGGGTGACGGCTGACCGACTCCGACCTTCGCGCATCGACGACCGTCCAGCCGCGGATTTCGGGCGCGATTCCGCGGGTCAGCCGGTTGGGAGAGCGCGGGGCATACCTTGTGCAGTACCTGACGGCACAGCCCGTCGGGACCGGCCTCCGGCCGCGATTCCGGCCGACAGCGAGGACACGAGACGTGCCGCACACTGCCGAGAACCGCTACGCACAGGACTGGAACGGCTACAGCGAGGAATGGGACCGTCGCTACGGCCGCGAGTACGCCCACCTGGGCGACGAGTGGAACGACGACGGCACCGCCGCGCGGCAGCGGGACGAGCATTACTTCCGGCTGTATGCGGAGCGGTTTCTGCGTCCCGACATGACGGTGCTCGAGCTCGGGCCGGGGGGCGGCAAGTGGACCGTCCGCATCGCGCCGCTGGTCAGCAAGGTCATCGTCCTGGATGTCGCCGAGGCGATGCTGGCGCGCACGCGCGCCCGGTGCGAGTCGCTTGGCATCACCAATGTCGAGTACGTGCACGCGGACGGCAAGAGCTTCCATCCGGTCGCGTCGGCCTCGATCGACATGTTCTTCAGCTACGACGTCTTCGTGCACATCGCGCTCGAAGACACGTTCCCGTACGCGGGAGAGATCGCCCGCGTGCTGAGGCCGGGCGGCCTGAGCGTCTGTCACTATGCCGTCAGCTCGACGCCCGGCGGCCTGTCCCGCATCGAGCAGAACTCCTGGTGGTACCGCGGTGGCGAACGCACGCTCGGGCAGTTCTACTACTTCAGCTCCGAAGCCATCCGCCGGATGTACGAACACGTCGGCCTGTATCCAGCCGAGATGCACGAGGAGTGGTGCCACTGCGTCATCGTGGCCCGAAGGCTCGGGGAGAGCCTGATTCCGGCGCTGGAAGCCGCGCTGCGTCAGGCGATCGCCGGCGACGCCGGATCGGCCGCGCGGCGCGAGGCGGTCGCAACCCTCAGGACACTGCCCGCGCAGCTCGATGCAATGCTGGGCGGCATCCTCCCACGTCTCGAGCAGGCGACGACGCCGCAGGGGACCATCGCGGCCGTGCAGGACATCCGGCGGCTCTGGCGAGGACAGTGAGGGTGAAGGGTGTTAATGAGCGAATTAGCGAATGGAGCGAATTAGCGAATCAATGAGTGAATGGGTGAATGAGTGAATGAGTGAGTTCGAGTCACGCTGCCAGAAGGCTCTGATTCACTCATTCACTCATTCACCCATTCACTCATTGATTCGCTAATTCGCTCCATTCGCTCAATTCGCTCATTAACACGGCTCACCCTCACCTCCCCGCCACCCTCCGTCCCACGCGAATCGCCTCGTCGGCGTTCTGGCCCTGCATCAACAGGGCGAGAAAGCCCTGTTCGATCCGCGCAGCGACGTCCTGGGTGTTCGCGGTCAGCATGTTGACGAGGCCGGCGCGCTTCGAGGCAGCGAGGACGCGCTGGACGCCGGCTTCGGCCGCCTCGCGATCGCCGCCGAGCGCACTGCGAAGGCTGCCGATGCCGCATGCGAGGATGCTGTAGCCGGGCAGCGCGGCAATCTCGTCGGCGGCGGCAACCGCATCGGGGTCCTCCAGCATCAGCATCGCAATCCGGTCGCCAGCCGGATTCTTCGGCGACCAGACGTCGGCGCCGGCTGCCTCGAAGAAGCCGATGGCTTCGCGCGCCTCGCCGGCGTTCCGGATGTGTGGAAAGACGACGCCGTCCGCGCCGGCCTCGAGGATCTCCTTCACTCGCGTCCTCGTCACGTCGGCGCCGGCGCGTGAAATCGGAGGGATCCTGACGAGCAGCGCCTTGCGACTCCCGGCGCCACGGCGCAGTCCGTCCGCAATCGCCCGAACGTGCGCGACGTCGTAGCCGCCTTCGAGATTCAGGAAGACGTAGTCGTACAGCGAGTTGGCGGCGAGCCGCTCGCCCCCGGCCACGGAGTAGGGCGGCGTGGCTGTCGCGGGCTGCTCCGCCGGCTGACCTCGTCCGCGCCGCGGGCTCTCGTTCGGCACGAACACGCCGAACGCGGGTTTGCCCTGGGACCACAGATCGATGATCGGGGCCCGGCCGGCCGGGGCAGGAGGCGACGTGCGCTGAGCGTCTCCGATCGGCGTCGCGAGCAGCACGATGAGCGTGGCGGCAACGGTGGCGTGTGACGTCATGGGTTCGGCCATCAGCGTCATGATACGCGCCGAGCTCCAGCGAGTGGACGATTGCGCTCAGTTGCCCAGCGGCTCCGTCCTGTGATACTCACACTGTGAGTTCGATACGGGCCGGATGCCTGGCCAGGTGCGACGATGACCGAACGCCCTCCTCGAATCTTTGAAGGCCTGCTGGCGATTTGCTGCCGCGACGAGGTCGGCCGGCTGGTCGCCGGGGATCTGGCGGAGGAGTTCGACCAGGTGCATCGCCGCGCCGGTCGCCGCGTCGCGCGCCGCTGGTACCGCTGGCAGGTCATGCGGTCCATCGCCGTTAGAGCTCTCGCCGCCGCCGGCCGTCTGGCGTCCGTCGCTGGTCTCGCCGGGACGTTTCGTTCTGCCTTCCACGCGGGTCCCGCCGTGCGCGCGCTTCGCCGAGCCCCCTGGTACGCCGCGACCGTCATCCTCGTCATCGCCCTCACGCTGGCGCTCGCCACGACGGTCTTTGCCGTCGTCGACGGCCTGCTGTTCAAGCCGCTGCCGTATGCCGACGCCGATCGGCTCGTGTCGATCGAACTCGGCTTCTCGCGCGATCCGGAGTACCTCAACGGGCGTATCAGCCCCGCCGACGTCGAAGGGTGGCAGGCCGCCATGCCCGACGTGCCGCTGACGGCGCTGCGTGTGGAGCCCGCGACCGGCTTCGAGCGGCTCAATGAATCGGATCTCGGCCTGGCGCACGTTCGGCCCAACCTGCTCGACGTGCTCGGCGTCAGGCCGTTCGCCGGAGGATTCAGCCGGGACGATTGGGACCTGTTGGCGACGGAGCGGCCCTCGGTCCGGCCGGTTCTGATCACGTGGGATTTCTGGCAGCAGCGATTCGACGGCAGGACCGACGTCGTCGGGCGAACGGTGGATCCGGTCGACCCGACGAAGTCGCCGATTCGCGTGGCCGGTGTGCTGCCCCCGGGCTTCGTGATTCCGGCGACACGTCCGGCGCAGTTGCTGATGCCGTCGCCGGCAGGCTTCGCGCCGTCTCTGCGACAGACCACTTTGCTGGCACGGCTGCCGGATGGCGTCAGCCGCGAGGTGCTCCAGACCAGGCTCGAGGCGGCGATGGCACGCTGGGCTGATTCGCTGGCCGACCGCGAGTACGCGGCCACGCTCCCTGACCGCGCGCTGGTCGTGCCGCTCGCCGACGGACTCGAACCGTGGGAGGGAACCGCTCTTCGCGCGCTGTTTGCAGGTGTCGTCGTGCTCGTGCTGGTCGCGTGCCTCAACGTCTCCGGACTCATGACGGCGCGCTCGCTGGACCGCGCGAGGGACATCGGTCTGCGACGTGCCATCGGCGCTCGAACGCGCGACGTCGTCGGTCTGCTCCTGGCCGAGCATCTCGTGCTGTTCGTCGCCGGCGCCGCGATTGGCGCGGCGGCGGCTGTGCCGCTGCTTCGGCTGGTCGTCGCGCTGCTGTCACCGACGCTGCAGCTTCTGAAGACACCGGCCTTCGACCTCCGTGCCGCCGCGTTCGTGGCGATCGCCATGGCGGTGAGCCTGGCAATCTCTTCGTTCTGGCCGATACGGCGTGCGCTCGAGCCCGACGTGCAGCAGCTCATCGTGAGTCCTGGCGGCGGCTCAGTCTCACTGCGCGCCTCGGGATGGGGCTCGCGCCTCGTCACGACGGGTCAGGTGGCCGGCACGATCGTGCTGGTCGTCGCCGGCGGGCTGTTCGTCGCGAGCCTGCTCAGGGTCCAGGCCAACGAAACCGGCTTCGAGACGGACGATGTTGTCATCGCCGAGCTGCGGCTGGCGCTGCAGCTGGATGGAAATCCAACCTGGAATCGGAGGCCCGACAACCGGCTGAGCGTGGGCGAATTCCTGGATGGTCTGAGGCTGCTGCCCGCGGTGGAGGCTGCCGGAGCAGCCGACGTCCGAGTGTTGATCAACAGTCTGCGCTACGGTGAGCGATTCGATCCCGTGAATCCGGTCGTGCCTCAGGATCCGCACCATCGGCCGGGGACGATCTCGGTCGGCGACGCAGGCGGGTTGAGGGTTCCGGTGACGCCCGGGTTCTTCGCGGCCGCTGGCGTCACCGTTCTCGAAGGCCGGCTGCCCACCGACGACGAGCTGCGGATCGGTGCTCCGGTGGCTGTCATCAGCCATGCCTACGCCCGGCAGCATTTCCCGGGCGTCGATCCAATCGGTGAGCATCTGCGCCATCGCCCCGAGCAGAACCTTCCGACCTTCGAGATCACCGGTGTGGTCGAGGCCCCACGGCTCACGGCCTGGGACCAGCAGGTCTCGTCGGCCGTGTTCGTCCCCTATGCGATCTTCGGCGGAAACAGCGATCCGGTGCTCTTCGTGAAGACCGCCGGGAATGTCGACATCGTCATGGCCGAGATCGTCCGGCGTGCCGAGGCCGGGCGCCCGTACCTGCGCCCGTTCCGGGTCCAGACGGCGACCGCGATGCTCGACAACTCGATTCGCACGCGCCGGTTGCAGTCCTGGCTCTTCGGCTCGTTCGCGGTTGCGGGCCTGATCCTTGCGAGCGTCGGCTTGCTCGGCCTCGTCGCGATGACGATGGCGCGGCGGACCCGCGAGATCGGAATCCGCATGGCACTCGGCGCCACGCGGGAGCGGCTGGTCTCAGGGCTGGTGCGTGAGCAGCTCCTGCCTGTGTTCGTCGGGCTGGCCGTTGGCGCCCTGATCGCCGCGTGGGCGGTCGGTTTCCTGGAGTCCTACATCTACCAATTGTCGGTCTACGACCAGCGCATCTGGATCGCCGGCATCGCGATCGTGTCTGCCACGACACTCACGGGCGCGTTGATCCCCTCGCTGGGGGCCAGCCGCGTGGATCCGGTGCGGGCATTACGGGCGGAGTGAGCAGGTGCGTCACGGGCGATCCAACGAGACGCCTTGAGAGTCCGCCCGCCGCCCACCGGATGGCGCCGGTCAGCTGTTGCCGGAAACGGGGATCGCGCCAGGTGTCCGGGAAGTGTCCCAGGGCGTTGTAGTAGACGCGGCCCTGGCCGTGCTGTCGGGTCCAGGCGAGCGGGAAATCGCCCGCCGCTCCCACCGACGCCGGATCGAGACTGAGGAGCACGTGGACCGACGGGCGGGGATTCGCCTGGAACGTGTAGAACTCCTCGAGGATCGAGAACCGATCGCCGAGGCCCGTCGTCCCCTCGTGCTGTTCGTCCTCCACCCGGACGGTTGCCGTGGTCGTCCACGGATGCTCCTTGAAGTACGCGCCGACGAGCGCCCCGTACTCCGGCCAGCCATGAAGCGTGTCGGTCGCGCTGTGCGCTCCCATGAATCCGCCGCCCGCGGTGACGAACTCGAGAAGCGCGGTCTTCCGGGCGTTGTCGAGCGCGAGCTCACCGCTCGTCAGCGCGAAGAACACCACGTCGAGGTCCGCCAGACCCGGCGTGCTGATGCGCGAGAGGTCTTCGGTCGGCGACACGGTGAACTCGCCAGTCGACCGGGCCAGTTCGTCCATCACCTCGCGGGCGGCCGAGATCGAATCGTGGCGAAACCCAGCCGTTGCCGTGACCATGAGGACGCGAACCGGTTCATCGCCGGATGTGGTGGGGCCCGTCGGCCGCTCGGCGCAGGTTGCAAGCAGGAGCAGTGCGGCGGCCGCGGTTCCGAACCCCGTGCCGATCCCACGAGAGACCATGGGTCGATTATGACCGCGACCCCCGGCCGCGGTGTCGGTTTCCGGGCGTCCGGATGACGCGCGGACTACATCACGCGAGCACCGCCGCCAGCAGAGGGTGCTTGTCGGACTTGAAGGGATTGGCGACCGTGACGCCCCGCCAGGTGAAGCCTTCCTGCAGATCCTCAGAGAGCAGCAGCCGGCATCGCGCATCCGCCGCCGCCGACAACATCGTCGCATCCCAGATGCCGAGTTGGTGCGTTCGCGAGAGGTCCATCGCGGAGAGCAGGACCTCGCCCGACGACTCGATCAACGGAAACGTGTCTCCCCAGGAAAGCACCGCTTTCGCCGCCTCGTCGCGTGGCCGCCTCGCCTTTCGAACAAGTACGTTGAACAGCTCGCCCAGCGCTTGTGCCGGGACGAAAGTCGTCTCGGGCGTCAGGCGGTCGATCAGTTCCAGCGCGGCAGTCTTCTTCTGCCGGCCGTTCACCCCCTCGGCGTAGGCCAGCACGTTGGTGTCGATCGCGAGGTTGACCATCAGACCGTCCTGTTCACCCTCAGCGCTCGTGCAGCTCGTCCCGCGTCCAGCGGCCGGCGTTCACGACAGGCGTCGAGCGCAGCCGGTCAAGGAGCGTCATCCGGGCGCTCGCGCGGACGTCGTCTCCCGACCTTGCGGGCACGATGCGAGCCACAGGCCGGCCGTGCGACGTCACAACAAAGCTCTGCCCCCCGCGAACCTGCCGCAGGACGGCCGAAAACGTCCGATTTGCCTCCGCCGCCGTGAGTGCCAGTGCCATCATCCCCTCCAACAAAGTAGTGATATTAACTACTATCGTCGTCGCAAACCGAAGTCAAGGGGATTTCAGACAGAGGGCTTCAGATGTTCCCGATCGTCTTTGCCGCGAGCAGACCCGGCAGCCCGGTCAGCCCCCCTCCCGGATGCGTACCAGCGCTCGCCAGCACGAGGCCGCGCACCGGCGTGCGATACCGCGCGAGGGCCGGCAGCGGACGGCCGATCCACCACTGATCGAGTGCGGACTCGCCGTGGAAGATATGACCGCCGGTCAGGCCCCACCGCGTCTCGAGGTCGACCGGCGTGATGACCTCGCGGCCGGCGACGAGGCTGCGGATCCCCGGCAGCCGCGCGTCGAGCGTCGACAGCACCGACTCGTACAGCGCGTCAGCCTGCGTGGCCCAGTCGCCGTTCCTCAGATGAAACGGCATGACGTGAACGACGACCGAAAGGACGTGAGCGCCACTCGGGGCGAGCGACGGGTCGTGCAGTGTCGGCACGGCGACGTCGAGCCATGGCTCCGGCGAGCATTGACCGTACTTCCCGGCGTCGTGCGCGCGCTCGAGATGGTCGAGGGATGGCGCGATCAGAAACCGGCCGGCAATCGGCCGGATGGCGCCACCGGGCAGGAGCCGGCCGGGCAGCCGGTCGACGGCGAGGTTGACCTTGGCCGTGACGGCCCGCATGCGATAGTAACGCAGGTCATCGCGCATCGAGGGCGGCAGATCCGTCGGACCGAGCAGTCCGAGCAGCGCCTGTCGGGGATCGATCGCGGCCACAACCGTGTCGGCCTCGATCGTCGATCCGTCTTCCAGGACGACGCCGCTGACACGGCCGTCGTCCACCGCGATCCGCGTGACGCGCACGCCCAGGCGGACTCTGGCGCCCTGTTGCTGCGCCAGCCCGGCGAGCCGGGATGCGAACGCGCCCGGACCCCCGGCGCACGTCACGCCGCCCCCGACCGGCGACGGATCGGCGGCGATACGGCCCAGCAGCATCGCGCCGGTGCCGGCCGATCGCGGCCCAACGGGATTGCCGAAGATGCCGTGCGCCGCGATGGCCGCCCGCACGAGATCCGATTCGAACCACTCGTCGGTCAGGTCCGCCACCGGCATGGTCATCCAGCGCGCGAGCCGCGCGAGATCCCGGCGGCCCAGACGACGCGCGCGGCCACCGAATCGCAGCAGTTGCCACCAGTCGCTGCCCGAGGGCGCGTCGAGATCGGGCGGCGGCTCGCCGTGCACGCCGTCGAGCACGCCGGCCACGCGCCGGACCGTGTCGAGGAAGGCGGGCCAGCGAAGGGCGTCGCGCGCCGATACCGTCGCGATCGACTGCTGCGTGTGTCCGGCGTCCGCGCTGAACGTCACGTCGCGCCCATCGTCACCGAGCGTCGTCAACCACGGATCCGGACGGATGAATCCGCACGCGGCGACGTCGAGGTCCAGCGCGGCAAGCACTCGCCCGTCGACCGGTCCGAGGGCGTGGCCGAGCGTCGGCGCGCGAAAGCCCGGGGCGAACTCCGTCGTGACGGCGGCGCCGCCCGCCAGCGGACGCTGGTCGATGATGACGACGGACGTCTTCTGCCGCGACAGGAGGCAACCCGCCACCAGGCCGTTCAGGCCGGCCCCGATGACGACGACGCGATCCGTCTCAGCCAAGGATGCGCCTCGCCGCGTTGCGTCCAGGCGCAGCCATGATGCCGCCGCCCGGATGCGTGGCCGATCCGCAGAGGTACAGGCCCCGGATCGGCGTCTGGTAGTTGGCCCAGCCTGGCGCGGGACGCAGGAAGAAGAGCTGCTCGAGCGTCAGCTCGCCCTGGAAGATGTTGCCTTCGCTCAGACCGAACTCGCGTTCCAGATCGAGCGGCGTCAGCACCTGACGATGCAGGATGCGCTCGCGCAGGTTGGGCGCGTGCTCGGCGATGGTGTCGACGACCGTGTCGCCGAGCGACTCGCGATAGTCGTCCCACGTGCGGCCGGCCTGCTCGCGGAGGTCGTAGGGCGCGTACTGCACGAAGCACGACATCACGTGCCGGCCAGGCGGGGCGATCGTGGAATCCGTGACACTCGGAATGACGATGTCGATGTACGGCCGGCGCGAGAAGCGGCCGTACTTCGCGTCGTCGAAGGCGCGCTCCATGTAGTCGACGTTCGGCGAAATCGAGATCGCGCCGCGCAAGTGCGGACCCGGTCCCGGCAGGGCCGTGAAATCGGGCAGACCGTCGAGCGCCAGATTCACCTTGGCGGACGAGCCGCGGTAGCGGTAGTGCGACAGATCGTCGACGAACTCGGCCGGCAGATGCTCGTGCCCCACCAGCCTCGTGAACGTCATGCGCGGGTCGGCGCTCGACAGGACGATTGGCGCCTCGTGCTCGTCGCCGTTGGCCAGCGCGATGCCCGTCGCCGTGCCGTTCTTCACGAGGATGCGCTCGACGGGCGCCTCGACCTGGATCTCCGCGCCGGCCGCGCGCGCGGCCGACGCGATCGCCAGCGACACCTGGCCCGTGCCGCCGCGCGACAGCCCCCACGAGCGGAACGCGCCGTCGATCTCGCCCATGTAATGGTGCAACAGGACGTAAGCCGTCCCGGGCGACCGCACGCCCAGGAACGTGCCGATGATGCCCGACGCCGACATCGTGGCCTTGAGGACGTCGGTTTCGAACCAGCGATCGAGAAAGTCGACCGCGCTCATCGTCAGCAACTGGACCTGACGGTGGCGCTCGAGCGGCGACAGTCTGCGCATGCGCCGCGCGAGCCCGCCCAGCGCGCGCAGGTCCTTCAGACCCGGCGAGAAGACGTCGGGTGGCGTCATGCCGAGCACGGTCTTGGCCACACGTGCCATGTCCACCATGGCGCGGCCGTACTCGTCGTACACTTCGGCGTCGCGCCGCGAGTGCCGTGAGATCTCCCGGAACGTCCGCGCGTGGTCGTTCACGCGCCACAGGTAGTCGCCGTCCGTCATCGGCGTGAACGTGCCGTCGAGCGGCAGGATGTCGAGGCCGTGGCTGGCCAGGTCGAGCTCGCGGATGATCTCCGGCCGCAGCAGCGAGACGACGTACGAGCAGACCGAGAACCGGAATCCCGGAAAGACTTCTTCGGTCACCGCGGCGCCGCCGAGCACGTGCCGCCGTTCGACGACCAGCACGCGCCGGCCCGCCCGCGCCAGATAGGCCGCGGCCGTCAGGCCGTTGTGGCCGCCGCCGATGACGATCGCGTCGTACCGGGACATCCGGGGAGAATATAGTCTGTCCGATGTCTCCCGTCCCGACCCCGTTCCACCCGCGGACCTTTCCGCTGTGCGCGAGCCTCAGCTACCGGGACTGGTCCGGCTACTACGCGCCCAGTTCGTACGAAGCCGTCCACGAGCACGAGTACCACGCCATCCGCCACGGCGCCGCGCTCATCGACATCTCGCCGCTCTTCAAGTACATCGTCTCCGGGCGCGATGCCGCGCGCCTCGTCGACCGCGTCATCACGCGCGACGCGCAGAAGCTCGCCGTCGGCCGCGTCGTCTACACGCCGTGGTGCGACGAGGACGGGTGGACCGTGGATGACGGTACGGTGACGCGGCTGGCGGAGGACCGGTTCCGCTGGACCGCGGCCGAACCGAATCTCCGGTGGATCTCATCCCACGCCGACGGACTCGACGCCACGATCGACGACGTGTCGGAGCGCGTCGCCGCGCTCGCGCTGCAGGGCCCGACCGCGGCCGCGCTGCTGCGGCACGTGGCCGACGCCGACATCGACGGCCTGAAGTACTTCCGCGTGACCCACGGATCGGTCGCCGGGCATCCGGTCGACATCTCGCGCACCGGCTACACCGGCGACCTCGGCTACGAGATCTGGGTCGATCGCGACGACGCGCTGGCGGTGTGGGATGTCATCGTCGCGGCGGGGTCGTCGTATCAGCTGCGCCCGGCCGGCATGCTCGCGCTGGACGTCGCGCGGATCGAGGCCGGCCTGCTGCTCATCGACGTCGACTTCTTCAGCATCCGCAAG
>Ga0075327_1000525_pt1 | contig 10907 bp, 10 predicted proteins | sample MayberrySE_Catta_2_FD_120056 | JGI IMG/M metagenome (GOLD analysis project Ga0075327, IMG submission 120056) | Natural and restored wetland microbial communities from the San Francisco Bay, California, USA, that impact long-term carbon... | ecosystem: Environmental > Terrestrial > Soil >...
GGCCGGTGTCGGGCGGAGCTTGCGCGGAAGTCAGCCGCAGCCTCATGCGGGTCCGATCACGCAACGCGCTGCTGGGACGAAGCATCCCGGTCGGGCAACCCGAGAGCAGGCGAGCCATGCAGCGCAAGCCCGCCCGACATCGGCCCTACTGCCAACCCACAGGCGAGCCGCCCGACGCCGGCCCGCGGCTGGCCGGGGCCGGGTGGGCTCCCGCAGGCGCGGATCCCCGCGTCTCCAGGCCGGCCGGGCGGCCGCCGGCGCCGAGGGGGGTCGAGACATCGGTTGACGCTCTCCGAACGCTCTGGTACCCATCCGAATCTACTCGCTTTTTCCTCCCTCCGACGGACACTGGGGTGCTCCGCCCTTCCCTCGAACAGTTCCAGGCCTGCTCCCGGCGCGGCAACCTCATCCCGGTCGCGCGGGAGATCCTCGCCGACCTCGACACCCCGCTCTCGCTGTTCCGCCGCCTGGACGACGGTCGTACGAGCTTCCTGCTCGAGTCCGTCGAGGGCGGCGAGAAGTGGGCCCGCTACAGCTTCCTCGGCACGGGGGCCCGGGCCACCTTCACCGCCCGCGGCCGGAACGTCACCTGGGTCGAGCACCGCGGCGACGAGCGTCTCGTCGAGGAGGTGAAGGCCCCCGGCGACCCCCTGGAGTTCCTGCGCGACAAGCTCCGGGACCTGCACCACGTGACACCCGAGGGCGTGGACTGGCCGCGCTTCATCGGCGGGGCCGTGGGGATGATCGGCTACGACTGGGTCCGCTTCGTCGAGCGCCTGCCCGAGCCCAACCCGGACGAGATCGGCCTGCCGGACCTGAGCTTCGTGCTGCCGGAGACGGTCGTCGTGTACGACAACATCCGGCACACCGCGCTGATCGTGCGTCACGTGCACCTGCAGCCCGGCGACGACGCCACCGCGCGCTATGCGGAGGCCCGGCGCGCCATCGAGGAGACCGTCGCCCGGCTGCGCGCGCCCCTCGAGCCCGAGCCGGTCCGCCCGCCCGTGCGCGAGCCGATGGACGTCGAGCGCAGCATGACCCAGGAGGCCTACCAGGCCGTCGTCGAGAAGAGCAAGCGCTACATCGAGGCCGGCGACATCTTCCAGGTGGTGCTGGCCCAGCAGTTCCGGATCCCCCAGCAGGTCGACTCCTTCTGGCTCTACCGCCATCTGCGCTCCATCAACCCGAGCCCCTATCTCTTCTACGTGCGGCTGGCCGGCGCCGAGCTGGTGGGGTCGTCCCCCGAGATCCTGGTGAGGCTCGAGGAGCGCACCGTGGACGTCCGCCCGATCGCCGGCACCCGGCGCCGGGGACGCTCGCCCGAGGACGACCTCTTCATGGAGGAGGAGCTGCTCTCCGACCCGAAGGAGCGCTCCGAGCACGTGATGCTCGTGGACCTGGGCCGCAACGACGTGGGTCGGGTGGCGGAGATCGGCTCGGTGCACGTGAACGAGTACGCGAAGATCGAGCGCTACTCCCACGTGATGCACATCGTCTCGAACGTGCAGGCGGAGCTGCGCCCCGAGTTCGACTGGCTCGATCTGCTGCGCGCGACGTTCCCGGCCGGCACCCTGTCGGGCGCGCCGAAGGTGCGGGACATGGAGATCATCGACGAGCTCGAGACGGTGGGCCGCGGTCCGTACGGGGGCTGCGTGGGCTACATCGACTACTCGGGCAACATGGACATGGCCATCACGATCCGGACGATGGTGGTGGCGGACGGCTCGATCACCGTGCACGCCGGCGCCGGCGTCGTCGCCGACTCGAAGCCCGAGCTCGAGTTCAAGGAGTGCGTCAACAAGGCCCAGGCGCTGATCCAGGCCATCGACCTGGCCCGCGAGGGGTGCGACTGATGGCGGGCGCTCCCGGTCGGCTGCTGATGATCGACAACTACGACTCGTTCACCTACAACCTCGTGCAGTATCTCGGGGAGCTGGGGGCCGACGTCGACGTGATCCGCAACGACGTCGAGAGCGTCGATGCGCTGCTCGCGCGCCGGCCTTCGGGGCTCGTGATCTCGCCCGGGCCGGGGGAGCCGACCGAAGCGGGCGTGTCCGTGGAGGCCGTGACCCGCTTCGCCGCCGGGGGGACGCCGGTGTTCGGCGTATGCCTGGGCCACCAGGCGATCGGGGTGGCCTTCGGCGGGCGCATCGTGCGGGCGCGCTCGATCATGCACGGCAAGACGTCGCAGATCGAGCACGCGGGGCAGGGCGTCTTCGCCGGCCTCCCGCAGCCCTTCGAGGCCACCCGCTACCACTCCCTCGTGATCGAGGGCGAGAGCTGCCCGGAGGTCCTCGAGGTGACGGCGCGCACGGCCGACGGCGAGATCATGGGGGTGCGCCACCGGCAGCTGCCCGTCGAGGGCGTGCAGTTCCACCCGGAGTCGATCCTCACCACCGTCGGCAAGCAGCTGCTGGCGAACTTCCTGGCGCGCTGCGCGCCCCCGGCCGCGGCATGAGTGGCGCCGCGAGCGTGAAGCAGGCCATCGCGTTCGCGTCCCGGCGGCGCGACGTCCCCGAGGACCGCCTGGAGGCGGCCTTCGGCGAGATCGCCGACGGGGAGGCGACCCCGGCACAGATCGCGGCCCTGCTGGTCGCGCTGCGGACCAAGGGCGAGACGGTGGCCGAGATCGTGGCGGCGGCCCGCGCCCTCCAGGCCCGGGCGACGACCACCACGGCGGCGGACCCGCGCACGATCGACAACTGCGGCACCGGCGGGAGCGGCCTCGACACCTTCAGCATCTCCACCACGGCGTCGTTCGTGATCGCGGGCGCGGGGGTGCCCGTGGCCAAGCACGGCAACCGCGCGGCCAGCCGCCCGACCGGGAGCTTCGACGTCTTCGAGGCCCTCGGCGTGCGCATCGACCTGCCCGTGGAGGTCTGCGGGCGGATCCTCGCCGAGGTCGGCATCGCGGCCTTCTTCGGACCCACCGCGCACCCCGCCATGCGGCACGCGGCCCCGGTCCGGCGCGAGATCGGCATCCGCACCATGATGAACTGCATGGGCCCGCTGCTGAACCCGGCCGGCGTCCGGCGCCAGATGCTCGGCTGCTACGACGCCGCCCTGGTGGAGCCCCTGGCCCACGTGCTGGTGGCCCTGGGACGCGAGCGGGCGCTGGTGGTGCACGGCTCCGACGGCCTCGACGACCTGACCACCACCGGCCCGAGCCGCGCCGCCCGCTTCGACGGCCGCAGCGTCGAGGTGTTCGACGTCGAGCCCGAGACCCTCGGCATCCCGCGCGCGCGCCCGGCCGACCTCGCCGGCGCGGCGCCGCCCGAGAACGCCCGCATCCTGCGCGCCATCCTGGACGGAGAGCCGGGGCCCCGGCGCGACATCGTGTGCCTGAACGCGGGGGCGGCCCTGTGGACCGCCGATGCGGCGGCATCCCTGGCGGAAGGCATCGAGGTCGCCGGGCGCAGCATCGATTCCGGCGCCGCCCGGGCCCGGCTCGACGCCCTCGTCGAAGCCACCCGGAAGGCCGCCGAATGAGCATCCTCGATCGGATCGTCGAGACCAAGCGCGGCGAGCTGGCGGCGGCCGTGCGGCGCGTGGCGCCGGCGGAGATGGCGGCACGCGCCAAGGCGGTGGCCGAGCCGACGCGCGGGTTCCGCGCCGCCCTGGTCGCGCATCCGGCGCCGGCGGTGATCGCGGAGATCAAGCGCCGCTCGCCGAGCCGGGGCGAGATCCGGCCCGGTCTCGATCCCGTCTCCTGCGCGCGCGCCTACGCGGACGGCGGCGCCGCCTGCCTCTCGATCCTGACGGACGAGACCTGGTTCGGGGGCCGCATCGAGAGCCTGGCGGCGGTGCGCGCGGCGGTGCCGCTGCCGCTCCTGCGCAAGGACTTCACCATCGACGCCTACCAGATCGACGAGGCGCGGGCGGCCGGCGCCGACGCCGTGCTGCTGATCGTCTCGATCCTCTCGGCCGCGCAGCTCGCGGACTTCGCGGGGCGCGCCGCCGAGCTCTCCCTCGACGCCCTGGTCGAGGTCCACGACGAGGCGGAGCTCGAGACCGCGCTCGCGGCGGGCGCCCGGCTGGTCGGCGTGAACAATCGGGACCTGCGCACCTTCGAGGTGGACCTGGGGACGACGGAGCGCCTGGCCGCGGCGCTGCCCGCCGGCTCGGGCGTTCTCCTCGTGGCCGAGAGCGGCATCTTCACGCAAGAACACGTGCGTCGTCTCACACGGGCTGGTGCCGGGGCCTTTCTCGTGGGAGAGTCTTTGATGCGTCAGCCGGACGTCGCCCGGGCGTTGGCAGAGCTTCGCGGTGCCGAAGGGCCCGCGAATTCGATCGAGGGGAGGATCTCGTGAGCGGGACCGTGCGCATCAAGTTCTGTGGAATCCGATCGCCGGAGGACGCGGAGGCCGCAGTGGAGGCCGGCGCCGACCTGATCGGCCTCAACTTCGTGCCCGGATCACCACGGGAGCTCGATCCCCGGGACGCGGAGCAGATCTGCGAGCGCGTGGCGGGGTCGGGCGTGGAGCGGGTCGCCGTCTTCCGGGACGCCAGCTGGGAGGACGTCGAGCACGTGCTGCGGCGCTGCGACTTCGATCGGGTGCAGTTCCACGGCGAGGAGACCGAGGAGGACGTCGAGGCCGTCGACCTGCCGGTCATCAAGGCGATTCGCGGCGCCGACCTCGAGGCCGCCAAGACCTACCCCGGCACCATCCTGCTGCTCGACCACCCGAGCGAGGGCGGCGGCCGCGGCAAGGCCTGGAACTGGAGCGAGGCCGGGGAGCTGATCGCCCACGGGCACGACGTGATCCTGGCAGGCGGCCTGGCGCCCGAGAACGTCGGCCGGGCCCTGGCGGAGATCGGCGAGCTGCTGCCCTGGGGCGTCGACTGCGCGACCGGGGTCGAGGGCCAGGACTTCCGCAAGGACCCGGAGAAGATGAAGAGCTTCGTGGAAGAGGTGCGGAAGGCCGAGGACGCCGGGATCAGCGGGCGCAAACCCGGCGAGAACGAGGGCTGAGGGTGGCCGACGGCGGCGTGCGGCGCGGGGTTCGCAGCGAGCCCGACGACAAGGGTCGCTTCGGCGACTTCGGGGGGCGCTACGTCTCCGAGTCGCTGGTGGCGGCCCTCGACGAGCTGCTCGAGGCCACCGAGACGATCTTCACGAGCGCGTCCTTCCAGGCCGAGCTCGACGACCTGCTGCGCACCTACGCGGGCCGGCCGACGCCCCTGACCTTCGCGCGCCGCATGACCGAGGAGCTCGGCGGCGCCCGCATCTTCCTGAAGCGCGAGGACCTCGCCCACACCGGCGCCCACAAGATCAACAACGTGCTCGGCCAGGCCCTGCTCGCGAAGCACATGGGCAAGCCGCGGATCATCGCGGAGACCGGCGCCGGGCAGCACGGCTGCGCGGCGGCCACCGCGGCGGCGCTGCTGGGACAGGAGTGCGTCGTGTACATGGGCGCGGAGGACGTGCGCCGCCAGGCCCTGAACGTCTTCCGCATGGAGCTGCTGGGCGCCGAGGTGCGCCCGGTGACGTCCGGCTCGAGCACCCTGAAGGACGCCATCAACGAGGCCATGCGCGACTGGGTCACCAACGTCCGCAACACCTACTACCTGATCGGCTCGGTGATGGGGCCGCACCCGTACCCCGTGCTCGTCCGCAACCTGCAGCGCATCATCGGCCTCGAGGTGCGGGAGCAGGTGCAGGCGGCCTGCGGTCGCCTGCCCGACGTGCTGGTGGCCTGCGTCGGCGGCGGCTCGAACGCCATGGGGCTCTTCCATCCCTTCGTCGAGGACGACGGCGTGCGGCTGATCGGCGTGGAGCCGGGTGGCGAGGGCGTCCATTCCGGGCGTCACGGTGCCACCCTGACGGCGGGCGTGCCGGGCATCTTCCACGGCAAGCGCACCTACGTGCTCTCGGACGACGACGGCCAGATCTTCCCGGCCCACTCGATCTCGGCCGGACTCGACTATCCCGGGGTGGGTCCCGAGCACGCCTACCTGAAGGAGATCGGCCGGGCCGAGTACGTGGTGGCCGGGGACGAGGAGGCCCTCGACTCCTTCATCTACCTCTCCCGCACCGAGGGCATCATTCCCGCGCTGGAATCGGCCCACGCCATCGCCCACGCCCGGAAGCTCGCGCCCCAGCTTCCGAGGGACGCCATCCTGGTGGTGAATCTGTCGGGCCGCGGGGACAAGGACGTCGAGGAGGTGCGACGGATCCTGGCGGCCCGGGCATCGGACTGCCACTGATGTCGCGCATCGACGAGCGCTTCGCGGTCCTGCGCGAGAAGGGCGAACGGGCCATGGTGGTGTTCCTGACCGCCGGCGATCCCGACCTCGAGACCACCGACGCCCTGGTCCTCTCGATGGCCGAGGCCGGTGCGGACGTCATCGAGATCGGCGTCCCGTTCTCGGATCCCACGGCCGACGGGCCGACGATCCAGCGCTCGAGCGAGCGCGGGTTGGCGTCGGGCGCGAGCCTGCGCCGCATCCTCGGCCACGTCCAGCGCCTGCGGCCGATGCTCGACGTGCCCCTCGTGCTGATGGGCTACGCGAATCCGTTCTACGCCATGGGGGCGGAGAACTTCGCGACCTCCGCCGCCGAGGTGGGGGTGGACGGCGTGATCGTGCCGGACCTGCCGCCGGAGGAGGGCGCGGCCTTCTTCGCGGCGCTGCAGGAGCGCGGCATCGACAACATCCTGCTGGCGGCGCCCACGACGACGCGCGATCGCATGAAGCTGCTGGCGGAGCAGACCCGCGGCTTCCTCTACTACGTCTCGCTCACGGGGGTGACCAGCGCGCGCGACGACCTCGGAGGCGGCATCCGGGAGGGCGTCGCCCTGGCCCGGGAGTTCTCGAAGCTGCCGATCTGCGTGGGCTTCGGCATTTCGCGTCCGGAGCACGCCCGCGCGGTGGGCGCCTTCGCGGACGGCATCGTGGTGGGCAGCGCGATCGTCGACCGCATCGAGCGTGCCGCCACGCGCGAAGAGGCAGTCGACGCCGTCGGCCGCTTCGTGGCCGAGATGAAGGACGCCCTTCGCTAGGGACTCGGGCGCTGCGCTACGAGTTCGGCTCGCCCTGGGGGTCGGCGATCTTGTCGAGCTGCCGGGACGCCAGGAAGTAGGCATGGACGTCGCCCGGATCGCCGGTCGTCACGTGCTTGATGACCTTGTGGAACGGGAAGGTGCGGGCGAAGTCGTCCTGCACGGGGATGGCGAGCTCGAGGCCGCCGACCCCGTCCTCGGCGGGTCGCCAGCTGCCGTTGGCGTGGACCCGCAGCAGCTCGCCCACGAAGGCCCCGACGGGCAGCACGAAGTGCCAGTAGCAGTCCTCCCGCGCGAAGGCCTGCTTGAGCGACTCGGCGTCGTCGAGCCGTCCGCTCAGGACCTCCGCGGACGCCTCGAAGTCCTGGAGGTCGAGGGTCTCGCCGAACGCCTCCCGGAAGACCCGCACGCACTCCTCGCGCAGCTCGGGAATCTCCTCGCGCGTGACGGCCTCGGCGGCCGCCGTCGCCACCCGGATGCTGTGGCGCAGGTGGAGGATGCCCCCGACGAACACGGCGGCGACTCCGGCGACGACGCCTCCCAGGACGATCCAGAGCATGGGGAGCGTTTCGGCCGCCCGGGGCCCGGAGTTGAAGGCCGGGTCCGACGTCCCGCTGCAGCCGCGGGCCGGCGCCGTCTCGGGGGCGCTCTCCTAATCCACCAGCTTGCGGTACAGCTCGTCGACCTGGCGTTCCGTCTCGTCCCGGGTGCCGCTGTTGTCGACGACGTGCTACGCCAGCTCCCGCTTCTCGTCGATCGGGAGCTGGGCGCGGATGCGGGCGCGCGCCTCCTCCTCGCTGCAGGCGTCGCGCTCCATGGTGCGGACGAGCTGGATCTCGACCGGAACCCAGGCCAGGATGACGCCGTCGACGCCCACCATGGTGGCCGTGTCCCGACCCACCCGGCGACCCTCGTAGAGCAGCGGAATGTCGGCCACCGCCAGGGGCGACGCGGCGTCCCGGGCCGCGTTCACCTGCCGCAGCATCTCCGCGCCGACCGCCGGGTGAACGATCAGGCCGAGCTGCTTCAGGGCGGCGGCGTCGTTGAACACGACGGCGCCGAGGGACTTGCGGTCGAGGGCGCCGGCGGCGTCGAGGATCTCGCGCCCGAACACCTCCACCATCCGCTCGAGCACGGGCTGTCCCGGAGCCTGCAGCTCGTGGACGATCCGGTCGGCGTCCACGATGGTCGCGCCCAGGGCGCGCAGCATGGCCGCCACCGTGCTCTTGCCCGAACCGATGCCACCCGTGAGGCCCACGACGCGTGTCATGCGGGTAGCTTAGAGCCCATCGTCGGACGCCGCTCCCGCGCCGACGCGCGTCGGCTCACTCGGGCTCGTCGCTCACCACGCAGTTCTTGCCCTGGTCCTTCGCCCGGTAGAGGGCCCGGTCCGCGGCCTCGAAGAAGCGCCGGCGGTCGCCGCGGTACTCGGCCACCCCGACCGACACCGTGATCCGCACGGGACGCAGGCTCTCGTTCACGATGTGGGGCGTCTGCTCGACGGACATGCGGATCTTCTCGGCCAGGGCGACGGCGCCCTCGAGGTCGGTGTCCGTGGCGAGCACCACGAACTCCTCGCCGCCGTAGCGCGCCAGCAGGTCGCTCTCGCGCACCGTCGCCGCCATGATCGAGGCGACGCGCACCAGCAGCTCGTCGCCGCTCGCGTGCCCCAGCCGGTCGTTCAGCGCCTTGAAGTCGTCGAGGTCCACGAGCAGGATCGAGAGGGGCTCCTCGTTGCGGCTCTGGCGCTTGAGCTCCCGGGTGAGGCTCTCCTGGAAGTAGCGGTGGTTGTGGAGCTTCGTCAGGCCGTCGGTGATCGAGAGCTGCGAGAGCACCTCGTTGGCGCGCTGCAGCTCGTCGTTGCGGGTCGTGAGCTGGCGGTTCGCCTCCTGGAGGTCGTGCTGGCTCTGCTTCAGCCTGGCCATCATCTCGTTGAAGGAGCGCGTCAGCAGGCCGATCTCGTCGTGGGTGCCGGGGTCGGAGATGGCGAGGCCCAGGTCGCCGCGGGACGCCCGGCGCGCGCCCTCGGAGAGGTCCTCGATGGGGCCCAGCATGCGCGTGGTGATGCGGTAGGCGAAGGCCACGAAGACCAGGATGATCAGCAGGTCGATCACGAAGATCTCCGCGACGACCGAGAGCACCGGCGCGAAGGCGGTCGCGAAGCTCGATTCGACGAGCAGGTGCCAGTCGTCCGGGTCGTGCAGGGGCAGGCTCGCACCCAGCACGTGGACGCCGTCCTCGCTCGCGTACTCGCGGATGCGGCCGGGCTCGCCGGCGGCGAGCTGCTCGAGGGCGTGGAGGGCGTCGCGCCGGGGTGCGGCGTCGTCCGTGCCCGCCGCGGCCAGCACGCGTCCCACGGCGTCGGTCAGGAGCAGGGCGCCGCGGGTTCCCTGGCGCTGGGCGTCCAGCAGTCCGCGCAGGACCGAGGCGTCGTAGCGGGCGACCAGGAACCCGGTCGCGGGGTCGCCCTTCCGGATCGGCAGCAGCAGGACCGGCACGGCGCCGTCCTCCCGAACCAGCGCGAGCCGCCGCGGGCCGGACGCGTCGTCGATCGGAACCTTCGCACCCCTGAGCTCGGGGATCGGCAGCAGCCAGGCGCCGTCGCCGCCGACGACGCCCACCGCGTCGAACTGCTCGCAATCGGCGGCGAAGTCGGCGAGCACGTCCGCGAAGCGCTGGCTCGGGCGGGTGGAGCGACCGCGCAGCTCGCGAAGCGCCTGGGTCCCCGCGTCGAGCCACACCCCGAGCCGGCCTCGCGACCGCTCCAGTGCGGCCGGGAAGTCCCGCTCGATCTGCGCGCGGAGCTGGCCGTGAATCGACTGGATCGCGATCCAGCTGATCACCAGGGCGGTCGAGAACGTGCACAGGAAGACGAGGAAGATGATCTTCGCCGAGATGCTGTGACGGCGATCGTCGCGCGCGAGCGCAGGGATGGGCTGGGTGTCGGACATCGAGGGTCGGGCACTCCGGTGCACTTCCCGTATCGACCCGCCCGACCTGGGCCTTGACGCGACCATCAGACCAGAAACCCTTTCAGTTCCAAAGAGTTATGGCGAGATGACCCGTGGCGGTGTACCCCGCGGGCAGCGCAGGAGGCGGCCGATCCGATAACTCCTTGTCCCACAAGCTGAATCGGGTAGCTCGTCGATTGCACCCGGGTGGGCCCCTTGATATATTGCGCGAGCTTTTCCGGGGGGTTAGCCGATCCGGCGCCGATCCCGATCCCCCCTTTTGCTCCACCTCCAAGAGGAACCGATGGCGGACGGGAGTACGCAGAAGTCGGACCGCGCTGCTTCGGTCTCGCCGGAGCTCGCCCGTCTGCGCGACGCCATCGACGCGGTGGACGTCGAGATCCTCGAGCGCCTGAACGAGCGCGCGCGCCTCGTGCAGCAGGTGGGGGAGGAGAAGCGCACCCGCCAGGCGCCGGTCTACGTCGCCGGACGCGAGCGCGACCTGATCGCGCGGCTGTCCGAGCGCAACGCCGGCCCGTTCCCCACCACCGCCATCGCGCACGTGTTCCGGGAGATCATCTCGGCCACCCGCTCCCTCGAGGAGGTGGTCCGGGTGGGCTTCCTCGGTCCGGAGGGCACCTTCAGCCACCAGGCCGTGGGCCGGCAGTTCGGCGCGCAGATCGACCGCGTGCCCGCGGCCTCGGTGCGCGAGGTGTTCGCGATGACCGAGCAGGGCAAGTGCCACTACGGCGTCGTGGCGGTCGAGAACACCACCGAGGGCGCCGTCGCCGAGACCTTCGACTGCCTCGTCGAGTCGGAGCTGTCGATCTGCGGCGAGCTGATGCTCGAGGTGACCCAGTGCCTGCTGTCGGCGTCGGGCCGCATGGAGGACGTCCGCCGGGTGGCGTCGCACCCCCAGCCCCTGGGCCAGTGCCGCCTGTGGCTCCAGCGCCAC
>Ga0075327_1000526_pt1 | contig 10906 bp, 5 predicted proteins | sample MayberrySE_Catta_2_FD_120056 | JGI IMG/M metagenome (GOLD analysis project Ga0075327, IMG submission 120056) | Natural and restored wetland microbial communities from the San Francisco Bay, California, USA, that impact long-term carbon... | ecosystem: Environmental > Terrestrial > Soil > Wetlands...
CCGAAGCTCCGGCGTTATCCGGGCCTGAAGGAGGAGTACTACCTCTCGGACTTCGAGCCGGACCGAGCGGTGCTGACCCGGCTCGGCGTCGCCGAGGATCGCGTGCTCGTGGTCGTGCGTACGCCTGCCGACGTCGCCCTCTACCACAAGCTCGACAACCTCTGCGGCATCGTCGACGTAAACGCGCTCGGCCAGAGCCGCAAGACGCAGTTCGAGCACCGGCTGGACGAGATTGCCGCGCGCTGGAACGCGTTCGGCTGGCACACGCTCATCGTCGACGGCCACGACGTTTCGGCGCTGCTCCACGCGTTTGCCGCCGCGCGCGCCGCGAAGAACAACCCGACGATGATCCTCGCGCGGACGGTCAAGGGCAAGGGCGTGGCGGCGGTCGAGGGCAAGGACGGGTGGCACGGCAAGGCGTTCAAGAAAGGCGAGGAAGCCGACAAGGCGATCGCGGAGCTCAAGACGCAGCTCGTCCCGACCTCGGGCGGTTCGGCGGCTGCGGCGATTCCTCCGCCAGCCTCGAAGCCGCACGCGGCGTTCAACCCGGACTACTCGAGGATGCCGGCGCCGTCGTACAAACCGGGCGAGCAGGTAGCCACACGCGAGGCGTGGGGGACGGCCCTGGCGGCGCTCGGCGCCATCGATCGCCGGATCGTCGCGCTCGACGCCGACGTCAAGAACTCGACGTTCGCCGATCGGTTCGAGAAGTCGTTTCCCGACAGGTTCTTCCAGAACTTCATCGCCGAGCAGGTGATGGTCGGCGCCGCCATGGGCCTCGCCGCCCGCGGCGCGATCGCGTTTGCGACGACGTTCGCGTGCTTCCTGACGCGCGCCTCGGACTTCATCCGCATGTCGGGGCTGTCGAACGCGCGTCACCAGCTCAACGTCAAGCTGACCGGATCGCACGCCGGCGTTTCGATTGGCGAGGACGGCCCGTCGCAGATGGCGCTCGAGGACCTGGGGATGATGCGCGCCGTCCCCGACTGCGCGGTGCTCTACCCGTGCGACGCCGTCAGCACCGAGCGGCTCGTCGTCGAGATGGCCGGCTACGATGGCCTGGCGTACATGCGCACGTCGCGGCCGAAGACCGACATCGTCTACGGTCTCGACGAGAAGTTTCCGATTGGCGGCTCGAAGGTCCTGCATCAGAGCGCAAACGACGTCGCGACGGTCGTCGGCGTCGGCGTGACGGTCTTCGAGGCGCGAAAGGCGTACGAGCAATTGAAGGGCGAGGGGATCCACATCCGCGTCATCGACGCCTATTCGGTGCAGCCGGTCGACGCGGCAACCCTCATCGCCTCGGGTCAGGCCACCAGGGGCGTGATCATCACCGTTGAAGATCACTACGCAGTCGGAGGACTCGGCGACGCGGTCAGCGAAGCCGTTGCCCCGGCGGGGCTCGCCGTCCGTCGCCTCGCCGTGCGCGAGCTGCCGAGGAGCGGACAGCCGGCCGAGCTCCTCGATCGCTACGGCATCTCGGCCGGTCACATCGTCGACGCCGTCCGGAAGTCTGTCTGAGGCCGGCGTGTCCAGGACCGCGACAGGCGCCGCACTCGCCACGCTCGCGTTCAGCCTCGTCGTCCATTCGGCGCAACCGCCCGCCGGCCAGGCTCCCGCGCCGCGCGGCGCGCGCGAGCCCGCGTGGGCGCCCGACGGGCGGCGGCTCGCCTTCTCCTACGTCGATCGCATCTGGGTCTCGGCGCCCGACGGCAGGAGCGGCCGGGCGCTCCGGCCCGAGACGAGCGACATCGAACGTGATCCCGCATGGTCGCCCGACGGCCGCTCGATTGTCTTGGCCGCTGACGCCGGGCAGGGCTTCGACCTGGTCGTGCTGCCGGCCAGCGGCGGCAATCCCCGGCGGCTGACGACGCTTCCCGGCGACGAGCGGTGGCCGTCGTGGACCTCCGACGGCCGCGTGGTCTTCTCGCATCGCGCAGCCGGCCGCTGGCGGCTGTACGTCGTTGCGGCGGGCGGCGGCCAGCCGGCGCCGCTCTTCTCCGATACGGCCGCCGACGACGAGCAGCAGGGCCGGGTCTCGCCCGACGGCCGGCGCGTCGCCTTCATCTCGGATCGCGACAACGACGATGGCGATCACGATCTCTGGGTTGCTGACCTCGTGCCTGGCCCACGGGATCGTGTCGCGCGCGCGCGGCTCGCGCGCGTCCGAGGGGTCGAAGGCTTCCCCGCCTGGTCGCCCGACAACGCGCGGATCGCGTTCTTCGCCGTGCGTGATGGTGCCGGCGGCGTCTGGGTCGCCGGCGTTCCCGAGGTGCTCGGCACGGCCGCAGCCGCGCCAGGGCCCGACGCGGGCCCGGCCGCGCGCCCGCGCGCCGTCGAGCCGGCGATCCTGGTGTCGCGCCACGGCGGCGCGCCCGCATGGTCGCCCGACGGTAAACGCCTCGCGATTGCCAACCTGCCGCCGCCGGACCCGGGCTACAACGGCAACCCCGAGCGCAACACCGACGAGCCGCCGCCGCTCTTTGCCGGGAGCGAGGCGTTCCGCCTGTGGCTGGTGGACGCGCCGCTCCCCGTCGATTCGGGCGCGCGCGAGATCGTGACGGCGCCGCCCGGCGACGGTCAGCTCCTCGCGGCCTTCGATCGCGTGTGGGAAACGCTGCGGCGCCTGTACTACTCGACCGGGCCGTCGGCCGCGCGCTGGCAGGAGCTCAGGGCCAGGTATCGCCCGCAGGCGCAGGCCGCGCGGGACGAGAGTGCGCTCGAGTCCGCGCTCGACGCCCTCGTCGCCGAGCAGCCGCTCATCAAGCCCCTCGTCGCGTCGGATCGCGCCGTCGTGGTCTCCGGGCATCCGCTCGCGTCGCGGGCCGGCGCCCAGGTGCTCGAGCGCGGCGGCAACATCGTCGATGCCGCGATTGCCGTGTCGTTCGCCCTCGGGGTCGTCGAGCCCGACGCGTCGGGGATCGGGGGCGACGGGATGGCCGTGCTCTACCTCAAAGGCATGACCGAGCCAATCGCGATCGACTACAAGGACCAGGTGCCGATCCACGCCACGCGCGACAACCCGCTGCTCGCGGCGAGCACCGGCGACGGCCCTTCGGCCGCCAACATTCCCGGCGTCGTCGCCGGCCTCGACCTGCTCTACCGGAACTACGGGAGCAAGCGGATTCCGTGGGCCGAGCTCGTCGCGCCGGCCATCGAGTTGGCCAGGAGCGGCTTCGAGCTCGACTCGGCGCTCCCGACGACGGTCGCCGAAGGCCGGAGGTTCTTCCAGAAGTACCGATCGTCGGCGCGCATCTACTTGCCCGACGGCAGGGTGCCGAAGGCGGGGGACCGTTTCGTCAACCCGGACTATGCCGCGACGCTCGAGACGATTGCGAAGGACGGCGCCGACAGCTTCTACCGTGGCTCGATCGCCCGCCGCATCGCCGACGACATGGCGAGGAGCGGCGGCCTCATCACGGTCGACGACCTCGCGCAATATCGCGCGATCGAGCGCCGTCCGCTCTCGGGCCGCTATCGCGGCCACCAGATCTACTCGGCGCCCCCGCCGGTCTCGACCGGCGCGACGCTCATCGAGACGCTGCAGATTCTCGAGAACTACACGCCGAAGGCCGGGACGACCTACGCGAGCGACGCCGACTACCTGCACTACGCGATCGAATCCTGGCGCGTGCGCGATCAGGGTCCGAGGATTGCCGATCCGGCGCTCTGGGACGTCAGCCTCGGGCCGCACCTCGATCCCTCGCACGCCTCCACGATCTTCAAGCGGATCGACCCGAAGAAGGTGTACCGGGACCGGTCGGGTCCGGCCGCCGTGACCCCGCCCGAGCGGATCGGCCGCGGGACGACGGCGTTTGCGGTGGTGGACGCCGACGGCAACATGATTGCCGTGACGCAGACGTTGAGCACCTGGGGCGGGACGTTCTACGTGTCCGACGGCCTCGGCTTTCTCTACAACAACCACCTGCGCTTCGGCGGGGCCGGTGGCGCGCCCGGCCGGTTCCTGCCGCTCGCGCGGTCGTCGTCCACGAGCGTGCCGACGCTCGTCTTCCGCGCCAGCGGATCGTCGGCGGGCCCCGGCTCACCGCGCCTCGCGGTGGGCGCGGCCGGCAACAACTGGATTCCCGCGTCGGTCTACGGCATCATCCTGAACGTAATCGACGGCGGGCTCGACGCACAGCGCGCGATCGAGGCGCCGCGGTTCCTCGTCGCGCGCGACCCGGCCGATCCGTCGGGCAGCCGCCTGCAGATCGAGGATCGGATCCCGCGATCCGTGCTGCAGGACCTGACCGCCAGGGGCCACCGTTTCCAGAAGATCGGACGGAAGGGCGAGCTGCGATACGGCTACGCCGCCGCGGCCGTCGTCGACGCCGTCCGCCGCGGGGTCCAGGGCGGCGCCGAACCGCGCCGGTCGCACGCGGCCGTCGCCGTCAAGCCGGCCACCGCGCCGACGGGAGCGCGCCAGCAGAACTGAGCGCCTGCAGCGGGAACTGCCAGCCATGACAAGACGCGTGATCGTCATCATCGTTGCTGTCCTCGTTGCGATCGCCGTCATGGTGGCGGTGACGCAACGCGAATTCCTCACGCCTGCGGGCCGGAACGCGCGGTTCATGAGGCAGCTCGAGCGCGGCACGATGGTCGTCCGGCGCAGCTGCTACACGATGGAGGCCTTCGTCCAGGCATCCGAGTGGCGCGACCTGAGCGCGGCCGACCAGGAGCGCGCCGCCCGGGGACTCGCCGCCTATTGCGCCGAACAGGGGAGCCCCGGCCAGATGACCATCCTCGACAGCGAGACGCGGAGCAAGCTTGCGCACTGGGACGGGACGGGGTTCGAGCGGTAGTTCTCAGCTCTCAGCTTTCTGCTTTCAGCTCTCAGCTATCAGCCAAGAACCAGCAGAGCCTAGCTCGGCGCCCGGGCTCTTAAGGTCTTCTGACAGCTGACAGCTGACAGCTGAGAGCTACTTCCGCCCCACCTCCGCCGCGATCGCGACGAGCGCGCGCGGCGAGAACGGCTTGCCGAGGTGGGCGGTGAATCCGAGCGAGAGCGCCTCGGCGCGGTCTTCGGCGCGGGCGTACGCGGTCAGCGCGATGACGGGGATCTCGCTCCAGGACGGTGTCGCGCGGAGCTGCTGCACGAGATCGAAGCCGGTGGCCCGGGGCATCGCGATGTCGGCGATGACGACGTCGGGTGCGCGCGCGGCGATGGCCGAGATGGCCTCGGGCACCGACGGCGCGACAGCGACCTCCGCGCCCGCCTGCCGGAGGACGGTCATCACGAGTTCGCGCGCGTCGGGGTCGTCGTCGACGGCCAGCACGTAGAGGCCTTGCAGCGTGGAGGCCGCCTCCTCCTGCGCCGGTGCGCTGTCGAGGGCGTCGGGCGTGACCTGTTGCTCCACCGGTACGCCGATGAGCGGCAGCCGCACCGTGAACGTCGAGCCCTGCGACTTGCCGGTGCTTTCCGCCGACACCGAGCCGCCGTGCAGCTCGACGAGGTGGCGGACGAGCGAGAGCCCGAGGCCGAGCCCCGCATGCTCGCGGGTGACGTCGGACGCCTCCTGCCGGAAGCGCTCGAAGACGTGCGGCAGGAACGCCGGGTCGATGCCCGCCCCCGTATCCCGCACGCGCAGGAGCGCGTCGTCGCCGGGCGTCTCCAGCGTGACGTCCACGTCGCCGCCCGCGTTCGAGAACTTGATGGCATTCGAGAGCAGGTTCATGGAGATCTGCTGAAGCCGGCTGGCATCGCCCGAGACGAACGCGACGCCGCGCGGCGCGTGGACCCGCAGCGTGACCCGCCGCGCGTCGGCGGCGGGTTTGACGGCATCCGCTGCCGATTCCACGACCGCTGCGAGATCGACCGGCAGCATCTCCAGCCGCACCGTGCCCCGGATCACCCGCGCCATGTCGAGCAGGTCCTCGATGAGCTGCGCCTGCACGCGGGTGTTGCGTTCGATGACGGCGAGCGCCTTGGCCTGCCCTTCGGCGTCGAGCGCGCCGATCCTGAGCATCGCGACCCAGCCGAAGATCGCGTTGAGCGGCGTGCGCAGCTCGTGCGAGACTGTCGCCACGAACTCGTCCTTCGCGCGGCTCAGGGCTTCGGCGGTCCGCCTGGCCGTCTGCTCGCGCTCGAGCGCGGCGGCGCGGTGGCGCTCGGCGTCGCGTTCCGCGGTCGTGTCGCGGAAGACCACGACGAGGCCGAGGAGCGATCCGTCGCCGGTCTGGATCGGCGAGGCGCTGTCGCCGATCGGGATCTCGCGCCCGTCCCGGGCGACGAGGATCGCCTTGGATGGCAGGGTGTGGCCGCCGCCGGTGGCGGCGATGCGCGCGAGAGGCCCCGGGTTCGGCCGCCGCGTGCGCTCGTCGAGCGTCACGAACACCGTTTCGATGCGCGAGCCGATGGCCTCGGTCTCGTTCCAGCCCGTCAGCGCCTGCGCCACCGGGTTGAGCATCGTGATCCGGCCTGACGCGTCGGTCGCAATCACGGCGTCGCCGATGCTTCGCAGCGTGACGAGGAGTCTCGCTTCGTTGCGCTCGCCCGCGACCCGCGCCGCATGCTCGCGGCCGAGCGCCCGCTCGAGCTCGCTCGCCGCCCTGGCGCGCTCCCGCTCCGCGTCGTCGCGCTCCTTGAGGCGCTGCTCGAGGATCGCGCCCGCGTCCCGGAGACCTTCCGCCAGGTCGTTGAACTCGGTGACCCTCGAGCCCCAGGGCGCCGTCGGCTCGCCGCGCGCCAGCGCGCGCGCGGCCGCGACCGCCGCAACCTGCGCGCGGACGACGCGCCACCGCACGAGGAAGGCGAGCAGCAGGCCTCCGCCGAGGATCGTGACGCCGACCGCGACGAGCAGCGCCAGCGATCGCAGAATCGGCCCGTCCACGGCTGCCGCGGGCAGCCCGAGCCCGACCGTCCAGCGCGTGAGCTCCGAGCGGCTCCAGGCCGAGAACGACGGAGTGCCCTCGAGCAGCCGGGACCGAATGGCGCCTTCCGGTGCGCTCATGATGGCGACCGCGAAGTCCGCGCTGGGCTTGTCGCCGAGGTAGACGTCCTCGCCACGGGTCCGCGCCATGATGGTCAGTTCGGCGTCCATGAGCGCGACGACACCGCCCTCCGGCGCCTGCTGCCGTTGCAGGACCGCGCTGAGCTCGGAGGCCAGGATGCGGGCGCCGAGCGCGAAGCGCACCCTGTCGCGCTCGAGTACGGGGACGCCGATCGACACGAAGTACTGTCCTGTCGACGGGTCCTGCCTCACCACCGACACGGCAGGGCGTCGCGTGTCGCGGACGGCGCGGACCCAGTCGTCGTTGACGAGCGCGGACGGTTCCCCGAGCGGGACCCCCGTGTTCATCAGGACGCGGGCCCCGGGGTCCACGAGCCGGACAGCCTGCCAGCCCGGCTGGAGGCGGAGCATCGCCGTGGCCGCGTCGTAGAACGGCCGGAGGTTCGCGGCGTCGAGACGCCCGAGCGCCGCGAGCGCCCTGAGCGCGGTGATCGTGCTCTGGACCTCCTTATCCACGGCCACGGAGATGGCCCGCGCCCGCTCGACGTTCTGGCGGTTGACGAGATCCTGCTGCTGCTGCCGCGAGGTGAGAACGAGCTGGCCCGCGAAGAGCCCGAGCGGGACGATCGTGACGAGGAGCAGCAGCGCGAGGATCGTGCCGAGCCGGATCCGGCGGACGGGCTTCCCAGGATTCACGTCTGCCGATTCTATCGCGCGACCCGTTCGAGCCAGTGCCCGACTTCGTCGCGAAAATCCGTGCCCTCCGCCGTCGAGTCCCGGGCGGGTGTCCCGCCGCCGAGCGCCTCGAGCTCGCGCCGGACCACGGTCTCCATCGCCCGGACCTCGAAGAGGTTCACGAAGACGTCGATGAGGAGCTCGCGGTCGGCGATCGACGAGCGCACGCGTGTGGGCGCCCCACCCGCCATCTCGATGCCGAACGTTTCGCCGGCCGACTCGGAGAGGAGCGTGAGGAACTGCCGATCGGTCTCGTCGCCGGCGTTGCGCCCGCCGGATCCGAGCACGCGCGTCTCGTCCTCGCTCGAATCGCAGAAGAGCCGCAGCTTGGAGGGGAGCATGATGACCCAGGCGTCCCACTCCCTCCCGTCGCTCCACTCGAGGTGGAGGAGGGTGCGCGCCCGGAGCGACGCGGGGTCGAAGCGCGCGGCATCGTCGCCGAGCGCGCGGTCGATCACGTCGTCGAGTCGCACGGGCTCGCGCGGAATGCGAATTGGAAACAGATCGTCACGGGTCCTGAACTGCTTGGCCTCGAGCTCGAGCGCCTCGAGCACGCGGAGACGGAGCTGCCGCTGGAAGTGCACATCCCAGACAAGCACAGAAGCCAGGGAGAGCACAACCGACCCTGGGTCTGTCAGTGGGAACCTGCGGCGGACGGCACACGGACCTGTCCGTGCAATCCGTGTCAGCCGTGGCTCGTGTCGTCGTCGGCCGTGCGATCCGCCTCGTGCTATCCGTGGCTCAGTCGTGCCCGTTTTACGGTAGTGTGTGGCCATGCAGTGGACCCCCCGCGCGCTCAAAGTCCTGACGGTTGCCGGAACCCTGGCCGCGGTGGCGGCGCTTCACGCCCAGGCGGACCGGACGCGCGCGCTCGAGGAGCAGATCGACCGCATCTTCAAGGCGCGCGAGTACGACCCGCCGCGGTTCGGGCCGGCCCGCTGGCTCCCCGACGGCACCGCTTACGCCATCGTCGAGCGCCAGGCCACAGGGGCCGAGGGCGCCGAGATCGTCCGCTACGACGCCGCGACGGGCGCGAGGAGCGTCCTCGTGGCCGCGCCGTCGCTCGTGCCCGCCGGCGCAAAGGGGCCTCTCGACGTGGACGACTATGCCTGGTCGCCCGACGGCAAGCGCCTCCTGATCTTCACGAACACGCGACGCGTGTGGCGCCAGAACACGCGCGGCGACTACTGGGTGCTCGAGGTGGCGACCGGACGGCTCACGAAGATCGGCGGGAAGGCGCCCGAAGCCTCGCTCATGTTCGCGAAGTTCGCGCCCGACGGCGCCCGCGTGGCCTACGTCCGCGGCAACGACATCTACGTCGAGCACCTGGCCGACGGCCGCACCATGGCGCTGACGAAAGACGGATCCGAGACGACGATCAACGGCACGTCCGACTGGGTCTACGAAGAGGAGCTCGGCGTCCGCGACGGCTTCCGCTGGAGCCCCGACGGCCGGCGGATCGCCTACTGGCAGTTCGACTCGACCGGCGTCGGCATCTTCTCGCTCATCGACGACACGAGCACTCTCTATCCGACCATCACGAAGATCCCCTACCCCAAGGCCGGTACCACCAACTCGGCTGTCCGCATCGGCGTTGTCAGCGCCGAGGGCGGCGGGACGACGTGGATGAATACGCCGGGCGATCCGCGCGATACCTACCTCGCGCGGCTCGAGTGGCTCGACGCCGGAACGCTCGGGATCCAGCAGCTGAACCGGCTGCAGAACCAGAACGACTTCCTCATCGCCGATGCCGCGAGCGGCAAGGTGGCGCGCGCCTTTCGCGACCGGTCGGAGACGTGGGTCGACGTCGTGGAGGAGGTGCGCTGGATCGACAGCGGCCGGGCGTTTCTGTGGCTCAGCGAGCGTGATGGCTGGCAGCACGTGTTTCGCGTGCCCCGGGGCGGCGGGGAAGGGACGCTCATCACGCACTTCGACGCCGACGTGATCGACGTGGCCGGCCTCGACGAGGCAGGCGGGTGGCTGTACTTCCTCGCGTCGCCGGCCAGCGCGACCGAGCGTTATCTCTATCGCTCGAAGCTCGACGGGTCGGGAACGCCGGAGCGGGTGAGCCCCGCCGATCAACCGGGTACGCACGCCTACGACATGGCGCCCGGCGGCCGCCTGGCGTTCCACACATGGTCGCGGTTCGACGCGCCGCCCGTCATGGACGTCGTCGCGTTGCCCGCGCACACGTCGCTGCGCAAGTTGACCGATCCGTCGGCGCTGAAGGCCAGGCTGACGCACGTCCTCAGGCCGCCGGTCGAGTTCCTGACCGTCGACATCGGCGGCGGGATCAGCCTCGACGGCTTCATGCTCAAGCCGTCGTCGTTCGACGCCGCGCGCAAGTACCCCGTCATCGTGTTCGTGTACGGCGAGCCGGCGGGGCAGACCGTGACCGACAGGTGGGGAGGCGGCCGCATGCTCTTCCACCGGGTGCTCGCCGAGGCCGGCTACCTCGTCGTGTCGTTCGACAACCGCGGCACGCCCGCGCCGAAGGGCGCCGCGTGGCGGAAGGTCGTCTACGGGACAGTCGGCGATCTCTCGTCGAAGGAACAGGCGGCGGCGATTCGCGCGCTCGCCGCGCGGCACGCGTTCGTCGACCTCGATCGGGTCGGCGTCTGGGGCTGGAGCGGCGGCGGATCGAACACGCTGAACGCGATGTTCCGCTTTCCAGATATCTACAAGGTCGGCGTCTCCGTCGCGCCGGTGCCCGACCAGAAGCTCTACGACACGATCTACCAGGAACGCTACATGGGCCTGCCGCAGCAGAACACCGAAGGGTACCGCGTGGGGTCTCCGATCAATTTCGCGGAAGGCCTGACGGGCAGGCTCCTGCTCGTCCACGGCTCCGGCGACGACAACGTCCACTATCAGGGCACCGAGCGCCTCGTGAACCGCCTCGTCGAGCTCGGCAAGTCCTTCGACCTGATGGTCTACCCGAACCGGACGCACGCCATCGCCGAAGGTCCGGGGACAACGGCGCACGTGTATCAGCTGATTGCACGGTATTTTCTGCAGCACCTGCCGCCGAACCGCGAGCCGGACGCTCGCGCGCAGGAACGCTGAGCCGGCGCATGAAGGCCCTCGTCATCGCGCGGCCGTCGACACCAGACGCTATCTCACAAACGGCGCGAACGAGCGAAGCGAGTGAGCCTGGCGAGCGGCCCGCCTTCGCGCCGGAGGCGCTTCAGCAAGTCCGCCGTAGCTTTAGCGGAGGCGGA
>Ga0075327_1000527_pt1 | contig 10903 bp, 10 predicted proteins | sample MayberrySE_Catta_2_FD_120056 | JGI IMG/M metagenome (GOLD analysis project Ga0075327, IMG submission 120056) | Natural and restored wetland microbial communities from the San Francisco Bay, California, USA, that impact long-term carbon... | ecosystem: Environmental > Terrestrial > Soil >...
ACGTGAAGTGATCCTGCAAGCCTTGTCTCAGACTCATGGAAACCGCGCCGCCGCGGCTCGCCTTCTCGGCCTTGAACGAAGCTATCTGCTCAAGCTGATGAAGTCCTTCCATATTTCCTGAGTTGTTTTTTACACGTAGCGTATTCTAATCGACACGACTCACCGCTCTCGAGAAAAGTCGCCCGCACTCTGTTCGTCCAAATTTTTTCGTACTTACAAGAGCTTGAGTTAGTCAGAGCCAAATCGTTGGCTTTGGCACAGCTTCTGCTGAATCACCCGATTGCCCAGAAATCTTAATGTTGTTAAGCAGCGGGCGGCTTACACTGGCACAACAAAACCTCAGCCGTGCCGCGGGTACGTTAACGTCGTCGGCTGGTTTATCAAGGAAGGGATAGGAGCATCATTATGGCAGGCCAAATCATCGTTCCCCTAAGCGGATCCGATCAGATTGAAGACATACTTCCATACTTGGAGAGAGTCGCTCAACCTGGAGTAAAGATTGTTTTTCTTATTCACGTAAGTCTCAGACGCTTTGAGAAATTCACCGCGCAGTTGTTGGCGATCCATACCGGTTTGCTTTTCAATTCGTCCACCGGTTTAGACGACGAGGAATTCGTCAGACACCGCATACGCTCAGTCGAGGAGCAGATTTTTTCCCGTTGCAGTTCACTTCGTGAAAAGGGCATTGAAATGATCGTCAGCGTTTTCGCTGGTTCATTTCGCAAGGTGATCCATGCCTATGCGCAGCAAGAAGAGATTCACCTGGTGATGATGCGAGGAGAAGCGGACAGCCGATTGCGACGGACACTGCGCCACATCGTGTCCCATCTGCATCGATTCCGAGCGGAGAAGTTACCCCCTGTCCTTTTGTTCCATCCTAACTCGATCGTGGGGAGACTTAGATGACAGCAAACGAGCGACGGCAGCTGCGAACCGGGTGAACCGGTTATGAACCTCAGCCAAGTTCAAATGTCAACGCGAGGCGCCCTACGGAAAACCGAGTTGACTCCCAGAAACGTTCGAACGAGACCGCTAACGTGATCAACTTAATGAAAATGAGGCGATTCGAATTCTTGCCGAACCGAGGAGGCATGGCGCGCGCTTTGTCATACGAATGATGACGCCGAGAAGGCAGTTCGACAGAAACTGAGTGGACGGGGATGCGCCAGGTAGTGCGCTAGCCAAACTGGATGAGTATAAATGGAAACTGAAGGGCAGGCGATAGCAGTACAGGTCGACGCTGCAAGAGAAACGGCCGTCCTTGGGCCGCGCCGCAAGGAAGGGTTGTGCGTCCTGGGCGCCCTGACGGCGGGCTCGCTTGTTTGGCACATGCCACCGCTCGATGGCATGACCGAACAGGGCACGCATTTTCTTGCCACGATGATTGTCGCCGTGACGCTCTGGGTTCTCGACGTCTTTGAGGAATACATCGTCGGGCTCATGCTCCTGCTCGCCTGGGTCGTTTTGGATATTGTCCCCACCGAAGTCGCGCTCGCGGGGTTTGCGGAGAATTCTTGGTTTTTCACCGTTGGTGCACTCGGAATCGCTGCTGCGATTGGTAAGACAGCCCTGCTCCAGCGCTTGTCGGCTCGTCTGCTAAGGTGGATTCCGATCCATTGCCAAAAAACATATCTATTTTCTCTTCTCAGCGCAGGATTCCTTTCCGGATCTCTTCTGCCCACCGGTAAGGCCCGAGCCGCAGTTGCCGTGCCGGTCAGCCAAGCGATATCCGATGCCGCCGGATTTGCGCCACGTTCGAATGGCTCTGCTGCTATTTCCCTTGCTGCCTTTGTCGGCTTCAGCCAAATGTCTTTTATCTTTCTCACCGGTGGCGAAACATGTTTAATCGGCTGGAATTTTTTACCCCCTGCATTTAAAGCGGAATTCGGCTGGCTCTCCTGGTTTTTAGTGGCCCTGCCGGCGGCGCTCTGTATCGTCCTGTTCATGCTCTTGGCCGTGCAATTTCTTTTTCCATTATCCGCGCATGAAAAAGAACGTCTCGCCGCTCAAGCCGCGCGCCCTCTGACGAACTCCGGCCCTCTTACTCGAAAGGAGTGGATAATTTTGACGACCTTGCTACTAACGGTCGCCGGCTGGCTGACGACCTCACTGCACGGCGTCAATGAAGCGTGGGTTGCGCTGGCGGCGCTGGTGGTGTTCTTGCTGGCTGGAATTCTCGATAAGAAGGGCTTCAAAAACGACCTGGACTGGGGCCTCATCATGTTTTTCGGTGTTTTGAATAGCATGGCGTTGGTCGCCGAGCATGCGAAAGTCGGCACCTGGTTCATGTCGCTTAGCTCGCCATTGCTCTCTCACTTTGCCGCCAAACCATTACAGTTCTTACTAGTCGTTTGCTTATTGGTTGCGGCCGTCCGCTTCTTTTTGCGCAAGACCCCAACCACGGCATTGTTTGCTGTCGGCGTCTTGCCTCTCAGTAATATCGCGGGAATTCACCCCGGAGTCGTGCTCGTTACGGTGATCATGGCCGCGGAATGTTTCCTGCTCGGCTATCAAGACGGGCCTTACCAGATCGCTTATGGCGGCGCGGGTGGAAATGCATTTTCTCATGGCCAGTCACGCAAAGTTCTTGCGGCAAAGTATCTCGCGACACTGCTGGCCGTCGCGGTGAGCATACCCTACTGGAGATTTTTAGGATTGATCCGCTGAAATTTGCCCTTCGATCTAAATGGGCTGACGGAAGCATCGGATTGTTCACATGATCGGATGGCGGCTTACCATAGTCGGTCTGGTGATTCTCCGTCAGCGAGTCATTTGCCGTTGATCAGTCCTGGTATTTTACCGCCGGTGAAATCAAAATAGCTTACCGGTACCAACAGAGTTTCGGCAGGCGGTTACGACATCCGCTCAAGCCGCAAGACTGCTACTTCGGCAAAACGGAAATCACGATTTCGGCTTCAGGCAAGTTGCACTCCTTCGACTATCGTTCGACGACGACATGGCGGAAAAACCGTCTAAAGGACCCGCTCGCACTAAATACCACTTGACCTTTTCGTACGGCGGAACAGGAGTTTCTGTGCGGAGACATCCGAAGGCGTATCCCTCCATGGAGGAAATCTCTTCTGAAAAATCAATACACTCGGAGGGCAAAGCCTCACACAGACTAAAGAAATCGAACAATGCCTCGCCCTATTTTTTGGCATCAAGGTTGCCTATTTACACCTACATCAAAGGGAGGACTGAATTTATGATCACTATCAAAAAAATTCTCGTCCCTATGGAACTTTCCAATGTTTCCGTGCCGGCTATCGGATATGCTAGCTCGCTCGCCAAGAATCTCGACGCGGAAGTTATCCTGTTGCATGTCATGCCGATGGAATCATTGAAACAAAACTTCGGGGGAGGTTACGGGGAAGGCCTGGTTGTTGGCCCCGACACTCCTGGTATCAAGTCTCAGACCAGTGTAGAGCACCTCTACCAGAGCAAACAGCAGATCATGCTGAGCTTCCTCGACCAGAAGATCGGGCCCGCCCTGCGCCAAAACGTCAAGTTCCGGCCGTTGGTAAGGTTAGGAAAAATTACCGATGAGATCATCGCTGCAGCAAAAGAAGAACAATGCGATTTGATCGTTATGACGGGCCGGGAAGGGAGTCTCAGGCGTCTGTTTGGCGCAAGCGTGACAGAGCGGGTGGTCCGGCATGCCCCCTGCCCGGTCCTCTCGATGCGTCCTTCGGCACAGGTAAGAACGGAGAAGGACGAACGCTTGCAGGTCAGCCTGATCGATCGCTGGGCCGCTTAGCTTCTCGCGGTTTTCACCGGTATTCGGCCAGTGTTGAGGCGGAATCTCAGCCCATCGGGGAATAACGACTCTTGATTCATAAAGCCCGGCGCCGCACGCGATGCCTAGCGGTACGAAGTTGAGCATAAACTGCCCGAGGGTATCCCGCTCAAGTTCACAGGCCAAGCCAAGTCTGGATCGCGCCGGCCTCGAATTGAATGTGCACGAGGCGTTGAAAAAGCAGGTAAAACGCGCACCAGGTCACCGCGGTGAGGACAAACGATTGGAGCAAGCTCGCTCGACTTTGATATTTTAGATAAGAGAAAATGAACAGCGGCACCGTCAAAGGGAAGCCGATCAAACAAACAAACAGAATAAAGCCGGCGATCCAGGAAAAAATCGTGATGGCGCGACGGCGCGCGACTTCTGGGGGCACTTCACCGGAGAAAGCCGCCTCGACCGCAGGCCCTTTGCTGATCTCGGGCGCGCCGAAGGATTCCAGATAAACATGGACGAGGATTAGAATGGACAAAGGTATGGCGACCGCCAGCGGAAAAAAGCCGGTCTTAAAAGGCCACTGCGATCCGGAAACAATCGCGAAACCGGAAACCAAAAGCAGAAACGCGCTGAAGTAAAGATGACCTCGGCTCTTCATCAATCACCGCCGCCGGCCCACGCCGGTTTTTCGCGTACGAAGGGATACACGATGACGAACACCATGAGCAAGGTCAAAACTACGACGATCGGATGCGTCAGCCAGGCAAAACCGTAACGCGAGACCGAAATGAAGAGATAAGTTTCGACGAGCTTGCCAAGAACGAATCCCAAAACCAACGGCGGCCGCGGCCAGCCCAAGAGCACCATGAAATAGCCGAGCACGCCGAAAAAAAACGTCACGATCAAGTCGGCGAGCTGCCCGTTGGCCGTGTAGCTGCCGACGAAAACAAGCAACAATACAAACGGGATGATCAGACTGCCGCGGATATATGTCACCTTGGCCAACTGATTGAGAACCGCCAGCGACAAGACGACCGTAATGATATTGGCGATGACCAAGGTCCAGACCATCGAGTAGGTCACGGCCAAATGTTTGCTCAACATATCCGGACCCGGAACCAGCCCCATGATCATGAATCCGCCGAGCAAGATAGCCATGGCGCCGCTGCCGGGCACGCCGAAAGCGATAGTGGGAACCAAGTCGCCGCCTTCTTTGGAATTGTTCGCTGCGCCCGGACCTAACACGCCGCGAACGTCGCCTTTACCGAAGCGTTCGCGGTCCTTGGAATCGGCGGCGCTCTGGACCGCGTGCGCATAGGCCATCCATTGGGCAACGCCGCCGCCCGCGCCCGGCATGATGCCGACGAAAACGCCGACCGCGGAGCAACGGAAGACCAACCAGAAGTGGCGGAACGTGTCTTTGATGCCTTCCATGACGCCGTGATTTAAATTTTCCGCACGGCGATCGCCGGCGATGGACGTGCCGCGCACCGCCAAGTCCACAAGCTCCGGAATGGCAAAGACTCCGACCAGCACCGGCACCAGATCGAGTCCTTCCCACAGGTACATGAGGCCCATGTCGAATCTGATCGAGCCCGATTGGCGTTCCTGACCGATGGTGGAAAGGAGCAATCCAAAAAGGCCCATAGCGAAACCGCGAATCTGGCCGCGAACGCTGAGCCCGCTGAGAGAAGTGATACAGGCGATGCCGATCATCGACAGCAAAAACAGCTCCGGTGAACCGAAGGTGAGAACCAGCGGGCGCACGATCGGAATGGCAAGCGCCAGCGCCACCGCGCCGATCAACGCGCCAACGAGGGAGCTCATCAGGGCGGCCCCGAGCGCGCGCCCGGCTTCGCCGTTTTTCGCCATCGGATAACCATCGACCACGGTGGCGGCTGAGAGCCCTTCGCCCGGCACGCCGAACAGTATCGAGGTGATGTCGCCGGTGGTGGCGGCGACGGCATGCATGCCGAGCAAGAACGCGAACGCCTCGGCGGGATTCATTTTGAACACAAATGGAATCATCAAGGCGAGAGTCGCCGCGCCGCCGATGCCGGGCAGCAAACCGACACAGAAGCCGAGGCCCATACCGACGAGCATCAAGCTGAAGGCTTTCCACTGAAGAACGAGAAAGAGGCCGTCTATGAATGCGTCGAGCATATTCTGCCGCTTTGCCGTTTGCGCATGGAAGTTATTAAGGAGTCCATAATTAAGGAACTAACAAAGCGACCGAGGTCCGAGCCCTGGAGATTGCGGGCATAGGACGGAGAAGGTTATTTTCAGGCCCAGGTGCGGGTTATTGTCACCACGGAAAGGACGGGGCGGTGGCCCATCAAGGCACAAAACCATTGACCGCGATCGGAAGGGCTTGGCCTTCGGTCGTGATCCAGCCACATGGTCTCTAAATAACGGACTCATTAGTACCTGCCGATGTGCTTGCGGCAATAGCCGGGTTGAATCGGGCGCGACTATAATGCAAGCGTCAGAGCCGTTCAATAGTTCCGATCGTTTAAGCGATCGAAGAAGAGACATCGCCGATCAGCCGGATCTCATTGACGCAAAATTCTCGCGATGTTAAGACACCTCGACGAAACTTGGCTTCCGTTGTTTCGGAGAGAGGAACACATCATGGCAAAACTAGTCCTAGCCGCCGGCGTTCCGCACCCGCCCCGTCTGGTTTATGAAATGCAGCAGTCTCCCGGAAAAATGCGCGGTGAGGCATTGATGAAACAGGTAGGTGAGCAGGTCGAGAAGGCCGAGCCTGATCTGATCATTGAGGTGGACAGCGACCATTTCGTGAATTTTTTCTACAACAACTTGCCGTCATTCTGCATCGGCATGGCGGAGGAAGCGCAAGGCCCGCAGGAGGATTGGTGCCCGATGCCGCGATACACGGTGCGCGGTCACGTGCCGCTGGCTAAGGCACTTTTCCAGTACGGGGTGCACGACAAGTTCGATCTGGCCGCGGCGCACGAGCTGCGTCTCGATCATTCGTTGACCGTGCCGCTTCATTTTCTTAATCCGGGCATGAGGCTACCCGTCGTGCCGATTTACACCAACGGATTCGCGTCGCCATTGCCGCTGGCGACTCGCTGTGTGGCGCTGGGGCGGATGGTGCGCCGGTTTATCGACGCGTGGGAGGGCAAGGAGCGCATCGCGCTCATCGCCAGCGGCTGCTTCGCCATGGACGTCGGCGGACCCTTGCGCGGCTGGGTCGACAACGAGTGGGCAGAGACCATTTCGAAACTTTTGGTGCGAGGGCAGTATCAGACATTGGCGCGGCGTGCTACCGAAGAGCGGATTAACGCGGCGGGCAACAACAGCGGTGAATTATTAAATTGGATTACCGTGGCCGGCGCGGTGGGCAAGACCAAACCACTTTTCTTGGAAGGTGATGAAGGTAACGGCTACGCGGTGTGGAAATTCGATTAAGGCGAATGACCATGAGCGTTTATCAAATCAACAAGTTGCTTTATCTCACGGACAACGATCTTGCTTTCCGGAAGCGGATGATGGAGGAGCCGGAAGCGGTGATCAAGGAATTCAATCTGACCGACGAAGAGCGTGACGCTTTGACTTCAGGGGCGGTGGGCAAGCTCTATCAGATGGGCGTCCATACTTTTTTATTGAACCATCTTTACCGCTACGAGCTTTTTGGCGTCAATCGGGACAACTATTTGTCGCGCATCCGCGAAGGCATGGCCTACGACCCGCGCTTCGAGCAAGGCAACATGCCGGTGCAACGGTTCATCAAAAAATAGTTCAACGCTGCCGAGCGGGTTGAACGGTTTAAAATCGATGAACTCACCGTAGCGAAACCGGAACTTTTCGCTCAAAGATTCAAACCGTTCAAGCCATTCGGAACTCTACGCTTCGAAAACGCCACAACGGCCTTTTTCGCAGGCTGGCGATGATCACTCCGCCTTGATGTACTTGCCCATCTCCTTCAACGTCTCCGGCGTTTGATTGAGCAGCGCGGCGAAATCCTTTTGTACCTGATCGTGCGAAATCAAGTGCATGTTGATCTTGGCTTTTTTCGCTTCGGCCAAAAGCTCGGGGTCCTTGATGGCTTTGGCAAAGGCGTCGCGCAACATCGCCACGCGATCCGCCGGCGTTCCCGGCGCGGCGGCGAAGGCGCGGCCTATGGCCCCGGGAATCGACTTGATGGCCATGAGCGACTTCCCCAACTGATTGGTTGCGAGCTCTTCATCGACGGGAAGATTCTCGAAACCCGGCGCCGCGACTCGACCGCGCACAAGCGGCCGCACCACCCCGCGGTCGGCGGCCAGTTTGATCGTCGTCGCCAGCGCCGACCACGAGTCGACCTCTTTCCGTTCGACGGCTAAAAGGACGTCGCTGTTTGCCGGATAACCGGATACGAGCTTCAGTTTGATCCCGGCAAATTCCTTGAGGAGTAACGGAAAATCGTGAGCGTTCGAGCCCGGACCGGTCGTTCCGGCGACCAGCTCACGGTCGGCCTTTTTCAAATCATTGATGCTCTTGTACGGCAGGTCCGACCTGATCGAAAAGGCCACCCCATCGGCGCCGGACGAGCCGAGCCATTGAAACTTGCGCACGTCGAAGCGAACCTGCTCGACTCTTGAGAGCTGGGCGATCGCGACGTTCGGGTTAGAAGCGAGGATCGTCAGCCCGTCGGGCTTGGCAATGTTGAAAACATGGTTGGTCGCTAAAAGATGGGCGGCCCCGGGCATGTTCTGAACGATCACGGCGGGCTTGCCGGGCAGGTACTTCCCAAGATGATGTCCGACAATTTGCGCCGCGATAGCAAGACTGCCGCTTTTTGCGCCGATGACGACGGTAACCGTCTTACCTTCGTAGAAACTGGTTTGCCCCCAAGCGGGAGCAACCAAAAATACTAACCAAGCCAGACAACCGAGCCTCTTCATCATCCGAAAACGTTTCATGACGACCTCCTTAAACGTTATGAATCCGAGAATTAGTTTCCCGGTTTCGCGCTATGACTGCTTACACCATTGCGAGATCTTTCTCCTCCTCTCTTCAAGCCGCCGCAAACGTAGTTCATGCGCGGTGTCCGCGTCAAGAGCCGTTTTGGGGTAAGCCCGTTAGCGCTTGCGGGTAAGTGTTCGATCGAATTATGGGATTATTGACCGCGAAGGTTCGCTTGCTTTGAATGGCGGGTTTTCGCTGGCCAGCTTTCGTCGCGCAATTGGCAGGAGACGAGCGGGCTGGGTTGCATTTGCGCTCGCATTTGCGTTAAGCAATATTAAAACGGGGATAAGGAATGAAACAAACCTGCTTCGTATGTCAGAACGTCGATTGTCAGAGCCGCGGGTCCGAACAGTTGATGGATCAGCTGTCCAAACAAGTGGCGGCCCGATCCATCGATGCCGAAGTGAAGCCGTATATCTGTTTTGGAGGGTGCGAGTACGGTCCGAATATCGTCATCCATCCGCAAAAAGTCTGGTACGCAGGCGTCAAGCGAGAGGACCTGCCGGAGATTCTCGAATCCTTGGCCGGCGGTCCGCCGGTCACCCGACTCGATACGATCGACCCTTCCTTGAAAGAGATCGTCTACTCACTGCTTGATACCGGCGCATTCTAACAGGCCGCTGAAAAAGACTCATAGGCCGATTGTCCTGAGCATCGTCGAAGGGTGCGCTTAACCGTCTCGCTACAAGCTAGACATTTGGAGTACTGGAGTGGTGGAGTAATGGGTACTCCAACACACCCTCTGAAATCTTGAGCAGGATGGGCAGCCATTATTCTGAATCGGCAGCGATGGGGCGGACAAAGACTCGCATGCCGTCGGCGCTGACGATTTCGACCTCGGTGCCGGCGTTGACCACTTGATCCGCTGGAGTCGCGACTGCGCGCCAGAGCTCGCCTCGCACGCGGATGTATCCCTGCGGCGCCAGGTTTTCTTCCGCCACCCCCTTCGCTCCGATTAACGCTGCCGAACCGGTCTTGACGCCGGTCTCATAAGCGGGTCGCAAAAAGGGATAGAGCAGCAGGTCCTTTAGCACCCAGGCAAAGAAGCCAAGCACCGCGAGCCATTTGGGTATGAATTGCCAATGCCACAGGATCACCAAAAGCGCCGCGGTGATACACCAACCAGGAATCTGAAACACCAAATATTTTAGCCACGTCGACACGGTAGTAGGAGCATCTGGAGATTTAGGGATCAATCATAGAAACTCGCTCGACAGCAAGTCAATTGAGCTCGCAGGGAGCGCGGCGGCCCTGGAGTCGCCGGAAACCCTGACTTCCCGTAACATCAATTTATTTGACGATCATTTAGGTGATTGGCGCCATGGAGTTTTGTTTTTCCCGAATAGTTTGACAGTCATCGCAGCAAAGCGCTATGCACACGAGAGAAAGCTTGCGGAGGTGATCGGCCATGAATCAGATTGCGCGAATCGATAGCGTGACGCTCCTCGACCGCGACATGGCGGCAAAAAACCTTTCGGGTTATTGGCGTCTTGGTATGGAAGGGTTGCCGCCGCATCCGATGACTTCGGTCGAGCCGTGTCTATGGAAATGGACGGACGTGCACGAAAGCCTCGTGCGCGCCGGCGAAGTGATTAGTCTGGAGAACAGCGAGCGCCGTGTCGTGCGCCTGGTCAATCCGGGACTCGACCCGCAGAAAGCTTTCGCGACGCATACCCTTCAGATCTCTTTTCAATACGTCAAGCCCGGCGAAAACGCGCGCGCCCATCGCCATACGCCGGCGGCGCTGCGCTTCGTCGTTCAGGGCAACGGTGCTTACACCACGGTCAACGGGCAGCAGTGTGTCATGGAGCCCGGCGATCTAATCCTCACGCCCAAACTCACCTGGCACGATCACTCCAACGAGTCTCGGGAACCGATGCTGTGGCTCGATGGTTTGGATTTTCCGCTGGTCCAGGCGCTGCACCAGGTCATGCAGGAGCGTTATCCGGAGCGCCGCCAGCCGATCAAAAAGAGTAGTGAAGAGATAAGAGATGGGCTCGGAGTATCGCTGCACCACGGAATGCCGGTCACGGATTTTTTCCACTACAAGTGGCGCGACACCGAGCCAATGCTGCGCGCCTTGGCGCAGTCGCCGACGGCAAGAGACCGCTTTGACGGCTATCGGCTGGAATATCGAAATCCGCAGACCGGCGGGCCGACCATGTCGACGATCCAATGCGCGGTCCAACTCCTGAC
>Ga0075327_1000528_pt1 | contig 10897 bp, 8 predicted proteins | sample MayberrySE_Catta_2_FD_120056 | JGI IMG/M metagenome (GOLD analysis project Ga0075327, IMG submission 120056) | Natural and restored wetland microbial communities from the San Francisco Bay, California, USA, that impact long-term carbon... | ecosystem: Environmental > Terrestrial > Soil > Wetlands...
GTGTTGATGATGGAGCCGCCGCCGGAGGCCAGCAGGGCCGGGATGCCGTACTTGCAGCCCAGGAAGACGCCCTTCAGGTTGATGTCGATCACCTGGTGCCAGACGTCCTCGGGCGTGTCGACCGGGGAGCCGTCTCGCTCGGGGAACACGCCGGCGTTGTTGAACATCACGTGCAGGCCGCCCGTGCGCGACACGCACTCGGCGACGGCGGCCTCGACGTCCGCGGCGCGCGACACGTCGGCGGCGACGAAGAACGCCCGGCCGCCGGCCGCCTCGACGGCGCGCACCGTCTCGCGGCCGCCCTTCTCGTCGCGCTCGCACACGACGACCCAGGCGCCCTCGGCGGCGAAGAGCTTCGCCGTCTCGCGGCCGATGCCGCTGCCCGCTCCCGTGATCAGGGCGGTCCGCCCCTCGAGACACCCCACCGCTCATGCCTCCCTGCCCGACTCGCCTGCCAGGGCGCGCAGACCGTAGCAGGGGCCGCCCGCCGGCAGCAGCTGGGACCGCAGGCTATGCGAGGATCAGGAAACCCTGCTCGAGCAGGCTCTGCACCGCCGCGTACACCTCGGCGTCGGGCTCGGGGATGATGTCGACGGCCTGGCCGACGGTCGTGTTGGCGGCGGCCAGGTCGAGCACCGCCTCCTCGGTCTTCGTGAGGCCCGAGCGGTCGCCACCGGCCGACAGCACGCGCAGGGTCGCGTTGGGCGAGACCGTGTCGAGCGCGATCGAGTCGGACGAGATCGCCCCGGGCGAGAGGTCGTCGTCCCCGGCCCAGGCCGCCTCGTCTTCATCCTCGTATTCGCCCTCGTCCTCGTCGAAGCCGAGGTCGATGTCGTCGAGATCCATCAGCTCCAGGCCGCCGGCCCCCTTCTCCGACCGGGTTTTCGACCTGGCTTCCGGCGGGGCGGCCGGCCGTCGCCGGGGCGCCGGCGGCGCCGCGCCGGCCGGGGCGTCGGCGTCGAGCTCGCTCACCGGGATCTTCTCCCCGGCCACCAGCCCGTCGTCGATCTGCGCCTCGAACTCGAAGGCGCCGTCGGTCCACTCGAGCATCATCTGCAGGGCCTCGCGACCCACGAAGCTTCCGAGCTGGGCGCGGAGCTGCCTGCGCTGGATGGCGATGTAGCCCTCCTCGGCGCCGCGGCTGAGGGTGAGCATGCCCTCCGGCGCGGTGTTGCCGAACATCGTGAGCACGGCGCGGATGCCGAGGTCGGCGATCGGACCGTTGATGCCGCCAAGGCGACGGCTGTGCTCCATCGCCCGCACCCGGCCCACGAAGTCGGCCACCTCGTCCTCGCGGGCCTCGGGCACCAGGAACTGCACGCCGATGCAGGTGGCGCCGGCCGCGTCCACGTGGCGCGCGACCTTGCCCGGCACGTCGATGGTCTCGTCCGTCGTCGGGTGCTGGATGCGCACCTCCACCGGGCGACCGATCGGCGGCGCCTTCTCCTGGAGCACCAGGAGCACGCCGGAGCTGCTGAGGTTGCGGGTGTGTGCCTCGATCGTGCGACCGTCCAGCATGAGCTGCGCGGAGACGCGAGCCCGCGAGCGCGGTGCCACCCGGCGCCCCGTGCCCTGGACGCGCTCGTTGCTGAGCGCGCCCGCCGGTGCCGCGAGCTTCGCGCGCAGGTCCTCCCCGGCCACCAGGAACTGGATCGCGACGCCCGGCTGCGCGCCGGTCTCGGCCATCTCCTCCGGAACGCAGTGCACCACCTCACCGGGCAGCACCACCGACTCGCCGCGGAAGCTGAGCGAAAGCTCCACCTCGACGGCCTCGCGGATCTCGAGCTTGTGGCGCGTCGGGATGAAGAGACCGCCCTTCGCGATGTTCTGGGCGTACTCGCGTCGGAACGACTCCTCCGTCCTGTACTCGACGCGCAGCTTCCTGGGCACAATTCCGCCTTCCGGCCCCGACCTGGAGCCGCGGTTTCACGCCATCCTGATCGGGTCGACGCCGCTCCGAGTTGACGGACCGGCGTCCGGCAGCCGACCGGCAACTCGCAGGCAGCCCGGCGGCCCAGGGCGGGACGCAGGGGCGCGCGGACGCCGGTGCGCGGGAGGTGTCCGGGCCTAGACCCGCTCGAGGTAGCGGGCGCGCTCGAAGTCCGTCACTGCGCGCAGGTGGGCCTTCTGCTCCGCGCGGGCGAAGTGGAGCAGGTGCCCGACGACCACGTCGCCGAAGGCCGCGCGCACGAAGTCGCTGCCGGCGAAGGCGTCGATGGCCTCCGGGAGGCTCTCGGGCACCCGGGGCAGCGAGGTGTCCGCGTAGCCGTCGCCCACGAACAGGGGGCCCGGATCGCTGCCCCGCTCGATGCCGTCGAGGGCCGCGGCGATCAGGCCGGCGTACACCAGGTAGGGGTTCGCGTCGCCGCCGGGGATGCGGCACTCGATCCGCAGGCTCGCGCCGTGCCCGACCACCCGGAAGCCCACGGTTCGGTTGTCGTAGCTCCAGGCGATGCGGGTCGGCGCGAACGTGCCTTCCACGTAGCGCTTGTAGGAGTTCGGGTTCGGCGCGAACAGCAGCGACAGCTCGCGGGCGTGGGCGAGCATGCCCCCCACGGCGTGGCGGAACGTGGCCGAGGGCCTGGCCTCGCTGCCGGGCAGCGGCTCGGCGCCGGCGTCGGAGAAGACCGCGTCGCCCTCCGGCGACACGAGGCTCAGGTGCACGTGCAGGCTGCTGCCGGCGTGATTCGTGTCCCACTTGGCCATGAAGGTGATGGCGGCGCCCTGTCGGGCCGCGATCTCCTTGGCGGCCAGCTTGTAGATCACGTGGCGGTCGGCCATCTCGACGGCCGTCGCGTAGCGCAGGTTCAGCTCGTGCTGGCCCGCGCTCGCCTCGCCCTTGCTGAACTCGACGGGAATCCCGGAGGCGTCGACGTGGCGACGGATCGCGCCGAGGATCGGCTCCGCGAAGCCACCCGCCAGCAGGTGGTAGTCCTCGTTGTAGGCCTCGCGGGTGCGCAGGCCGTGGTAGGCCTTGTCGCGGGCCTCGTCGTAGCTCTCGCGGAACAGGAAGAACTCGAGCTCGCTCGCGAGCTGCGGGACGAAGCCCCGCTCCGCCGCCCGCTCCACCTGGCGCCGCAGGATGGTGCGCGGCGCCACCTCGATCAGGGCGTCCCGCTCCTCCTCGAGGGAGTCGCACAGCACGATCGCGCAGCGGTCGAGCCAGTCCGCCTCGCGCAGGGTCTCCAGGTCGGGCACCGCGCGCATGTCCCCGTAGCCGCTCGACCAGCTCGTGAAGTCGTAGCCCGGGGTGGGGTCCATCTCCATGTCGGAGGCATAGAGATAGTCGCAGGCGTGCATGCCGCCCCGGGCGATCTCGTCGAGGAAGAAGCGCCCCACGATGCGCTTGCCCATCAGGCGCCCGTAGAGGTCGGGGATCGCCGTGATGACCGTCTCGATCTCTCCGGTCTCGACCCGCCGTTCCAGCTCGGCGAGCTCCAGGCGCCCGCGCAGGCCCTGGCTCACGCCGGATCTTCCGCCTCGTCCTCGACGGAGCGGAACAGCGAGAGCTGGGGCGTCACGTCCTCGTCCTGGACGGGCACCGGATACTCGAGGGAGAAGCAGGCGTCTCAGAAGCCCCGCTTGAGCTGGGTGCGGGACAGCGCGCGCAGCCCCTCGAGGCTGAGGTAGCCGAGGGAGTCGGCGCCGATCAGCTCGCCGATCTGCTCCGGCGTGCGCCCGAAGGCGACGAGCTCCTCCTGGTCCGGCGTGTCGATGCCGTAGTGGCACGGCCCGACCGAGGGCGGTGACGAGATGCGCACGTGCACCTCCCGGGCGCCGGCGCCGCGCAGCATCGCGACGATCTTCATGAGCGTCGTGCCGCGGATGATCGAGTCGTCGATCAGGGCCACGCGCTTGCCCTCGAGGAAGCCGCGGATCGCGTTGTGCTTCACCTTGACCCGGAAGTCGCGGATCGACTGGGCGGGCTCGATGAACGACCGCTGCACGTAGCGGTTGCGGATCAGCGCCGTCTCGTAGGGGATGCCGGACTCCTCGGCGAAGCCGAGTGCCGCGGGCGTCCCCGAGTCGAGGACCGGCACCACCATGTCGGCGCTCGCGGGCTTCTCCCGGGCGAGCAGGCGTCCGAGCTCCTTGCGGTAGGCGTAGACGTTGTTGCGCAGCAGGTTGGAATCCGGGCGCGCGAAGTAGATGTACTCGAAGATGCAGAACTTCTCGTTCACCGCGCGGCTGAAGGGGCGCAGGCTCCGCAGGCGTCCGCGCCGGATCACCACCACCTCGCCCGGCTCGATGTCGCGCTCGAAGGTGGCGCCGATCAGGTCGAGCGCGCAGGTCTCGCTGGCGACCACGTAGGAGCTGCCGAGACGGCCGATGCTCAGGGGACGGAAGCCGTTCGGGTCGCGCGCGGCGATCAGGCACTCGTCGGTGAGCATCACGATGCTGAAGGCGCCCTTCACCCGGGACAGGGCGTCGATCAGGCGGTCCTCGAGGACCTGCTCCCGGGAGCGCGCCAGCAGGTGCAGGATCACCTCGCTGTCGCTGCTCGACGAGAAGATGGCGCCGCGTCCCTCGAGCTCCTCGCGGATCGCCACGGCGTTGACGAGGTTGCCGTTGTGCGCGATCGAGACCGGCCCGCCGTCGGTCTTGGCGTAGATGGGCTGCGCGTTCCGCAGGTGGCTCCCGCCCGCCGTCGAGTAGCGCACGTGACCGATGGCGTGACGGCCTTCGATGCGCGCGAGCACCTTCTCGTTGAAGACGTCGGCGACGCGCCCCATGGCCCGGTGCGCGGTGTGCTCCCTGCCGTTCGAGGCGACGATGCCGCAGCTCTCCTGGCCGCGATGCTGCAGGGCGTAGAGCCCGAGATAGACGATGTGTGCGGCCTCGTCGTGGCCCTGGATGCCGAACACGCCGCACTCGTCGTGGAAGCGGTCGGCCTCGTGCTCGGCGCGCAGGGCGGACAGGGCCTCCTGCAGGACCTCTTTCCGGCCCTTCTGCATGGGCTGCATGGGCTGCATGCGGTCTCCAGGGGGTTGGCTCATCGGATGAGCGGCCGCAGTCTAGCGTTCCAGAAGGGAAATTCCCGTCCCGGCCGGCTCGCCTCAGTCGTCCTCCCAGCGGGAGCGGAACTCGGCCTCGATGGCCGGCCGGTCGGCCTTCGGACCGGGGGCGCTGGCGGCCGGCGCGCGCGGCGGGGCGTGCTCGCGCAGCCGCACCAGCGTCCCGAGGAGCGTCCCCAGCGGCAGGAAGGCGGTGAACGGCAGCATGCAGTAGAGGCCCGCCAGGCCGGCGTAGAAGAGCCGGCGCTGGCTCGGGACGCCCATGCTCACGGCCAGCAGGTAGCCGCCCAGTCCGCCCACGAGGAGCCCCGCCCACAGCCCGATCGGGCCGTAGGTGGCGAGGTCCAGCAGGTCGAGCAGCAGGCCGGCCAGCACCGGACCGAGGATCTGCTTGCGAGACGACGTTTCGTCGCCGCTGCCTGCCGACTGGCTGCCGGAATCGGTCACGAGCGGATTCTAGCTTGATAGACTACCGGGCACTTCAGGGAGGTTTTCGGGTGAAGATCGACGACGCGCTCCTGGTCGAGCTGTGCGAGAGCACGCTGCGCGAGACGAACTTCGAGGGACTCGGCGTCCGGCACGCGGGAAAGGTCCGCGACAGCTACGTGAAGGACGGCAAGCGCACGATCGTCGTGAGCGATCGCGTGAGCTGCTTCGACGTGGTCGTCGGGACGATCCCGCTCAAGGGCCAGGTGCTGAACCAGCTCGCGGCCTTCTGGTTCGAGCACACCCGCAGCGCCGTCCCCAATCACCTGCTCGAGACTCCCGACCCGTGCGTGTCGATCGTGCAGGAGTGCGACCTGCTGCCCGTCGAGTTCGTCTACCGCGGCTACCTGACGGGATCCACGAGCACCTCGATCTGGACGGCCTACGAGCGCGGCGATCGCGAGTACTGCGGCCACCGGCTGCCCGACGGACTGCGCCGCCACGAGAAGCTGCCCGAGCCGCTGCTCACGCCCACCACCAAGGCGCCCCAGGGCGAGCACGACATGCTGACGTCGCGGGAGGAGCTGATCGCGAGCGGCGCCATCCGCGAGGCCCTCTACGACGAGGCCGCGCGCATCACCGGCACCCTCTTCCGCATCGGCACCGACTTCGCGGCCACCCGCGGACTCATCCTGGTCGACACGAAGTACGAGCTCGGTCTCGGGCCGGACGGCAAGATCGTCGTGATCGACGAGATCCACACCCCGGACTCGTCCCGTTACTGGTACGCGGACGGCTACGAGCAGGCCATGTCCCGCGGCGAGAGCCCGCCGGCTCTCGACAAGGAATACGTCCGGCTGTGGCTCGGCGAGCAGGGTTACAAGGGCGAAGGGCCGCCGCCGGAGCTGCCCGTCGCGGTGCGCTGCGAGGCGGCGCGGCGCTACATCCGCACCTACGAGCAGGTCACCGGCCAGGACTTCGAGGCGAGCACCGAGCCGCCCGAGGCGCGCATCCGCCGCAACCTCGGAATCGCCTGACCCGCGAGCGAGCGGGGTAGAATCCCGTTCGCGGTGAAAACAACGCGGCTGGGCCGAGTGCGGCACGCTTCGGCCCCTCTCGAGGCGCTCGGTCCCCGCCCGGTCGGGCGCCCATGCCTCACATGGGTCTTTTTCACACTTCCCATCGAAACCGCGTCAGGTAGACTGCGCGCGCTCCCCACAGCAACGAGAAACGTGCGCGTCGCGCCCGTCGCTTGGGCACGCCAGGGAGCCCCACCAACAGCTCTGGGCGATTCGAAGCTCGCGCGAAGTCGACGGTTCACACGACTTTGCGTGGTGGCGAGGCGGCACGCGGAAAGCTCCGCCATCAGGCGGAGCGATCCGCACACCGAGGAGACCTGTATCCATGCGTTCCATGATCAAAGGTCTGGTGTTGGCCTCGGCCGGCTTCGCAATGTTCGTGACGCCTGCTGCAGCCGAACGTCAGGACGACATGAAGGAGATGCGCGAGCTGGTTCTGAAGCTGCAGGACCAGGTCGACGCGCAACAACAGCAGATCGACGAGCAGAAGGGTGTGATGCGGGAAGCCGGGATCGACGACGAGCGCGGCTCGGAGTCGGCCCTCTCGTCGTTCCTGGAGTCGACCGACTTCAGCGGCTGGGTGGCGGCCAGCTACTTCTACAACTTCAACCAGCCGGATCCGGGAGCCGGAGGCAACGGGCCGTTCTCGAACCCGTTCCACCCCGATCACAACTCGTTCCAGTTCGACGAGGCGTGGTTCGTGATCGACCGCTCTCCAACCGAGCAGATGCCGGCGGGCTTCCACTTCGAGATCCTCTACGGTGCCACGGCGTCCACGATCCAGGGCGGTAGTGCCCACCTGAACGGCAACGACTTCTGGATCCCGACGGCCAACGTGTCCTACGTGACGCCTCTGGGCCCGACCCTCACCGCCGGCAAGTTCGGCACCACCATCGGCTACGAGGTGGCGGGTGCGCCGAGCAACGTGAACATCACGCGCGGCTTCACCTACAACCTGTTCCAGCCGATCTCCCACACCGGCGTCACCATCTCCCAGGACTTCGACGGCGGCTTCACGTACACCCTGGGCGCGGTCAACGGCTTCGGCACCGAGCAGCCGGACACGACCGAGAACAAGGGCGTCCTGTGGCAGCTGGGCTGGGGCAACGACACCGTGACGATGCTGTTCAACGGCTTCTGGGAGAACAACCGGGCAGGCGCGGGGCGCGATCAGCTGGTGCTGGATGGCGTCGTCGAGATCACGCCCAACGATCGCGTCCTGATCTGGGGCAACTTCGATTACATCACGCTGCAGCTCAACGGTGACGATCCCTTCGGTGTCGGTCTGTCACTGGGCGCTCGCTTCGGCCTGACGGACGACCTGGGCCTGGGCGGTCGCTTCGAGGTCGCCCACTTCGACGACGACGGCTCCAGCTCGAGAGACGGTGAGCTCTACTCGTGGACGCTCACGACCGACTACGCGCTCACCGACAACCTGATCTGGAAGCTCGAGGGCAAGATCGAGGCCGGCGACGGTGACCTGGAGAACACGTTCCGCAGGAACCGCAGCGACTTCGAAGACCAGGCCGTGTACGTGGGCACCCAGATCTACTACGAGTTCTGATCGATCCCAGAAAGTCCGACGAAGTCAGAAGAGGCGCGGCACCTCCGGGTGTCGCGCCTCTTCGTTTGCCCGGCGACCGGCGACGGCTCAGCTGACCTGGATCAGGAAGTAGCCGAGCAGCAGGTAGTGCATCACCGGAATCGCCAGCAGGGGCGCGTCGATGCGGTCGAGGACGCCGCCCATTCCCGGCAGCAGCGCGCCGGTGTCCTTGAGCTGGGCGTCGCGCTTGAGGAGCGACTCGACCAGGTCGCCGACGATGCCCACGATCGCCAGGGTCACGCCGAAGCCCGCCAGCGGGAGCCAACCCAGGGACGCGGACATCGCGGGCCAGAACGCGTCGAAGAGCGCCTTGCAGATCAGGCCCGCGACGGTCCCCCACAGGATGCCCCCGATGGCGCCTTCGACACTCTTCCCGGGGCTGATCTGGGGCGCCAGCTTGTGGCGCCCGTAGGCGCGGCCGGCGAAGTAGGCGCCGGCGTCGCAGTTGATCACGACCGTCAGCGTGAAGACGAGGAAGAAGATCCCGGCGTCGGGATAGAGCTGGAGCGAGCGCAGGTCGGCGCCCATCAGCGGCAGCAGGAAGCCGGCCTCCGCCTTTTCGCCGAAGAAGCGCAGCACGACGATGTGGCTCATCAGCCAGCCCACGTAGAAGACGCCGAAGAAGGTGCCCGAGATGCTCGCCAGGGCCTCGGTGATGTTGCGCTTGCGGAGCTGGGCCACCATCAGGGCGAGCAGCGAGAAGGTCATCAGCAGGGTGGCCGCGTAGGCGTCGCGGAAGTAGGCGACCACCGGCAGCGCTCCCGCCGCCGCGAGCCCCAGGCCCCACAGGGGACGCGCGCCCTTCTCCTCGATCAGGTGATAGAACTCGCGCACCCCGAGCAGGATGAAGCCGGTCACCACGGCCAGGAACACGAGACCGCCCTCGACGATCGCGTACAGCACCGCGGGCACCAGGACGCCCGCCGTCAGGAAGCGGGTCAGGGTCTCGCTCCGCACCTTCCGCCCCTGGCTCTCGGGAAGCGGTGTGGGCGGCTGGGGGTGGAGCGGCTCGCCGGGGTCGGCCGGCTGGTCCAACGGGTCGGTCACAGCCGCGAAGCCTAGCTCGACCCGCCGGTATGGCCGAAACCTCCGGCTCCGCGACCCGTGTCGTCGAGCTGCTGCACCTCGTCCCAGGAGACGCTCGTGACGGGTGCCACGATGAGTTGGGCGATGCGGTCGCCCCGCCGCACCCGGAAGGGCTCCTCGCCGAGGTTCATCAGGATCACGCGGATCTCGCCGCGATAGTCGGCGTCGATCGTGCCGGGCGCGTTCGGCAGGATGATCCCGTGGCGCAGGGCGAGCCCGCTGCGCGCGCGCACCTGCGCCTCGAAGCCCTCGGGCAGGGCGATGCAGAAGCCCGTCGGGACGAGCGCGCGCTGGCCGGGGGCCAGCACGAGCTCGTCGTCGACGGCGGCCGCCAGGTCGCAGCCGGCGGACAGCGCGGTGGCCGTCTCCGGCAGGGGCAGCCCCTGCGCGTGCGCGAGTCTCTGGATGCGCACGCGGAGGGGAGGCGAACCCACGCGACCTGGACTACTCGCCGTCGGCGGGCGCGACGGCGTCCGCCAGGGCTTCCTTGCGCGACAGCCGGATGCGACCGGCGGGGTCGATGTCGATGCACTTCACGAGCACCTCGTCCCCCTCCGACAGCACGTCCGTCACGTTCTCGACGCGTCCCTCGGCCAGGTGGCTGATGTGGATCAGCCCGTCCGTGCCCGGGAAGATCTCCGCGAAGGCGCCGAAGTCGGCGATGCGCTTCACCTTGCCGAGGTAGACGCGGCCGATCTCGGCCTCCTGGGTGAGCTCCTCCACCATGGCGAGGGCCCGGGCGACGGTCTCGCCGCTCGGACCGAAGATCGCGACGCGGCCGTCGTCCTCCACGTCGATCTTGCACTCGGTGGTCTCCTGGATGGCGCGGATCGTCTTGCCACCGGGCCCGATGATGTCGCGAATGCGGTCGGGCTTGATGAAGATCACCTCGAGGCGCGGCGCGAAGGCGTGCAGGTCGCGACGCGGCTGCAGGCCGTCCAGCTCGTCCCGGGTCGTCTCCTCCATCTGCTTCAGGATGTGGAGGCGACCCTCGTGGGCCTGGGCCAGGGCCTTCTCCATCACGTCCCAGTCGATCTCCTGGACCTTGATGTCCATCTGGAGCGCGGTGATGCCGTTGGGCGTCCCGGCGACCTTGAAGTCCATGTCGCCGAGATGGTCCTCGTCGCCGAGGATGTCCGACAGAACGACCGTCCGCTTGCCGTCGGTGACGAGACCCATCGCGATGCCCGCCACCGGAGCCTTGAGGGGCGTGCCGGAGTCGAGCAGCGCCAGGGTCGCACCGCAGATCGCCGCCTGGGACGACGAGCCGTTCGACTCGAGCGTCTCGGAGACCACCCGGATCGTGTACGGGAACTCGTCGTGGTCGGGAAGCACGGGCTTGATGGCGCGCTCGGCGAGCGACCCGTGACCCACCTCGCGGCGGCCCGGACCGCGCAGCATGCGCGCCTCGCCCACCGAGAACGGCGGGAAGTTGTAGTGCAGCATGAACGTCTTCTTGAAGCGCCCGCCCATGCCGTCGATCGTCTGCTCGTCGAAGCCGCTGCCGAGGGTGGCCGTCACCATGGCCTGGGTCTCGCCGCGGGTGAAGAGCGCGACGCCGTGCGGCCGCGGCACCACCCGCACCTCGCACATGATCGGCCGGATCTCGTCGGGAGCCCGGCCGTCGACGCGGATCCTGTCGGCCAGCACCCGCTCGCGCAGCACCTCGCCGCCGAGATCGTGCAGGA